>ENA-OPSN01000001-OPSN01000001.1-human-gut-metagenome-genome-assembly--contig:-NODE-1-length-194518-cov-8.070913_pt1 | contig 194518 bp, 214 predicted proteins | sample MGYA00241808_ERZ501907 | MGnify/ENA primary metagenome ERZ501907 (study PRJEB25962, sample SAMEA2042218) | human gut metagenome | biome: human gut; feature: human-associated habitat; material: faeces...
CACGTGGGTGCGTGAATTGAAATACGGAGAGTGCAGTCCAAAATCTGCAACTCACACGTCGCACCCCACGTGGGTGCGTGAATTGAAATTATATTAGTATCGGATAATAAATAAGGATTTCTTCGTCGCACCCCACGTGGGTGCGTGAATTGAAATGCCTTGCAAAGTGGGTGCTCTCCGAGGGCGCCTGCGTCGCACCCCACGTGGGTGCGTGAATTGAAATTTATCGGGGATGATGAGCATTACCCATCACCGTCCGTCGCACCCCACGTGGGTGCGTGAATTGAAATTTTGCTGTGTCCATGTGGGCGATGAGAAATCAAAGTCGCACCCCACGTGGGTGCGTGAATTGAAATACTACGAAGTCCATGCGACGGTTACGCACGTCAACGTCGCACCCCACGTGGGTGCGTGAATTGAAATAATGAGAAGTCCTTTGTCCTTACGGATATCACAGTCGCACCCCACGTGGGTGCGTGAATTGAAATGGAGCAACAGCAGGACATACAGTGTCGCACCCCACGTGGGTGCATGAATTGAAATTAATCTATTGTATCAGATTGTTGGGCACAGTCGCACCCCACGTGGGTGCGTGAATTGAAATTAATCTATTGTATCAGATTGTTAGGCACAGTCGCACCCCACGTGGGTGCGTGAATTGAAAAAGACCTAGTAAATACTAGGTCTTTAACTTTTTTTGCTGGTTTTTTTTTACTTAGTCTCTTCTTTTTCGAGTATATACATATCCGGCACCAGCCGCTAATGCAATACCAAGAAGTGCCATCAATCCATAAAGTGGAGCTTGTCCCGTTTTCACGATTTCACTCGGTGTATCCGGTTTTGGCTCTTTTGGAACTTCCGGATTCGGTTTAAAGGTCACAGACTGATGTTTGTCTGTAATGTCCGTATGAGCAGCAATTTCAACATCTTTATATGAGATACTTTCAAATGCCACTACCGTCTGACCAGCAAGTGCATTTGCATTCACTTCAAATGTGATATTCACACTTCCATCTGCTTCTTTTGCGGTAAAGGTTTCTGTCACAGTCAAATCTTTTCCGTCTTTATCTTTCACAGTACCCTTATCCACAATTTCTCCGTTTGCATTCTTACCCTGAATATGGAGTGTTCCAGTTACCGTATATTCCAATCCCGGAATCAAATTCTTGTATTCCACAAGGTCAGTGATTTTCACCGGTTTGTTATTTTTCGGTACCTGCATTTCATGTTCCCCATTTTCTGCAAGGGCTTTGGTGCGAACTTGTACGAAGTTTACAGACTGAGCTTCATCTGTAATATCAGCATGCGTTGCAATCACTTTTTCATCTTTACTCAGAGTTTCAAAAGCAACAACGGTTTTTCCAGCTAATTCAGAGGCGTCAAAGGTAAATACAACATCAACTTTTCCGTTTACTTTTTCAGCCGTAAATGTTGTTTCACCAACAAGGTCTTTTTTCGGTTGTTCTACTGTTTCGCCTTCCGGCATTGCAGCAGCCACCTTTATCTCATCCTCGTTCATATCCCGATTTGGCACCTGAACCACTCCACCGTCAACAATGTTACCGTTCTCGTCTTTCTCCTGAATATGAAGTGTTCCTCGTACGGTATAGGTCTGACCCGGAATCAGATTTTCATAGGAAACGGTGTCCGTTATCACCATCTGTTTTCCTTTCATCACCTGTGTCATATGCTGACCATTTTCGGCCAGTGCCGTTGTTTTCAATGTTGCAAAACGAACAGATTGTGCTTCATCTTCGATATCTTCGTGAACAGCCACAATGACATTTTCTTTCCGAAGCTGTTCAAATGCTACCACCGTTTTACCTTCTAAACCAGTTGCATCAAATGTAAATGTCACACCAATGCTTCCATTTTCTGTTTCTGGGACGAAGGTCGCTCTGGCAATCACATCTTTTCCATTTTTATCTTTCAAAGAACCACCATCTGTAATGTTACCCTCTTCATCTACATTCTGTAAACGAAGTGTTCCAATTACTTCATATTCCGTTCCCGGAATTACATTTCTGTAAGAAACCGTATCCACAATTGTCATCGTCTTATCTTCGCCTGTTGGAACCTGTGTTTCCGATAAGCCATTTTCTGCAAGTGCCTGTGTTCCGATTTCTACAAATCGAATGGACTGTGCTGCATCCATAATATCTTTATGCTGTGCAATAATCGTGCCTTTACAGCTTAACGTCTCAAACAGTACAATGGTCTGTCCGCTCAATGCTTCAGCATCAAATGTGAACATCACATCTACGCTTCCATTTGCCTGTTCAGCCGTAAATTTGGCTGTTCCAGTTACCGGTTTACCATCTTTGTTTTTCAGTTCGCCACCATCAGTTATTACACCGTTTGCATCCTTACTTGCCAGATGTACTGTTCCCATTACTTCATATTCCGTTCCCGGAATCACATTCTCATATGTGAGTGTATCTGTAACGGTCACTGTTTTATCTTTTCCGACTGGTACATACGTTTCATGGAGACCTTGTTCTGTCAGTGCCAGTGTAGACAGTTTTACAAAATGCACGGATTGCGCTTCATCTGTAATATCACTATGAACAGCAAAGGTTTTATCCTCTGTGCTGACACTTTCAAATGCAACAACGGTTTTTCCATCCAATGCAGACGCATCAAATGTAAACACAACTTCAACTTTGCCATTTGGATTAACTGGTGTAAAGGTTGTTGCTGTCACGTCATTTCCATTCGCATCTTTTACAGTTCCACCGTCTATGATGTTTCCATCTTCATCGGTATCTTGTACATGAAGTGTTCCTGTCATGGTATACGTACGACCCGGAATCAAGTTTTTATAAGAAACTACATCCGTTAATGTCACAGTCTTATCTTCGCCCGCCGGAACCTGTGTTTCATGAGTACCGCCAACAGCAGTCAATGTTGTTTTGATTTCAGCAAAGTGAATGGTCTGTCCCTCTTCAGTGATATCTTCGTGGGTAGCCACCTTATAAGCATCATCAATTTTGTCCACAGTTACGTCAGCCGGACTCGGTTTTGAAAACGCATCCTGCCATTCCTCTGGAATTTCCATTTGTGGGTCACTATACAAGGATTCAAACGCAACAATGGATTTACCCTCTAAACCACGAGCATCAAATGTAAATGTCACATCGATTGTTCCCGTTTCCTCGGTAGCTGTAAATTCGGCTGTTCCAAGTACGTCTTTGTCTTTCTGTGTGACGGTACCGCCGTCTACCGGTTTTCCATCTTTTTCATCACGAATATGAAGCGTTCCCTGTACCGCATATTTATGCCCCGGTGTTACATTTTCATAAGAAACTGTATCCGTAATGGTCACCATTCCGTCTGCCGGTACCTGCATTTCATGGATATCCAGTTCACTAAGAAGATGCGTAGAAACTTTTGGAACCCGAACACTCTGGTCTTCATCCTGAATATCTTTATGTTCTGCAAGTTTTACCCATTTTGCTTCTTCTTTGGTTTTTTCTTCTGCTTTTCGTCCGTATAAGGTCTGGAAAACAACAAGGTCTTTACCGCCCAATTTCGTTGTATCAATACCGGTAAAAGTCATATACGGTTCTTTTGAATCACTTGTACACTCAGCGGTCACCGGTTTCTCATTCTGAATCAGAACACCACCGTCTGTTCCATCTGCATTACGAACATGAATTTCACCAACCAGTTTATAATCATAGCCATCCAACAGATTTTCTGTATGGAAACCATCGAAAATTGTCTGGTCTTTTGCTGCAGCAAGGTCTTTGTTTCCATCAACCCCATCAACCGCAAAGGTATCTACAACCGGGAAGTATACGGTCTGGTCTTCATCAGCAATATCCGCATGTGATGCATATTCCACATCATCTTTGCTGACGGTTTCAAAGGCAACCAGTGTCTTTCCTGCCACATCTACACCGGAGAATACAAAGGTCACTTTTACGGAACCTTCTTCACTCACCGGAACAAAGGTCTGTGTTGCAGTAATCGAATTTCCCTCGCTGTCAACAATCGCTTCTCCCGTTGCTCTATCCATCAAAGTACCTGTTGCAGTATATTCTTTTCCAACTTCTAAGTTCTTATAAGAAATCTTATCAGTCAGTTTGATTTCTGCATTTCCGGCATTGCTCATATGACCAAGGTCACCGGTTAAGGTTGTTTTGATTTCCGGGAATTTTACCGTCTGTTCTGCATCATCCATATCCGCATGTTCTGCGATAATCTGTCCATCCTGTAAGAGATATTCGTATGCAACGACTTCTTTTCCAACAAGGTCAGTAGCATCCAGTGTAAACTCCATCGTCATTTTGCCAACACCGTCTCCGGAATTAAAGACTTTCTCAGCTTCAGCAAGTTTTCCACCATCACTACCGTCTTCGTTTTTCAAATGCAGTTCACCTTTCATCACATAATCAGCATCTACATCCAAATTATCGAAGGTTACAGTATCTCGTAATACCAGTTCCCCATTTGCAGGAGCAACTTTATCGAATGCTCCATACGTTAAGGTTGTACCAATCGCAATCCGTTTGTCATCAATCGTTCCATAATCAATATCCAGTCCCGGGCCATCATGGTCTGCTGTATAACGATGCAAGGTCACGGTAAAGTTTACCAGTTTATAACCTTTGTTATTCTCACAGCGAAGTTCCTGTACTTTATAGGTATCATATGGAAATGCCCGCTTGTCATCTTTAACAGTAACGGTCTTATCTCCGACCTGATAACTTTTGCCATCTTCATTCCATGTGACTTCATCTTCCGGTAATCCGGTAAACCACATTCCAGAATCAAAATTCAATTTAGAAGAATCTTTCACATACCAACGGCCATCTTCATCTACGCCCAATGCTCCATTGGTAATTGGACTCGTTGGGTCATTTTCATTCGTTTTTTCGGAATGTTTCACCCATGCTGAACCCCATGTTCCATTCTCATCTGTTACCAGCACATGCCGTTCTCCGGTTGTCATACTGGTCACAACGAATGGAATCTTATCCATACGTTCCATGGTATCTTCCTGTTTTTTCTGGAAGTGCCAGTCTTCACGAAGTACCTGATTGGCAACTGCATTTTCTTCTGCCGTTAAATCAATCATCTGGTCCTGTTCACGAATTTCCACGGTCTTAGACCACGCTTTTGACGCACTGTCATACAGATAACCGGTTCCACTGGAAAGTTCTTTTACTTCATAGGTTCCATATGGAAGAATATTATTTCCGGTTGTTGCTGCTACAATCTGTCTGCCTTTCCATTCCATTTCCTTTGTTGTAATCTGCATAATGGAATCACCAACTTTATAGGTCTTTCCATTTACATAGACAGGTTCTTTGGAACGGTTAATGACATCAAATACAGCCCCGTCCAGATGTGCTTCTCCAAGAGACGTATATTGTCCGGTCTCTCTATCGACCTTACCAACAATGATACCACCTCGTTTTACCGGGTTTTCGTTCCATTGATGATGGAATTCATATTTGTCCGGTCCGGTGACTGTTTTATCCTCTGCTCGGTCAAAATAGTGCATTTCACTGTCCTGACGGATAGTAAACTGTTTTGTCCATTCTGCTGTGTTATAACCATTGGATGCTTGGACTTCCACCAAGTCATATGTACCATATGGGAGACTATGCTTCTTTGTAGAAGCAACATAAGTCTGCTTCTCATCATTCCATGTGGTTTTCAATGTCATAACAACTTCGCCCGGCTGATACAATTTCATATCTTCTCGCATAAATACCGCCTGTTTGGAACGGTTTACGATTTGATAGACAGTATCTTCTAAGGTTGCGTCACCCTGTGGTTTACTGCTATGCCAATCTTTATCTGCTTTTGTTACACTCACACCGCCACGGAAAACTTCATCTACATTGTATTTGGAAGCTGCATCTTTCAGTTCGACAATTTGTCCTTCGGAACGAATCTGTACTGTTTCCCGATACTCATTTTTATGGTATCCGACCGGCGCTCCGGCTTCAATAATCTCATATGTTCCATATGGAAGAACTTTTTCACCTGTTTTTGCAATATAACGCTGTTTTGCATCGTCCCACTGTGTTTCAACAGTCATGACTTTTGCATCTTTCTTATACCAAGCACCGTTGACATACACCTTATTCTGAGACCGGTTGTAAATGTCATAGCTTGTATTTGCAAGCGTTGCATCACCCTGCGGAATACTATTTCCTGTATCAGCATCTGCTTTTGTGATTTCAATGCCGCCACGTTTTACCATATCTTCATTCCAGCCATCTTTTGGTGTTCCATAAGTTACCATCTGGCCTTTGGTACGAATGGTAAAATCTTTTACCCATGTGGCCTTATTATAACTATCATTTCCGGATTTCTCCTGAATCTGATACGTACCATATGGGAGCACTTCCGGTCCTGTCGTCGCAAAGGTTCCCTGCTCATCAGAAATGACTTCAATGGTCATTGCAACACCATCCACAGGAATTTCTTTTCCTTTTACGGACACCGGATTTGCAGATTTGTTAATGATGTCATAACGAACACCGTTTAAAGCACCATCACCCTGCGGATTTTGTTTATGTTCGTCACCATCTGCTTTATAAACTGTTACACCACCACGCCAAATTTCATTCTCATAAGAACCAATTGGACCGCTCGCAGTACCCTGATTCGGCCAGCCTTCTAATTTATTTCTTTCTGGTCGGCCATCTTTATTCGTATCAGTAATTGTAAAAGCCTGAGCATATCCTTTTGTAACCGTTCCCTGTATAGAACTAATTTCTGTGATAATAACTGTTCCTAATGGAATTGTATTACCATTATTCTTATACGGCCATGTTGTACCATCAACAGGGATTGCTGTTCGGAAATTCAACATACCCGTACCGTTCACATCTGTTGTTTCAAAAACCGCACTTGCATTCACACGACCATTCTTTTTTGCATCTTCAACAGAGGCGAACACGTTTGCATAATAATCCACACGGAATTTGATACCAGCAAGTGTTGTGATATCACCCTGTAATTTTCCAGCATCATCCCAATCTTCAAATGATTTTTGAACCAGTACGTTAATCGGGTCATCAATCATCGGTTCTACCATATCGCCATCTAAGATAATTTCTTTGTTTGTAACGCCAGCATCTACCGTAATAGAACGAACATGTGGATTTAACAGATAACCTTTTGCTGTTCCCGGAAGTTCTTTTACATAGTAAGTGCCTTCCGTTAACGACTGAGACTGGTTTGTCCAGCCATCATTGCTCTGTACAGTTAATGTATCCACTAAATTTGTACATGCCAAATCGGTATAGACACCATATTTTGCACCGGTCAAATCATAAGCAGTATTTCCATTTGCATATTCCGGTTTCGCAGGAACTTTTTTCAAATAGAAATTTCCTTCCGGATTTCTCGCAGTGATTCGGAACTGTCCGCCAATCGTCTGATAATTCATACTTTCTGCATCACTGACAATATCGACTTTAAATTCTGCCCAGCCATCACCTGTAGCTGTACAAGTTGCCGTATAATCACCTGTTTGAGATAACGGTTGTCCCGGAACACCTGGATTCGCGGCTCCATGTTTTGTACACAGAAAACCGACATAAGATTCACCCGCAAAATCACCACTTTCAAACGTACCACTAAAGGTTCCCGGTTCATCAATGTTCGCTCCATGAAAAGCAATTGTGGTTCGACCACTCACTTCATCACCAACATTTGGCATATAATCCAATCCACGTGTGGCACGGCGAAACCGTGTTTTCTGCTGGTTCTTTGCATAGTCAGCTTCAATTGCGCTTCTGATTTTTGAAGTGCCCGTTACTTTGGAATCAATGATTCCGTGTTCCGTCTTTGTTTCACTTGCCTTCACACCAATAGAAAGAAACAATTCTTTCGGTAGTTTATCAGGCAGAGAGAACGTACAACTACGGGCAGAAGTATCAACCATTGGTGTGACGATATCCAATCCATCTTTATTCTGAACGGAAATAGATTCCAATGTTTTATAATCATCTGCAATTACCGTAACACGAACATCTTTTTCTTTTGGAAACGAAATCGACGCTTCTTTTGTTTCTTTTCCATCGACCGTAGAGACGCCGTCTTTTAATTGATACGCTGTTTCCCATTGATAATCTTTTTCAGAGAACAAAACAGAAACATCACCCTCTGTCAGTCCATCAATGGAAATAGATGCCGTCACTTCTTTTTTGACATCAGCTTCTTTTGCTTCCACGGTAAGCGGCACACCGGCGCCCATCATAGTAGATAAGGTCATAACACCTGCCAACACACCGGAAAGTAATCGTTTTTTGTGTTTCATCATACACAAACTCCTTTCTATATTCTTGCTTTGTTTGTTTCCTTTTGTCATCACTTTTTCATAAATTAGTCTCCTTTTCTTTCTTCAACATTTTTTTAGCTTTTGTCTATCATTTTCCATTATACACCAACTAAAAAAGAGGAACAAGAGCGTGTGACATACGTCTAAATATCAAGTTACTTTTTTTTTCTTTTTCTTGCATACGCAAGAAAAAGACTTCTTGGGGCAACGCCCCAAACCCCTTCTTTTATTTATGAAATATTCGAGAATTGAAAATACCTCACATATGTACCTATCATATATACATGTATAAAACAAAAAAGTCTCTATATTTATACCTATTATAAGTACCTTATATGTATGGTTCTTATATAAGATGATGTAAAAAGCGATACAAAGTTAAAAAGGTGTTTATTTATACCTTTTATTAGTACCTTTTATATATACACACTATAAGTATAAAATATATTACTATTATTTCAATATCAAATATGATACATTCATATATAACGATAAGGTAAGACAGGATAGCCGTTTTCATCGACATTTGATACAATAAAAAAACAAATTGGAAAGGAGTTAACCCTTAAATGAAAGCATTTCACGTACTCATGGAAGACCAGATACGAAGGTCTATGAACTTATCACCGGATGATTTTGATTATATCAAACATCCAAATCCAACTCATTTGCATGACCCACGCTATTATAAAGACATGTGGGAATTATGTGTATTACTGCATCGATATAAACAAAAGCAGGAAACAGACCCCCATTTCTTATTGATGGTAGACGGAGATTATGATACGGATGGTATCTTAGGAGCTGTCATTTTAGCAGCATCCTTAGAGGTTTTTGATTTCCAGTATCGTGTTTACATTCCTTCTATGGCAGACGGATATGGATTATCAAAAGCAGCCATTGATGAAATGAAACGTATGTATGAAACAAATAGCGACCATATCGGCGTTATTTTAACAGCGGACAACGGAATTTCCGCACATCGGGGAATTTCTTATGCAAACAGTCTTGGTATTGATGTGTTAGTAACTGACCATCATCCGGGAAAACTGCCGCTGCCAAAAGCAAAAGCCATTGTCAATCCAAACAGGCCTGATTCAGATTTATACCCATTTAAAGGAAATTCCGGTGCCTGTGTGGCATGGAAAACCATGCTGGCTTATGCTGCTGCCTTTGACAAAGAAAAGAAACCATTGATTGAACGGTTAATCGTATTTGCCGGAATTTCCAATGTAGCGGATGTGATGCCCCTTATCAATGAAAACCGGTATACGGTCACGGCTGCACTTGACATTGTGAAAGACCTTTTGGCAAAGACAAGTTATAAAGCCATCGCAGATACACCATATCCGATTTATAATACAGCGTTTCATGCGCTATATGACATCATTACCTTACTACAGAAACAAAAAGATGATAAACGAAAGACTGCGGGGAAAAATCCAACCCAACTCCCAATGAATGAAGAATTATTTTCATGGTACTTATCACCCATCTTAAACGCACCAAGACGGGTACACGACACCTGTTTCGAGGGGTTGGCCGCCTTTTTAATCAGTGATGTGAAAACACGACAAGCACTTATTCAGCGATTGTTAACATTAAATGAGGAAAAATCAAACTTACGGGATACGGTTATCAAAGAACTGCCAAAAGAACAGATTCCACCGGTTCTTCTTATCAATACCCGAAAAGGTATTTCCGGTCTGATTGCCGGAAAATTAGCAGAACAGACTGGAAATCCATCCATTGTGTTTTCTCATTATGACCCGAAACATCCACAAATTATCTACAGTCAGATAGAAAATCTGCCCCGTATTTCCGGTTCCGCACGAAGTAGTGCAGACTGTCCATTGAACCGATTGTTGGAGAAAATAAACAGCATTGCCCCGGGAATGGTTTCTGGAGGTGGACACACAACAGCCGCCGGTTTCTCCATTGATGCAAAAGATTTCTACCGATTTCGAGAATTAGTAACAAACTTGATTCCAGAAGTACGAAAAGAAGTTTTACAAGAAACAGACGGTCCGTTGGTACCGGAAAACAAACTCATGATTACGCTTGGAACGGATACCATGACAGCATATTGTCCGGTTATTACAGATACAAATGAGATGGGTATCATCTGTGAATCCATCAATACAGATACCTTTGCATCGGATGTAAAGACAAGCGTTCAGTTTTTGGATTCCCTGCGGCCATTTGGGGAGGGCTTTCAGGCGGAAACCGAAATTTTCTTACAGTTATCACCGGAAGTTTTTAAACATCAGTGGAACCCAGATTTCTGGAAAACATTCAAGTTTCAATTATATGGAGTAGAAGTATTAACCTTTGATATCACATGGGCCGAACAGGTAAAACAAGCCTTAGAACAGGGAAAAACGATTCCGGCAAAAGTAGCACTGAAATTAAATGACTTTCGAGGGAAAATTACACCGCAGTGGATTTTATCCCAAACGAAATGATAGGTGGGCGATACGACATATCGCCCATTTTATACTATCAAAAATCAGATAGAAAGGAAGATAGGAACATGACTATGAATCAACAACCAACAACGGCAGAACAGACAGTGGCGGCTGCACTTGCAGAATGGTCAGAAACGGAAAAGAACCATGCATACCGTCGGTTATAGCTTCCTCATGTTGCCGAAGACATTTTGTCCCATATGAAGGACTATCTTGAAAACGACCAATACCTGACAGACGACGAAATCTTACATGCAGCACACAGATATGTTTATGACGGACGATACGACTGTAATCTGTCTTACTGGCAGAATCTTGAAAATCTTATTGATGACGAATTGAGAAATTGGGAATCGTAGAAAGGAGAACTTATGTCGATTTTAGACCATTTTGAATTTTATACGGATGAACAGGTAAACCGTCTTCAAAGTTATATAGAAGAAACCTTTACCTTGGACGGAACGTCTAAGACAATCGTTCGAAATATATTAGACTATGTTGCCGCACAAGGCGACGACGAAGAAACAACCCTGTTCTTATTACTGAACTTGTTAGACGGAATTGGTATCACAGAACTGGAAATCGTAAATGCAGTTGTTTCAGACCGTTATCAACTAACGAAAGAGGAAGCAGACACACTGACAATTGTCGATGGCATTATTGATGTAAATGTTTCAAAAATAAGCGGTTGTTCTCACGCATCCTCCACGAAATGGTGTGAAGAATATTGTCCAAAATATCATGGTTGTATGACGATTGCACTTGCCAATGACCGGTTAGTCAGTCATGAATTGCGGATGTCTGAATGAATTGAACACAGGGAGGTTTATATGTCACAACATCAGAATCCTTGCGACATCTGTTTAGATGAGAAATGTGGCGGTACAAAGTCCTGCAATTGCAGGACTTGTTCGCATCGAGACGATTGTCGCAAATATTTACACCCAACCATTCGTATTACAACCAAATGTACACAGGCTTGTTCTCATTGTTGTTTTTCCTGTTCACCGGCAAAAACACGCATGATGACACTTGACATGGCAAAAGAGATTGCCAAATTTTTAGAGAACAATCAGATTATAAGCCTCAATGTTATGGGTGGTGAATTTTATTGTAACGTAAATTGGTATGATATTTTATACGAATGGCTGCACATACATTGTCACATTCGACTGGTCAGCAACGGAGACTGGATAACAGATAACAAGGTCAAAAACCAGTTACTCGCCTTAAACAGTATATTTCCAAACCAGTTGCACATTAGTATTTCAAATGACCGCTATCACACAAACAAATATGTAGGGGACGTAGATACCTTTCTGACTGCACTCGGAATTGCCCATAATATCGGCACCGACACACAGGATAATGAAGATACGTTAATACCGCTTGGAAATGCAGAAGATATCTACAATCTATATTCATTCGGCGTTTGCTACTGCCACAATCCGGTTCATCAATACAGTTTTCTAATTGATGAAACTGGGGATATTTATAAATGTAGCTTTGGCGTGTTACAATATGATAATATCCAAAATTTCACATTCGGTGGATTTGCAAAACGATTCAAAGAATTTAATAAAAAATTTTATAACATTTTTATTCCATCTTGTAAAAGTTGTATTCGGATGTGTCAGCAAGAACGTGCAATTGCACCAACCGACTAGAAAGGAGAAATCTATGAAAAAATATCAAAAAAATGCCTTTTTTCGCATTTGTAGTCCCATTATAATTTTTATTGCTATCATCGGATGTATTTTTCTTTATCAGAAATATACACATATAGTTGAAGATTTGATGCTGTGGCTTTTGCAACTACTTTTAGGTGGTCTCGTCGGCGGTCTTATCGGCTGTTTCCTGTTTGAAATCATAGCCGGACGTATTTTAGATTATCAGATATCAAAACAACTGGACGAAGACCTGTTTTATCTATACATGGAACGACGGAAAATGACACGGAGTGATGTTTCCTATGACAATTGTATTGGAATATCGGAAACAAAACAATTGAAAATCCTAAATATAACAGAAACATTAGAAACATACCTCACAGAGCATAAAATATTACGGTTCTATTATCGTACGTTTCTTATGCATTGTTTTATCGTTTGTTAGAAACACAGGGAGAATCGTTATTACTATGAAACAAAAACAATCCGAAACAACGCGTTTACTTTTGACATATATGATTTGTCATATTATCAGCGACCTGTTATTATCTATACTATAAAAAAAACAAGACGACTAAGAATATCAGTCGTCTTGTTTTTTTTTATATTTGAAATTCGATAATCATTGCTCCGGTACATTTGTCGGTTCCTCTGTTGGTAAATTATTCAACAAATCTTTTCCGTTTTGCTGTAAATCCGCTGCGACCGTATCCACCGCATGTGCTTTCGCCGCCTCTTCCGCAGCACGGCGGATGGTTTCCGCCTGAAGGGCTTTGATTTTTGCATCGGTCATACGTTTATCATTGACGTATTCTACCTGCCATTCCTGTCCATTGGCACGACTTCCATCCAATCGATATGGATTTGGAGCCGTTGCTTGATTTTTTGGAAATAGTTCCTGTGGTGTTCCATATTGAATACCCATATCGGCAATGGTGATTTTTCCTTGTGCCACAGCAAGGAGAGCATCATCCAGTCCTTTATGGTCCGGATTCCAGCTCATGACAACCGTTTGATTTTTCTGGTTCAGACAATCATAAGCTGTTTCAATTCCACGGGCAACTGCCAAGTTTTCCCGACCGTCCGCATCCATTGCAATATAGGTGCCTTTTACCGGATATTTATCATATACCGGTTTTACAGATTCTACAAAGGCTTTGGACACACCGGGCACTTGAGCCACAATGATACCATAATCCTTTGCAATTTTATCGCCAAAGGAACGTCCGGTAGAATCCTGTACGTCTGCATATTTGGCAACAATACGGCCTTTCAACGCACCTTCTGCAACTAAGACTACATATTCTTCGGCTCCGTTTTTTGGCTCTCGTCCAATAACAAAGCCGGCATTACTTGGGGATACTTTTTTACATACCGCATCGGTTCCCACCATAGAACCTTTACTCTGCCAGATATATTTCGCATTTGGAACCACCTGCAGCCGGTCAATCAGTTCCGGAAGCTGGTAGCCCCGGTCTAAAAGAACTGGTTTTACGTCGTCCTTCATATGAGCAGTAAAGTCCCCTCTTCGGTCACCGAAGATAACAGTACCATCCGCTTTTGCATCTACTACATGGAGGTTACTTTTGAACCCATCCTGTTCAAACTTAAAGACATTGCGTTTCTTATCAAAGTATTCACTTTTTTGAATAGAAACACCATCTTTTGTTCGTGCTTTTAACATGACATTGATTTTAGACGGGTCTGTGGCAATCTGATATTTCGGTACATTTCCATCCACATTTGCCATTGGAATGGCAATTCCGGACATACCAATCGTTTTCAAACTGCGGACATTTAACGGAATTTCTCGCCCCGCCTGTGTCCCATTTCCAGCTATCATGGTAAAACCGTCATAATCGACACCGACAACACCCGGCATACCAATCATATCATCCCCCATAACAGCGGGACATAGAGGCGTATTGGAACGAAACGACCAAAATTCATCTAAGTCCTGTTTTTCCAAGCCACGGGAAGGGTCGGTTAATTTTGCAATATGGTTTGGACCATAGGAACCATCAGATAAAGGCATCATATCGGCCATCCGGTGCCAGATTTTGGACTGATGTTCCTGCCATTTTGCTTCCGATTCAAAGGACTGAAACTTTGCACGAACCGTTGCATCATCCGGAGCATAGCCATGTCCGTTTGACTGGTCTTCGTAGCTGGCATTCATCCAGTACCACTGGTCTTTGCTTGCGTCGTTCAACACAGCTTTATCCGCTTCGGTTGCCATTTTACAAATTTGGTTTAATTTAATTGTTACATTTTTCGCCATACCTTTGGCATCCAAATCCAAATTACCATCTACATGGACAATGACACTGTCAAAATCCTCATTGTGAATCGCTGCCATTGCAGTCGTAAACTCTGCCCAAGGAGTATTTGTAGGAACATATGCCCGTCGACCGTTTCGTGCCACATGTCCGACTTTATCGGCTGGTGGAATCACATTTACAATGAATGGGCTTGCTATGGTTTTATTCATATTCAGATTCCTTCCTTTCTGTTTTTCTTTCATTGTAACAGACGAACGATAACTTGTCAGTGTCCATGACACAATCATACAGAAATTTATATTTGAAAGGAGCGTCCATGATGTCTCAGATAACACAAAGAACCATTTCCTTCTCGGTAGACGGTCCATCTATGACCCATCTCGCAAGAGAATTTTGTTACAAAGAATTGAATCTTCCAAAAGCCTTTGAACTTCTTTGGGAATTGACAAACGCTGACGAATTATCCGAAGGTGACCACCTTAAAATGGTTGTGGGCATCTTAAACGGAAAAGCGAATATTGTTGGTACGTATCCAAATGATGATTACGGCATTGAAGAAGCCAATGAACCCGTAAAAGGATTAAAAGCATTGTGGGAAGAACTTGTAGAACAAAAGAAGCAACAGGAACAAAGGATTTGGGAATTGACCTTACAGCGAAATTGGTTAGTGTCCTGTATGCGAGAGGATTACCCCTATTCCTTGCGGGAATATTTTTCCCGGTATAAAGAGGATTTTGAATCTCCCATGCTGACAAAACAGGAATCCATGGACCTTGGAATTTCCTTTGCGGATGTCGTATCCTTTGATGACGAACCCGCCTCCAATCTATTATCCGAATTTTTGGAACGACAAACATCCAACCACGATATCGAGAAAGATTATGGGTGGTTGGAACCAAATGGTCACTTTCATGTTGTACCATGGGGAGAACATTACAATTGGGCGAGTGATTATATTCTGGAACATTTTGCAGAAGATGCCATTCTGGATGATGAAATGCTCATGGACCCGGGAGACTATCTCCGAAAACGAGGCTGGGTATTGTTACACAGTCCTGCACAGGGGCTTGCAAGAACATCTCTGCATCCAACCAAACGATATACAAAAGCCCAACAGGATTTTTTATACGGTTATTATATAGACCGGAATCACCCGGAACTTGCAAATGAAATCATGCAGGCAAATGAAGAATAGGAGGATGGTATGATGCGTATCTATTTGGCAAAGAAATAAAAGAAAGGGGGAGCGTCATCGATGTATGATACGTCAGTTCTATATATGGAACACGGATGGATGAATCCGGATTATTACAAATTTTCCAAACAGTATTTTACCAAAGGTGCCGGGAAGCAGGAATCGTCACGCGGCATGACAAACGCACTACGGGAAATAAAAGCGCTGATACATGCGATTGACATTTTTATTGAAGCCACACCGGAAAAAAACTTAGATTCATACAAACACATTCCAGATTATCCAGACACATCATTAAAATATGGAATGCTATACACGGTATATTACGGCAAATTGGGAGAATGTCGACGCAATCTGACAAGCGCCTATGGAGATATTTATGAAAAATCGATTCGTTTGAAACGAAATGAATGTAAAAGTCAAAATCAAAAGGCCTTAAACTATGGTGGCATTTATACGGATAATCATGATAGTCTAGGACGCCGCCAACATCAAAACCGTTCCTTTCACTTACACGGAATTCGGTTATAAACACAGAAAGGGGATTTTTTATGATTACAAGTAAAGAATTATCAGGGCATCCAAATACAATTCGAACTTTACAAAAGTGGATAATCGCACGAGAAAAAGCATCCACAGGTGTAAATGAAAAACCAAATCACTATTTTTATGTGGGTTCTGACATTGATGTGACAACAGTAAAAGAGCAACAGCTTAACGAAGCCGGCTTTGAAAAGGAGGACTATGAAAACATGTGGTTCCCAGCCTATTATAAAGCGGAAGACCTTGCAAAAATTTTCGGAAATGAATTAGAAGACCAAAACCGACATTCGCTGCGGGATTTGTTCCATACTATCTTGGAAAGTCTCAAAGCGGCGAATAACTATACATCAGATAAAGCACGCTGTCTGATTTTATGCGACATTTTTGAACATCATTTTACAAACCAATTTACAAAGTAATAACCGATAGGTGAATCAGAAAGGAGAATCTAGGATGTCAAAACCACTCGATTCCAAAGTTGCCTTTGCAGGTATCAATGTATGTAACAGCCTCATCGAACAGTTAGAGTTCTTTCGAACACAACTGATAATCAATCCAACAGATACGGTAGTTACAGAACAAATGCAGATTATTAACACTTATTATGAAGAATTAGCCAAAGTAACCGGTTATTCTGCACAAGAGAAAAGAATGAAACGAGGAAAATAACATGAAAGCACATTTTTCCATTTCCGGCGAATTTATCACAACACTTGCCAGACAATGGTTCTGGCAGGAACAAAAACCAATTTCAGAAGTGTATGAACTGTTGGAAGCCTGTCTTGGTACAACAGAAAAACCACTATCAGAGAGAAAGAAGAACGAACTGATACAGAATATTTTAGAGTATAAAGTTGATTTAATCGGGGTAGATACGTTCACAACACAAACACATCTGCCTCGAAAAGATTACAAATCTATCTTTAACCGTATGGAATCATTAGAAAAGGAATCTATGATACGCAAAATTCAACTGGATATGCAGGTTTCCTTCGAAAAATATGTGGATAAATGGTCTACTATCGTCAGTATGCATCCGGATGTACTCTGCCATAGACAGCCGCAGACATACCAAGACTGGAGGATATATCTGACAACTGAAAATGCCGCTCATTGTAATTCTTACAAACCGTTGTATATGGAGGATAATCTTCCATTGATAGAAACACCTGCCATGGGTGGTCTTTGGCTTATCAACCGGCCGGAACTGGTCTATGACTGTATGGAACAAAAAGAGAATCTCCATTGCATCGGTTCCAGCCTGTTCTGGCAAAACGTTTACGAACAGATAAAAGACGAACCATGGGCAAAGGAACGAAACGAACATTACTTGTGCAGCATTCGCCCAAAACCAAGTCTGAAAGAACGTATGAAAAACGATTATCCGGAGGCATCCTATTGGGAAGAGCCATCCTATTTATCAAAGGACTGGTTTGCATTTCAATACCGTATGAAAAAATCCGTACAGTATCAACTGGAACCTGATGATATGAAAAACTGGGAAGGCTTGATTGCACCCAATGGTGATTTTTACTCCTGTGAATTTGGAGGACATAATCAAAAAGCATACTTTCTGATAGTTCAAAATCCGGAACGGTTTTCCACCACCGAAGAAGAGGTAAGAAATTCCATTGGGGGACCCATTGATATGACCAACGCATTGGATACGCTCATTGAGTTTGGCTGGTGTGCAACGCGGTCTGTAGGATTTGAGTCCTATTTATTATGTGACCGCCCTACAAAAGCACAGATAAACAGGATTTTCGATGCCATACAAAAATTCAAGGTTTCGTTAGACACAAAGGCATTATTTGCACAATTAGACAATTGAAGGGAGAAATTTATGACAACTTGTGGACTCACCAATTTACCAATCGTAGAAAATGATATGGTTACGGTACTGGTACTGGCAAGAAGAAACCCGACCTATCATCCGTTTCACTTATATAGCACCGATACGACCGAATTGATGACACCGTTCTTATTACCTATTTACGGTGAATACGATGGAAAGGGCAGTATTAAAGAGATACAAATCGACCCCTTATCAGAAGCCTATCTTCGGTCACTTTCTGTTATTCCGAAGGGAAAATGTTTATGTAAACAAACAGCGCCCATCGAAGAACTTCTATGGGAATGTGTACAACCTCATGCAAGTATAAAGCAGGATTTTATACCGTTAGCACCACTTTCTATGATGTTCTATCACAAAGAGGCATTTAACAGGGTTGTTTCCGCCATTGGAAACCGAATTCCGGTGTTTCAAAACCAGTCTTATCGAACCTTATTAAAGCATCGGATTGCCTCAAAAACAACACAGGCCATTACGGATTTAAACACCAAAGGCGACATTCGGTTTCATGGGGATTCTTTCTTCCAACCGGATGATGTGACCGCTTTTTGTATCCCTTATTTAACACTCTATCAGAGGCACACAAAGACCATGTCACAAGAACATCTGGTGGCAGAACAAACACAATTTGAAGAGGGAGTGAATAATCTGCTTTGCTTTTTAAAAGGGCTTGAACTACTTCGAAAAGGATTCGGCTGTATAACAGGAATAAAAACAGACCAGTATGAATTGGAATTACACAAAAATCTGGCAGAATTTACGTTGCAGTTTTATGAAAAAACAAAAGCCGTCATCCAAGCAAAAACAGATACATGGGCAGAAGAAACCATCTATTGGTATTCGAACAAGGAATAAAACGGAAAATAACAAAAAATCTTCATAAAAATGAAAAGTTCTACAATAACAAAAATTGTGTTTGAATATAAATACAATCAAAGAAATAAAAATACAAATAAAACCTCTAATTTTAATTTATATTTTCAATTCAATTCTTAATCCTTTGTTATCAATAAATTCTGACGATATAATTTATTATCACAGAAAACCATCGAATAACAGTCAAATCTACAAATTTCACAGAATTTAAAAGAAAGAGACAGACAGGCGGGGACAAGCAGGGGACAAAAAAACACCCAAAAACACGAAAAAATGACAATTTTGTCCCCGGCGGGGACAAAACCCGATAACGCCCGTGGTTACTGGGTTTGTGATGGTTTTTCATGAGAAAAAAGAACAGGTGCGGGGACAAAAGGGGGACAAACAGGGGACAAAATGAAAAAGTCTGGAAACCCTTGATTTTACTGGGGAAAACAGGTGTGAAAGGGTCAAAATTTCATCATTTTGTCCCCTTGTCCCCTGACAATCCCTTTATATATTATATACTTTCTTTTACTCGCGTTATAAAAGGATAGGGAGCCGGGGACGGGGACAAAAAAAGGGCGAAAAAACGAAGAAATGGCTCAACCACGGGGTTTATCGGAGTTTCATTTTGTCCCTTGACACCTGAACATTTGTTCTTTTTCGGGGACAAAATTTTTTTGTGAAAATCGAGAAAACCCAGTAACCACGGGGGTTTGAAGGCATTTTTTTGGCAAAAAATTTTGTCCCCGACCCAAACAAACGTTCGATGAAATTTTTCGAACATCTGTTTGTTCAACATCCGTCTAAGCCTTGATTTTACTGGGTTTTTGGTCGGGGACAAAATGAAAATAAGAGGTCGTTTTTGAAAAGTTTGACAAATCTATGGAACTGTTATATAATAAAATTTTTATGTTTAAAAACCTTGTTATCCTAACCACAAAAACAAACGCTCTCATGATTCGAACGTGAGACATGAAAACCGTGTGAAACGTTATACAAACTGTTTTTATGCCAGAATCGATAGCTTTGTCCGGTTCATTCCCAAATGGTCTCACGATTCAGACATAAGCGATTCAGACATACAGACATAAAATGCTGAAAACCGTCTAAAATGCCCTATAAGCCGTTTTTATGTCGAAGTCGATATCTTTGTCATGTTCGACGATAAAATTCAAGATAAGCCTATTTCTGACGCTCACAGACCCATCTCAATGCGTAGTAATGTTGATTGTTCGTTTCGAACACCTTTTATCCGCCGTTACACACTGTTGCATTTGAATCATTCTTGTGTTAGAATCAACATAACGACGAAACGGAAAGGATGAACGCCATGCAGAGGCAATGGGAAGAAGAGTGTTTATCGGGGTATCAAAGGGCACGAAATGATGTTTGTCATCATTGTACCTATCACATTTTGTGGACCACCCGTTATGGACGGCCCTATCTTGCACTCAAAGAGTATGCAAAGATGCCGGTAAAAAAAACAATACGAAAGGCAATTGAACGGATTGAAAAGGATGCACCGATTGCGATAAAGACCTTAGAAATTGGCGATAATTACGTGTATTTACACGTGGAAATTGGACCAACTATCGCCATTACAAATTTGGTATACACGATGAAACGGGAAAGTGCCAAGGCCTTATATAACCTGATTCCGGAATTTCGACACCGGACATCCAGTCTTTGGCCACGTCGGTATTTTGTCAGTACAGACCTTGAATATCCACTGGATGCAATCAACGCCTTTGTCGCAGAAACACCCCTATGGGAACCTCCAAAACATCGACGGGCAAAACATCCAAAGAAAAAAATAGAGGTGAAATTATTATGCAGTTAAACTGGGAACAAATTAAAACAAACTTGGATACCATGGGGATGTCCTATCAGGAACGCCCTGTAGATGAAACATTATCCGGATATATTGAACAGTGTGGCTATGTGACACATCCTTTGATTGTGAATATGGACAATGTAGACTTGGTGGATGCAACACTGGGCGTTCTTGTGACCCATGTGGATGAAAAGACAAACAACGGTGTTTATATTTTTGTGGTGTTACGGGACCATACACAGGGATTGATTACAGTCATTCCAAGTACCATTTCCAAAGGACCGCTCCTGCGGAAAGCAGAAGGGGATATCACCAATGCCATCACCGGTTTATCCCTGCCACCAATGACACCTTTTGACATGATTGAAGTGACCGGACAGGTTTTGGCAAATACGGTGTTGAAAGACATCATGACGGCATATCACATTCCAAGAGAAAAGGAAAAAGTATTTTTGCGGATGTATCTGCCGAAATTTTTAAGTAATGTGGCATCGTATTATCTTGGAGTGAAAACAAAAGATGGAAAACCGGTTGTTGCAGAAGAAATCGTAGACATGGAACCGGCAATGATACGGAAAATGGCATTGAATGAAACCTTTCCGGATTGTTTCAATGACACAGAAGAAATCAAGGAAAGAGACGAAGACACAGACAGAAAGGAATCATAAGATATGCTGGGACCAACACATAGAGCCTTTGGCGTTGCAGCCGTAACCGGTGTGTACGCAGGAATTCATCCGTGGCTGCCACCAGATACCTTTCCCATCCTTGGGATGCAGTTAGGGTTGATGCAGGCAGGCGCATTGTTTGGCAGTACCATACCCGATATTGACCAAAAATTAGGAACCAGTCACAGGGGAATTACCCATACCATTTGGATAGTCGGTCTGCTTGGGTTTCTCACAAGTAAACAGACCAATCCCTATCTATTTTTCCTTTGTCTGGGTGTTACTCTTGGTTATTTTTCCCATTTATTTGGAGACGCCTTTAGTAAGGCGGGGATTGCATGGTGTTATCCGCTGCAGCAATATGAACATTATGCAGGCGGTGCGTTTCACGTAAAAGGCTTTCGAGGACCTTTCGTACCCCTTTATCATGTAGGCGATAAAACATGGGCATATATGCCGATTGTTTGGTGGTTATGTGCCGGGGTTGGTACGATTTTAATATGGAGGTATCTGTTATTATGACAATACAGAGAACACAACAAAAAAAAGAGAAAACGAAAGGCAGATGGCGGAAACGTCTTCTGCTGTTTTTTATCATAAATGTTCTGCTTGTGCTGTTCGTTTTGTTAGGTGGGATGCTTTTTATCCGACATCGGCTCACGTCACTGCCAGCCATTGATGCTCAGTATTTAAGTACCTATGAACCATCGAAAATTTTGGATAAGAATGGGGATATCATTTGGCAGCCAACGGACCAGCGGGCAACTATTTTGACGTATGAAGAAATTCCGGAATTTTATGAAATTGCCATTGTAGCGGTAGAAGACGAAAATTTTTGGACAAGTCCGGGGATTTCCATCAAAGGAATGGCAAACATGGTGTACGGAGTTCTGCGAAGTAAAATTGATACAGACTATAAGCCCCGCGGTGGTTCCACCATTGACCAGCAGTTGATAAAGAATAAATTTTTTGATGGGGGAACAGGGCATGAAGTGACCACACGAAAGATTCAGGAACTGTTTTTGGCCATGCAGTTGAATGAAAATTTCACGAAACAGGAAATTCTCACTTTTTATATCAATGATTTGGAATTTGCGGAAGGTGCAACGGGACTTGGAACCATTATGAAGACCTATTTCAATAAAACACCGAATGATTATACAGAACGGAATACGGAGACTATCGCAGAATTATCCTACCTAGCCGGACTTAGTCAGGCGCCATCCCGATATAATTTATATACCAATCCGGAAGAAGCTACGAAACGGATGCAGACCGTTTTGAGTATTTTGTTTGAACAGGACTTGATTACAGAAGAGGAATACACACAGGCAAAGGCTTATGATTTGACCACCAACTTACAGCCCCGTGGATGGGAAGCCAAAGAGCAGGTACAGAAAAATTTAAAATATAAACATTACACCGATGGTGTCATGGATGAATTAGAAAGACTGGGATATGATATCCGACAGCTTTCACTTACTGTACATACGTATTTTGACCCTGCTGTTTCTGACCAGATTACGGCTTTGGTGCAGAACCCAAAATATTATTTGGATGACAACCAGCAGACCGGTGTTGCAGTAGTGGATAAAGATGGGATTGTAACCGCTTTAGTTGGTTCTTCAAAACCAAATGATGAGTTTAACCGAGCCTTATCTGATGTGCGAAGCAGTGGGTCATCTATGAAGCCTTTTACAGCATATGGGCCGCTTTTGCAGTATTTTGGCGATACCTATAATACCGCATCGACCTTTGACACTTCTGCTTATCCCTATCCGGGAAGCAATGCAGTGATGCGGAATTTTGGAGGCGGTTTGTATGGGTATCAGACCATGCAGCAGTCGCTCCGTCATTCCTATAACACACCGGTGGGGCGGATTGACGATGAGATTTTAGGTTCGGTCCGAATGAAGACTTTTTTACATGGTCTGGGATTGGATGTAAAAGAAACCTATTCTTCCGTAGATGGCATTGGATTGAATGTATCACCGCTGCAGAGTGCTGCCGCTTACAATGCCTTAAATAATCTCGGTGTTTACACCGAACCCCGGTTTATTCAAAAACTGGTGTTCAGCGATGGAACCGAAAAGGAAATCAAGCCAAAAACAAGACAGGCTATGAATCCATCCGTTGCCTATGTGTTAAATGAGATGCTCCGGGGTGTTCCCGGAGGTGACGGGACAGCCGGTTATGCAAAAATTCCTGCCTATGTCGGATATGCGGGAAAGACCGGTTCCGTAAAATTTGATGATGCCGTAAACCCTCCGGCACCGTATGGGGATGGCGGAAGTGACGTCTGGTACTGTTCCTACACAAATGGGGGCTATTCCATTGCCGTTTGGTGTGGATATGATACACCGAATACGTCACCACGGATTCCAAATTATTACAAAGGCTATCAGGACATCAACCGGGATTTACAACTGTTATTAAATGGGAATCGGGACGTACCCGACTGGACGATGCCGGAAGGTGTGAGCGTCTTATCCGGAAGTGGGTTATCGACACAGTATGCAGTGACGGACAGTAAGGATTTAGAGGAAACCGGAATTACATGGGCAAATGTAGACGGATATGAAAAAAGCAATGTTACAAAGGCACAGGCTGACACGACCGCACCAAAAGACTGGGAAACCTATGAAAACAGTCAGTGGTATTCCTATTACAAAGAACATGGGACAGACATTCCGCCTGTCATTGACAATGACTTATATAGCAAAATGAAAGGGAAGTAGAACAATGAAAAAAAAGATTGGAATTTTGTTATTAGTGTTAATTACACTCTCCACGGTTGGGATGATTGCTTTAATTGGCTATGTCACATGGAACCAGTATCAGGATACAAAAGCATGGACAAATACGAAGTTGACGGGGGAATTAAAAGACATTCCCCCATTTCTGGCAAGGGATTATGTAAAAGCCGAGGACAAAGATGCAGTGGAAGCATGGCGGGCTGTGGAAGAGAGTTTGAAAGAGATTGAAACGAATCGGGGAATTGCAAAAGAAAAACGAGACACCTATGAAAAAATCCTGCAAAAAGCCCTTGACCAACAGACTGCATATGAAATCACGACCGGAGAAATAGTGAAAAATAGTGAAAATTTACGGTTGTATCTGGATATTGAAACGGCAATGGAAACAGCTTATAAAACATCGCAGACCAAAGAACTGCAGGATGTAACAAACCGATTGTATGCCTCGTATATGGACACCCCGACAAAAACACAGGAAATGTATTTTGAGAAGTTAAGGAGTATTGCAACCGATTATCAGCATTTATCTGTGTTTTTGTCGGACACACTGCCAACCTTGGGTGTCATAGAAGAGGGCACATTAAACGTCGCCACAACGGTGGGAGAAAACGTAACCAAACAGGTAAAAACCGTCATTGAAGAACAGACTCTGACAAAGTTTCCTTATGTGCAGAAATTGTATGACCTATTGACGGGTTCAAAATGGACGTCCATTTTGAAGCGAAACCAGATTTCAAGAGAATATCAAAAATGGATGGCAGCGAAAGAGGAACTGGAATCCTTATCAAAAACCAGTTACTATGGAGTTTCGACTATTGTAACGTATCAGCAGGCCATGGATGCAGGATTGAACGTGGAAATCCAAGAACGGGAAGGGTATACCATTGACCCAAATAGTCCGGTTTCCGGTATTTTCTATGAAGGAACGTTACTGCAGAGCAATCAGTATATCCGCTATGGAACTCCTGTAACCGTACAGATTGAGGAGCAATATATCGAAATTCCAAAACCGGAAGAAGAACCAAAAGAGGACGAATCCGAACAGCCGGAGGAAAAACCGGGCGATGATGATGCAGACTGGGAAGATTGGCCGGAAGAGGAACAACCGGAGAAACCGGAAAACGGTGAAACAAACGAAGAGAAACCAGAAGAAAATCCAGACTGGTCTGAAGACTGGTCGTCCGAACCAAATAAGAAGCCGGAACCGTTACCAAAGGAATGAAAGGGGGTATCGGAAATGAAAGTGTATGAGATGGTAATAAGCTGGTCCATTACTGTATTCCTTCTTGTTTGGGCAGGTGTCGGGATATTACTGACACGCACAAAGGTCGCATTATCGAAACCTTGGATGCAAAATCTCTATCTTTTATTTGGTCTTTTATGTGCCTTAAGTCTGTTGGCCATCACCATTGTATTATAAACAGAAAGGAAAGGAACACATGCAGAAAAACAATCAGTTTTTAGAATATTACCGACAATATGAATCTTTACTGCGAAGTCATGGGACCGATTATAAGTCTGTGGAAGACGCCGCAGAAGACCAGTTGCAAAATCAGATGCGGATTACACGACAAATGCGAAATTTTCTAATCCATACGCCGGATACAACATTTTTGAGTATCTCAGACAAACAGATACAGTGGCTGCGAAACTTAATACGAGAAGAGGAACAGCGTTCGGATGTGTTAAAGAAACATCTGAAGTCACCAAAAACGGCCGCCGTAAAAGAAGGCGAACCTATCCTTGATGCATTACTGCGGATGAGCAGACAGGAATCCCTTATAGTTCCTGTTTATCGGGAGACAACCTTATTGGGAACGGTATCCCTGTATCAGTTGACTAAAAAAGTATGCAAACAGTTAGACGCTGTTTGTGACCGAAAGACTTATGGAAAATGGGGAACAGACCTTATCTGTTATCCGCCGGACACACCAATGGACGTTATCTTTGCAATACAGATACAGACACCAAACGCACTTATTTGTTGCACCGAAGACGGCACTCTAACTGGCAAATTTCTTGGTGTTTATCGAGGGTGAGAAAATCAGTCACACCTCATATAGAAATCAAATAAGTCGTGTACAAATTTGTACACGACTTATTTAGTCAAAAGGAGGAAACGAATATGACAAAACATCTTTTTTTTTCGGACATGCCCTACGGCATGTCCGAATTTCTCGGGGGCTGCGCCCCCGAACCCCCCTTCATTTCCGAATAATCTTGAACATTTTTTTCGTTGGAAAGGAAAAACCATGAAAACGAGACAGTCCTTACTGGACTATGCAATGAACAAACAAACAACACCAAAGACAACGTATCCGACATTACAGGAACGTTTGTTCCACATAGAAAGGGGAGCCGACAATGTCAGCCATCGAAACGTTAATCAAAGTGAAAAAACAATCGAAAACCGATGATTTGGTTCGTCTGTTAGATGAAGTTACCATTTATGAAAAACTGGCAAAGTTAGAAGCCTTTCGTGATTTAAAAACATCACAGCCGGCACGAAAGAAATGTCCATTACTGGCTTCGGCTTATGATGGAGATTTATATGCCATGTCCCTATTGACCTTAGCAGGTCATGTAATCGCTCATTTAGAGAGCGTTGTACCACATGTATTAACGGAACCCATGGCCGGTTTGTCGCAAAGAGAACGTCGAAAAATGGAATTGATGCAAAATCAGGTTATTTGTGTTTCGTACGATTCTTTAACTGCGTATGACCATAAAACGATGGCGGAACATGTGGTTGCGGTTTATACCTCAGAACGGGAAACCGAAACAGCCATTTTGATTATTGTTCGAAATAATAATGAATATGTAATTTACCAAGGATACTATAAAGAACAGCAAATTGTAAAAAATCAAAAACAACATCAACCATATGTAGAAACACGGGAACAGAAATCACTGGTCATTTCAAACTATTCCATTCAGGGGAATAATGCATATCCATTTGGCCAGTATATCACAGCAGAGAATACGTATTCCGTCATGCTCCCAAATCATGAGACCATTTGGGTATTTAAAGATATAGACCATCCGATAGTCATTCCACTTTCTATTGGTGACAGAAATCAATTGACAATGACAAAACAGTCAATAAAAACATTTACCGCAACATTATTTGATATATTAGAACGGGAGGAACTGGTATGAAACGAGTAAAGGAAGTACCCGCACAGGTGATTGCCACGATTAAAAGTGAGCATGAACGTGCCATGGACAGTGTACTGCAGCAATACAAACATTTCTGTACCCTACCGGTTCGCCCTGCTCGTATGCGCGTGTTACGGGTACAGGAAGATACGGAAGAGTTGGAACAGGTTATCGTACCGGCAACCGCTATTTACTTAAAACCGAATGGTTTTTTAGGAAAGGATTATCTGAATCGGGATGCCTTAACGTATACGGTAGCCGGAAATCGAATTCCATTTCCCTTTGGACATATTTATAAAAGCAGTGGGCATGTTTGTTTGGGAAGTATTTTTGTTCCATCAAAAGTTTCCCGTTTTTGTCCCCAGCAGCCGTTGGAAACCTTATTTTTACACAATGACCGAAATTTAGGGCATGGAAATGCATTTTTATCCATAGGTGACCTACAGATACAAAAGATACGAAAGATATTAGAAGACTATCAGATTCTGTTATCCGTGGATGCCGACTATGGATTAAAAGCCGGGCAAAACTTATTGATAGAGGATAGCATCTGGCTGATTGGAGCAGATGTTTATAAACAGGCAGAAACGCTGCAGCAGGCATTACATTGTATGGAGCAGATTTATCAAATTGTGTTTAACACAAAAACACTGCAAAAGAAGGAGTAACGATTATGAAACATTATGTATCCGTTTTACGTCTTGTGAGTGAAATGGCAACGTACTTAAATCAGCCATCGGTTGGTGGGAAATCAACAAATATTGGCCTGTGGTTTCCATCTTGGCCAGACCTCAATTCAAACAGGGAACAGCGTCAAGGGGAATCCCCATTCATCATTCGAGGTCAGGCCGAGAATGGATATGAAACAGTCACCTTACAGAGAACCATAGGTTCTTTTTATCGTGGAAATACGTATCAGCTTCCATATCCGATTGAACTGGAATATTTAAAGCGGTCGGATTATACGTTATCCGATATGGATTGGGAAAGACTGCATCATTTATTTATCCTTCAGTATTTCCAATGGTTTACTTATAAAGGGATTTCTGCGAACACGCTATTGACCGAAAATATTTTTACGGAAGCACTTGCGGAAGAAGGAGTGGATTCCTACGTATTTACCGTAGAAGAACCTATCACGGAAAACAAGATAGAAACAATTTTAAGACCAATTTATGAAGAGACTGAAATTTTTGAACCATTGCGGGTAAATATGAGTAGTGCGAGAAAGCATGGAACCCGTTGGTATGCCGCACCGATATCTTCCATTGATGTATTATGCATCTTATCAAACTGTTATGAGGATAACAACGGAAATACACCATATACAGAAACCATGACCGCACATGCCTGTCTGCTAATGCCAATGTTCCTTGTATTTTCCTTGTTAGAACGGGAAACGGAATCTTTTCAGACGATTGACTGGAATCGATATACCAGATATAAGTCATTCTTACCGGAGTTATTTTCTACCGAAACGCCTCTGTTACATGAACCGGAGGGAAGTCTGTTTCATTATGGATACATGGGAGTAAATAGTCGAGGAACAAATCCAGTAGATATCAACTTTGTCAAACAAATTGTATCACAGTATTTTGATAAGATGAAAGAACTGGCGGTTGACTTAAATATTGCAACCATTGAAACAAAAAATATGTCGGTATTTGAACGAATCCAAGCCGATAAATGTAATGTATTATTAAACGCAGATACCTTAAAATGGGACGAAGAGGAGGATGAAACGGATGAATAATGTTGTGATGTCATTTCCGAATATCTATGAAACCTTATATCGGGAATTACAGAGCATTCCCATGTATAAGACCGATACCGGATATGCCTTTGCCGGATTTTTATTGGATTCTACCGAACATCCAACCGAAATCGCATCCTTTTTGGCATCGGAGGGCGCCGTTCCCGGTTTAACAAACGAATCCGCAGACCATGGACGAGCATTATTCCGGAAAGCCATTGAAGATTTATCCGCATTGTGTATTACTGACGACGCCTTAGTCGGCTGGCAGACCTTTCAAAAGGAGGTCGGTGATGTAGAAACCTACCATCGCATTTTATCCGACTTGTATGACGATTTAATGTTGGATTGTTTTCGATATTCCTTAGAAACGGATGACACAGAAGAGAGACCGGTACCAGAAAAGAAGACTGAGGATGCAGAGAAAACAGAAGTTATGGATATATGGATGCAGGGTGATTGGCTGCAGGTTCCAAATTTACAGATTGTATGGGAATTTTCAAGGTCTGTACAGCCGGTCACATCGGAAGTGGTTTTAAATCATAACAATCCTTTTGCAGATATCTCTATCAAGGAACAATCCTTTATTTATGGTTCGGTACTTGGGCAGTTTGAATCCCTTGGTCTGACAACCAGTCATACCTTGACAAAAGTAGCCAAAGATACGGAGAAATCTTATTTGGCATTGCAACCGGGATTTAAAATCAAACGGTCAAAACACATTGAAAAACAGGAGAAACAGGACGTAATTTTTGACGACACACTGACAACAGAGGTCGCACAAAATGACGACAATATTTACGTATATATCAATTAGAGAAAGGAACCATTATGTTACAGATACAGTTTATCCCTTGTGTAACAGGGGACATTGGCATTTTGCCGCACAAAAAAAAAGACAGCGGAAAGGCCCTAATCTTTCGTTGCAGAAAGGATGAACAGCCAACTCTGTTCATGCATCAGGTATCCATTTCCCTTGCCGATAAATCAAATTCGTATAGTGATAAAGCGATTTACAAGGGATTAACACTCTGTGGTACTTTTGTGGGCGATGAATCCTTTTTATCCTTACAGGACGGGGATAGCTTATTATACACCATTCCAAAAAATCATTACAATGAATATCGTCCATTTTATATGGATATGACACCGACTGCAAATATGTTATTGCCCTTTGAGGGTGGTGAATCGGTCTTAGAACTGGCAGCAGGGATGGAAGAACATCCGAATGTCTATATTTGTACACCAGAAAGTGAAGTTCTTATCAGCAGGGCATCTCAGATTGCAGACCGAACAAAGAAATTATATGAGACACATCCTGCTTATCAGCACATTATGTTAAAAGCAGAAGAAGGAATTGTCACAAATTCATTGGTTTCTTTGGCGGCAAAGCAGGATAGAAAGAAACATGATGCGTTTATCGCTCTATTTCTTGCGTTATCTTCTATAAACGGAGCAAGCAATGTATCCATTGCCAATCGAATTTTGGAAAATTGTGAATTTGACGAATCCTTTTCTTTGCTTACACAGGAAGAGCAGGTCAGCGCTTTCATCGAGTTTTCCCGAAAGGCATCCACCAAAAAGAAAGAATATGTGTCAGACCAGTTAATCACACAGATTGAACATTCAAAAGAATATCACAGGGTAAAAGACGACTTAAGCAAAAACGGTCTGGGTATCAGTAAGACACAGCAGTTCAATGTGTTCCAGCAGGTTGGTTATTTCAGTCAAAAGACTGGAGAAAACATTTTATACAATTTGTCGGACATGGGTGCAGGGAAAACTTTAATGACCGTAGAAGCAATTTTCCTACTGGATTTAAAACAGATGAGTACATGGAAAAAGCAGAGAAAAGAAATCCCGGCTGACTTGGAGATTGAGTCTGTCTTTCTGCCGGATAAACACATCATTGCTCCAACCTTATCTGTAAAATCTTCATGGGTGGATACTTTTCGGTTGTTTTACGATGTGACAGAAGTGGATGAAAATACCTATACGTTATCTCTGACCTATGATGGAATTACGGCAACCAGCACCATTTATGTGGCGCCATTTACGGTAAAGAACGGGAATATTTTTGTGCATAACAAATTACCGGAAACAGAAACCAACACGTATCTCATCATTGATGAAATTCATCAGTTGGTGGTAAAAAACATTGCAAAAACCAAGTTTTTCCCGCCAAAAACCAATCCGTCCAGCTTATACCGGATATTCATTTTATCCGGAACCATGTCAAATTTAAAGACACAGCAGTGGTTTCATTTCATGCGGTTTATGGGTCTTGATATTACACCGAATTCTGCATCACAGGCTGCATCAAATGCAGCGAGTATTTTGGAGGATTATTCAGAAAATATCAGTCACGCGGCAACCAACATTCGTTCAGAACAGCATCGTTACTTTGACAGTGAAGATTTTTGTTCGGACAATTATTATAAGCATGTGAATCCAAAGAAACAGACATCCATTGAACAGGAATTCTATGCAAAATATGGTTCTCAGATTTTATCTTCTCCTTGGATTGCAAAGGAGGCATATCCAGTAGAACGTCTGTTAAACAATTCACATAATTTTAGCTTACAAAGCGACCCAAATGAACTGGACAGCATCAACTTTGAGTTATTCTACAAAGTGGTCGGTAGTAAAGCCATTACCGCACAGTCCTTACAGGTTGCGGAAGAATTATTTGGAGAGCAGAAAAAACAGCATGTATCGGATATCATTAAGACGGTATCTCCGTTATCACAGTCTGATATTCAGATTTTGAAGACCTTGCATCACATCGCAGAGGACCATAATCAGTATAAGAGTGTCAGCATTGCGAAAGCAATCAACAATGCAATCCTCAATCTGAACGACGGACTACAGACAAAAAATATCTATGAGATTGTTTCCGGGTATGCAGATAAAAATCTACGGTTTTTTGAATATCTGGCATCTTTGGATGTAAATATCTTGGAACAACTTCCAAAGTCCGGTCTGATTTCTATGCCGAAATTGGAAGATACAGATAAATTTAAAGTATTGCAGGATATCCTGCATAGGGAAAAAGAGGAAACGCACCTGATTGTTGTCAATGATTATTTTGCCTTGAAATCCTTATCTGAGGCACTGGGAATTGAACATTTGACAAAAGACCAGTTAAAACGAGAATTGGATTATCAGGAAGTGTTGGACGAATTGTTTGAGAAGCAGTCCATTGTCATTGTGACACAGGATATGATAAAATCATCTTTGGATTTGATACAGGCAAACCGATTGATTCAGTATCAGTTAAACACTGAGATTTCGGACATCATTCAGACACAAAACCGTATCAATCGGATTGGACAGACACGAGAAACACGTGGCTATTATATCGCATCTGACCAGTTGCAGGAAAATCTGATTACCCTGTTCTTGGAGTCGTACCGAAACATTCGTGTGGCTCATAAGGGAATTGTGGAACTGTTCACAGACATTACCTCACAGATTAACGTGGTCAATGATTATTTGGAGCGTGCGTTCTCTGCCATTGAACAGAATGAAGAACCAGAACTGGAAAATGAAGAACCAGAAGATTCTAACATGTTAGAACAGCCGGTATCCGATTTGATAACAGAGAATCCAATTCCGGCAGGAGCTTCTATCGCATCTGAGGGGGATATCTCCAGAGCCATTTTATATCCGCAGCAGGAGCAAGTATTAGTTCTGTTACCACTTACCAATGGAAATGCCTTTCCAATTGGTATGCTGACGGAAGAGAAAAAGAATCTGCTTCGGATTACAATGCCGACACAGGTTCAGTGGAACTTGAAAACCAACACCCTTGAGGAGTAATGTGTGTATGAAAGCCGGAAGTTGCACCTCATGTGGGTGCATGAATGGAAAGAGGAGTAACAAATATGAAAACAAATATCAAAGTAGCGGGAACAACCTTTCACCCCCTTCCAAAAGAGAAAGGAATTGACATCGTACAGGAACTGGTTAAAGATAATGTGCCGTGTGCCGTTGCACAGGCACTGCTTCTTCCGGAGCCGACAAACCAGTATGACCCGGAAGCGGTGCAGGTTTTGGTGAAACTGACTGATGGGACAGCCTTTCATATCGGATATCTTCCGGCAAAAGAACCACTCAAAACAACCATCAAAGCATTAACGGTTGCGACCCTGCTCATCAAAGATTACGGTCAGGTTGGCAATTATAACCCATCGTTCATTTTAACAGAAATTGGAGGTTAAATACATGTTACAGTTACCAGTGAGAAAAAAATTAAACATCCATGTCATCGGCGCCGGCGGGACCGGTGGCTATTGCATTGCCTTTCTTGCCCGTTTATTGGCGGGGGGCGACCATGTCATCCATGTCTATGACGGTGACCGGGTAGAGCCAAAAAACTTAAAACGTCAGAATTTTTCTACAGAGGATTTAGATAGTTTTAAAGCCGATGCCATCTGTCAGATGGTACAGAATACCATTTTGGACGCACCAAAAATGATTTCCCACCCAGAATATCTGACCAGCAAGGAAGACCTGCTGGTGGAAATCCTGTCATCTTTGGAAGAGGACCAGTCCTTGGTCATTGTACTGGCGGTTGACAACATTGCAACTCGAAAGATGGTAAATGAACTGATTTTGGACGATTTGGTTCGGGAACAGATTCTGACAGTTGCATTTGATTCCGGAAACGATATGCAGGGTGGACAGGTGGTACTGTATGGAAATGCACCGGTTCGGTATCAGCCAGTGTTGGAAAGGGAATCCAAGGGAATTCTTCCCACCATGTTGCAGTTATATCCGGAACTTGGTAAAATAAAAGACGACAATCCGGGTTTAGTGGAGAACTGTGCCGACAATGCGGAGAGCGAACCGCAAGCTATGATGGCAAATGTAAGAAACGGCGAAGTGCTGGCACATATCATCACACGTATCTTAGAAACCCACAAAGTACCCGGCAATCTTTGGCGGAGCGACATTTTGACAGGAAACACTCATTGTTTCTTCAGCGGGTTTGTCGACGACCTTAGAAAGAATAAATAGACGCCGATTCTACGAATCGGCGTTTCTTGGGGCATGACGCCCCAAACCCCTTCCCTTATTTTTGAAAAGATAATCGAGGAAACAGGAGGAACATGACATGAAAACAGCAGAGGAAATGAAAGCCTATTTTGCAGGAATGCCAGCAAAAATTGTGCCGAATCCTTATTGGGTCTATGATACAGATAGGGATAGTATTTGCACTGCAGAGAAACTTTGCCCATCATCCTTTCGATTAGAAGCCATGACAGAATTATTAAAAACGGTACGTGCCTATTTTCGAAGTGTGTATGAAAGTTTTCACACAGAAGCACAGGTTATATGTGTGAAACAGGAGGATGCCCCAAAATTAGATGCACTTGGAATTCCAAGACTGCTCGGAGTTCATTCCGTGTATAAGCAGACAGTCATTGTGTTTGTGCTGCCCCAGCATAACACACCGGTAAATTCCAATATCAGTGACGCATTCTGGCAGACACATATTGTAGAACAGGGTATCATTCCTGTTGCACGTATTCATTCTCATCATATATTAGACCCATATCAGTCCGCAACCGATTACAGTACCTTAAATTCGGGTACGTTGGAATTAGTCATGGGACATATTACAGAAGAGGCCTTACAGGTTGGTTTTTGGCTGGACACAAAAGGTGCTTCTACAAAAGACCATGTGTGGGTTGGGACGCAGAATCCAAGCGGTAACTTTGACATCCGAAAAATTCCATGCGGATGTCTGAAAAAATAACAAACATAAGAAAGAAAGAGGTAAATGGTATGAAACAGATGTTTTTCAATTTCAACAATGAAGTAGACAGATTTGAAATTCTTGTAAACGAGGAAACAGGCGTTGTTCAGATTCCGGGCGAAGGGGGAGAAGTATTGGCTGAATATGCATCCCTGCAGCAGTTTGCAGAAGTTTATGCACAGGCTCGTGATGTAAAACCGGAGCATTTGAAAAACTGGATGTTGGTAGAACACGGAGACGTCGCATCCTTTATTTTAAGAGCAGGTACTGCCGGTGTGGCAGCAGCAGAGATTGCCGATGACGTGCATACTGTATTAGAAGAGGCCCGCATGGATGGAACTTTTCATCCGCTGGCTATCAGACGTGAGGAGAATGAATTGCAGGGAGCTGCCGATGTAATGGACGCATTGGCCACATCTTCCGAACAGGAGGTGGCTCGTTTTGTCTATGACCGTCTGAATGACAGAGGTGTCTTTGTGGAACCGGTCGTGGAAGAACCGGAAGTAGATACTCGTTCTGATATGGAGCGTTATCTGGACCGTGTGCTGGAACAGGACAAAACCCTTGCATTCTTTGCAAACCTCCTGCATACACCGGTAGCAGAAAAAGCCGTAATTTTGGACACACTGGAACATTCCAATGTCCCATATACCGTTGCAATGCTTTCTTCTTTGTATGAAGATGCCATTCGTGCCGCAATGGACGGAATCGGTGTACATGACCGTTTTACAGCTATTCTGGTAATTGCACAGGCTGTACCGGCAGAGGATGGAGAGGCTTCCAAGAAACAGCTTCTTACAGCCGCTCGTATGGCTGGTAGAGACAGCGTAAACATCACCTCTTACATTGTTGGACAGCATCATGTAAGAGAAGTTGCAAAGATGATGTCTGTACAGGAACTTCGTGAGAGTGCATTGTTTATGGTAAACAGCAAACCGGTGGTTGTCACATTTAGCGATACCATCGATGCGGAACTGGAAGCAGAACGTGCTGCCGAAGAGGAACGTCGGGCAATGGAAGTCGAAGATGACGACGAGGATGATTACGACTATGATGAAGAGTACGATGAGGACGATGAATGGTAGGATAAGTTGAAAAAAATCCGTGACTATCATATAGTCACGGATTTTTTTTTAAATTACCTTATAAACTTAATTCAGAGTCTAAATCCAAATCACCAAGTAAGGCATCAATATCCACATCGTCTGCGGTCACCGGAGAAGGTGTCGGTGTAGATGCTGTCATCTGTACCGGAGTTGTCTGGGATACCGGTGAAATCTGCATCGGTTCTGCTGTTTGTACAGGAACTTCCCTGTGTGAAACGTCAGCAGCGAAGGGATTGGCCTGTCCGATTTCCCGCAGACGTTCGATTAAAGTCTCTTTAAAGGTATTTACATTATCAATAAACCGTTGAGCACGGTCTAAATATGCATCTACCTGTGACTGGTCGACCATTGCAATGTTCATAAACGAAGTCTCCTTTCTACATAGATAGATGGCAGGGAACGAGACTTCCAGACAGTCTTGTAACGTTACCATCAATTTAGTATGATTATAACATGAGAAACAGGGTGTGAAAAGTCCCTGTGACACAGTGAAATAAAAAGAAAGGAATATCATAATATGCATGTTCAGATTTTAGCAACCGGTTCATCAGGAAATAGTGTCTTGGTGGACCATTCTATTTTGATTGATGCCGGTATCAGTATCAAAGCATTTCAGTCTTTTGGACTACAGGCCGACGATATCAAAGCATTACTTATTACACATCGGCATGGAGACCACATGAAATTACCATTGGTTCGTCATTTATTGACAAACGGCGTATCTGCGTATCTTCCGCCCGAAGTAATTGGGGAACTGACAAAAGAAGGGTTAATTGACATGACACCCTTGCTTGCAAGCGGACAAGTCATTCCGATTTCAACAGAAACCATTTTTCATACCGAGGATGTCCGGGTGGATGCCCACCCACAGAAACACCACGATTTGGTCAATTATGCTTTTACACTGACAAAAGGTGATGACCGTCTGTTATACTGTACGGATTTGGATACAGTAGAAGCAACAGATATGGGTGTTGGATTACTGCATTTAGGCAGGTTCGACACCATTTTATTAGAAGGCAATTATGATGAACCATATTTACGGGAGTATATTGAATATATGATTTCCTTAGTTCCGGAAGCAGAGGACCCTCGAAAATCCAGTGATGAAGCATTGGAACAGTGGGTAAAATTGAACTATCGGAATTTACCGGATGAAATCGCACGAAATGCCTTTCGTGCCATTCAAAATCACAGACATTTATCAAAACAGCAGGCAAGAGCTTACGCATCCGGACATTTAAAACCCGGGGGAGTTTATTATGAAATCCATAGGTCCAGCCAGTTTTATGAAAAACCGGAAGGCTGGCAGGGTGTATAAATAACCATGAAAAAAATAGGATAGAAGATAGAAAAGAGGGTTATCTATGAGTGAAATGAATACCATCACAACACCAGATACGATTCAGATTCCGGCACCGGTTCCAAATGGAAAAGATTATACGGTATCTTCCGAAATTTGGGAAGCATTGAAAGATGAAATCAATGTCGTTGTCAACCGAATTGATGCTGGAGAACAGTTATCACCGGAGGATGTTACAAATGTTCGTAGTTTGAAAAAACAGGTGGAAGATTATCTGACAACATTCAACAAAGCGATGCGTGATGCACAGGCTAAATATAAGGAGTTGGTACATCAGCAGCTTACGGATTTGGGTTATGATAAGATTGAAACTTATATTGTGACACAGCGAAAAAAACAGCAGACAGAACAGAACACACGTCTGGTACAGAAACAGACAAAACTCCGTGCTTTGGTGGAAACACAGCTTGCAGATACGGTTTATGTGAAACAGACGGTACTGGCAAATGAGTTGTTACCTGCATTTACAAGCCGGTTTCCAAATGTGAACAGTTCTGCAAAAACAAAAGAAATTTCAAATTGGGGACCTTATGAAGCGGTCGTCAAAACAACCTTAAACATGCTGGATGTCTTTTTCGGAGATGATGTGTTTAAGGGGGCTGTGACACTTCCGATTACATCGGCAACCATGCAGCAGTTATTAAAATATGTACGTGACGGTCAATTAGACCATTTAACGATAATGAGGGAGATTTTTGCAAAAGACGGCGAGTATCTGGCACAACAGAAATTACGGGAAGAAATCACAAGTAACGAGATTGCACTGGATAAAATCAATACAATTTTGGCGGAAAGTGAAACAAGTACCGATGAGAAGTTAACAGCTATTAGTCAAATCATCCGAATTATCGGAATGTAAAAACGATATAACAAAACACAGCAAAGAAAGAAAGCGAGGACATGTAATATGGCACAGACACCGTTTAACATGACATTTGATGAAATTATGGCAAGAGCAGAAAAGGGGGAACCGCTGGTAGCAGAAACATCACAGACAGCATCTGAAACACCTGCTTCTGCTGTAGAAACACCGGCAGCATCAACAGCATCCCATGCACCGACATTTGAAGAGATGATTGCACAGGCACAGGCAAATGCAGCAGCCGCAACACCTGCTCCAACTACTGAAGCGCCGGCAGAAGAAACACCAGTCACAGCAGCATCCGCAGAAGAAACACCTGCACCCGCAGAAACACCACATACACCAACCTTTGATGAACTGGTTGCACAGGCACAGGCGAAAGCTGCAATGTCTACAGATACAGCACCTGCAAAAGAAACAGAGGCAAAAGAAGAGACGATGGAAGAGACACCTGCAAAAGAAACAGAGGCAAAAGAAGCTACTGTGAAAGAGACACCAGCAATGAATCCGCCGGAAACAGAAGAAAAACCGGCAGAAACTTCGGATGTGAAAGAAGAGACAAAATCGGAGACATCTGAGGGAAAAGAAGATGTAAAACCAGAGACAAACGTTTCGGAAACAAAAGAAGAAACGCCAAAGACAAAATCGACTTCAAAGAGCCGTAAGAAGAAGAAAACGGCATCATCCGAAGAAAAGCCAGAGGATAAAACGGAGGAGTACCGTGTAAATCTTGGACAGGAAACAGCTACAGCGAAAACATCCTCTGTGGAGGTTGACACAACAATGGAGCGTTTATTCTCCGAAGAAGAGGTAGCTGCTCTGCGTGCAGACATCCAGAGTTTTGTTCGTAAGGAGTTCAAACGGGCAATGGTCGGTGCCATGAAAGAACTTCTGACAGATTTTAACGATGTATAATGACCATCAGCTTGCACTCATTGAGGCTCCGATTGACCGCCGTGTCATCGGAGTCGCAGGTGCGGGTACGGGAAAGACAACGACCATCTTAGCCCGTACAAAGCGAATTTTGGGAGAATATTCTACAGGAAATGTTCTTCTGATTACCTTTACCCGTGCCGCTGCCAATGATTTACGCAAGCGTCTGGAACAGGAACTGTCACCGGATTATACACCGGATTATAAAAGCGAGCCACTGCCGTTTGCAGAGGATGGTACCCCAGCATACGCCCGAGACCTTCGAAGAGTACAGATTGGAACCTTTCATTCTGTGATTGGAAATCTCATACGAAAGTATGCAACAGAGGTGGGGTTGTCTCCCAATTTTTCCATCATCGATGAGAATTCTACCAACATCATGTTCCGTAATCTGGTAGAAGCCAAACAGGAGCATCTGAATTTTCTGACACAATGGGCGTTGGAGCCAAATGAGAAAAAACTGGCAAAGAAACATTTTAACTTGGTAGCCTCTACCGTTTCCACACTCATCAATACGGCACAGCCGGAAGAATTGATGACGGGAACATTTTCTGAAGATACCTTATATCGGATGCAGAAGACACACCGTACCATTCATGCGGAAAACGTAGCATCGGTTGCGGATTTTTGTTATCGGATTTTTAAAGAGTCTATGATAGACGGGCAGAGAACGAACACGGTTACTTATGACCAAGTGTTGTTCATCGGTTATCTGATGATGAAAAATAATTTGTTAACCGAATATCGGGATTCTTTGATTCATACGATTGTGGATGAATATCAAGATACGAACATGTTACAGGATGCATTTATTCGCTATATTGCAGGCGAAAAACTGACCATTGTTGGGGATATTGACCAGTCCATCTATGAGTTCCGAGGCGGACGTCCGAATTTAATTGCAGACCATGCAAAGGAAGCGGAAGTTTATAATCTGGCAAGAAATTATCGGTCTTATCAGCCGATTTTAGATGTTGCGAATAAAGTCATCCACCATAATAAAACCGGAGAAACCATTCGTGCCGATTTATCAGCCATGAAACCAATGGATGGTCGCTATGGTGGCATTACTTTTACTGTGTCAGAAAGAGACCAGTTGGAAAGTGAACAGATTGTGGATTTCATCAAACAGTATCACAATGATGGGGTTCCATATAAGGATATGGCCATTTTAATTCGCAGTCGGATGACATTGCCGAGCATTTCGCAGGCGTTGACACGAGCCGGTATTCCGGTGTTTGATACTACAAAATATGCCGATTTCATGAGGTCAGAAGTCATGACAGATACGTTAAATTTTCTGAAAGTGTTCACAAACCCGAAGGATATTTACGCTTTTCTTGGAATCATTGACCGTCCGAAACAGGGAATTGGTCCTGCTGCCATCGCAAAACTGCAGACATATGCAGACAAACGAAATCAGGGTCTGGTGGAGTATCTCTTGTCCAAAGAGGTAAAAGAATTAACACCGGCACTTCGAAAGAAAGTGGAAAAATTCATTTCCACATATGAGTCTGTGATTCAGGCAAATGACAATCAGGACATTGATTTGACAAATCTGGTCGGATACATCTTCCAATCCTTTGGCTATGAAGATTGGCTGATGGGCTTGAAAAACAAAGACCGGTATAAACGGGATTTGATTACCTTAAAAGGCGTCATCCGTGATTTTGAGGAAAAGTATAAGCAGGAAAATAAACAGGCAACCTTATATGACTTGGCCTCTGCATTTGTCTTTGATATGAGTGCAGTTAGTGTTAGGGAAGAAGGAAAAGATGGGGTTTGTATTTCCACTGTTCACAATGCAAAAGGTTTAGAATGGGAACATGTTTTCTTATTGGGATTGGAACAGGAAAATTTCCCAAGTAATCAGGTTATGGATGAAGAAGATATGGAAAGTGAACGTCGTCTTTGTTATGTGGCTATCACCAGAGCCAAAACATCCCTACACTTATATGCGGCAAAGAATCGAATTACCAGTGATAAAGAACTGACACCAAGTCAGTTTCTAATGGAAATGGGTGTAAACCCAACCCATGCACTGCGATAGGAAACTATCATGTACCGATTCTGGGATATTGAATGTTACGATAACCTGTTCTGTGTTGGTTTCTTAGATGACAATGACCATTTGGACATGTTCTATCTTTGCGACCAACCGGAAGAGGTAGACCGTGCCTGTCGTGACAGCGGGTATGATTATACGTGCTACAATCTGGTGGACAATGGGACACGGTTACAGGAATTTATGGAGAATCCAATTCCAAGTAATGGTGAGGCAACCTTATTATCCGAATTTTTAGGAACTGCGAACAAAGTAGTTAAGCCAAAAGAGGATTGGTATTTTGCCTATAACTGTATCAATTACGATATTCCGATGATTGACTATGTCGTAAAAAGTATGGTATCCGGACGTACCCGGGTATCCACAGAAGCACTTCGGAAATATTCAAATACAGTCATAACTGCAACTCGGAGTGTCATAAACACAACGCCGTATGTGCGGTATGGAAATCATGTGGATGTGGCATTCTTAAATGAAACAAAAATTGAAGGCGGTCGTCCAACGGTTGGACTCAAAACACTGGTTGGAATTTTGGGCGGCTCCATCATTGAGTCAGAATCCAACAAGACGGGACATTCCAAGAGTATTTACTCGGATATTTTATACAATATCAACGATATCGCCGAATTAAAGCACACCGTATTTCCGGGATTTTTGGCAAATAAATTCAAAATCAAAAAGAATCTGCTGGAAAAATACCCACATTTAAAGGATTGTGGGGTAACGGTCAATTCCACATCTGCGAAATTTGTGGAATTTATCATTGCTCCGGATAAACAGATTGAAGACACACCGACTGTGACATATCTATATCCGGCAAAGCACAAAGCCAAAGAATTAGATGTTAAGCAGAAAGATATGTTGGAAGATACATGGAATTGGTATATGGAAAATGTATTCGGTCAAATTCGAAAAACAAACCCAAAAGCGGCTGCGAATCATTTGGCCAAGTTTGCATCCATTTATCAGTATTATGATTCTTTCCGGGGAAAAAACTGGAATGAATCCACCAATCATGTATTTGCACACGGCATTCCTGCACAGACCAAATTGGAACGAAAACGGGCCGATAGAACGTATGGGGTGATTCTGCCATTTATTGACAAATATGGGAGAGAATCCTCTTCCTATGTACGGTTTTCCATTGGCGGGATTCACGGAGCAGAAATCAATCAGAGACAGTTAGACCAAGACCGGGCAAAAATCAGAGAATTAAAAGAGAAATATGGATATATTTCAAAACTACCAAAGAAAGCCTGTAGCAAGGCCTTATTAAACCTGATTATTGCACAGTCAAGAACCTCTTATAAGAACCATCCAGTACGATGTTCCCATGAAATCCCGCATTTCTTTCAGAATACAGAGCCGGTAGACGAGATTCTGGACCCTGAAGATTTTTCACCCTATATGTGTCAGAAAGCAAAGCATTTTGAAGGGATTTATGATTATCAGGAAGAACTTTTGGACCGGTATAAATACACATCCAGCGGTTATTCGGTGCATCAGGATTTTGTGTCCTATTATCCGCTTTTGATGATTATGCTGGGAACCTTCCATGACGGGCAAGGAAAAGACCCTTATGAAGAAGTCAAGGACTCCCGAGTAGCTATCAAAGCCATGTTAAAGGTCTATGAATTCGGAACAAAACAATGGGATGATACCAACAATGAGCAGGAAGGATATAAACTGATATTGAATTCTGCATCCGGTATTTTGGACGGAAGTCACGATACGAATCTGCGTGCCAATAATAAAGCCATTGCCATGCGAAGTATTGGGCAAATGTGTACATTCCGGATTGGAATGGCACTGGCTTTGGAAGGTGCAACAATTCCTTCTTCAAATACGGATGGTATCTATGCTTTAAACATCAGCCTTGACCGTAATAAAGAAATTGTAGAAAAAGAATTGAAGAGCCTGTACATCGACATTGACCCGGAAGAAATGTATTTGGTGTCAAAAGATGCCAACAACCGGATGGAAATTGTGGATGGAAAAGTAACATCGGCACGAGGCGGAACACTGACAAGCTGGAAAGGGGCGAGGGTGGACAATTCGCTGTCCCACCCGGCACTTGTTGACCGTATTTTAACCGACTATTTGCAGGATGCAGATTTGATGGGTCCTGTCGATTTAGACAGTATCCGAAAGCATTTACACAACTATGTAAAGACGGTAGACCGGCAGAAATTTGTTTACATGTCCAGTTGGGTAATGCGTTCCACATCCGGAAGTATTTTCGTAGACAGCGACAATCAAGTGCATAAAGGAACCGTCCGAGTCTGGTTATCACAGAACGGCGTTTCTTTTACCCGTTATAATACACGTGCTCAGAAAATAGGAGACACGACGGAGGAATATGCCAAAGTATTATTCGATGACAGTCCATTTGGAAAACCGGAAATTGTACAGTATTTATCCGGTATTGGGGCGTTAGAGGATGCCTTTCCAAAGGCAATTACAACCGGACAATATAAACAGATTCGAATGGAAACACCAAATAAAACAGTTCCGGTCATCAGTGATACCAAAATTCCAAGTTTGTCCGATACGGCACGACTTTATGTTAACAATGCATGTATCAATGAAATGACAGAAGTCGAAATCAATCGGATTTATGAGAATATCGACTTGGAAGAATATGTGGCGTTAATTGGTACCTTTGCCCTTACATGGCATAACCATTTACTTGCGTCATAGAAAAAAAGATTAAAATTTAGAACAGCCCTGAGAATATCAGGGCTGTTTTTGTGTATAGAATTCAGCAAAGAACAGCCCTGTTCTTTGCTGAATTGTGTGCATCCTGTTATGATTTATCAGTAAAACATCGAAAGGATGACAAACATGAACAAGATAACAGCACCGTATTTAAAAGTGACCATTTTTGACAATGACTTCTACGCATCTCAGCAGCTTGTTGGAAAAGTCTTACAGGAAATATTTCTAAGAGATGGATATCCGACAACAGAATCATTGCCGCTATTAAAGGACTATGTTGGACAGCTATGGTATGCCATACATAATATCCAGCATATCCTAGACAGTCATGCCCAATTTTGTCGTTCCGAAGACGAAACACCATTACATGTGTTTCAGCCGGAGCTTCAAATTGTAGATTACACGGAAATTCCGGACTGGAATAATGCTGAGGACATTTACATCCCATTATTTGAAAAAAATAGCGAAATTTTATGTGTATAGAGAAAGGAGATAAGCATGAGCGTATTATATTATGACATTCCAATTGAGGAACGATTAGAAGATGCGAACGGGAATTTAATTGAGTATTATGACAAGGAATTACCACATCATAAACAAATCAAAGACGAGTTTCCATCCTTAGTAGAAGATGCAAGGCTTATCAATGGATTTGAGAAAAACGTACAAAGTTTAATTTTAAATATTCATGGAACAGTACGGCGAACATCAGACCGAAAAACCGTTGCCCGCATTCATATTCGGTTTCATTCGGATATCCGGCTTACCAGTCGTATCCGGGAAGTTGTATTCGAAACAATGGATGTACAAATGACAGATGGTTTTGGGGAAATATTGAGTCATCGTCCGATTGCAAACACAGAACATGCTTATTATGAAATTTAAAAATACCACAGCCCGAATTACCAGACTGTGGTATTCTGATGTTTATTTCATCTGTGTCATCTGTTTTTCAATCATACGTTTGACCATTTCACCGCCAACACGTCCATTTTCACGGGACGTATTTTCAGCACCGTTTTTCAAGTCAATATGAAGTTCGGATGCAATTTCTTCTTTAAACTTTGTAAGAGCCTGATTCTGTTGTTTCATAGTAAAAACCTCACTTTCTATGATAAAGAACTTTATTTTCAGAGTCATCATCTGTACTAGAAAGGAATCTTGATTACAGATTGTCATTAGTGTATGGAGAATTACAACTTTTATACGAAAGGAAATGAAAAAAAAAATGAAATTTCAATATTGTGAAGAAACGACATCTATTCAAATCTCAGAGTTTGACAGGAAACAAGACATTTTATTATTATCAAAAGAAGAAATGAGAGAACTGATAGCATTATGGAATCAAATAGAAGTGCGTCAGCACATCAAACAGTTGCTCCTTCAAAATTCGACTTTGGACAACACGGTCGTGGAAGATAACCATATTCTAACGAAATTCACAGCCCTATGGATAAATCGAAAAGAGGCCGGCTGGTCAAATAGTGATATCATCGAAGACCTTTATTATATTGGAGCAGATGATTTAGAAACATATCGAATTTGAATTATCACAAAAAATTCATATTTTTATTGACAATCTATATCACATCTGATATAGTTTAGTTATAGAAAATACCAGTGACCCGAACCATTGGTTGTATAGGACGGACAAACCTATACGTAAAACAACTGTCACAGAAACATTATCAAAAGTATGGAGGAAACATTCTATGAATAGTATTGGAAACATTTTAACAAATTTTGAATGGACATATGAAGGACCGGTTTCTATCATCCGTGGAACCGGATATCAGGGAAAAGGCGTATCAAGAACCTTGTTTTTGAATCAGCCGAAACTGGAAGAGATTCCGGAACAGTTGTTTGCGGTAAAGGTGAGCCAGTCAACCAATCCGGCAAAGGCAGGAAAACCGGTATTCCGTTTCTTCTCCTTCCGTTTTGACCCGCAGAGTAAATTTGAGAATATGGCTCCACAGGGAATTACTTTGGAGACACCACTGTCTGAAATCAAGGCAATGGTCATTGGAAAGTTTGCAAACATTCCGAATGCGGAAGTATCTTTGAATGTCAATCTGAAAGGTCGTTTCACAAATGTACAGTGTGCAGACCAGTTGATTGCCATCTATGATGAAGCGAATCCGGATTTTCAGTCTGATGACCCGGCAAAATCAGGAGATGCACCGTATTACATCAAGAGCGATGCCATCATTCAGGTAAAATTGAAGGGTGCAATGTCTCAGGGAAATGAGTATCTGCAGTCCACACTGTCTACAACAGCAACCGCAGACGAAACATTTCAGGCGAGACAGGTTGGACAGGTTTGGAACCCATCCGGCGGAGCTGTTGGTGGGAGCGCACCGGTAAACACACCGGATGTACAGGCTGGACAGGCTGTTTGGTAAAATAAAGAATAAGAAACAAAGACAGTTCGGGACTTTGTGTTAAAAAAAATAAAAGCACACAATCGTCTGATTGTGTGCTTTCTCTATCTGATAAGACAGTAGCTAGGATTGTTCTATGTAGAAACTCATGTCTTGATTGGCACAATAAAAGTCGCATACAAAAAAACACTCCATGGCATAGGGAGTACCTCCTTCGTACATCGAAAGATGTACACTGAACAAACACCACAACATTTACATAGAAAGAAAACAATTCGTTTTATCAGATAGCGAAAGCACATAATAAAAAAAAAATAGAAAGGAAGGAGTCATCTATGTTTGAACAATCTGCCTTGCATGGCATGTTATACCGTTCTGAGAAATTGGAACGAAGCATTGCGAGTCAGACGGTCGCTCTTTCCGATATGACCTTTGGTCCAATGCGGGGAATTACCATTTACCCAATTTCCGATAAAAATTTTTTTGTACACCATCCACAAGGGTATCTTTGGTATCATTATCAAAGTTCTACGGACGGGGAAATACCTCAGTTACAGGCAACCTATAAGGACGGGGCTGTACCAGAACTCTTTTTAACGTTTATAAAGGATGAAAACGGGTTCTTTTATTATTATGGACAAGCCACATGGAAAGACCCAAGAACAGGACAACAGTATTCCGATGTCTATTATGTTCAAAATGAACCTGTTGTGACCGGTACGAATATCCCTAACATCCAACAAATGGAACTGCCGCTCACATTACAGAAATTAGACTATGAACAAACATTTTCGTATCCGGAACAATTAAATCGATTACTTGCAAATGTAAAAACGGCATACACAGACCGATTTAAGCGACCGGTAAAACGTGTTCATGGTCGAACCTATCCAATGGCAATGGATAACGTAATAACAACTTGGAGCGAATTACCGGATAGTTCCTATCCAAAAGTAGCACGTTTAAATGACACTTTTTTTGCGGTGTTAGATTTAGAACCGACACACACGAAAGAAGATGAAGAGGAATTTAATCGAGCATCCGGTTTTTATGAGGAAGAAACACCACGAGGTGGAAAACATAAACTGGTTGCGGTAGATAGTCCAATTTTTAAATTTCGTTTTTCACCCGGATTGGAATTGATTAACGAATCTATGGTCACATTTTATGGTCTCAACGGAACATGGTTGTGTGATAACCCACTGGTTCTGGATATCAGTCGGTATCAGACTGTTGGACATACCTCACATCATATCACCACAACGTTAGAACGACCGGATGTAAGTACAGCGGTACATGCATTACAACAAAAAGCATTGGAAAACATTTCCATGTTGGATATAAAGATACAGGAACTTTATCGAACAGATATGGATGACTCACATGCAGATTTCAAAGCATTGGTCACCATTTATCATTCTGATATTAAACCATATGCATTAGAATTTCAAAAAGAACAGCTTCCATGGATAATCGAAGCCTATGCAAAATCATTTATTCCCCATCGGGAAAAACATGAGACATTACGAAACGGATTACCGTATCTGGTTTATTTAGCCAGTATCATCATACAGGAAAGGAACTTTTGATTATGGGAAAAACACAAATACATTTGCTTCAAACTCGAACACTCGGTGTGCATGATTTGGTATTCGCCTTACGTCCAAAAAAGACATCCTATTCATCTTTAGAACTATTAGAAAAAAATGGGTTTGTCACATATTTAAAACCGGAATGGGAACGTACTTTTGTGGAGGCATTGGTAAACACACATCCACCCTATGAAAAAAACTTTGAACATGCGTTAATTAACCCACCAAACAATATCAAACCTACTGATATTTTGCGGGCATTACATAAAAGGTCTTCTTTGATTCCAACCCTATATCTTGTATATATGCAAAATGGAATTCCCGTTCAGATTAAGCAGATTCAGGATTATTATGAATTGTTATCTTTGGTATCAGATGCTAAAGAAGATGGTTTAATACGGGAGGAATGAATACATGTTGACAAAGGAAAAAGCAAAAAAATTAGTCAGCCTTGGAACACATAATCAGTTGAAAAAAATCTTATATACATTAAACCATGTAACATCAAAACGGGACATCGCAAAAGCACAGACAAAATTAGTGGCATGTTTGTCCAAAATCTTTCGATACCGGGACCTTGTCGAGTTTCATATAGACCATTTAGTAGAAATGGCCGAAGTGATTGTTGAACTATATGTAGAACGGGACAATTTGGAAGAGTATACGGAACATATTTTAGTATACTTAAACGACCGTATCCAAAAGCAGCAGCGAATGGAACAAAAATATCGAAAATTATTACAACAAAAAGCATTGGAACGAGAAAAAGACCCTGACGGCTATTTAGATTTAAAATATCTCACATGGACATATACCGATGGATATTATCATCAGCGTGCAACAATGTATCGTCTGTTGAAATATTATTTATCAGATTTATTAGACTTTTTTTCATAAGAAAGGATGCTGTTAATGTCAAAAAAACAAATTGGAATCCGTTTTGGTTGTTTAATATTACTTTCGTTTTTATTGTTTTTCACAGGAACGGCCATACAAAATCAACAAACACAGCAGGTGTTTGTTGCCATACGGACAAAGGAAACGGAACAAATACAGGCAGAAACGGTCTGTTTACGATATCCGAAAAAATTAAAACCGGATGCGATTTATGAAATGACAATCACATACAACATTCATAAAGGAAATTCTCTGTTATGTGAAAAACACCGGAGACAGAAAAAAACAGAAACAGTTGCTCACTATGGTTGTTCAGAAATGAAAACAACAAAGACATTCACCGCACGAAAGCCATATTGTGAGATTCGGTTGACCTTACAGGCGGACCCATCAACCATTACAAAACCAGATGGGACTCAGTTTCAACCGGAACAGGAAACGCTTTGCCCACGAATTGAGATAAAGGAGAAAACAAAATAAATGGAACAACGACAGTTTTTAGTCACAGTAACCGGATTGGAAGCATATGCAACCGCACATTTTCTTTCCGTTTATCAACAGTATAAAGAAGGCATTACGCGTCCCTTATCCGTGGACGAAATTCATAGTTATGAACTGGATTATGAATTACTGCGAATCTTTAAACAAATCGCTGTTTTATGGGAATCTGAAGGGGTTGAAAACACATTTTCCACAGAGATTTACTTAACAATAGAAGAATTGCTTCGTATTCAATATTTACTACACACGATGGTTCCTTTAAAGTTATTACATGGAGAACCGATAAAACAAGTACAGACAAATCCAAACACGGCAACCGACTTGGAAATGCGTGGTGTTCGAAATATTTGTATTGCTGCTTCGATTTTTGCAATGCAGTGCGAGGAAATCATCCAAAAAGAATTACACACCTATTCAGATACAACCTATGAAGTAAGAATGCCAAATCAAAAACCATTGCAATTAAATGTATAGGAAGTCAACCACCTATTAAGTATTTTTCATATTGTTTTTGACAGCAGTGACTATCCAAAAGCCATACAGGACTTTTTGAATGTATTCCTGCAGCAGATAACAACGGGAGGCGTATTATATCTGCCAAAACATCAGTTAGATTTTTTACAGCAGGATATCCTTGCTGTCTATCAAAAAGAACAGCAGCAATTACGACTGTGGTTTCAAGAAGTCCCGCAGCTTTTGGACGAGTTGGAAAAAGAAATCCTCTTTTTACAGCAGTTTAAAAGTGACGTGACCGAAACCGGTCAAACCTCTTAGGAAAGGAATTTTGACATGAATAGAAGAGATGAAAAATTAAAACGAATGAAAGAACTCATTCCCATATTGAATCAGGCATCAAAAGCCTATTATAGCGGGACATCCGAAGTGATGTCCAATTTTGAGTACGATAAGTTATACGATGAATTGACCGCTTTGGAACGGGAATTAGGTGTTCTTTTTGCCGATTCACCCACACAGCATGTTGGATATGAAGTCGTATCAAAACTGCCAAAAGAAACACACGTCATTCCCGCATTATCCTTAGATAAAACAAAAGAGATATCTGCATTACAGACATTCTTAGGTGAACAGGAAGGACTGTTATCATGGAAATTAGACGGATTAACCGTTGTTTTAACCTATGAGCAGGGGAAATTGATAAAAGCGGTGACACGAGGAAATGGACAGGTAGGGGAAGTTGTCACACCAAATGCGAAATGGTTTGAGCAGGTTCCACTGCAGATTGCATATACAGCACCATTGATTGTCCGGGGTGAAGCCCTGATTACGTATGATGACTTTGAACGTATCAACAAATCTTTGCCGGATGAAGAAGAACCATATAAAAATCCAAGAAATTTATGTTCCGGGTCTGTCAGACAATTGGACAGTAAAAAGACCAAAGAACGGGGTGTCAAATTCTTCGCTTTTGCAATGCATGCACCGGATGTTACACTGGAAACACGAAAAGAACAATTAGATTTCTTGGACTATCTTGGATTTACATCCGTAGAACACGTAGCAGTAACAGGAAGCACGTTACCGGATATTATCCGACAGTTTGAATCGAGAATTGCCGAGAATGCCTTTCCTTCGGACGGGCTGGTCTTACAGTTTAACAATATCCGATATGGAGAATCCTTGGGTAGCACATCAAAATTCCCACGAGATTCCATGGCATTTAAGTGGCAGGATGATGTGAAAGATACCGTGTTACGGAACATCCATTGGAGTCCATCCCGAACTGGTATTATCACACCTGTTGCCGTCTTTGACCCGATAGAATTGGAAGGAACTACAGTAACTCGTGCCAGTGTACACAATGTAAGTATTTTGGAACAATTGGCATTGACACCGGGAGATACGATTTCTGTGTATAAGGCAAATATGATTATTCCACAGATTGCGGAAAACAAAACCCCACACAGTACACCAGAAATTCCAACACATTGTCCAGTTTGTGGGGGAAAAGCGGTCATTGAGGCGGATGAAAATACAAAAATACTTCGCTGTACAAATCCGGAGTGTTCTGTAAAACAGATTCAGCATTTTGTACATTTTATGAAGCGAGATGCTCTGAACATGGAAGGTATTTCAGAAAAAACCATCGAAAACTTTCTTGAAGAAGGCTTTCTGACAACGCTTGCCGATTTATTCCGACTGAACCGATATCAAAAAGAGATTATTGCATTAGACGGTTTTGGCGAAAAGTCTTATGAGAAAATATGGGACGCTATTGAAAAGGCAAGGACAACGGATATTCAACGGTTATTATACAGTTTGGGAATTGATATGGTTGGGAGAACAGCGACAAAACGCATTTGTCAGCATTTTCGGTATGATGTAACACGAATTGTAACCGCAACAAAAGACCAGTTATGCGAAATTCCGGATGTTGGACAGGCAATTGCAACCGCATTTGTAACTTGGTTTCAAAATCCCGTACATCAGGAAGTATTTGAAGATTTATTGGAGCAGGTGACGTTAGAAAAACCAATGTTTTCTTCCTATACACCACTTGCTGGAAGTACCTTTGTTATCACAGGAAGTTTGGAGCATTTTCCAAATCGAACAGCGCTCAAACAGAAAATTGAATCTCTCGGTGGAAAGGTAAGTGGTTCTGTATCAAAGAATACAACGTATTTAATTAACAATGATTTTCGTTCCACATCGGGAAAGAATAAGAAAGCGAAGGAATTACAGATTCCAATTATTACCGAAGAAACGTTCCTATCTATGACAGAGGAACCATCCTATCTATAAGTTTGAAAGGCAAAGACCTACGTCTTTGCCTTGTTCGGGGGTTTCCCCCGAACCCCCTATTTACATATGAATGACATAATTTTCGCCATATCAGAAAAAAAACATAAGAATAGAAGGGATATTACATGAAACGGAAACGACGACCCATTTACAGGGGTGATATTTTTTATATACAGCCCATAAAAACAAACGGGCATGAACAACAGGGATGTCGACCGGCGATTATTGTGAGTAATACAAAGGCAAATAAGTATTCTCCCATTGTTACCGTTGTATATTTGACTATGCAGCCAAGAAGACATCCCCTGCCGACACATGTACCGATTTTCAGTGCCCCTCGACAGCCATCTATCGCACTTTGTGAACAGTTGGATACGGTTGATATCAAACGATTGAATCAATGGGTGGGAATGGTCACTGAGGAAGAGATGAAAGAAATTGAGAAGGCTCTTTTGACACAGTTGGCCATAAGCCAAACATCTCCATGTAAGGCAGAAAGAAACCGAAAACCACAGATTTCTATTGATGTATTCCATCAGAAAGTATGGGTTTGTTCGGATACTGATGAAATTTCATTCCCATTAGAAACAGGATTGGAATTGTTACAATCTGTAGAATTTGACAGAATTTGCTATCAGACCATGTTACAGGAGTTGCAAACGTCTCAGTATGAAAAGATTCGGACGGACACATCAAAGTTGTCCCGTTTATTTCAATTTTTCAAACAGGTCGTTAAAACGGAACAGCAAAGACAGCCACACGGAAATTTACTATTGCAGGCTATTTTTCGAAGAACCTTAAAGGTATGGGAACACCTGAATCAGAAAGAAAGGAAGTGATGATACGTGGCCATTATCACCGTCGGTTATTTAGACGTAGAACAGCGAAGGCCGCAAGCAGGTGGTGAAGAATTTTGGATACGGGGAACCGTTCATTTACACACACTTTGTCGACCTCTATTACAACAGATACAGCAGCGAACATTGCCATTTACCATCATAACCGGAAAACCAGTTCCAAAGAAACAGGTTATTTTGTTAGGAAATATTTCAGAATATCAGTTCCCGGATTCTGGACGGGTGTGGAAAACTTTTGAAATTGAAAAATGGATAGAAAGTGAATCGTCTGCCTTTCAGAGTTTACAGGTATCTTTTTCTGATGCTGTTCAGAAAATCGCCCGAAAAGACAAGGATTTTTTAAGACGTCTGGGGTCAATGGAATTGGACATGAAAAAGAAACTGCAAAAATTATTGGGAAACCGAAATAAATTTGCTGAATATTTAATCGAACAATTTGAAATGGATGCTTATGATGAGTTGGTGGAAAATCCATGGAAGATGATTCATATCATTCCTTATTTTACGATTACACATGCAGACAATGTGGCAGCAAAGATTGGATTATCCTTAGAGGACCCGAAGCGGTTTCGGGAGTTGTTTCGTCATTTATTAGACCAGTCTTTGGAACAACAGAGAAATACGTACTTTACAGAGAATGAGTTTTTAGCTTTGTATTGGATGCATTTTTCAGATACTATGTCCTTTGATGATTATAAGCAACTGGCTGTAACGGAAGGGTCTCCTATCCGGAAAACATCCTTGGGCTACCATCCTCTTCATTTTTATGAAGCGGAAGCGGCTAGTTTCGAAGTCATCACTCGTTCTTTACACACACGGATTCCGCAAGTTACGGGAGAAGAACAGATAACGGAACAGGTGATAAAGGACAGTCCCTTTCCATTGACCACAGAACAGGAACATGCCGTTCGGCAGGCATTTCACAGTCCGTTGCATATTTTGACAGGCGGACCGGGAACAGGTAAGACAACCGTATTAGACCGGATTCTGACAAAATTATTGTTATTAACAGGATGTAGCCCGGATGCGGAACATGCTCCCTTTCTATTGATTGCTCCTACGGGAAAAGCAGCCTTTCGCATGTGGGAACAGACAGGCATTATGGCTCATACTGCCCATTCAGCCTTTGGAATCATTCCCGGCTATGGTTGTATCAGTGTACGAAAAACAGCCAAACGATTATCTCATGTTCGCTATTTGATTATTGATGAAAGTAGTATGCTGGATACGCAGTTATTTGGCGATATTTGTCGGGTATTACTTGCTATGGACCATCTGCCATTTATCCTATTAGTTGGAGATGCCGACCAGTTACAGCCAGTACAGCATGGACAGGTATTTTTGGATTTACTTCAATATTTAAAAGCACACGCACCGGAACAGGTAACCGCACTGACGGAAGTAAAGCGACAGGAAAACGGTAGTAGCATTCCGGAACTTGCAGACTTTTTACGAAAAGGAACCTTTCCACCACAAACATGGTTTCAGGGGAAATCCGATGTCTTTTTCGTTCCGGTTACCATGCAGAATTTTTCATCTGTCCTGCGTTCCAATGTATTATTGCCAAAACAGGATGAATTAGATGAAATTCAGATAGTAACACCATATCGAAATGGAACCACACCGGATACAGTCCCAGCCATCAATCAATTGGTGGAGCCGATTTACAACCAGACACCGGAATACGAAACCGACCCTTTGTTGGGAACTATGACACCGCTTCCGGTTGCCACCTATCCGGGAAAAATCTTTCGAATTGGCGATAAGGTCATCAACCGAAGCAATCGAAGTTCACAGGTTGTAAATGGTTCCATTGGCATTATCACACACATTCGGATACCAACAAAAGAATGTTATGACCAAACCATGATAGTCAATTTTGACGGATTGGAAGAATGTTATACCTATGACGAATTTCGGGAACTGGAACTGGCGTATGCTATCACCATTCATGCATCACAAGGTTCGGAATATCCAAACGTGGTACTGCCGATTTTAAGAGGTATGGCAAATCCGGATTTCTTAAATCGGAACTTATTATATGTAGGTGTTACACGTGCATCAAAAAAATTAGTATTGATGGGAAGCTATTCCACCTTTTCTCAAATGGCTGCAACACCAATGAAATTACGAAAAACAGCCCTGTCCTATTGGCTGCAGAAAGGAACAATTGTATGAAAGAACCAAAGAAAAAACCAATCACCATTCCCTATATCATAACCATTTGTATTGCGCTGTTATTTTTATTTGTTTTATTTGCTACCAGACCGGAAACAAAACCGACACCGGTGACAGAAGAGGTGTTCACACAAAAGATGAACAGAAAGGAAACAACCGCAGATATCGGCACAAACATTACCCTTCATCAAGAGATACATGGGGAAAATGGAATTACGTATCGATACAAATTGAAAACAGACTGTCCTTATTGGCAGTATGAAGACCGTTATGTTTCTGAGAAACCACTAGAGTGGATATCCAAAAACGCTGCCGTGGAGACAAAAGCATATGCTTTTAACCTCACATATGACGGCGTCAGCTATGCACAGGGTCAGTTTTTTGAAGTTCCGCTTTTAAATTTGACACAGGATGATAAAACAAAAGAAGAATATGTAGCAGAATTAACAAGAAGTGCGTATCAGGAGTATCTTGCAGATATCCAAACCATTTCCGAAAAGGAAGAAAATAAAGAGGTGATTGGCGTTGTAATAATTCTGCTTTGTGTATTTTCCGTTTTCGGACTGGTATTAGAAGTAACATGCCCTGTAACACGAAAGCATACGGACAAAAGTAAGACAGATGATAAGGCATCTGATACAATAGATGGGGAAACACCTCACAGGCAGAAAGAAGACGTAAACTAGAATAAGGGGAGTTTTTTTTATGAAACCATTAGCATATCAATATCGAAAACAGTCGGATAGACTGGGCATTGTACATTATCATTTTCGAAACGACCAGTATCATTTGGTGATTACAGCCGACAAAAATGGGATTTTATTTCCGTTGGAATTAAAAGCCGTTGGTATGGATTCTCTCGTCATTCCAGATATTACAATCACGGAGAATACAGACGGAATATTGACCTTTCCACTTGAAATTCAAGCCTCACAATCAGAAACCGTCGCTGCCTATCTGCATCAGATACCGGATATATTAAAAAGTGTGAAACAAGCCATCGCATTGGTATGTAGGATGCAGCGAAAGGAGTAACGATTATGTATCGAGAACGTATCGGAAATTTAATGGAAGCATGTAAAGCTGACAGTGACGATTTGGATTTTATTGAATCCCGCGTGAATTCGTTGGTGGATTACGTACAGTATGTCAGTTTTATGGAAACCCGAATCCAGCGATTATCCATCGAAGGGATTATGGGGGAAGAATGGCGAGATAAGGTGCAATCTTTAGACGAACGAAGACGAAGTAAGCACGAAGTGGCGATGGCCGCAGTCACCCAGTTAAACCGGCTATCACAGGCAGAAGGTTTGGAACCGTTTTATGATGGACCTGTAGACCATGAACATCGAAACGAAGTAGGGGATTTGTGTCAGGCTGTGTGTTCCGAATATTTTGAAGGCCGTCATTTGCAGCCATTAAAAGTATCCGACTTAATGGAAGATACCGATATCGCACTTACAGATTCGGATTTAAAAGCCTTAGAATCAGGACAGGCATTAGAACAATAAAAAAATATAGAACGCATGAAAATTACATGCGTTCTTTCATCGATTCTTAGTTTAAACAGGAAAAAACATCTGTATACACCCACAGAAGAAGGCGGTTCGAATCCGTCAGAATCGAATCAGATACATAGAAAGGAGTTATGACATGACATACGAACAATTATCAAAGGAACAGCAGCAGTTCATTCAATATGCCAAAGCCGGACATCATATTTTAGTGGATGCCTGTATTGGAAGTGGGAAAACAACGGCAATTCAGATGTTATGCAGTTTGGCAAAACAGAAACGAATTTTATATTTGACCTATAATAAATTATTAAAACTGGATGCACAGGACCGCATTCAAAACGGATTAGTGACCGTGACCAATTATCACGGATTCTGTTGGTCTGAGTTACACCGTGCCGGCATTACCTGCGGACTTTCCGAGTTGATTCAGACATATAACAAAAAGAAACCAACCTGTATGAAATATGATGTTTTGATTTTAGATGAATATCAGGATATCGAAGAAGAGATTGCAGATATGCTGTGGCATATCAAATCCTGCTGCCCGGGAATTCAGATTATTGCGGTTGGGGACATGGCACAAAAGATTTACGACAAAACCCGGTTGGATGCCCGAAAATTTATCACCGAATTTTTGGACAACTATATCCCAATGGAATTTACCCTTTGCTTTCGGATTGGAAAAGAACATGCTGCCATGTTAGGCCGCATTTGGGATAAAACCATCGTTGGTGTGAACGATATGTTTCAAATCAAAACCATGTCCGAATATGAGGCACAGGAATTTGCATCCAAATTAGAGCCAAAACAATTACTCGTATTAGGTTCAAAAGCCGGGTCTGCCAAAAAGTTACAGAATTATCTGGAACAAAAACATCGGAACGTGTTTAATAAGCATACCTTATGGTCAAAAGTAGCAGAAACTGACGAGGCAACCAGTCCGACACCGGAATGTGCGATTTTCACAACTTATGACGGTTGTAAGGGCATGGAACGAGAAGTCTGTATTCTGTATGACTGGTCGGTTTCCTACTGGTGGTCAAGACTGACAAAACCGGATACCCGGTATGAAATCATTCGGAATATCTTTTGTGTTGCCGCCAGCCGGGCAAAGAAGATATTGATTTTGGTTCGAACAGATACACCGCTCACCGAAAATGATTTGTTGGATTCCAGTCAAAATCCAGTACCCTATCAGGACATGAACATCTCAGAGATGTTTGATTACAAATTTGTCGAAGATGTGGAACAGGCGTATGCCTGTCTGGATGTAAAAGAAATCCAGCCAGCAGAAGAAGAAATCAAAATTCCATGTAACGATGCTCTGATTGATTTATCTCCATGTATCGGACATTATCAGGAGGTTATGTTTTTTCAAAATTATGACATTGATAATGAACTGGAATATCATCTATCTCAGTATGATAAATCTCATTTGCGTCGGCAATATAAAAAGTATAGCCTTGACCAGAAACTGTTATACCTTGCGGCTTTGGAAACCAAACAGTTTCGTTACATGAATCAGGTAAAACAGTTGCCGATTTCAGAAACAAACCGAGACTATTTACGAAATCGATTATTCGAACAATTTTCATCAGAAGAGGTCGTACAGTTTCCATGTAGTCTACTTTTCTATAAAAATGGAAATCATTTGTTTTCTGCAAACGGAAGAGCCGATGTTGTAAAAGATAATATCGTATATGAATTGAAATTTGTTTCCACACCAAGCCACGTACATACCCTGCAGCTTGCCATGTATTTGGCGGCTTCCGGATATCGAGTGGGTAGATTGTGGAATGTCCGAACCAATCAGATGTGGGAAGTAACCATTCCAAACCGGCAGAGATTTTTGAATGCCGTTGCAAGGGCAGTCACCAAAGGCCGATTGAAAGCCTATGAAATTCCAGTACAGGTTGAGTGTGAACAGTTTTTCCGAACACATCCGGATAGTTGCTGGGACTTTTATCAAGAAGCTATCACATGGGCGCATCCAACGGACGAACAAATTACTACATGGTTTGAAAACCATGGACTACAGCTTCCGGTACCGTCCATGATTTTTGGGAATTATTTAACCCGAAAGTTAAAAAGCAGATAGAAGACTTATATTTATAGAAACAAAATTCGACAAACAAGACTATATTTATATGGGATAATGGGAAGTTCGTTCCTTTTCAAAAGACAATCTCATAGAGAAAGAAAATGGGATTTTGGCGTTTGATTCTACGAATCAAACGCATTCTTGGGGAGCCTAACGCTCCCCAAACCCCACCCTCATTTTTGAAAACAGATAAGCACCCGTCGTCCAGCGGATAGGACACTGCCCTCCGAAGGCAGAGACCGGCAGTTCGAATCTGCCCGGGTGCGTTTGGGTGAATACATCCGCACCCATAAAAATCTTTATTCATAGTTGTACTTAATAAGAGTTTACTCATAAGAGTATACTTAGGGGTGTTTCCTACACCCCACCTTTCGTACTGTCATAGCTCAGTGGTAGAGCCTTGTCTGGTTTGGGCAAGAGGTCAGGAGTTCGATTCTCCTTGACAGTTTTGTGGGTATTTTGTGCCACCCACAATCCTTTCTCACGTAGGAGTACGTATGAAGTTATACGATTATACAAGGGCATCTGTCATACAGATGCCTATGCTGTCATAGCTCAGTAGGTAGAGCACTGTCTTGGTAAGGCAGAGGTCGGGGGTTCAAGTCCCCTTGACAGCTTCATGAGATAGACATATCTCATATATTTAAAATGATATATTGGGCTATCGCCAAGCGGTAAGGCACAGGACTTTGACTCCCGCATACGTTGGTTCGAATCCAACTAGCCCAGTTATAAAAAAGTGGGGGTAATTAAATATGACAGTCAGCAGAGAAGAATTAGCCGAACTTTGTGACGCACGGGACAAATTATACAGATTTTGTGAAAATGATGAAGATTGTGAAAAATGTCAGGTCACAAGATTGATTGATGATGCGTATGCAGATTGTCCGGATATGGAAGACTAGGGGATACTAAAAAAGCGCCCCTGTTTTTAGGACCGGTAGCTCAGATGGTGAGAGCATTTGCCTCATAAGCAGACGGTCGTGGGTTCGAATCCCACCCGGTCCATTTCATAGAAAAATACACACGATAAGGAGGACTTTTTGTGATAGGAAAACAGACCGAAGAACGAAAATGGTTCACATTAGAAGAACGAAAGCAATTACATAAAGATAATTATGGAATTTGTGCTTGTTGTGGAAAAAAATTAACCGTGAAATCCATGACCATTGAACATATTATCCCATTACTACGTGGAGGGACTAATGATTTCGAAAATTTGACGATTTTATGTTACGACTGTAATCAGTTAAAAGGGAATCTTTTATACCTTCCAAATGGGTTTTACAGCGCCATGCGAAACAGACCAAAATATAAACAGATGCAGGAACATGTTGTTGACTGGTTTCAAACCATTGAAGGGGAGTTTGATAAAGAGCACTATCCATTGATTTCACCAAAGTTTTATATGCAGATTGACCCGACATCGGGCCGTTCACGCAAAGAGATTCCATTCTTACGTCAAATGCTGCTTCAATGGGAATATGTAAATCGAAGTTTATATTCAGAAGTGGAAGCGGTTACCGGCATCGATATTCGGGAACGAAAAGCTGCAATCAATCGGTTATGGGAGATGGAAGACCATACGGTTGCTCTATACCTGTTAAAAAATCCACGTACGGATAAATTATTAGCACTGGCTTTTTTGGCATACGACATCAAAAAACATACGTTTATCGTCGATTTTGCATGGTTTGATTTGGCAAAGCATTTTCAAGGGTCTGTATTAAAAGCATTTCTTTTATACGCATTGGATGTTTTTGAAAACATTTTCAAAGAAGAAATTACAACCTATTTAGTTATGACACCGTATGAGGATGCTATTCGTGTGATGTTTCACCCAAATGCGTCTTATTTTGGACATTCCTATCGAACAGGCACCTTGTCAGAGGAAGACGATACGACAGACATCTTCTATTATACAGTGGATGTAAAACGACGGGATATTTGGGATGATGCTGCCAGCATGGTAAGAAAGCAAAATCAGCATGGAAAGGTGGAGGTGGAAAATGCCACATAAGAAAGTAATCTATGAATGTAAATATTGCGGAAAAGAGTATCGAGATTATGAGAAATGTGAAACCTGTGAAAAATCACATCTCTGCGATTACTCGGACGCATCGACCATCGAAATTATAGATACATTGAAACAGATACATGAGCGTGCATATGGATATCATATTAATGGAATGGTATTTGGAATGCCCATCACAAACTTTAAAAATTTATTAAGTGAAACTATCAAACGATTAGAAAAGGACTGATATGATGCGGTATATTATTTATTTTACAGATGGTAGTACCATAACAGGCTGTGGAAAAGTTTTATATAATGATAATATATTTGTCATTGAAAAAGATGCGGGTGTTCGTTTATATCTTCCAATGAGACAAGTAAAATATATTTCCTATGGAGAATAAAGAAGGCCGGACGATTTACTGAAAAAAAAAGAAAGTCTCGTTTATTTTACAATGTAGACTTTCTTTTTTTTTTCATTATAAAATCAGGAGCAGTTATATTTATATAACTACTCCTTCCAAAAGACATAGTCTTTTCAATTCTCTCTACATTTTACCTTTAATCTTGTAGACTGTCAACTACTTTTTGTAAAAAAAGAAAGGAGATATGAAAATGAAACGACGAGTAGAACCATTTATGTCCGCACTGGAGAATTTTTTTGAAAAATATAATATCACGATTCCTGATAAAAACCGTACAGGGGAAGCGGACGAAGCCCATTTGTTTGGCGAGGCTTATTATGAGTTGGAAGATATTTTTACAAAGATATTAAAAAATAATAAACACATTATTTCATTAACAGATGCCTTCTATCTTTGTGATATTGACATGGATACAACCATCATAATTGTGAACGATGGGGAAAAAGCGATGGGAACTCGGACAGAAATAGAAGAACAGTTTGACAGCGATGACAGTGTTGTGTATCGAATTGAAAAACAGGCAGACTGGTTCTGTTTTTATGGTAATATGGTCATATCTGAGCCAAAAGAATCCTATTATGAAGTGGATGCTTTTCGATGTATCGGAGAAGTGTTTTCTGATGGAACATCCGTTATGGAAACCCTTTCCAGTGTAAAGGGTATTTTAATTGCACCCTATGGCTCCATCTATCTTCCGGAAGATATGGTCATGAAAAATACACCATTGATTCAATGGTTAAACGAACGAAATCTCATCAATCCAAATCCCGTAAAACAGCCGATTATATAAGAAAGGAATTGTATTACAAACTATGAATCCAATTATCCAAGCAGATGTTAGGTGTATCCGACAGAAAGACATTCCAGAAATCATGGAGTTGTATCACTTTGTTCAGGAATTAGATAAAAAATATGGTGTAAATTCTTCTGACTTTTACAATTCATTTGGTATCGTTCAACCGGAACGAATGTTGATTTCTGAATTATATACAGCCGATTTATGGTTTAATCTTTTTGGATATCGCAGTAAATCCGATGGAGTCCCTAAATATCGGTATGAGACGGTATCCTATCCGGAACAGGGTATCTTAATAGGTGGACGGTCAAAAAAAGTAGATTTGATTGTTGACCCGTCTGATATCAAACGATTACAACAATTAAGGGAGTCCGCAAAAGAAGCCGGACTCCGACGATTTCCACGTAAACCGGTCTATTCGAATACGACAGCAAGTAATTGTAAAGAATATGACAGCCTGCTAAAAGAACAGGGCTTTGCGGATGGAACGAAAACGATGCATCGCAGAGTAAAAGCAGGTCCTCATGGAACGGATATTTTTGAGATTGAATATTCTCGTTGCGGTTCCAATCGTGCGCCACATTTTACGACATCTTATCAAGGATGGCAGAATCAGGAACAATTAGACAGGGACAGTATTGCCTATTCGTTTTATAAAAAATGGAATCCATTCCACTGCATTGAACTGACAATGGAAGAATATTGCGAAATGCTATCCGATGCCAATGAAGTGTGTCAGGCATATAACTAATCGGTGTGCCATGTTAGATGTATTCTAAATATAAATATGATACAATGAAAACATCAAAGAAAATAGGAGGTCTATAAAATGACAAATAAATTTTTACTGTATGATTTACAAGCGGGTGGTTTCTTAAGCGACGATGGGGATGTTCGGGACAATGACATTCAAAACGCCGCTATCTTTTCGATAGAAAGTGCAAGGGAACGCGGACTGGATGCAACAGATGAAACGGCCTTTTTATCCGTTCCAATGACAGAAGATTATATAAACCGTCTTCCATTTGATTTAACTGATACTGACCCGGAAAAAGACTTCTCCGAATCTTTAGACCGTGCAGCAGCATTATCCGGAGATTTTGTTGTGTTGACAGACATGGGCTTTTATGATGAGAAATACAATTCTATCACAGAATCTTCTCGTCCGAAAGTACGCAGCTTTGAACTGGATTATGCAAATCTGTATAATCAGAAACAGTTAGAAGAACTGAATAGAGACTGGATTATTGGAGATGAGGATATTATCGTTCCGATTTCTGCCCAGCAGCAGGATGCGTTAAAACAACTTCCGGCATTTGACCCTAGAAAAGAACCACATGGATTCTTTATGGAACCACTTCCAGATACACCAAGACAGGAACAGGAACAAATGCCATCATTAGAAGACTCTCTGGGTGCATTAGAAACACCATTCGACACAATGGAACAGTAAACAAGAAAATAACAGGGTAAACAGACAAAGCTCATTTACATTCATAAATGAGCTTTGTCTGTTATTTCTTTTGCTGTTGCACCCCATATGGCAAGAATCTCTTGCCTTTAGGCATGAATAGTGTCAACAAGGACATTCATGACTCTCATGTAGATACAGAAAATATCTATCATACAGCCAGTAACATTCAAACGGAACTTGAAAAAATCCTCAAAACGATTGAAATAAACAGTGAGTGTAAAAACGAGTGACATTTTGATTGCCACGCTTACAGATGGTCTTCGAGAAATTACGTATGACTTAGACGGCATTAGTTTCAACCACACCGACAAAGCAGATGAAATCGATAAATATTGGAATCGAGACCTAAACGAAACTCTTTCCGACTATTTTCAGGTTTTTGTTACTTCTGTTCATGCCGATGACTTTGAACCTATCGGAATCTGGATTGGCTATCGAACTTAATATAAATTAGAAATGACACAGAAAACCCTCTATCTGACATCTTTCAGATAGAGGGCTTTTTTTTGCTGGTTTTTTTTTTCTATTGAACCATTCCCAACTCAGACGAATGAGGCGTTTGTGACAATACATCGCCTAAATGTTTTCCGGCTTCCACAAACTTATCATGCGTTCGTTCCAGTGTTGCTTTTTCATAACTTCGTTTCTTTTCATAGGTAAGGGTTTTACTGACCCTACATTTTACAAAATTACGAACCGCATCTTTTCGTTCATCGGTCGCCGCAACGAAACGTAAATCTCCGAAATTCTGCCCTTTTGGAAGATATTCAGACACATCTTTTCGGACAGTAGATTGTAAGGTTTCCAATACATGAGCTACACCATAACCGGTACCATCTATCATCTGGTTATCAATACCCTGTAACACATCTTCATATTGATTTCGATATTCTCTTTGGAGATATTCATAAACATTTCCGGAAAGTGCCATATAACCGGTCGGGTCACGAAGTGGGGCTGCATGCAGAGACGAACACATCTCATTGAATAGAGCAATTCCATCCGCTTTGGAGCAAATATGGTGCGATTCCACACCGGTCAGTTCCTTTGCTGTTTTACTATCCACATGAGCCAGCCATGCCCCATCTTTTTGTTCCAGTTGGATAACACCTTTTAAGGTGTTCCACACCTGTCGGTCATGGACCTTTTTGGTGTTGTCCCTTTTTAACACATGTGCATCATACTGCTCCCGTTCTTCTTCTGTAAACAGTACATCTTGTGCATATCGTTCACCCATTTCCTGTACCAGTGACGCCGTAAGACCCGGTGCCTGAATGGTTTCTCCACGTGGTTCAAATACCAGAGTCCCGGCATTTAAGTCAAACCGACAATGCATCGTTTCATTCGGGGTCATAAGAAAACCCCGGCCTTTCCCAGAAATACTCCACGTGTAACCATCTACCACCGGAACATGAACCACACTATCCGGTGATTTAAAAGCCGCATCAGCGAGAAATAAGGTTCGATTATCTGTATATACATCCATCGTTTACACCTCCATACCACCGGTCTGCTCCGTTTTCTGGTCTGCTTCTTCCCCTAAATCCTGAATGGCTTTTGCAAAGGTTTTTGCACTGGCATAGGACAATTTCATAGTGGTTGTCTCCTTATTATTGATGATGCCATAACCAAACGGTTTTCCCGGCTCTTGAATGAATGCAACCTTGTCCACAAATTCATCCACAGCATCTTCCGGCAAAAGTCCGCTGGTGATATCATGGAGTACGTTTCGGCTGTATTCCACATCATACCGTCCGTCCATAACCTTTTTCATTTCCTTGATACAGAGGTCAATTTCCGGCAGTTTGTCTGCGTTCTTTTTCATCTGTAACGTAGATTGGGTCATGGAGTGGGTCACATCCATAGCACTTCGAAGCACTTCCTGATGTTCTCCGCCGAGGTTGGCAATCAGTTTATTTGTGGTCGCACCGGCAAGTCCTGTCCATTCCGATTTCGCAATCAGGGCTTTGGCAATAGCACGGTTTTCTTCTTTTGTATACCCATCATCGAAATACCGTTCCATATCGGCTCGTTTTCCTTTGATGCCATCATCTGCCAGCTTACACAGAGAATCCCGAACCGTCTGCTCATTGGTAAAGGACAGAGCATATGCGCCATAACTCTTTGGAGAATCCAAAATCTGACGGGTTTTTTCTTCCACAAGGGATACAATTTCCGCACTGGTCTTACCATCTGCAAAGGTAATATCATCCATTGGAATATCATTAACCCGGCAAAGGGCTTTAAAATAACTGCTGTCTGTTCCCAAATGCACTTCTCCATAATAATTTACCCTGTCTGTGACGCAGGATTTTTCAAAGAATAAATCTTTCTTTTCATCAGACAACTTCAAATTATCATAACCGTTTTCGCCTTCCGTATCCCCATCAAAATCGGCATCCTGCATTTTTGCAATCAACGGATTGATGTGTAGTACATTTGGAGCCGCCCCATGGACATTATTCACGGATAACGGATTTCCACACTGGATAGCCGGGTCACGATGGGCAATCAAGCGGTCATCCGAAATGTTGCTGCGGACATCATTGAGCCGAAGACTTGGGTCTGGAACAATAACAGTCGTTCGTGCGCTTTCAGTGAAGGTCATGGTATCAATGTTCTTTAAGATGTTATCTTTTACGGTCAATGCACCATAATCCACGTTGGAAAACCGCTGATATGCCTGTTTGATACCATCCACATTTCCACGAGAAATTTGAGTGAAAACATCCATGTATCGATAAGGAATCGTCCCACCTTCCGGTACACGAATTGGCAGAATGTTTCGTCCCTGACTGTCTGTAATCACATCCCCGCTTAATCGACCTTTCAATGCAATATCGCCTAAATCAATATTGATTTTATTTCCACCATCCATTTGTCGCATCAAACTCATACGAATTGCAGCAGGGGCAACATGATGAAACTCATCCATATGAACCGTCACCGGAGCATCCACATACAGATTTACATTTCCCGGCTGAATCAGTTTGCTGTCATCCTTAAAGGAAATCCCAAGACGTTCAAAGGTAGATACAGCTTCATCCACATGCTGGTTATGGATTTCCTCAGAAATCAGACCTTCCTTATACAAGTCACCAACTTTTGCAGTCAACGCATGTCGGAACAGTGTAGAATATCGACGTCCTTCTCCTTCAACTGCATAGTCCTTACTTTTATGCTCTGCAGTCTGTGGTAATTTCATATACATCAGTTCAATGCACCCGTCTTTTACCACTGTTCCATCTGGCAATGTCACATCTTTCGTTTCTCCGGAAAGTCCTTCATGGGCAATTCCAATGTTCAATCGAGAAGCCAGTGACGACGGAGATGTCACAATATCCACATCCGGATTTGCCTTTGCAAACGCAACTGCATGTTCCAGATGCCGTTCCTTGATTTCGTCTTCAGACAACTGGTCAAGGATAACAGAAATGGTAGATTTATTCCCATGAAAATCTTCCATTTTGTCGCCAACATGAGCCTGTCCGCCAAGGTCATTTGTAAGCACGATGCCATCTTCCATGTTCCACATGCCAAATTCGCCGATGAACACGTTTCGTTTCTGTACATCCAAAGAGGTCAAAAAGGCATTGAAACTCATCTGGTTTCGATTGAAGTTATCTCGGTCTACATGATACTGGTCAATGATTTCTCCAACCGGCGAAAACCGGCTTTCCCCCGCTGTGATACTGCCATCTTCTTCAATGACCGCATCTTTGGCGAGATAGAAAATCATACCCAAGTTTCGTCCGTTGCTGGTGCCATACGGGTCAATCACGCCCTCTGCTTCCGCATCCAACATGGTCAGGGCAACGGCGCCCAATTCATCTGCCGTATGGTTGTATTCAGCCAATAGGGAATTACTTTCATGATATTTCGAGGACAATACGACCTTATGTTTCAACGTATCCAAAATTTCCTGTCCGTAAGGGTGGTTATCAAAATCTGGGAGATTTCTTGTGACATCTAAAATCGTCTGGAATTTGACGTCCCCACGTCCAGTCAGTGCATATTGCAGGCGGACACCATTCAATGCCTGTTCTACCGGGTCAATCACACGCAGACGTTCTACACGGCTTCCGGCTCCTTCTGCAAAATAACCGATATGATACGGAAGATAAGCAACCTCTCCATTGTGAAAGACTCCTTTATCATCCACAAAGGGAAGATTTGTGATGTTTCTTGTATAGCCATTTTCCTGTAAGGTTAAAACACCCTGTTCCCGGTCATACTGACCCTCTTCATGTCCCAAGGACTGCACCAACCGACCAACAAAGGTATCGTCATTTGCGGAAACCAGTTCATAATTATAAACCGGTGCCTCCGGCACACTGGTGTAATTATACATGCGGGACATGATTTCTTTTTGATATGCAGAATCATAAATCAGGAAGTGGGCGATGTCTTTTTCACTTACATTGTGGCTGTACAGTTCCGTCACAATATCCCCCACCTGTATCGGGAGATTCTGCATTACTCCATCCAATTCCCGAAAGATGTTATCATAGGTAATTCCTGCTTTTGATAAATCGTCATAGGCTGTCTGCTGTACCTGTGAAAAGGGAATATCAGAAGGAATTTGATTCCGGCTCCTGCGAACCTGCCGTCCCATAGACCGGCGGCCCACCGGTTCATCCAAAGCAAGCATGACTTCGCCATAACTTCCAGTCAGATGCTCCAAGGCGTCCAGACCATCCAGACCATCCAGCACCGAATATTCCTGTCCATTTACGAACACGCTTTGAATCTGTTTTAAATCGGTCGCATCCAAATTGATATCCCCGTATGCCGTTGCAATGGATAAGGTTTCACTGGTTTTTCGATAACGGATGTTTAAATCCGGCCGCAGCAATACCGTTGCCAGCCGGTTTTGTTCTGTTTCTTCCAATTGTTCCAATGCCGGATAAATATCATTCCCATGGACACCCAATAAATTAGCAATACTTCGAATTGCACTCATGTTCTTTTTCTCCTTTCAACGCCTCTGCTTCTTTTTTAAACTGTTGTACCATCCCATCATATGGTGGCAGAATTTCTAGTACACTTTGATAATCCGTCGTACCAAAAATCCGAAGACTTAATTCTTCCATTTTAAAACTCCTCTCTATTCTAACACAATATCCGCATCGGACAATCCATCCAAATCCGCATCTGTTAATAATAAATCTGTATCCAAATCTTCCGCATATAAACGGTCGTTTAAGAAATCCTCTGACAAATCCGCCCTGTTTTCCCACAAACCAACCATAACTTTGGAATATAGTTGGTCATAATGTTCTTTTGGGACTGGACCTGCATCTAAGTGTGACCAGTCTTTTTCCGTAATCCATGCATTGATGGTTGGGTCAATCTGCATAAAGGAAAAGGTTTTTTCTGCAAGGTCTTTTGGATATTCTGCATCCAGTACCGGTTTGATGGTATTTATCAGCCATTCCTGATTACACAGGATACCTTTTTGTTCATAAATTTCATGTGCCAGTTGATAAATGCCATACTGTTCAATGTTTCCTATCAGTGCCCGGACTTCTTTTCCATCATATTCCTGATTTTGGAAATAGTAAATATCCTGTTCTTTCCCACGACAGTCAATTTCTGTTCGAATGAACGTATCAAACCGGGCATCTTCCACCAAATGGTCTTTACATCCTAAAAACATTTGCAGTGGCAAATGGCGATTATGTTCTTCAAACACATCCACATGTGTCATTTCACCAATAGCGGCCGGATGGATTCCTTCTGCCAAATGACCCGTTTCCTGCAATTGTTTTTGAATGGATTCTGCAGTGACGGTTTTCATGGAATCTGGAAAGGACCAATAGGAAACATCACCCTTTTCCGGATTATCCGGGAAATCCTGCAGATATGCATTTTCTTCAAAATGGGTGTATTCCCGCCGTCTGGTGTATGCCCGGATGGCATCCGGAAAGACGGATGCCGCTAAATATTCTGAATTTGTTTCTCCATATAAAGTACCACATAAAATATGTTGAATTGATAACATTTTCATACACCCCTTTTCTTATTGCCGTTCCAAATCATTCATGCTTGCTGCTTTTTCACTGACCGCTGTCAACTCATTGACCGAATAATCAAATTGAAAATCAAAAGAGTTGCTGTGTACATATTGTATCAAATCCTGTCGGTTAACATCATATGTTTTTGTCAGGCCGTATCGTTCCATTTGTTCGTGTAAGTGGTTCATCAAAACCATACTTCGTGCAAATGCCAATTGTAATGTTTTTCGGGAATAGCATAAACTGTCTTCGGGAAGACTCATGGTTAAAGTATCCAGTTTAGGTACTTCTACCCCGTCAGCTTCCAGCCATTGATGACTGGTTTTTAATGCAACAGAAGATAAAGGCATAACGTCTTTTACATTATATATACGTTTCTGTTGTTCCAAAAAACTGACATACGATGGGTCTAACTCAGAAAAGGACAGATTCTGCTCCCCATCTGTTTGATAAAGATGCAGGGATTGATTTGCATAATCCACAATTCCGGATAGTTCCACTTCCCGTCGGTAAAGTGGATGAATCCCCAGCATTGCATGATTCAATTTGTTTTGTGCCCGGTCTAATTCAGAAAACAAGTCATCTGTTGGTACTTGTTCATTCAATGCATAAATAGCATCTCGGAACAGGGCGTCTTCCTGTGTGATACCTTCATATAATTCTCGGTACGCTTTCACATCCATATCCAATAACTCCTCTCGCTTAATTTCCTTTATTTCTTATTTTATCACAAATTGATTTCCATTACTTTCCGGTTGTCCCAAAAAAAATCATGCAACACCCCCTTGTAATTTATATCAGATGTGATATACTTCATAATAGTTAATATAACACAAAAACAAAGAGAAAGGAACCGTGTGTCACATGAAGACAGAACGTATTTTAGCGACTTTACCAAAAACGACCAAAAAAAGTCTCATGTCTTTTGCAGAACTTCACCGTATGGACCATTCCTTAGTGGTTCAGCGTGCCATAACAGAACTCAGCGACCAGCATCCAAGAGAGGAAGATATTCCATATATTCGGGGCGATACCGAACAAATACAGATTAGTTTATCAGATACTGCGTTCTGCCTGTTAAAACTATGGTCAGAACAGACAGGACTTTCCAAATCAAAGTTAATCACATACGCATTAGAAAAAACAATCATAGAAAATGGAGGAATTTGAGCATGAAAACAATTAAGGTAGGATTAGACATTGGAAACAGCGCCGTAAAAGGGAGTATTTTGAGTGAACACAATGGATTATTGAAAGACGTATTGATTCCCAGCAGTGTGAATTATATCCATGATGTTCGTCATCTGGATTATCCGGACCGCAGCATTCGGTATGTGCAGGTTTTAGAAAGCCCACTGGAACATACAGATGCGATTGTTGCCATTGGCAATCGGGCAATGGATATTCCAAACTATCAACAGTATGATGTAGGGAGTACATCTTACAAAACAAACCATGAGATTACAACATCCTTATTATTTGGTGTCATTGCAGATGCCATTGGAACAGAGGCCGAATTAAATGTGATTCTTGCCGTATCCGTTCCAATTGTAGAAAGCAAAACGTATCATTTGGTGGACAATTATCGGAACATGTTAAAAGGAACCCACAAACTCAGAGTTTATAGTGCAGACGGAGTACAGGATGTGACGGTACATATTCCGATAGCACAGGTATTGAATGAAGGTCAGGCAGGATTCTTAGGACTTTTGGATACTGTTGACCGGGAGTTTTTAAGTACCATGAATACCTTATATGCGGCACTTGGCGAGGGAAACAACATGGTACCCACACTGGAAGATTTCTTAGTCATTGACATTGGGGAAGGCACAACAGACCTTGCGGTATTCCGTGGAAAGCGGTTCAATGCCGAGTATTCTTATTCCGTAACCAAAGGCTATGGTACTTTGTTAGAACTTGCAATGGCAAATGCGGAACGGGAAAATTTAACCATTGAAAGCAGAAAGCAGTTGCAGGCCTTACTGGAATCTGAGAATCCAAGACGTGCCGGCCAGAAGAAAATCTGGGACAAGTTTGTGGATGTAGAACGGAAAACCTATGCAGACGAAGTAGCAGCGACTATTTTAAAAACCTACGGCAGGCAGAGTTTCTTCGATGCCATCATCTTTCTGGGTGGCGGTTTTTCCGCATTGACCGGTTATGCGTTATCCGAAACCGGAGAAATTCAGATGAAAGACAGTTATCTGTTTGAGCAGATGCAGGCTATGTTGCAGAAAAATAACAAAACAGCCGGTGTCATTTTCGGTGTTCCACAGCCATTCTCACAGTCTATCAATAATCGTGGACTGATGCAGGTATTGAGCAATCAGACCATACGAAAATAAGAGCAAAAACACCGTTTGTCCCATGTGGCAGACGGTGTTTTCACATATAAAGGAGAAATCAATGACTTATCATACTTATGTTTGTCCATTTCAGTCCATGCAGGCCTTGGAGCAGTGGTTGTTACGGTGGAAACAATCTGAATGTATCACCCATTGCCGTTATCAAATTCAGCACATTCCAAATACAACCTTACACTTAGAAACAGCCCATGTACAGACTGCCATGACCTTTTTACGCAGCTTTCATGCCCGTTGTCTGGTTGTAAAATGCCGATACCAGGACCAGTCTCTTTGTGTGACCGTTTCTTTACAGACAGGACAAATCATTGTTGCCATTGCCGAAGAATACACTCGGTATGTAGAGGAACTTGCACAGGAATTTTTCACGCAGACGAAACCGGCGGGATGACGATATTTTTGTTTCGTGCTTTCGACCTTGCCCTACGGCAAGGTCGATTTTCTTGGGGAACTTTCAGTTCCCCAAACCCCTCTCCATTCCTGAAACTTTATCAACCAGTAAAATTTATTGCAAATAAAAAATATAGTGAGGTGTTCAAAAATGAGTTGGGATTGGGTATCATCTAATGAAAAGATGCCGGAAAAAAGGGATACGTGTTCTGGTCAAGCGTAAAAACAGCGAGGTCGTCAAAGCCTTTCGGAATGAGGGAGGACTTTATTGTATTAAGAATTCGGACACATTCTCATCCATAATCTTAAAGCCTGAAGAAACGTTATGGACAGACCTTCCGATTCCTTATGCCATTTCCGAAGGTTCTGAAACAAGGCCTTATAGATTCGAAAAGATTATATTACAACTTTATATCGTATTTAATAAAACAGGGGGATTTTTATGAAACATCAGAAACGAAAACAGCTTGGATGGATTCTTCTTTGTTTGACCTTATGCGGATGTTCTCCATCTCTGCCATCGGAAACCGAAACAACCAAACAGACACCTGTTACAGAAGACGGGTCTTATTCTGTTTTGACGGTAGACGGTGGGGATTTAAGCGGAGAGCGGCAGCCAAACGTAAAAGTGGACATTGGATATGGGGACCGGGAATATTGGGCGTATACCAATGCATACGGACAGCTTGTAAAAGTGACTGCCAAGGAGATTATCCTGCAGGATGACCGCACAGAACCAGTCACATCCGATGGCCGTTATTATCACGACGAAGCCAAGGTTCCGGGCGTAGAACAGCCCGACTTGGATGAAGGACATGTCATTGCCGATTCACTGGGCGGTGTATCCAATGCCTATAACATTACGCCGCAGGACAGTATCTTAAATCGTCACGGAGACCAAGCCTATATGGAAAAAGTCATTCGGGATGCCGGTGGATGTACAGACTTTACAGCCGTTATTACCTATCCGGACACGGAAACACAGATTCCATCTCATTATGATTACACATACACCATTCACGGAGAAGAAATCCACGATTCTTTTGACAATCAAAATCCGGAGAAATCACCCATTGAACGAATGGGTGAATTTTCGCCAAAGACAAAAAGAGAAACAGACAGTACCTATTTGATTGAGCAGCTTATGGATACCTTATGAAACCATGTAAAAACCAGTGATTTTTAGAATTGTAGGAGGATTTTAAAATGAAAAAGAACTTGAAAATCACAGAAAGAGGGACGGAGCGTTCCATTCCCATCACCTGTGAAAGTCGTCCTATTCGAACCGATGTGTTAGTATTATCCGACGGGGATGCACAGCCGGTAACGGAGGTATTGTTCGTTTTCCGAAAATTGAACGAATCATTGACAATGGGCGATATCGATGCAGGCATCATGGAAACGGATGTTCCGGATGCAGACATCTTTCCATTTCTGATGAAACTGGGAAATTTTTTGAAACCGGTCCGTCAGACTGGTGTGGAAGACCTGTATTTTTATGAACTGGTAAATTTGCAAGTATTTCGTCAGGTTTCTGAACAGTTACACGCACTTATAGAGGAACGAAGACTGCACGCATTTGGAGAAGAAGACTTGTTTGGCTATATATAGCAGAAAGGAGAACCAGTATGACCGAAATCGGTACCATTTCAGGAATGACCATTACATTAGACAGTGTTACGATGCCAATGGTGACCATCGGAAACCATCCCTTTCCCATGTATCAAATTGAGCAGACAATGTTATTGATGCAAAACTGTGCAATTCCCATTGGAATGGACAGAGGCTGTTATGATACGGACCTGCCATCCGTTTTACTGGCAGATGCACTTTGCAAACAGGGTCTGCTTTGGAAGAAAACTATCGGAAATCCCGCCTGTACCTATTATCAGATTACAGACGAAGATAAATGGTTTGATTTTCGGGAAGACCTTGCGGTTTTAGGAGAAGCCTTTGATTATGAGATTCATGTTGGATAAGAAGGGAGAATGAGAATGCGGGCAACGGAAAAATTCTTAAAAGAAATGCGCCAGTATAAGGGCGCACGCAGGGCGGAAGCATTATTGCAGGAACAGGAGTTACATCCGGAACTTAGAAATCGTGCCATTTGGATAACAGGCTTGGAACGGAAATGCAGCGGGGAACTTATGAACTGGGAACCGAAAGGCGGACAACTCGTTCGGCAAAAAGGAGGGTATCGTTTCATGAGGGGATATACATCTGTTCCCTGTCAGGATGTATGGTATTATGTCATGGACGAAAAGACAGCGAACGACATTTATAATGCATTGCTCATCGAGTATCGGCATGTCTGATGAAAACAGGGACAGTCAACTGTCCCATACAATTTGAAAGGAAGGTTTCTATGAAAATAAAAACATTGACAAACGGAACAACGATTTATCAGCCATTTTCATTTCCGGAAACATTAGAGGGTTTGGACCTTACAATTGTAAACAACACCTTAGACTACAAAGAATTCTTGGCTGAAATGTCCGATGATTACTCTGTCACAAAGAAAGAACTGGCAGTCATCCGAGAATATCGGGCAAATCATCCTGAATTAAAGGAGGTTTAGTCCATGCGAAAACAAAAACAGTCCTTAGACGATATGTTTCTGGTTACACCACCTGCACCAAAAGAAAAACCGGTCAATCGAAGAAAGATGGTTTCCATTGGCCGGGATTTACACATATTGACAGACGATGACATTGCATTTATTCTAAATCCGGCGAACTCAGACGCAGCCATAAGAAGCAGATATCATACAGCGATTCAACGGTAGAAAGGACAAGGATATGAGAGATAAAGAAATCTTAAAGATGTTGGAGAAGATGACTACCCTATATCAGTATTTGTATTTAAGCGGAGACCATTTTATTGACGTGGTCAATACCATCGGTGTAACGCTTCGCATTCGAATGACAGACCGCGGAGAATTTCGCTGTCAGAATATGAACTTCCCGGAAACACCGGCACTTGACTATACGGAGAATATGACGATTCCAAATGTTTGTGCAATGATAGAGCAGTTGGAAGAAGCGCCTGCCTGTGAATTTCCAAAAAAGTTCGAAAACCGGTGGGAAGAAATTGAAATTCTGACAAGAACAAATCTATCGTTAAATCGATAAGGGAGGAAAATCAAGATGAAAATGACCTTATATCATATTGACCCAAAGCACATGTTTTCCAATGAACTGGCTTTTTTGGATAACGCACATCCCTGTTTTATCCGCATGAGCATACTGGGGCAGAACCATGTGTTTCGAAGTGCCGAAGCCGCTTTTCAGGCGGGAAAATGCACGTCATCGGAAGATGTACTGCAATTTACAACCGTAGCAAGTCCGGCAGAGGCAAAACGACTGGGAAATCATATCCATATTCGTGAGGATTGGGATTTATTTAAAGTCACATGGATGCAGAGAGTATTACTCTGTAAATTTACACAAAATCCCATTTTGCTTGGAAAATTGATTGATACGTATCCACTCCCCTTGGTTGCATCCAATACGGAAGACGACCTTTTCTGGGGAAAATGTAACGGCGTTGGGAGAAATCAATTGGGAGCCATTTTAATGGAAATTCGGGAAATCAAGCGAGATACTCCTGTTCATGAACCAGACCTTGCGGATGTGGTCCAATTTCCGGTATAAACAAATTTTAATGACGAGTAAGAAGGAGACGTATCGATGTCAAAAGAATCAATTTCACAGACTGCGGACTTATTATGTAAACGACTGATAAAAGCAGGATTTATCGTACATCGGTACGATGCCTATTCTACCGACAGTATTTATTTAAAATTAGACTGCGGGGTCTGCAATTCCATTCGCATCAGCGACCACGCAGGAAAAGGCTACTTAAAATATCGCTATAATATCGGAACGGATATTCGAAAACGTCAAAAACAACAGGATAGATTTCTACGATATTATTATCCGATATCCGATGTGGAAGCCTTATTTACACAGATATGCAGAGACCGTGCAGAAAAGAAACGAAAATATGGGGCATCCCGTTATCAGGCGTATATCAAAGAAAATCAAAAAGAACATGCCTGTGATGCCGGCTTTTGGTCAAAAGCCCGTCGGGTATATCCCTATCAGATAAAGGAGGAATTGTAAGATGAAAGACCGTATCAACCCATGTATTTATTATGTCTGCGCCCATGAAACCTGTCAGAAGGGCCGAAAAGATGTGACCATGGACAAATGTAAAAATTGCAGCAAGTACCGCGGGCGAAAGAATCCGAAGAAACCATTACCGGCCCGTTTAAAACGAGAGCAGTCCAAACAGAAAGCAGACAGGAGGGATTTTACATGGTAGTTTTCACAATCATAGAAATCCTATGTGGTATGATATTATTGGTATTTTACGGAATCATCCTTTTCCTGATTGGGTCTCGTCCGGAGGAATTATCACAACATATATGGTCGAATCTTCTTTGTTTTCTCACAAGTACGGCGATAACCGGTTTTTATTGGTATTCACTGGTAAAGACACTGCGCTGTCTGTATCGTAACAAGGAGACCTATCGATGGTTGACGAAACGAATTCGAATGCTTACAAAGGCGGGGGACTCACCGGAGATGTTGGAACCATATAAACAGGACATGGAATTGATAGATGGTTTTTATGAAGCAATTTCCATGGCTGGATACTTCTTAAGAAGACATCGATACGTATTACGAAGACAAATACAATCAGAAGCGGAAATAAATCAGTGGGTTGGATATCATGTTCGAAAGTGGTATGAATCGGCAAGTCATACTTGTCCAAATACTTCAAAGCAGCATGGGTATAATTTAGGTCTGCTCACAACTATAAAACTATTTCACGATGCACACCACGAGATAGAAACCAAAAAGATATAAAAAGAGAGGACGTGTCAAAAGATGGCAAATACAGTAACGATTGGAATGATTTGGCAGGAGTTTGGAAAAAAAGAAGTGGATTTACCGGATACCATTGATGTGACCGGACCAAATGCAAAGAAAGAGATTATGGACTATTTAAACCAAATCAAGGACACAATTACATTACCAGAAGGGGCATATGTTCCCGATTCGGATGTCTTTGATACAGAGATGCCATTGGAAATCAAACAGGATAACAGCAGGAAAGGATTACCGGACCGTTATTTTGAATTAGAAATGAATAATTAGGAGGTGATTCTATGGATTATCAGTTGGATGAACATTATGAAGTATCAAAAGATATAATGGGAACCAAAATCAAACATCCAGCTTTTGGTACATTTCGTATCAATCGAAGTTCCTGTGGAGAACATCCCCTGTTTGGCAGCAGCATCACCCATCGGGATGTTATGACTTTAACCGTCTCTCACGCTTCCGAACATCGTGACCTTCACAATGATTGGATTCATGCAGAACGGCCCATTGTTGAATTTGAGATGAGTTATTCTCAGTTTATGGAAGCCATTTGCAATCAGACATCTGGGACAGGAATTCCATGTACCATCAATTATACAGAAAAAGACGGGCGCACTCCAAAATGTAAATTCATTGACAAGAAACAGGAATTTCAGGATGAGTTTCAGGCAAAAATTGATGAAGTGAATGCAGTTGCAAATACCTTATATGCCGAGGTCAAGGAATTGTTTGACAATAAGAAAAACATTTCGAAAACAGACCGAAATGAGATTTTAAAGAAAATCAATACCATCATTCACCGGATTCCTTCCGCAACAAAGTTTGCTCAATCACAATTTGACGAACAGATGGAGCAGTCTGCAATGGAAGCGAAAGGAGAGATTGAAAGTTTCTTCCAGCATAAAATCAATGCCATTGCATCCGGCGCATTACAGGAAAGCATGGAGACCTTGTTAGAGATAAAAGCACCAAATATTCCACAGATTTGTCAGACAGATGATGAAAATACAGAGACAGAACGGGAGGTTACAAAATGAAACAATTCTTTGATGTAGTATTATTGGAAAAAGAGGGAAATGACGGTCTAAATGTGGGGGATATCCTTGACCTTTTCCCCCGATTAAAAGACTGCGAGGGCTATCCAATTGAATTGGAAGCGTTGGAACATGAATCTGTTGCAATAGGATTTATTACACCAACAGCAGCAGAACAGTTGAACTATGATTACAAAGACTTACGAACCTTTATTGCCGGTATTTTGGATGATATGGAAAAGGAATCTGCCAGTTGTTGTTATGAATTTCAATCCTTGTACATTTATTTAAGCCGTTAAAAAAGACCCTATGTAGCATAGGGTCTTTTCCATTACGTTCCAGCAATTACGGTATAAGGATGTACCGTAGGGTCTAAAGAAAAGCCTTTCGACGGTGTAATCTCTTTTACCCAATAATTACCGGCATTTAATGCACCGGAACCGGTCGTTGCAAAACCAGTAGAATCCGTTGTGATTCGGGTGACCTCCGTTTGACAGGATTCATCACTGTAAATGCCATAGACAGCACCTTCCAAACTGTAGTTCGGGTTGTTATCGGTAATATCCGTATCGGCAGATACTTTTTGAATGTCCAGTCGGCCTTTCCATTGTTTTACTCGAAATCTGGCAACACCACTACCGGCTTGTGTATGTGTTGTTTGTGTCAAAAAGCCGATAGTTGCCCATTCTTGTCCGGCAGCATCGGTATAAAGGTCAAGCACACGAACACCCATACCAACCCATCCGTATTGACCGCCAATTGGTTCGTTACCTGCTTGGCCCATTGGATTACTAACATGAGCACATTGTAACCAAAGACGGGAGGCACCCGGATATAGTTCGTGGAAAGTAAAACCTTGGATTTGACTGTTTGCTAAATCTAATAAAATATTCAACTGTGTTTCCTGTGGAGACAAAGCCGAATAATCTAAATTACCACCATCCCAAATAAGATTCACAAGTTCCTGTAAGTTAATATAACCATAAGACCCTAAAAAAGAACCATTATCGCCATAAGCATACCACGCATCACCGGATGCCCGGTAACCATTGCTCATTTCCATGGTAAATTCGACTTCATATTGACTTGACGCTAAACTTTCACCCGCACTGGAATAGAAAGAAACAGTCTCAGATTTAGACCGTGTTTTCGGTTGTTCCACCACAGAAAGATTACTAACAGCTCCGGAAGACACATTCAAACATAAGGTATTTGTATCTTCTTCATAGGTATAGAAATCTTCCTCTACCGGAAGTCCATTTACGACCAGTTGCTTTTTATCTAAATCCGTATCTTTTGGAAGACGTATGGTAGAATCCATTCGGAATAAGTCTTCCCCGACAGCCGTATTCACATAGGAATCGTCATCCGTTTCCATCAACATCGCATACGATGCATATGTATCCGGTGAACTTGTTTTTGTCACCTGCATCAACTGTACTTGGACATTAAACAGTTTGGTTTTATCATCAGACTGGAAATATTTCTTTGGAATATAGGCAAGTCCGGTTGCCTTATCATAGACACATCCGTCAATGACTTCTCCATTATTATTTGTAATTGCAAATAAGGCATCCTGCACCTGAAACTGTTTTTCTTTCATCATAGTATTTGCAAAACCGACGAGATAGTCTGAGTTATCACTCACATTATAAAGGGCAACGGTTGTATCAAACATGGCAATAAATTTTTCACTAGCGGATGCATCGCCATCAGAAACCGCAAACATAACAGAGTCGATGGTATCATCCTCGGATAATTTTGTACCATCCATGACCGTTTGTTTTACCATGAGCATATTGGCCAGTTCCATCGTTTCATACGTTGCATACGTTTCATTGAGATGGGTTTTTACATAGGTTTCATTCACAGCATCCAAAACAATTTCGGATGCTTCATTTAGTACCTCTTCATTCACATTCTGATACGTGGATTGATTTGTATCCGACGCCGAAAACATAGCAGCGCCTTTTGGTAGGGACATTTTTGGCTCTGCAAATAACAAGTCATCAATCGTCTGTTGAGATTTTTCTTTTGATGCTTTCTCATTCGTTGAAGCCGCATCAGCGGTTAGATTTGGAAGAAATTGGGGGGGGGGTAATAATAGAGTTCCACATAATGTTACAGCACAAACCGCAGCAACAATCAATGTTTGTTTCGTTCGTTTCATAAAAACGACACTCCTTTCTTTATTTTAGATAACTAGAACAATAGATAAGATTAGTTTATCACAAATACCAAAAAATAACAAAAGGGTGTAACAGACACAACATACATAAAAGGAGGAATCATACATGAAAGATTGTAAAGAAAACACATTACAGGTAAATGACAAGGTTATTTTTTATTGTGGGGGCAACGACAAATCCATCGTTAATGGAGGGCACGATTACCAGCATTTCTGAAAAGAATGAGTGCAGTGTCCGGGGCGTGGATGGGAAAACACGTTCTCATATTTATCCAAAACGTGTCCTTCGGATAGAATCATTGTTAAAAGCCATCGAATAAAGGGGGTATTTATATGCATGGTATCATTCAAAATCATAAACACGCTTGTAAACGAACCGTGACGGTCACACCAATCGTGCATTCCTATCACGAACCCGGAGAAACACCGTATGAGAAATTTACTTGCCCAGTCTGCAATGCGGTCGGGAATACAAAGATTGCAATTCCACAAGATATCGAACAATGTCCGCTGTGCGGGGTATCCTTAAATTGGACACGACAGCCAGAAGTGGGCGATGAAATCATCATCACAGAACCGATAGAATGGGAACCAAGTTTGATTGTCGGGACAAAAGCAACCATTCGAAAAATAGAAGACGAGTCCTATGAAATTCAAACAGAAGAAACACACTATGTATGTGGTGTTCCAAAAGACACATTTTCAATTTTGGAGGAAGTAGAATGAGATATAGTCAGCAGCTTTTAAAAACCATGCGGGAAAACAAGGGCATGGGTGGGATTTTGAAAATTATGCGGGAAATTGAAGAAAAACAACGGGACCTTCCAATTCGATATTACGTATATATAAGCGTTCTTCGTTATTCCAGCGCATATCGTATCATAAGTCAGATAAATGCGGTGGAAGGATTTTTTACATCATGTGGACACGATACGGTATTCCGTACGAAAGATGGGGACATTCAGAAGACAGACTTGAAGGAAGCCTATTTCTTTTTGGAAGAAGATGACGCCATCGACTGTTATAACGCATTATTAACGGAATATCAGTATAAAGTGACACAGCAGATAATAGAGATGGAAACTTATGTGAAAAACATTCGAAAAGACTACAACCCATCCGGAAGTCTTCGATGCGGGACATTGGTCGTTCAAAATGACCCCGACCCGATAACCGGTATTACGTTTACACGGTATCCATGCGTTTATCATCGAAGAACGAAAGAGATATGTCTCATTTTTGGTATAGTGCCTGAGAATACTCGAACATCGGAAAGACTATTCGTCGAGCGTAATGAATCATATCTCCCGGTTGCCATATCAGAAACATCACCACGCACAGGTTTTTGGGTAAAACCGAAAGCGTTTCAATCATAAAAAGTTGTTTTTATGATTGAAAAAAAAGAAAGGAATCACAATTATGATGAAACAGAAAATAATTGAAATTTGTTTTGAAGATTTAGAAACAGGTTATGTGTTAGCCACCGTTCCAGAAGACTTTGACAACAAACAAATTCTTTGGTTGATTCAATCTGCTCATGAAATAATGGCTGACTCTGCAGCAGAACAGGAGATAGACTATGACCCGAGCATCACACGATTATGTCATCAATTACAGAAAATGTATGACACAGTTCAGTTTACACCGTTGATATCAGATGTCAAATGGTGTGATAACAGTCCCAGAATTCAAGCCCATCCATCGGTTTTATCCAACTCTACGATTGATATGTTGGACATTTTGCAGAGTTTTTACAAAGATAAACTGGCCCGTTATGAAATCCATCCCACGTACATCGAGGACAAAGAAACGTTTCAGACTCTAAGTCTGAAAGATGGATTATCCACGATATATATGGATATCAAAGACGAGAACTTAACCAAAGTATCAAGAAATCACCAATCATATCCAAAAGTCGGTCAGTTGTTACAAACCGAGTTTTATCATTTACTAAAAACGTTTGATATTACCGTTGTCAAACCCAAATTTGTATAAGAAAGGAGTTGTTTCTTATGGAGACGAACTTACAAATATTCACAGAACATGTCGAACCACAGGCTGTAAATCAAATTTATGAGATTGTAAAATCACCGGCAATGTCCGGTGCATCTATTCGGATTATGCCCGATGTCCATCAGGGAAAAGGCTGTGTCATTGGTTTTACTGCCAAAGACTTTGCTCATGTTATTCCCAATTTGATTGGTGTAGACATTTCCTGTGGGATGTTGACCATGAAAGTTGAAGAAACTGACATCGATTTGGAGAAACTAGATATGGTCATTTCCTGTCATGTTCCGGCAGGACATGAAGTATCCGAAGTGGTTGACCCGGTTGGTGAACATCTCATCGAACAACTTCGATGTAGAAAGGAACTGCGGAACAAAGACCATTTGCTTCGTTCCATTGGTTCCCTCGGTGGTGGAAACCATTTTATCGAACTGGATAAAGAGGAAGAGACCGGCATTTATTATCTCATCATCCATACGGGCAGCCGGAACTTGGGAAAACAAGTGGCAGAAATTTATCAGAAGAAAGCCGTTGCTTATGTACGTTCCTGTTCTGACGAACGGCAGAAACTCATTGCCAAATACAAAGCAGCCGGGCGGGAACGGGAGTTGGAGGGTGTTTTAAAAGCCATGAAAACGCCAAAAGTCCCGGAAGACCTCTGCTGGTTGTCCGATGCAGACCGAGACGATTACTACCACGATATGAAACTTCTGGAAATGTTCGCATTTCGAAATCGGCAGATGATTATGAAAACCATTTGTCAGCAGATGGGATGGGAAATTGGCAATTTCTTTGAAACGGTTCATAACTACATCGATTTCAGTGACGAGGGACATCCGGTCATCCGAAAAGGCGCTATCTCCGCAAAGGAGGGTGAATCGGTTTTAATCCCGTTGAATATGCGGGATGGCTGTATCCTTGGCGTTGGAAAAGGAAATCCGGATTGGAACGAATCCGCACCTCATGGAGCTGGGCGAGCCATGTCCCGTTCACAGGCAAAGGAACTCATTTCTATAGAAGATTTTCAGAAATCCATGACGGGTATTTATTCTTCCTCTGTAACAACAGCGACCTTAGACGAATCACCCTTTGCCTATAAATCCAAAGACTGGATTTTAGAAACACTTTCAGAAACCGTTGAAATTGTATCTGTTTTGAAACCGGTGTATAATTTTAAAGCCCATTAACATATCCGACGCAGACAAACGTCTGTGTCGATTCTTGGGGTAATTTCGCCCCCCCCCAAACCCCTTTTATTTACAGTTCAAAACTGAAACCGTAACTAGAGCATGTGAGAAAGGATAGAAAAAGATGAAAACAGAGAACACCTTTCAGCAGCAATTGGATGTGATAAACCAACTGATAGAAACGGTGGAATACTATCGAAACGAAAGGAGTCTTTTTATGGCAGAGTTAAAACTATCCTTTTTATTTGACAACTGCACCATTCCGGTCATTGTCTCTATCCAAACAAAAGAACCGATGACCCCTATCGGTCTGCAGAAACGATTCAGCGAGGCTGTCAGCGATTTTATCACCATGCCAAAAGGAGCTGCAATTTTTGCACAAAACGGAAACACCTTCACATGGTCACAGGCGGTAGAGCGGCTACCAAACCGAATTTGTCGAAAATATGGGTTTCTCATACAGCGACCGGAGGAAACACCTGTTACCTTCGAATGTCAAAGTACCGACACGATTCCGGTTTCCCCGGCGTTTTCAGTCTTTGACTGGAACGATTTGGTTCAGAAGTTACTTGCACCGGTTCCGGAACGCCGGGAACGGCTGCAGGAATTTTTTCAGGGAATCCCCTATCCGGTTCCTGCAACACTCACAGATATCACACAAGTAGAAGAAGCACTGGAAAAGGCACGTTTCCATGCAACCATTCCCTATCTTTTGGATTGGATTACACGTATGAAAAAGGAGGAGTAAACCGATGTCAGAATTATACCCGCCATTAGCCATTTTAAAGGCATTGACCTATCGACAGGCAGAATCCGAATCCCTTCGAAAAAATGCCGAGGAACATCCGGAATTCCGTCCCCTTATCAACACCTTTGGTCCACATATTTATGCCATGGATTCAAATGCCTATGTGGGTGTTGAATCCGACAAATCCTTGAATTTGGATGATTTGATGAATTGGACCATTGGCAGCACCTTTTGTAAGCAGACCTATCAGGGGCCTTATTCTTTTTTAAACAACCGCTTATTGGAGATACATCACAAAACAAGAAATAAAGAACATTCTTATAAACAGCATCGGAGTGAATTTCGCCAGTCCATTGCCTTTGCAACCATGTTTGAATGTTGGGCAAAACACAAACAGGTGTATCGTTTTGATGCCGATTTCGTGGACGAACTGTTACAGACCGATACGGTCGAATTATCGGCAGAGATGTTATATCACCTGCCGTTCCGATGTTTTTATTTAGATATCGAAGAGATTCCCCGCTTTCATCCCTATATCGGGGTCTTTGTCTATGTTGGATATGATGAGCAGAATCAGTTGCCAAATCTGGCCATTTTTCGAATTCAAGACCGACTTCCAAATGCCATTGAAGGTGAATATCCGATTAAGGCATCATTTTGTTCTGGTACAAGCATGTTAAAGGGAAATATTCTGTATCGAAATGAACAGGACGAATTGTTGTTACAATTCACCAAAAATTTTGAGGACATCACCATCCTTTCAGACCCATCAGACAAGGACGTGGTAGAACTACTCTTCTTTGTATTACAGGGAATGTTGTATCTTACATCAAATAAACCGGACATTACGAAAAGTCCAAAACGAAAGTATGTGAATTTAGGAAAAAAGAATGACCGAAAATTGAACGGACATGCCTTAACATTGACCGATGTAGGTATCCGGTACGGAACAGCCATTCGAAAAGCAAAAGAACAGGCCGATATTCAGACCGTGTATCTTGGTAAGACCGGGAAACATCGAAAACCAATTGTCAGTCATGTACGAAAAGCACACTGGCACACATACTGGAAAGGGAAAGGGCGCACCGAACGAATTGTACGGTGGATACCGCCCACCTTTGTATCCAGTCATGGAACCGAACTGCCAATTACCATTCATGATGTGAAAGGAGACTAACAAATGAAACTATCTCGTGTACTCATTCATAGCGCTGTCTATGAAAACGACCGGTATCCGGAAATACCAAGCGATATGTTATCCATACAGCTTCAATATTTAGCGGATGCGGTAAAACACCATCCGTCAAAACCCGTAGAAGAAACATATCAGACAGTCCCGGAGCAGGAGTTTCAAAGGGTCTGCAGGCAGTTAGAAGAGGAATTTAACAAAACTTATGCACCGGAAAAAGGTACCTTTCACCATTATGGGCAATTAACGCCGGAAAGCTCCCTTAGTTGTTTCGGAAATACCCATTATTTGCAGTTGGAATGTCATCCAATTACAATCACACTCACAAAAGAAGAAGAGGCTTTGATACAACATGAAAACATTTGAAGATGCACTCGCACATCCGGATGGTCAGTTGACCATTCCGGTATCAAAAAGAATTAAGGCAGATGGTCTTGTTGTGTTCGGGCAGATTGACCCGAAAAGTTTACCACCTCATTGGTATTTGTATGGACTGCGTCGAAAACCAGCCGGTTTCCTTATCACAGACACCACAAATATGGCAATGACTTATTTGACACCCCTGCAAATTCCAACGGGTGAACATACACAGTATCATTTTGACCGGTATTCGCATTTACAAGAGAAAGGAGTTAAAACATTATGAAGACGAATGTCCATATTTTAAGAGCAAACATTACAATTGAGATGGACCGTCCAATTGAAAAAGAGAAACATTATATTTCACCCGGCGGTTATGAAGTGGTAACAGACGACGGAACATCCTACGGTTTTGATTTTCACCGCGTATATGGAAACGTAGATACCGACCTGCCAAATCGCATTCATTTTGAATGTTGTGAGATAGATACAGAAACCTTTCCGGATGCAAATAAACTTTGTCAGGTATTGGAACATATCACCACCTTTCCGGAAGCCTATGTCTATACCGGTGAAGAGGAAGACCCTGAAATCCATGTTCAGGCAATTCGTTCCTTTGCCCTCGAAATCAGCGTGACAGAAAACTTCCCTGTGCCGGAAGATACACCTTATATTACCTTTGAATCGGTTGGTGTTGGGAATGACCGGATAGTAACCTGTACGTTTACAGACCGTCTACTGAAAACCATTGAAAATTATCCAAACAGTTAGAAAGGACCACCATGAATCGAACAACCGCATTAGATGTTAGTTACCATGTACCGGGGCGAAAAAAGGCCTTGACACGGTCAACAAAAGCAACTTCTGATTTTTTAGCATTGGTGCATCAACAATATCCAAATGAAACCATTGCTCAATTACGGGAGCGAATCACAAATCGGTCATACTACCTGCCAAATCCGGAGGCCATTCAAATCTTAGATGAGCATATAAAAGCCGGATATGGAACAAAGATACCAAACTGGATATAAATATACGAAAGAAAGAAGGCACTATATGCAGTATGTAACAATTATTGATAAAATTCCGGTAGCAAATTGCTCTACCATGTTTATTTGTTTATTATTTCTTTGTATTTGTGGAATTCCGACGATTATCATGTTGGAAGTTATCAAACGAAAATATGGAGAAAAAATCACCAAGAAATGTCTGTTACCTTTTATGTGGCTTTTCCTGAGTGGTATCACATTAGCCGCCATTGTAGAATCCCCTGTTTTTAACGGGAAAACCGGCAGCATGGATTATATCATTCAAATTGATGAAAAGGCTTCCTATCAGGAGGTTACAAACGAATGGGACATTGTAGAAGCATTGCCAGATGGAACCTATCTGGCGCATAAGAAAGGAGAATAAATATGGCATCAAAATCAATCACAATGAGTCCGAAATACGGCGTAAACCCAACCATTCCTGTTTGCTTTTTCTGCGGAGAAGAAAAACAGGAAATCGCATTGCTTGGAAAATTAAAGGGGGATGTGGAAGCACCCCATCGCATGTGTTTGGATTATGAACCATGTGAAAAATGTAAGCAGGCCTTTACACAAGGCATTTTACTTGTTGGTGTTGTCACCCGCCCGTTGCCGGACAATCGCCCACCAATTCAGGAAAACTTATATCCAACCGGTTCGTATATGCTGGTGACAGAATCCTTCATTGAGAGATTCCTTGCTGATGATGTCAAAACAAAAGAACAGGTATTAAAGACACGGAAAATGCTTTTGGCGGAACCGGTTATCCAGCATCTCCAAAAACAGGCCGAGGCGTTGAATCAGAAAGAAGCATCGGCAGAATAGATTTATTGCAGAAAATAGGATAAGAGGTCATTCAACGTAGGAATGACCTCTTTTCAATACAACAAACGATTGACTTTATATCAAATTGATGCTAAGATATATACATAGAATCAATTTGATATAAAGTCAATAAGAAGGGAGCATTATCATGAAAAAAGTATTATGTGTCATCGACATGCAAAACGATTTTATTACCGGAGCATTGCGAAATGAAGAGGGTATTAACATCATTCCAACCGTGAAAGCCATGGTGGAGCAGGCAATGAAAGACCATACCACGGTACTCTTTACAAGAGATACCCACGGAACCGATTACCTGAATACGCAGGAAGGACAGAAACTTCCGGTTCCACACTGTATCATTGGAACAGAAGGTCATAAACTCATTCCAGAATTAAAAGAACTAGCCACTCATTATGCAGTCATTGACAAACCAACCTTTGGTACAAAGGAATTGGCCCGGTTCATTCGAGTGACACAGAAAATAGAACCGGTCTCTGAAATCCAGTTGGTCGGTGTTTGTACGGATATCTGTGTCATCAGCAATGCAATTCTGTTAAAGGAAGCATTTCCGGAAATTCCCATTGTCATTTACGAAGACGCATGTGCCGGAGTCACACCACAGTCACATGAAGCAGCCCTTCAGACAGCAAAAAGCTGCCAAATTGAAGTTAAAACATGGGCACCTCACAAATAAGAAAGGAAATTTACACTATGTTATTACTGAACCAAACACCCGTTACCATTCAACAGTTCCCCGACGGAACACCAAAAATGGATATCTGCCCATTGAAACACCAACTTAAAGTTGGGACTTCCAATATCATTCAGTGGAGATATACATCCGATGCCGAACTGATACAGTTGTATTATCTGGCAAAACATCTTCGTAACAATCATCCAGACACAAAATTGATACTAGAAATGCCTTACGTACCAAATGCCCGTTTTGACCGTGTCAACGATGTGACGGAAGTCTTTACGTTAAAGTACTTCACAGACTTTATCAACAGCATGAAATTCGATGAGATATACACATTAGATGTACATTCCAATGTCAGCAAAGCCTTAATCAACAATATCATTGATAAAAACCCAACATCTTACATCGAAAAAGTATTGGAAATTCTTATTGACTTTCACGGCGAAGAAAATATCATATTTTTCTTTCCAGACGAAGGTGCAATGAAACGATATGCAGGAATTGCAAATCGATTCCACACGCCATATGTCTTCGGAATGAAAAATCGCGACTGGAAAACAGGTCAAATTCTCGGTCTGGATATTATCAACCCAAACAATCTGAACCTGACAGGTAAGACCATCCTAATTGTCGATGATATCTGTTCCAAAGGGGGCACCTTCTATCACAGTGCCAAAAAACTCAAAGAGTTTTCACCACAGGATATTTATCTGTATGTCAGTCACTGCGAAAATACAATTTTTGACGGCGAACTGTTAAACACAGACCTTATCAAATGTATTTTCACCACCAACAGTATCCTGACAAAATCACACGATAAAATCAGAACATTCAGCGTCTAAGAAAGGAACAATACAATTATGATAAAAAACCATATCAACCCCATGTTACTCATTGATTTTTACAAAGCCGTTCATGCGGAAATGCTCCCGAAAGGAATTGTCAAATCGGTTTCCTATTACACACCTCGTATGAGCCGTGTGAAACGCTGGGACAAAATGGTCTTCTTCGGCTTGCAGGCGTTTATTAAAACATATCTGATTGACTACTTCAACCAGTATTTCTTCGATGCTCCGGAAGACGAAGTTATCGCCGATTATCAGCGTATTATGGACAATTCCATGGGAAAAGACACCTACGGTATCCAGAAAATCAAGGATTTACACAAGCTCGGCTATCTGCCGATTGAAATTCGTGCGTTACCGGAAGGCTCCCGTGTCAACATGCACGTACCGACGTTTGCTATCACCAATACACATCATGGATTTGCATGGTTACCACAGTCGTTGGAAAGTCTGATTTCAGCAGAAACATGGCATCCAATCCTTGCAGCAACCGTCGGTGCAACGTATCGTGACATTGTCCATAAATACTGGACCAAAACCTGTGACGCAACAGCTCCGCACGAACGGACTGCTCTCGGTGCTTTCGATTTCCGTGGAGAAGAATGTACCGAATCTGCTGTCAAAGCCGGGGGAGGCTGGCTTCTGAGCTTCGTCAATACGGCAACCGTTCCAACGATTCCGTGGATGGAACAGATGTATCACTGCGACTGTACCAAACAGACCGTTGGAAAAGGTTCTCCGTCTACGGAACATGCGGTCATGTGTTCCAACTACGCTATAGACGGCGATGAAGAGACACTGCTCCGCAGACTCTTAACCGAAATTTATCCAAATACCAGCTTCTCCTGCGTACTGGACAGTTATGATTACTGGAATGTCATCGACAATATTCTGCCAAAATTAAAACCGGAAATCCTTGCACACAACGGCTGTATGCTCATGCGTGGAGATTCTGGAGATTGTGTAGATGTCGTTGTCCGTACCGTGGAACATTTGGATACCATCTTCGGTTCTACCATGAATCAGAAAGGTTATAAAGTTCTTGACCCACATGTCAAAGCTATTTACGGAGATTCTATTACCGTACAGCGTTGCGAAGAAATCTACAGACGACTGGAAGCCAAAGGCTATGCGGCCTGCAATGTGGTTCTTGGCGTTGGTTCCTTTTCCATGCAGTGTATTGAAGAAGAAGAAACGGTTACGGTAACACTTCCGGATGGAACAACTGCAACAGGAACCACAACGGTCTTAAAACCGTTTACAAGAGATACTTTCAGTTCTTGTATCAAAGCAACTTATTGCGAAATCAAGGATGGAAACGATAATCCAATTCCGTATCCAATTTTCAAAGACCCGAAAGAGGGCGGATTTAAGAAATCTCAGAAAGGCTGCTGTATCGTATTGCAGAATGCATCCGGTGATTTCATCTTTTCTGACGGCTACACATGGGAAGAAGCAAACTGTCCGCAGAACCTGCTGGAACCGGTATTCCGTGACGGCGCTCTGCTGAAAATACAGACCTTACAAGAAATCAGAGCCGTTTTACATGACAACCAGTTTTAATGAACCTGCACGGTCTATGTCCGTTTCCATCGGACATAGACCACATTGGGGATAGACCAATTAGAAAACAAGGGAGGTATGAACGCTATGAACATACAGACAAGGGAAAAACAAATGACGTGGAAACGCATCACCGACGAATTGATTGACTGGATGCGAAAGTGGTTTGAGGAAAATGGACCAGACTGTAAAGCCGTCATTGGGATTTCTGGCGGAAAAGACAGTTCTATTGCAGCGGCTTTATGTGTCAAAGCATTGGGAAAAGACCGTGTCTTCGGCGTGTTAATGCCGCAGGGAACACAGTCTGACATCCAAATGTCTTACGATTTGTGTAAAGAACTGGACATCGATTATATCGAAGTCAATATCTTAAACGCCTGTCGTAACATCAAACACCAAATCCGTGACCAAATCGGCGCATGGTCTGCCCAGTCATCCATCAATCTGCCACCGCGCATCCGCATGTCCGTTTTATATGCGGTCTCTCAGAGTATCAACGGACGAGTCATCAACACGTCTAATTTTTCGGAAGATTATGTAGGATATGCCACCCGGTATGGGGATACTGCGGGGGATGTAGCACCGCTGGCACGATTTTTAGTGTGCGAAGTCAAGGAAATCGGATACGCCTTGGGACTGCCTGCACATTTCATCGAAAAGACACCATCCGATGGATTATGCGGAAAGACGGATGAAGAAAACTTGGGCTTTTCGTATGACGAATTTGACCGCTGGTTTTTAGGGACAGAAGCCAAACCATATGTCAATATAGACGCTGTTTCCCCAACAAAGGAATCCCACATCTTGGAACTGCATCAAAAGAATATGTTCAAATTTCAGGAACTGCCTGCCATGCCATTTCGAAAACCGGTATATAGTTATGATAACTATCTCAAGGCAGGTAATACCAAACCGGGAGTGTGAGAACCAATGACAGAACAGGAATATTTAAAAACCTATGACATCACACAATTTGACCGCCCATCCCTTACGACGGATATGGTGCTGTTTGCCTTGGACCGGGAAAATCCGGATAAGAAACGAGTATCCGTTTGCGGGCTGCAGGTATTGCTTATCAAACGGAACAATCATCCATATCAGGGGAAATGGGCGCTCCCGGGCGGATTCTGCCGCCCGGAAGAATCCCTGCTTGAAACGGCACATCGGGAATTACGGGAAGAAACAGGCGTGGATGCAGTCTTACATTTAAGTGACACGTATTCCAAGCAGGGACGAGACCCAAGAGGATGGATAATTTCAAATGCTTATTACGGATTTCTGTCAAAGGAAGACTGTTCCTTACGTGCAGATACGGACGCATGGGAAGCCCGATGGCTTACCATCAAATGGATGGACCAAAAACAGGACAGTACCGAAACACTGCAGTTCTATGACCTGATACTGGAAGCCGGGGAAGAACGGTTAAATGTTACCTTAGAACAGAAAAAGACATCCATTGGTTGTCAGGAAACATGGGCGACACAGGAGTTATATTCTGATTTTGCCTTCGACCACGGAACTATCATACTGAAAACCATTCTACAGATGCAGGAAGCCGTCCGTCGGGATGTTCGTTTGTTGTTTGGACTGTTCCCAGAACGATTTACCATCGGAGAGTTGGAACAGGCGTATACACAGATTCTGCGAGAGCCTGTTTTAAACTTTCGCAGAAAGGTGGCAGACCTTGTGGAAAAGACAGGGGAACAGGAAACGGCTGCTCACCGACCGGCCGAATATTATAAAAGAAAGTAATATAGGTCCAACGGGAAGTACATTTAGAAACACCAAATTTACAAACATCATTATTGATAATACTGTTAAAAGAATCGGTGCGAAAACTTTTTTTTATAACAACACGATTGAATCCATTCAGATTGGAGATAATGTGACAGAAATTGGTGACCAAGCATTTGGAAACATGAGCAATATAAAATCAATTGTTATTCCAGATACGGTTAAAACAATTGGAAGTGACGCCTTTAAAAACATACCACATATCACCTATCATGGACCAGCAAGCGGTTCTCCATGAGGTGCAACGGCTATCAATTAACCTGAAATTCCCGATAAGAAACAAATCTTATTGGGAATTCTTTTTATTTATATGATTTTATACCATATAGACAAACCAAAAGAAACACGCTAATCTAATAAAAAGACGTGGGAATAGGCAACGGCTGTTCACCGGTTTACAGAATATGGTAAAAGAAAATTCCAAAAAGACAGTGAATCATCATATTTTCATAAAAAGGAGAAAACAATATGCCAAAATTTAAAGCAGGAGACATTTTAAAACGAGTGACAGAACACAACCGGATTCAGATTGTCAAGGTCATCGCCTATGCAAACGGAAAATACAACGATACCGTCCGAGTGGTTCCATTAAAAGATTTACGAGAATGTGGAAAACCGTTCCATTTAAAAGAATCATCCTTAGAATATGCAACGGATTTTGATAAGCTGGGAAATCTGAATGGAAAACGACTGGCAAAATTATTAAAGCCAAACTGGCAGGACTTATTTGAGCGCATGACAAAGGAAAATCTCATCGAAAAGTGGCAGGATAAATACATGAATGCAGAACAGTCTATGCCAATGCTGTTGGAAACCGAAGAGGCACAGGAATTGAGCAAAACCGAAATGGAGTATTTGCTACAGTGGTCAGGAGATGACGAATGCGTATTCGTAACAGACGAGAAACGGATTCAAAATAAATGATAAGGAGAATTGGTCATGAAAACATTTTATGTGCAGAATAATAGTTTATACAACCCCTTTCACGAGCGTATCGAGGAACCATCTATCATCATTGACGGTGACGTATGTCTAAAAATCGGCTCCTATCCTATTCTCAGCCTTTATTATAAGGAACTGGTACAGGTAAAACCATTTAAGGATGCTGTTTTCATTCGATTTGACCCACAGAAGATACCAATCGAAGATATTGCCTATATTTGCCACCGTTGCATGGAATTTACACATACCGGTTTTGCGTATCAGTTCATTGTAAACTGGGGGTCTGACAAGTTTCTGACGTGGCTTATGGAAGAACAAAAGCGAATCCCAATAGATACAACCCCACCAATAAATCAGGAGTGATAAGCGATGACATTAAGCAAACAGCAAAAAACCCTGCGTGACAAACGACTAGATAGTTCTGAAATTCCCTTTTATCCTTATTATGCATATAATCTCAAATCCAATCGTATCTTAACCTATTTTGATGACCAACAGATTTGTCATCGAATCAAAGGAACAGATTCCTCTGTTACCATTCAAAACCGTGAACGGTTACCAAATGGTACAATTTTTATTCCAAATCATAATTTTCCAGTAGACCTCAATTTACTGGAAAAAGCCATAGCACAAACAAAAGAGGGTGATACATGGAAACAGTTTCTCTCCTATTGTGATGCAGTATCCTATCACATTCGAACTTATACCGAAGTAGAAAAATTAGTAGGACGCATCGAAAGACCACGCATTGAACGAGAGAATGGGAATACAAATCCAAAAACATTTGATTTTATTTCTGTCACTATAAACTTAGTACATCAATCGGACATGCAGACAAAGATAAAAAAACATTTTTCAGAATTGAAACACATGGCAGCCGAACGTATCAAAAAGGACCGGGATATCAAACGATATGGTGTCCCCTTATCCTTCTTACGTCTAACATCTGCCAAATATTCAGATTATGATTGTACAATTACTTTTCATTACGAATTAAAAATAGTCGACAAAATGAAAACATAGGAGGCAACAAGATATGAGACATTATATACCGGTCATTGACCAAGATGGGTTAGACATACGTGTCACTGTCATAGTATTGGATGTAAAAGAAGGTGTTGAACTTATCACTGCTATAAAAGCTGCATGTGACGAATATTGTCAAACAGTGGAAGGAAAACAAACATACATGAGAAATTGTCATTGCTTTAATTGGGGTGATTTTGATGCCTATGTTCCAAACAGCATTTGCGAACATCATGGAATTCGAAAAGTTGATACGTTTATTTCCGAAACCAGAGATTTTAACGAACAGCTTGTTGATGCGTCGAATATTTTTACAGACGATTGACACTCCCCACAGCTAAAGAAAGGGGTTTTACGACACAAACGATAAAGGACAAAATAATATGACATATCCAGAATGTTTTTACCGTATGAACGTATATGAAGATGACTGGAGTATTCAATGTATCATTGAAGCCTTTGAAGAAACCCCAACCGAATTTGAACGCTTTTGCGGAGATTTATTCAAACAAATGGGTTATCAGGTTCATGTCACCAGTCCCACAAAAGATGGTGGCTATGACTTATTGGTATGGAACGATGAAATGCGTAGCATTGTAGAATGTAAATGTTATCCACTAGAGACAAAGGTTGGTCGACCTCAATTACAAAAACTGGTGGGTGCAAATGCAACCATACATGCAGACCAAATATGGTGTGTTACAACCAGTGATTACACCAGTGATGCGATTCTATATGCAAAAGAAGTGGGAATTCGGTTATTCAATGGTTCAGACCTTGAACATTGCATACGCAGTTATTTTTCATGTTAATCAAAATGGACAGGCATTGCCTGTCCATTTTTTTTGCTGGTTTTTTTTTTGAAAGCAATTATTTCTTACCAAAATTTGCTTTAAAGCCTAAGAATTTTCGACCATTATAAGTCTGCCATTCCAATTTACCATCCACATTCCCCTGTTCCCCGCTTTTCTTCGTAAAGGTAATGGTGATGGTCTCCCCACGAAACAGTTTTGCCAACTCTTCATCCGAGAATTTATGGTCAGACCAAGAACCTTTGATTTCCACGGCTTTTCCTTTGAAGGTGCCACGTACATAGCCTTCCCGTAACGGGAATTCCGCTTTCAAGCCCACATATTCGATACCACTTTCTGTTTTCTGCCGCTCCAATTTTCCAGTCAGTTCCATCTGCCGCCCGTCTTTGGTCGTACCGGTAAACGTAATGCTGCCACCATTTAATAAGATTTCGCATTCTTCATCCGAAAAATGATAACCCATAAAGGAACGTTTGAATTTGATTTCCTCTCCATTCCATAAGCCATAACAGTAATTGGCATCGTGAAATCCGACATACTGTTTACCTTTCACATTGATATAACCAAGTTTCACACTGGTAGTCACCGGATTGCCATTGAAATCTTTTCCGGTAAAAGTAACACTGCCACCGGCAAATAAGGTGTCAAGTTCACTTTGTGTAAACGTATATCCGTTGCAGGATTCCGGGATGTTAACCTTTGCTCCGTTCCAAATTCCTTCCACTTTTTTCATCACCATTGGGAAACCAAGACCTTTCAAATCAAAGGAAAGATGTCGGATAGTATCCACATCCTGACGCATAATTTCGGTAAACCCAAGATAAACCTGTTCTTGCGTGACTTCATTCTTTTTCACCTGCCGGATTTTCTCCTCATACATACGGGTACATTCAGCAGTACCGAGGGAAATTTCTTTTGCCACCTGATAACCCACGGTACCAATCGGAGATAAGGATAACGCATCCGTTGTTTTTGCACCTGCAACCAACGGGAAATTCATATCCTTTCCAATCATCCGAGCAACAGTCGAGGTCTGTGTAGACGGCGTTCCCACATTGTTCTTTTTCAACTGTCCCAATACCCAGCTTTCAGTCGGTTTCTTCGGCTTAACACTCTTTACTTCATGAGCATACAGTTTTGCTTTATGACTCACATTCGGAAGTTGTGTTGCCACATCATCCATATTTTCATCCGGGTCTGTCACCCCTTTTTTCGTAATGATACGAAGACTTCCTTTGAACACCATCGGAGTGTCCGTGGTTTCATAATCATGACGCACCCATTCGGTATCTTCCAAAAACATCATCAGAAACCGTTCTGCAACCATACGGTACACCGCAGACGCACCTTTTCCATATTTGGCATCCAGCCCATCTAAAGACGGAGGCAGGCTCATACCCGGACGTAAGGCTCCATGGGAACCGCCTTCTTTTACATGGGTCTTTCGAGGGGTTCGGTGAGTAAACACTTCCGGGGACAGACCCAATAGACGAATGATATTATCCACCATTGGCAGCATTTCCTGAAACTGTTCCGGTGTCACAAAGTTATCTTCGGTACGAGGATAGGAAAGAACCATATCATCATACATCGCCTGTGCCAGTTCCATCGTCCGTTTTGCGGGCAGACCCTTACTGGACATATTCTTACTCAAATCTGTCAGTGACAATGCCTTTGGCGGAGCAGTACGTCCCGGCGTTACTTTCACTTCTTTTACCGTTGCTTCCATCGGAAGATTTCCCGGTTTCCATTCCTCTTTGGTTGGGAATTTTTCCACTTCCGGATTGGTCAGGATTAAAATATCATCCAGATTATACCGGGATTCCCATACAGAAGATGGTTTATAGTCTGCAATGGCTTTGATTTGGTCACCAACAAGGCGCATTACATGGGACTGAAGCCGTCCGACCGGAACCGGTCGAGGCAAACGATAGCCTTGTTCCTGAATCGTGACTGTCGCACACCGAACTAACTGCTGGGTGAGGAAATCCAGCACGCTCCGTGTGGTTCCTGCCAGTAAGCCCTCATTTCGTGCTGTCACATCCTTTTTCTCATGCATCGCTTTCTGGAAACATTTTGGGGATTCATCCACATGATATTCTCGATAGACCTTTCCTTTATAGCCAACATAGGTCAGGACTTCCTGTGCCAGCAAATCCCCTTCTCCCATGGAGTCAATATCGGTCGCAATGACTGGAACATAACCCTGTTGCAGATAGGATTTGATATCCGCAAGAATCGGGTTCGCACGGTCTCGGATTTGAGCCGGAACTACTTTCTTATCAAAGTCAAAATAGGTATAACTCCAAGGCAAGTTTTGAATATTATCAAACCGCCCTACCGTTGCCGCATGATTTGGATAGGCAACTTTTTCCGGCGTTTCATGAGCAAGAATATGACCAAACAGATTGACAATGACATATTCATCCCCTTCAAAGGTTCCCTGTGACCCACCCAGTGCTTTTGCAAAATTTCGAGCCGCAGACGGTTTTTCTGCAATAATTAACAATCGTTCCATAACAAGATTCTCCTTTTAATGGTCTTCGGTTTCAATAAGTAATAATAAATAGTCCGCTTGGAAATAGCCTTGTTCCTCCAACCAGTTCATAAACGTCTTACAACCATACGGTTTCTTTGCGTTTCGTTTGTTATAGCCACAAACGGTCCAGCGGTCAAACAAATCCCAAACGGCATGCATACGGGATGCTACAATATCCCCTGTTTCCGTCACTTTATGTTGATAATGTAACGGATACAAATAATAGGAAGCATTCGTCGTTGTCCCCAACAGAGCGGATGATTGATAATAGGGTACATGCTCACTTAATATGGAGTACATATTTGGCGATTCTCCCTGTACCAATAGAAATCCAAGCTCATTATCCTGTAACGCTTGAATTGTTTCATCAATGGATAATTCTCCTACATGTTTCATACACATATAACTCCTTTCTACGTCCCATTATCCCACATCCAAAGAAACTTGTCCATACCCTCAGCCTTTGTTTCTGTACATAATTATTTATTTTACGTACACCATATTGTAAAATACGTACAGTTAGGATATAATAAAGAAAAACGAGAAAGGATGCTTGTCATGTTACAGTTATTACAGATTACAGAATTCCGACAGAATTTACGGACACACTTAAATACGGTACGAGACTTGACCAAACGGCAGATTTTTCAGTTGGGAGATAAAGAAGGTCCCTATGTGATGGCTCCGGAAACCCTGCGTGCCTTAGAAGAACGACATGCCGTGAACTGCTGGATAAAGGAACGTTTTTCAGCATTACACTTAAAAAAATACACAACCCTATCAGGGGGAATCAAAACAGAGGAACTGCCATTGGATATGCTGTTGGGATTGACCGATTTATTTGGATTGGTGTCCGAACTTTGTGAGGTACTCGCGCATCCGGGTGTCAAAGAAAATGCCTGCTTATGGAACATCGAAAATTATCTCTCCATCTGGGAATCCCGCCAGCCTCTTACCACACATGGGAAATTTGATAAGGTACATTCCATTTTATATTATCTCATGGAAAAAGATTGTCCCTACCCTACAGACCGGCCGATAACCATTTTTGACTTTTTTACGACCTTACAGCAGTGGGTAGAGCAAGAAGACACATCCCCATATCGGAAAGAATTAGAACTAACAGAGGAACAGCGGGAATTGAGTAACTGCATCATCAAACTGGCCTGCGACTGGATATTGGAATTATTAAAATTTCAGACCATTTTCAGCCCCAACAAGGAACTGGTAGTTCTAAAATTTCACACCTTCTGCACATGGTATGAAGCCGATGTCCGGCCACTGCCTAATTTATTTCATTATGAAGAATAATCGTAAAAACATCTATGAATCAATCATAGATGTTTTTTTTTGTACATTTCTTTGTACAAACTATTGACGTTTTTGTACAATTGATGTACAATATGAGCATACTACTTGTACAATATGAAGAAGAATTGGAGGGATTTTGATATGAATATGTTTACGTTTAAAACCATCTGTGACAACCCGTCTCTACTGCGTGTCAATGTTTCGACATTTCGGCGAAAATTAAAAGATTATTTACAACTCACAAAAAGATACAAGTTCACAAAAAAAGGGGAACAGAAGATAATCGTGGTGGAAAATCACGAAATCGAAGAGGCCATTGTATTATCTCGGGATAGCCTTTACCGTCTGCAGGAACGGCACACGGCCAACACCATCCTGCAGTGTTATTACCGGAATCTGAATCTGTCGGAATATACGACCATTATGAACGGACGCAAGACCAAAGACCTGCCGGCAGATGTTATCAGTGCATTATGCGCCCTGTTCCAAGTCATAGAGGAACTCTTAAACCATGTCAGTTGTCCATATTTATGCGAGGATTTAAAGACGTTCCCCGTTCATGATTATATTCGGCCATTGTACGACAATACATACCCGTTCGTATCGGGAGCGTTTGGTATGATACATACAGTGGCAAAGAAATTGAATCTGATATACAGTTTCCACAATGTAAATACGCTGTCTGAATTTTTCATGGCCCTATTCAATATCACAGAGGAAAAAGACGGTCCCAACTGGCTTCAGGCTGCCGTCGAAGGGCTGACACAGGAACAAGCGGATATGGTTGGACAACTGATTGCATCGGCCTGTGGCTTTGCAGTTGAATTGTTATCCTTTCAGGATATTTTTTACGAGATATCTCCTCTTCATGCTGTATATGGTTCATTTTGGGAATTCTCAAACAAGGTAAAGGATAGTATATCCGGGGAGCTTTTGGAACTGCCGGTACATGCCGTCCGAACAAGAAACTGTACGTATACGCCATTTATACGAGAGAAACCATCGGTTTAAAACAATAAAAAGACACCGTGAAGTTCATCAATGTCATTAAGTTAAGCCTTTTGACAGTACAAATTAAAAGACAGTCACATTCCTATTAACGGAAAAGTGGCTGTCTTTTATAATTTTTTCCATAATTAAGCTCCTTTTCTACGAATTAAAACTCTAACATAAGTTTTCTTACCATTGACAGTACAATCATTAACCAATGTATTAGCCAAATTTGTTGCATTGGGATAAAAATAATCAATCGGCTCTATTTTCGTCTGATTGTTATTCTCGCATAAGTAGGCTTCCCATTGATTTTTCCTTCTGCATTTTTTTATCATCCCGGCTATCGACGTCGTACAAGGATACGAAAGTACGGTTGAACTCTCTCTCTTTCTCGTGTAAATACTAAATCTTTACCATCATTGCCTTTACGAAAAGCTACGATTTCAAACTGTTCAGGACAGTAATAATCAATGAATGTAATTGGAACGCCCATAACACCATCATAATCACATGGAATTTCAGAATACTTATTTACATTGATTGCATCATAATTATCATACTTCGGATATTCCTCTGGCGTATAATTCTTCCAAAGCACCAGCTTTTCATGTCTTGCCTTATAATCAAGGTTTGTATACCAACGCACACCTTTTACACGAATGAATTTTCGACCATTATCATCAATACCACAACCAGATGCTTTCAACGGATAATCGTCAGGTACATAGAATTTTCTATCACCTGAATGAATACTTGCACCGTACCATAATTGATTATCTCTGATAAGAGGGAAAATCTCTTTATATGTAAGGGCGTTCATGTTACCTAAAATCAAAAACTTCTTCTTATGTTCCATCAACACAGCAACATATTCTCTGAACAAGCTGAACGGCGGATTCGTAACCACAATATCACACTCATCAAGCAAGTCCAGACATTCTTTATTCCTGAAATCTCCGTTGCCTTCTAATGGTGTTTTTACACCGGCTTCAATATCATTGTCATCTCCACCAGTGTATTCCATCTTATACGTTGCTTCTTCTCTGTCATAATGAGTAGAAATCAGTTTCTTCAAGCCAAGCTCTGCAAAGTTCAGATGAAAATACTTCCAGAATGCAGACCACGTTGGGTCATCACAGTTACAAAGAACAATCTTATCTTTGAAATGTGCTTTGTAATGCATCAGTTCCTTTGCAACATCTGTAAGCTGAGTATAAAACTCGTCATTTTTGGCATTCTTTGCCTTATGTAAATTTGCATTAGCAATTGCCATAATATATGTATATCCTTTCTGTTATCAAGTAACGATATGTCGTTACTCTGAAAGTACAGAAACAGACAAGCTATTATCCGAATACATGGATAACGACTTGTCGTTACTGCCTACATGTGTACCTTCGTTATCAATATACTGGTCATAATAAGCCCGTATCTGCAAACCCTTGTCCTATCGACAATAAAAAGCCGAGAACAATAAAAATCACAATCACAAGTCCACCAATCGGACTATTTGTATGTCTGCCGCCAACATAAATACGTGTTCCATGATAGCTGTGAAATCCACCACTTCCATAGGAACGGTTGCTAGATGTGTTTGACATGCCCGGACGGCTTCCGCCGCCAATCCGATGTCCACCACTGCTTCTTCCACTGCTATGCCCGCCAAAGGAGCCGCCTCCGCCACCACTTGTTCCCGGTCTACCCATGTAAAATCCCCCTTTCACGTTCCCAAATATCTTGCATATTATCAAATAAAGTTCCCAAATTTAATTCCATTGCCAGCCGCATTGGAAACGTATGTAACGTACATAACGCTTCTATCGTTTCCGAATGGGTCCATCCACACACCGAAAAGAACAACCGGTCTCCGTCCATGGAAATCTGAAAATCCTGATAGCAATCCGGACACCAGTGAGACGCCAAATCCCGAATTTCTTCCAATGTGAGAGGCTCTGTATTCGTCTCTCGACGAATGTATTCTGCATTCATCTTTTATCCCCCAATTAACATGTCATCTTCCTGCATTGCAGCAAGTGCTTCCAAATCTGCGTCCGTGATTTCCTGTGGTGGGAAGTCATCCATCTGTGCCAATGCATCTTCAAAATCCTGCAATGGTTCTTCGGTCTGTTCCATTTGTTGTGCTTCCTGCATCAGATAGGATTCATAGTCGGACAACAATTCCTGATGTTCCTCCACAGACATATCATACAGTTCCTGCAGATGTTCCATCGCATGAGACTCTTCCAAATACTGACCCCATGAAGCATCATCAACAGGAACATTTGTACCATCTGCTACCTGTGTCTCAGAAACATCTGATTCCCCAAATAAATCATACAGGGATTCTGCTGACATACCATACATATCTTCATAGGTTGGTTCATAATCAGCAGCCTCATCATCAATCTGTAATTTTCCATTCATCATGGCATCTTCTGTTAAAGATTCCAGCAGCAACTGATTCCGTTCTTCGGCCATTTCAGCTTCGGATAAGCCCATTTCGGTTCGAATCTGTTCCCGCACGGTATCTTTGATATGGTTTTCATATTCCACATAAGCAGATAGCGGAACCAGTTCTTTTATCTGGTCTGTGGTCATTCCGGCAGCGGCCAACATGCTCTTTCTGGTATCCGGTTCCATGTCTTTATCCAGACCGGCTTCCACACTCATCAGAATGTTTTCAATTTCAGAGGCTTCGGACAACTCCACCGGGGTTGCCTGTCGCACGGTATCCCAAAACGCAGACACACCTGCACCAATATCCACATAGGGATTTCCATGATTACTTCGGATATGTTCCACAGGTGTCGGATGCAGAACCTGTTGAGTCAACTGCTGCATGGATTTCCGTAAATTTTCATTCTGTGCCAAACGATAGGCAAATTCCTCGTCCGAAATAGATTCCATCAAATGGTCTCGAATCATTGTTTTTGCCTCTAATGTTGTTTGCATCACTTCAACTCGTGTGGTCATCTGTTCTTTTATCTGACCCACACTTTCATATGCCTTTCCGGGAAGTTCCTGCAGCTTTCGAATTTGTTCGGCTGCTCGAATTTCAACATCTAACTTCTGTTGTCTTGCCACATCCCCCAGTAAAGATTTGAATGTTCGTGCCATAGCTATTCCTCACTTTCTTTTTTCCGTTCATTCTAGTTGTAGTATAGCAAGAACCAACCTATCTTACAATTCGGTTGACACACGTGAAAAATCTGTTCATTCCACAGACCATTCACAATCCTCAGACAGTAAATCCGTTGCCATATGGAGCATCTGACGCAGGGCATAAATAGCATTCGCAGCCGTCTCTTCCCAGTAATTACCAACATCACCCTCACTGACCAGATAGGTCTGTTCTTCCTTTCGTGCGTAAACACCGTCCATGATGACTTTCATTTGGTCTTTGATTTCCTTTCCGTCGGCGTCATAATAGACCATGCGTGTCCGTTCTGACATTATCCAATTTCCATCCTCATCCGTATACCGCTCCTGAATCCGCTGTATCATATCAGAAAGCATAGAAATCGATTCATACGGTGTCTTCCCATGCAAAGCCCGCAATCCGGCATTTTCCTCTGTTTCCATCCGAAACCGCACATCGTCGTCGCCTGCTTCATAATAATACCCCGAATAATTAAAGGTGATGCTCAAATCTGCTTCATCCTCAACAATCGGATGTAATTTCCCATCCAGACCCACCTCTGCCCGGATATTACTGCCACGTTTGTAGAATGGGTTTGCAAGTGTCATGGTTTTTCCCGTTTTCCGGGAACGTAATTCTACATCCCAACCCATACCTATCCCTCCTTTCTATTGTATATTTATTTGTTTACCGGACAGGTAAATCCGGCGGTCTGTAACCGGCGGAACCGTTCCTTCAAGGTTTGATAGGAATAGGCGCCGCCCAGTTTCTGACGGAGCATGAACCGATAGGCCATATTCAAATCCAAACAGGCTTCATACTGTTTTCTGCGATGTTTGGCAAAAAGACAAGTCAACAAATGCCGTTCACAATCCTGCATCCAATCCTGCAGTATCTCTTCATGGATTTCCACAAGTCCAAAATTACCTTCAATTATAAAATTATCAAGCAGGTCACCCATTTGAATCGTTCGTTTCTCATCCACAGCAAACGTATATGTAAAATAGGGGAAATGAAAGGGTGACGAGAAATACCAAATTCCAAATCCAAGAAGAACCGGGACGGAACAAAGTATGAACAGTCCAGTAAAATTCATAATATACACTCCTTTGAAAAACATCACCGCCAAAAGACGGTGATGTCATCGTTTATTCGTAATCCATATCACGCAGAATGGATTGTAATAGTTCCACAAAAACAGGACATTGATTGACCAGTTTGTTAATCAAACCGTAATTGTCATTGACGGTTGTCATGTAACTATCCTCTTCGGTTCGATAAGAACCAATAAATTCATCCTGAATCGTCAGTTCCCATTCGTCATCCACTTTAGTCAACTTCGTGCCCTTTGGCGGTTCAATACTGCCTTCTGCCATGTTGATGATGGCTTCTTCCAATGCACGCATATGATAACTGTCGTAGCAATCGAAATCCGGCTGTGCAAACGGGTCCTTCTTTTTGTAACCCGGATGCGTTTCGGCCATGGCATCGATATCGACTTCTTCGGTTTCCAGCGGAGCCGGTTTCGGATATTCAATCCGAAGCTGTCCCACGAAACTGGAAATTGCAATCGGGTCATAACCCAAGATGTTTTTTGCTTTCTTATCCCGGAAAATTTTGGTGAGTTTGTTTAGGTTTTCATCCAAGATGCATTTCACCAAGGATTCCCGCAGGTTATTCGCAGCGGTCATTTTTGCTTTCTGGTCCTGTTTCGGGTCACGGATAGCATAAATAGCTTTGCTCATTTCCTCGGCCATTTTCCAGTATTCTACCGGAGCAGACATATTTTTCCTGTTGGTTCCAGACACCTTATCATACTCCTCATACACATAGTTCATCATTAGGTCGGCCAGCTCCCCGTTCTCCACGCTCACATGGACACCATGTTCTTCGGCTACCTTTAAGAACGTATCCTGCATCTTCCGTGCAATCTTCGCCTGTTCCACTCTCGCACGTACCATGGATTCGCCATCAATGACATTATCCAAGTAGTTAAGAGCATCACTGGATTTACTGCTTGGCATACTGGAATCCGAATACGGAACGGTCTGCCCCTTCTTCTTGTTATAGTGCTGCTGCGGCAGTTTCTTATGAAGTCCTGCTGCCATTGGCACGATAGTATCCAGTTTGTTCACAATCGGCATTTCCCCGGAAATAATGGTGATACTGTTTCCCGGTGACTGTCCTGCAAGGAACAAAAAGTCGTTAGCCGTAAGAGCCGTCGTCTCATTGTGCTCTCCGGAGAAGTTCACCACCGGTTCTGCCGTTGTGATGACATCGGAGAGTTTTCGGGATACGGACTTACTCTTCACCCGGAACTCATGCATGGTACCGCTCATACGAACCAGTTCGTTAATCAGTTCCTCATCATTGCTCTTTAAGAACACCGTATTGGCGGAGTTGGAACGGATAACCTTTTCCACCTCTTCGCTGTAAATCGCCCGAAGTTGCTGAAAAGACTGCAGAACAAAGGTCAACTGCACATTCTGGCCCAAGGCAATAGACGTCGCTGTATCAATGTTCGGGATACCTTGGTCACCGCTTCGGATATTACCAAACTCCTCTAACATGAACCGGGTACCCACAATTGGTTTTCGGCTGGTCTTGGTCGCATAGGACATGGAATAAATCTCATCCAGTATCTGCTTAATCATAATCAGAATGTGGCGCTGATACACCTGCAGATGTGGAGGTGTAACCGCAAAGATGCATTTCGGGCGTTCCGTATAGTACACCTGATTGGCCGTTAAAATCGGCACATCCTTCATCCGGTAGGTTTGTCCCATGTAGTCAAACACATTGGTAGTAAACGTCGAAACCGTTACTTCCTGCTTCTTTACATCCCATTCTTCCAGTGTTCCGCCGGCAACAATTTTCTGCTTGGTAATCGGGTCAATCACATAGGAAATGGAATCAAAGGTTTTGTACCCTTTCGTAAACCGGAAATAGAATTCCTTTACCACGGTACTGCCGGACGAGATGCTCAGTTTGATATACACCCGTTCCCGGTCAAAGATTCCTTCAAAATATCCCCATGTCCAACCGGACGGCGGAATCTTCTCATGGTGCATGAACGCATCCCCTTCGTATGGTTCCTTAAAATAGGAATCCTTGTAGATGGTCCATGTGGAAAGTTCATCGGTGATACGGAACTTCTTCACAAACGCATCGTCAAAATGCACACCGATACGCCGTGGGAATCCCAGTCCTGTAATATCAAAGGAATCGGACAGTCCGCCAGACATCAGAGCAATCGCCGTATCATCCGCATAGACCGAAAGTCCGGTCAGAAGCGTTGCATAGATACCGGCAATGGTCTGCGGCGCACTGGCCACCTGTTTGATGGCATTGTTGGCCGTAATCGCTTTAGACCGTAAATCGTTGGTTGGAAGCATTGCCATCGCATCAAACATCAAGGTCAGCAAGTCTTTTTCTGTCACGGCAGGGTCATCCGGATTGACGTTAATAAACGTTTCATCTTTACTGATTTTCGCCGCCAGTTCACCGATAAGCCGGTAAATGTTAAACAGTGTAACCTTACTGTAAATCTTGTCAATTTCTGCATCGATAATTTCCTGTGGAACATTATCACGGTGTCCCACGTACCGTAAATATTTTTCCTGCTCAATGTAATAGTCCATGACCATGTAAACGGCACGACGAAACATATTACCGGCAGCCGGATTCCAGATTTCTCCGTTATCCGGGAACAACGTATCAATGATACTATCAATGATGGCCACACCTTTCGTCGGGTCATTCCGGCGGAACTGCTGTACCGCATTGATAAGCGGATTGAACACATTCGTCAGATGCGGGTGCATCAGGTTAAATTGAATTACATCCATGCCACGGACGGTGGCTGGATAATAGAACTTGGCAAGGAGTTCATAGCGATAGGTAAGCCTTTGACGTTATCGCCGGCTTTTCCCCCGCTCTACACCGTACGTGAGAGTTTCCCCTCATACGGCGTGCCATCGAGAATAAAATATCAAAAAAGTTATTGTAATTTTACAGAACGTCCTTTGGCACTGTAAATGGTTCGTGCCTGTGGAAAATTCATCGGATTTCTCCTCTTTATTGCATTGATTACAAATAATGGTATGCCGGCCATCACTGTAATTTTTGTATCCGGACGTAATCCCGGATTTTCCTTTTGGTATGCCTTTGTTTGTTGACCATACCGTTGCACTGTTCGGCAACCAGATAGCCGAGTCCGCATAGACGCAGACAAATTTCCACCCAAAACATCAAAATCGCAATATACATGTGTTCCAAACTGATACCGTAATTTTGCCCATCGAACTTTCTGATTGAATGCACATACATTCTTTTTTGTCCGATGATATTGCAGTGTTTTCAGCAGTTGTTTCAACTCTCGCTGTAACGCATCCAAACATTCTTTTTGAACATAAGACCGAGCAACATATCCATATCGAGCCGTTCCTTTCTGTACAACATCAACGGAGAAATCAACAAACGGGCACGTCTGTTTTTTCAAATTGACAACGGTCACCGTGTATCCGCCGGTCATTTGAAACCGATGTGTTAAGAAATCTTCCAACGCATACGTCCATCGTTTTGCATGAGTATAAGAACGACATAGAATTCGCATTTCCGACCCATATCTTATAAGATAACCGCTTTTTAAATTGGTATCTTTTTTCTGGACATATCGAAGGTTTCCATTTACTTTTAATGTCTCCCACTGACTGGATACCCACCAGTCCAACTCATTAAGGACCAGTGTTTCCAGTAACGTTTTTAGTTGCGAGTTCACCGGTTTTGTCATTCCCGTTCGTCCATCCCGCAAAATGCGGGCAAGCACAGATAATAACCGTTTGTCATGGATACCTATATTCCACAGTGCATGATTCCACACACAATATGGAATATGTTCCCATAAAACGTCAAAATCCAAACGAACCGCATAATACATCTTCCCAACGTTAATCAGACTCATAAAGCGGCTTAATGCATGATAAGAACATCGTTCCGGTCTCCCACTATAATTATGTGGGTGGAATCGGGCTTCACACCACGGTTCTAATACCTGAGCAATCGCCTGTTCTATCAATAACGTATAAAATAAATCCACTTTTGATGAATAAGCCTGTAAATAGTTACGGCAAGATTGTATTTGCACATCTGATAACCGCTCCGGTAATGGTTTTTCCATCATCCACGACATATCTTGAAGTTGTTCCAATGCGAAGTTTAAATTTCTATCGTCCATTACAAAGCCAAATAATCGGTTTCCATTGTCCTTATTTTTACTATTGGCATATAATTGGTCAAACACATCTGTAAGACCATATTTTTTTATCTGTTCTGTTTTCGTCATAAGGCATTATCCCCACAATCTTTGTTTTGATAATTATTTTTGTTCTTAGTCGAATCCTATGACAAGTCTTCTCTGATTTTTCATTCCTGACTAAAGCCCTTCGCTCCACATTCATTACAAATGCTTCAACACTACTACGGCTTCGCTGTCCATAGAATAAACGGTCATTATGTCTTTTGACCGACCACTGTATCAATGATTGAGCATTACAATGTTTCTATGTTCCCACGTTCCGACAATTCTACCATTTGTTTTACTTAGGTGCTTCCTGTGAGCCTGCCGCCTTGACTGCGCCTGTAACACAGTACGGATGTTCATAAAGGAGAGTCTTACTAATCCGCAACGACCATACGCCTCGTATGCTAACACGTTTCCATGAAAGTCCCATATAGACTCGTACATTCAGAAGTTCGTCAGTTATTACATTCTCACCATATAAAACGGCTCCCGGCATATCTACAACCATAGTTTCAAACCGTAGGTCATATTCTGCCGACTTCACCGGGCTTCTTACAACGTTTTCTCAATAAAATGTTGCAAGCCGGAGTATTAGAGTGCGGTTTTGAAGGCGTTACCCTTCGCATTCCCAATATCAAATTGTCAGTTCTCTATCTGTTATTACGCAGACATGGCATATCTTTTCAATATGACAACGTGGCACATCCCCTTCGGGTCCGTGGAAAACAAATTCCACTTTTCTTTTTCCCTTGTCCAAAGGTCTATTGACGGTTCTATGAACGTCTGACAAGGGTACAAACATTTGTTTATACCATCCGTTCTACTGTTTTTCCGGTTTCGCAACAACCGGTGCTTTGCATGTACTGCCAGCCCCACGGCTAAATGGGTGTCGGATTATTTGGTCATCCCGAACATGCGGGATAGGATATTTTTCCTGTGCCTTGATTACCTCCCGTAATCTGCTTGCACTTCTACTTCCCCGAATGTTACCATTCGGCTCTGACGCTATTACCGCGCCTCCCCCACAAGGGGCTAATCTCTGAGCGTCCCGCATGATTGTCTTTGGCAAATACATCTATTACTCTTTTCGCACAAACTTCCACAGTTTGGAACCCGGTGTATAAATTCTATCGTATCCGGTCAAATCATCCGACCGATGGGACAAGTTGATTTCGATATAGGCATCAATCGCATCCTGTGTCACCGGCTTTGGTAAGCCCTTCTGTTCGGCATCCATACCGACCACACCCTTATCCGCACCCCATGACGTGGCAATCTGCCAGCTATAACTGTCATGTCCATCCTTCGGGGAAATGAACTTCAGTGCAGGTCCGGTTTCTTTTACAAACACAGCCCCCGCTTTTCCATAGGAAGCCCCATTTCCGAGACTGTTATCCGAATAACTGTAAATGGTCTGACAGTCCGGATGATTTCGAAAATAGTGGGCAACCAGTTTGGAAAGTCCACCTACAACCTGCACGCCCGGCCGGAAGCACAGCCGTTTCAGTTCCATCGCACCGGCTTCCTTATGTTTCGAAAAAGAAGCCACACCCAGCCAGTCTTCACCGTGCCGAAACATCCAGTACGTATTTGCCCGGGATGCTCCCTGCGAATGATACATATCCAGAAAATCCCGAGCCTGTTTTTTCTCCCCCTTAGAAGTCAATTCGGAAACAGTAACCTTTCGTGCATAGTAGGTCTTTTCATAACCGCACAGCAGGGATTTCAGCCGTTTTGCAGTGATATGTTCAAACACGGACGGTTCCAAATCATTACCGAACAACTGGATAAGCGTAATCCCCGCATCTTTCGCCGCCCGGTATTTCCCATAATGATAAGACGGTTCCTTCCGACTGTCAAACATGGAACGGGTGGGTGTCAGTGCATATAGGTTGGAGTTATGGCTCACATTTGGATTGACCTCAATCCCAACGTCCTTTTCCGGAATGTAGAAATCCATTTCCAATCCATCCAATGCTTTTTTATGGTTTCGGACATAAGAAACACCAATAGAATCTAAGAAATGTTCCAAATGATTTTCATACACACTGGCATTCTGCCGGTAATAAAGTTCCGGCACGACAAGAAGCCTTTTCTTATCATAATATTTAAGCCATGACTTGCTAAATGCAAAGGGCAGTCGGAACAGGGCATTTTCCGGATATACCACAGGTTGTCCTGTTTTTGTCTGCCAAAGTCGCAGCAAATCTTCCACATGTGTATTCGAAAGTTCGCTAATGACGAAATCCCGACGGGAAAGTGGTAACACCTCATCAAACATCTCATATTGAAGTTCCACATGTTCCCGTTCACAGACATCTGATAGGATTTCCTTCCATGTTTCATCTGTCGTGAGACAGGAAAACAGCTTCTTCTGCCATGCGGGGATGGAGCTACGCTTTTGGAACGTATAGTCCACACCATGTTCTGCCTGAACACGTACCCGCAGTTTTTCCTTGATTTCCGGTATCTGCATGGGATTGTCTGCTCCATATATCCTGCGGTTCGTAGCAATCCGTTTTGCCTGCACTTCCGGTCGCATGGCCGTATGTGCAACACCATAGAGTGCAACGGTAGTCTGTTTCTGTGCATGCTTCTTATGCTGTTTCCAGTAGCTGTCCACATCAAATGGAACACTTGCCTTTTCTAAGACCTCTATAAAGAATTTTTTACAGTCTTTATACCAAATCGCATACTTTACAACAAAATCAATAAGGTCTAACATTCCATTTGCAAAGGCTTTGATATCGGCAATGATTTCCGCCGGATAATGGGACCAGACATCCACCATTTGAAGCCAATACTTCTTTTTTCCACCGCTGGGACGTTTCACACTCACAATGTCAGAAAAATCATCATAGTTAAGGACAAACTGTTTCATCCATTGGGGACGGATTTGGCACATTTCATGCATCCGCTGCATCTCTTCCCGTGTGACGATGATTTTTGGAAAAAACATGGTTGCGTATGGGAGTTGTTCATAATTGTTTGTTTTTTGCATGATATCCTTCCTTTCTGTATCCATGATAACACAAAGAGAAAGAAAACACAACCCCTTACCTGCTTTAGAGTAATATATGTATTTGTCAAAGAACAATGGTAGCGGGTTCGTCTGCTAAACTGCCATAGCGGTGAACCAACCGCCTTACAACTCCGTAGGATTTAACCTTAGAGTCATCCGTTTCTTTATTTCCGGTTTCCCAACCCGGGACAGATAACATGTAAATCGGCCCCCAGCACAGGGTTTCCCCTCACTGTCTTGGTAGAAACGGCTTTAGGCTTTCCCAAGCATTAAAATCCAAGGACTTGCAGGTTACCCTACAAGCCGGGCCAATTTACCCTTACCACCTCGGGTGATAGCGATTAAAATCGTATTTACCGGGCGGGAATCATAAAAATACACACCTGCCGGACGCTGAGTATCCGTTTCCAGTGGATAGAACTCCCCATTGATATAGTCTGCCAGTGTGTCGTAGGCTTTCCGTCCGAAAGCCCCTTTTCTTGCGTTTCCATGTTTTGCTTCTTTCTTGGAGTTCTTCTCATTGAAGGCGTATTGAGTAGCATCATACCATTTTTGGAAATCCATCGGAACGTTGCTGAACTTATACAGTTCCATGGCAAAGTCCTTATCGAACATGTCCATCTTTTTGGTAATGACCTTTCCATTGGCATCCCGTGCCACCTGCCCTTCCGCATCCGGGTCAAGCTGAGGCATGTCAATCTTCTTGATACCTTTGTTGGAAATCATCATATGTCCCACAATGGAGGAAACATGACCGTCAAAGCCAAGCCCTGCATCCGGCGCCGCATCAAATTCAGCGATGATATGGTCCGGTGTCCGCACGTACGCATCGTTGGTGTATTCTTCAATGTCTTCGGACAAATACATCGCATTGTTATTTGCCCACATAGCATGCATAAGATGCATGATGTACGCACCGGCCAGCGGGACCACAAGAACAGAAAGACCGAACATAATGGTCGTCGCCTTGTAAACATGCCAGAATCCATTTTTGCCGATATAGGCGAACATCGTCTGTAACAGCCACCATAAGACCAGTGTGCCGCCAACGGTTAAAAGAACAGCCGGGACTTTGTAGTACCATTCGGGAGAAGCCTGTGTTTTGTTCTTCTTCTTAATGGGCTGTTTCAAATCCCGGCGTCCGGCATTGGCGTTCTGCTGGGTCTTCTGATAGAAGGCTTTCTGCCGCTGCCGTTCCTGATTACGTTTTCGCATATTTTAAATTCTCCTTTCTATAAGATGTTTTTATTTTACCATAAGACACAGTAGTCAGGAAAGACGCTCTGAACAGAAAAAGAACTGCAACAGATTGCAGTTCTTATTATTTATTGACACTCCCCACAGCTAAAGCAGGAGGATTCTTGCTTCAACCACTACTGCGTTGGCTGATACCAAACGGTATTGCTAACGCAAGGGGTTTTACGACACATTGGATAAACCTCCCATATATGTTAATACGCCCACATTTTAAACAGGGGAGGTATAAATCAACCTACACATTCATCACCTCTTTTCTACATAATCGCAGGCAGAGTCTCTGCCCAGTATCCATACATCTGCGGCGCACACGCTTTCAAATCATTCGGTGCGGTCAAGTATTTCCAAAAGCTGTCGGCATAAAATTCTTTTCGGTCCCAGTAAAAATCAACACCAAAATAGGAACAGTAACTACCCGCTTCCGCATCATACGTTCCTAACGTATCCGACGGATATCCCAAATAACAATCTACGAAATGTCCCAGTTCATGGAGCGCTGCTTCCTGCACCGCATCGGTTCGGTCTTCTAAATAAATCGTCTTAGCATCGTACACGGTCACACCCATGACCGCCCCATACTGACCGCCAAAATAGACCCCATCGATATTCATAGGTGTCACATGGAACGACCACCCGCTGTTTGTAAATGCCTGTAATACATTCGCAGGCGCTTTTCCCAGTTCCCGGTTTACCGCATCCACCCATGAAGCATCCACGCGGAATTCCTGCCTTTGCAAACACTTTCCACGTACAGACAAGACTGAAAATAGAAAGCACACACACCAACAATAACCATACAATCAAAATACCACCTAACATACCCACAATCGAGGCATCATTATACATTGTTGCTTCATACTCCATTTGTTTTATTCTCCTTTGTTAATAATAATAGTACGTCGGCTCTACCGCAGAGCCAATCATCCCCAACAGCACCGTAAAAAACAATATCCACAATAACAATCCGATGACAAAAGAAATGACCATCCAAATCAAATGTGCTCTGGAATAATTGGTCAATACTTCCTTTCCCGGTTTCGGTTCCCCAATCGCCCAAATTAACAGCATAATCAGATTGACAATGGGAATTGCCAGTAACAAATGCACAAGCAGCCACTGTCCCAGACTAAACTCTGGAACCCCGCCAGTCATTTTCGGCGGGATTGCCGACTCACCCGGCGGAAAAGGACTTCCCTGTTCATAGGAGGTATAATCCTCACTTCGCAGGGAATCATCGGAAAGTTGTCCCTGCTTTGATGTACCCGATGGCTGCCCATGCGTATTATCCTGTAAATACATGCCCCATATTCTCCTTTCCTTTGTATTCCGTGAACTCCCACTTCACTTATCTAAAGTATACGTGATTTCTTACCAATTGTCGAGCCGCTCTGTCACAAAAATACCATTACTGACATAAATAATTTTCATCTGCAAGACCCTGCAAATCGGCCTCAGTCAAAGTCGGTGGCATCTGATTTGGATTGGTCTGATTCGTACGTGCATGCATCCGAAATGCTTTTTCACTCAAATCATGCTCCGACCATCTGCCAATATCCAGACTCATCCCTACATCCTGCTGAATCGCCCAGTCACCTATCTGATTTAATTCTTCTGCCTGAAGGACACGATTGGATATCAAATTAACGATACCTTCTTTCTCATCCAAAAACATCCATGTACCTGCAACCACATCCTGTGAAAGTCCGGATGCTCGTATCTGTTCGTGTAATTTCTCGGTCATTTCATCATCAGAATACAAACGGTCTTCTTCCGCCAGCAGGTCATCCATATAAAAAACTGCCTGATATACTTTTCCCCCGGAATGGGACTGTTCCGTCTGCGGCGTATCAAACTGTAAATCCGTATCTGTCAAAGCCGGTGGCACCAAATCAGATTCGACAGGCGAAAACGCATACGAATTCGATTTCCAATCAAACGATGCCATCACCCACTCATCTTCTTCTAATCCATATGGGTCTTCCTCCACACTATAAGTCGCAAAAGGCTGTTGCTCAAAACCTTCTCCAAGACCGTCTGCATTTTGACCCGCAACCCACTCAGAAATCATGGTCAATTCAATATCTGTAAGTGAACGAGTCGTTTCAAGGTCAATATGGCCGGACTCATCATCATCCAATATCCATTCGATATTAGAAACAACGCCATCCAATTCTGGATGATGCATCACCAAAATCTCTGTCATATCATCTTCGGATAAATATGCCTTTGCTGCATCCATATCCCGCACTGGATAAGCAAGTTTAAAATTTGTTTGATATAACATTGGCTTTGCTTCCTGCTGCCCAGAAAGATACGCATCCAGTGTCATCTGTTCATAGGAATTGATATCCGGTATCGACGTTTCGGTTTGTACGAAATCTGTTTCCACCGCTTTCTCTGCAACTGGGGCTGCAACCTGTTCAAAGCGATTCCCATGGATGTTTACAAAACTGTCGGCGGTCAATGGAATCTGCACATACGGACATTCTTTCATTTCAGCACCTATTGCTTCTTCCTGTAAATAATTCAAATAAGAATTCGCAGTCAGTAATGCTTTATCAGACAGTTCCGATTCCGATATAAGACGGATAACACCTTCTCTACCATTTGTAAACACAAATTCGGCGGAATCTACTTGTTCGGCTCCGGCTGTCTTATAAAAACTCAGTTCATCATTGACCGCTTTTGTAAGATAAGACGAACCATTCGATTGTGTATCCTGCTGTTTCCACCATGTCTGCAGTTGTTCCCTATCTGTAACACGGCTCTGTGGAGATAATGCAAACCGGCGTTCATAGACATATTTATCCCCATACTGCACATCCACAGGCAGTTCCTGCTGTACCACCTGACGCCGGGCTTCCAACACTTCCGTATCTATAGGAAAGCGATAGGAAACATTATTCAAACGCCCATTACTGAAATCTATCATGGTTCCATCTACCGTCTGTTCTTCCGTAATCGGATGCACCTCCAAAAATTTTCGGCCCACATATCCAATCTGATGTTCACTACCATCTCGTTTTTCCACATACACCGCAACCGCATGTTTATCATACGGATTCTCCGGTTCTGGTTTCAAATGATACTGCATATCATAGGTGGTCGTATTTTTATCATGTCCCACAACTGTCCGTTCGAAGTCAAAGGGGTCATTTTCCCGGTGGGTCACACCTACCACACGCAACTCCGGAATGGTAAGTGCAGCATAATGGTGAATTAGACTATAATACTGTTTCTCACTCATCTGGTAATTTTGCTTATCTCGGATTTGATGTGCCATCTGACCAACCGGATGGTCACGCCAGTTTCCATCAGCATCCCGATTCAAACTCTGCTGGTCCGGATAATTACAGATACGGTCAATCAATTCTCGTTTTGGAATCTGTTTCAAAGCATCCCGCTTTTCCTGTATCATCTGTTTTCGATTCATATAGAAAACTCCTTCCTGTTCATTCTTTCTCTTAGTATACCATAAAAGAAAAGACGACAGAGATGTCCTGTCCGTAAAAAAAACAGACGCCAATGTGACGCCTGTTTTTTTTTTACTCTTCTAATGAATTCCAAAGTCCTGCCAACCCATCGTCGGAAACGCTGTTACCCAGTCCATGTTCTTCCACATAGGAACGAATTTCAGAAAGATTCTTTTTATTCAAATGTAACGAATAAGCCGCTGATGCGTCAAACGCATCCTGCAAGACTTCCTGATAATCCCCTTGTCTCCATGCACTATCCGTTGCCAAGCCGCCAACCGCTTCCGATACATTTCCATCTGCATGTGCTTCATTGATAGACCGCAGATAGGTGACCAATTCCGGGGGAAGCTGTCCGTTTTGTAAAATCCAGACATTGATTGACAGATAGGATTTATTTCCACCCGTATCTTTTACCTCATACCGGGTACTAATCGTACAATCATCCGTCACAGATTTAAACTCATTCTCATCATAATCCACAACATCGACGGCCAACCGTTCACCACTTTCCCGGTCTTTTACGACAACCGTAGAAAGCAGTTCCTGTTTGGTGATATCCCCACGCTGTGCTTCCTCAATAGTGAAATATCGGTCTGGATAGGATTCCACTACAAACTGTGGTGCATCATCCCAAATAGCGTAAAGGGTAATCACATCCCCATCTTTTCTCGTCAGGTTCAGTATCTTTGCTCCGTCTTTCAATTTCGGTTCGATGGATGTTGCCACCGTATTCCAGCCTTTAAACAAAGACGTCTTCGTAACCGCACTGCCGCCTTCTGTTTCCGATGGAACCGTCGTTGTTTTTTGATACTGATTTGCCGGAAGATTCACAGCTTGGTCATAGGTTACAGTAATACTGGACATGGACCCGGTCACACGACCCGCACCGTTTTCTGCATTTGGTTTAAACACAATCTGATATTGTACCGGACGCCAGTGTGCATAAGCTGTTGCATTTCCCTTACAAATCGTCTGTGACGTAATTTGACTGCCACCACTTGGTTTCGTATACCATCCGGTAAATACATAACCCGGTTTTGATGCTGTTGCAAGTGGTCCCCACGGAGAATCATACTTTGCTGTTTGTGATGATTTAGATAAGACCACATCCGAATTCCCGGTAGTTGCATTTCCCGGTGAATTCTTCTCATACGTCAATCGATAGGTGTTCGCTGTCCAAGTCGCTTGTATGGTCGTATTCGAATAATAACGGTCACTCACTGCAGGAGACCAGCCGGTAAAGGTGTATCCGGTTTTAGACAGATTTTTCGGAGTTGATACCCCCCCCCCAAATGAGGTCGTTTGTTGGGAAACCGTTGAACTTCCATTTTTAAAAGTAACGGTTGGGTTTTTCCCCCACAAGGCATACATGGTTTTCTTTCCATTTCCGATTTGTGCCACACTTCGGATTTTTCCGGCCACTTGGTCGTAACCGGATTTTGAAGTCACCGGAGCATATTTCTCGTCTGTCCACCCCAAAAAGGTATAACCAGACCGTGTCGGTTTTGCTGTTGTCATGGAGGACAATGTCACCCATTGCCCGGATTTGAAATAACCTCGGTAATCATTTGCCTTTGGATTAAAACCAATATCTGTTCCCCCGTTGGAATCAAAATCCAAAGCATACGCCTTCGTAAAGACAATATCATCCAATAAATTTCCACTTCGTCCCGTAGAACCGGCGCCACCAGCTCTGAAAGTAAAGCGAATGGTCTGCTTTCCCCCGGCAGGAACAATATATCGACCTTCATAGGTCTCCCATGGAGCAAAGGTCCAATTATTAGGCTTTGTTGTTATAATTGTCGTCATCGTTGCCCCGACAGCATCACCACTACCATTCGTTGATGTTCTGGTTGCACGCTGTACCGTTTCTCTACCCGGTGGCCCGATTAACACCTGCATCGTATCGCCACCCGTATAGCTTGCTCCACGAGGTGCATGTTTTAAAGACCAATACAAAATGGAATCTCCATCCGCTTGAATATCTTGATAAATAGAATAATTTCCATTTTCTGCAACCATTTCCGCATACACTTGTCCATCCATGCTTTTCTGAATTTCAATAAATCCTGCCGGATATTGACTGGTTGCCGGCTGATTGGACTTCCAGCCAAACGAATTTTGATTGAAATATGGAATCGAATATGCATCCGGATAGGCATCTGTATATTGGACCCCATTTACCAGATAAATCCATTGTGCTTCCCCATTTAGAATGCCTTGTCCTCGACCCCAGTTGATATTGGATGGATAGGAAAAATTACCATTTACAATATGGTCCGGCAAAGATGCCGCTGAAACAGGCATAGCAGAAAGGCCACTAAAACTGAGAGCCGCTAGTAGTGCAAGACCCAAACGCCGCCCTCGTCTTAATACGTTCATAAAAACCATCACTCCTTTTTGTTCATGTGTCAGACTGACACATATTTTTATCATTATACCAAATTTGGAACCTTTCGACCAGAGTCTGTACTTACAAAGATGTATCCGATACAAAATCTATCGTATCATCGGCAAACGTTAAATCCGATTCTTGAAGAATCAATTCTTCCGTTCCCCGCAGACTCAAATAATTTTCGGCCTCTTCTTCGGATAACAAGGATGCATCCAGTAAGGATTCGTGTAACAAGTCTGCCAGTTCTGGAGAAACAGTACCCAACCGTGTACAACAAAATACGACCGTTTCCTCATCTTCCCGTTCCACCCAACATTTTTGAACCAAACCATTACCAACATTTGAAACCTGTGCCTGATAACAAAGTGAGGCTTCTATTTGTTCAAAGGTGACCGGTTCTGACACGTCTTCTGTCTGAAACAAATCAGAAATTACAAGGACATGTTCCCATGTAACCGCTTTTATGGACAAGGCTTGTTTGATATCATCTCGTTCAAACGGTGTTAACAGGTGGTTCGCTTCAAAGGATATAATCCCATCAACTCCATCTTCTTTCCACTGAATATGTCCCAGTCCATATTCCCCAATTTTTCCGATTTGCAACAAAGCAAGAAAGACATCCTTTCCATTTCCATATGCTTTTGCTTCCGATAACGAAATTCGTAGTTCTTGTTTTTCGGCCATAAATACATCACTCCGTTTTCTTTTTAGTATAACAGGGATTTTAGATTATCGGTATCCCGCATGACCCACTGGTAAAGCCATCTCTTTCTATGCTATACTAAAACACAGAAAGAGAGGGATGTCTATGAGTAAACAAGCACGTTTAAACGTATCTGTTCTACCAAGCACCAAAGAACGATTATTACGATATTGTAACGAACATGAGGGATTAAGTCAGGGCGATGTGGTAGATGCAGCCTTAAAAAATTTTTTTGAACAAATCGACCGCAAACACTCCGCACCGGATTTGGTATTAGACCGTATCAATCAACTGACCTTATCCGTAATGGAATTAAATCAGGTAGTTGGTGAAATTCACGATAAAGTGATTGGCTTTGAAGAAGCATAAAAAAAAACAGACAATCGTGTCTGTTTTTTTTTATAATCCAAAATCGGTCAACGTCATCTGAGTGAACGTCATTCCCACCACCTGAAGGTAGTGGGTTTCCGACTATGGCAAACGAAAGGATTTAATTTATGAAAATTCACCTCCTTCCAGAGCATATAGCATTCTAACTGCAGCTATGATACACTAAAAAGAAAAAGGAGGGAAGACCCTTGGAAGACGATACCTTAAATTTAGAAGACCTGTTGGGTGATGTCACCCCATCGCTGGTCACACCCCATCTGTCCGAAATCAGTGCCCTGCACAGCAAAGCACGGCCGAAAAAAATCGCCGAATATATTATCCGAGGCATGGCAAATTCACTCAAAAACCCCGTGAAAAAAGAACTCTTGCACGAAGGCGAAATCCATACCATTCATTATGTCAATGTGGAACCCTTATGTACCGGTTCATGGGCCATGTTATCACTGATGCTCCTGCAGTTGTCCTATGGGGAACAAAGCACCATTATCGACGCCTTTTATCCGCCCAACTTACAGCTTTGTGCAAAGGCATTCGCCATTGTGTTCACACCCGAATTAAAGAGCAACACCATCATCGTAAAACAGGATGAACAATTGATGGATGGCATTGAAAGCGCCAACGCAGGAATTGCCATGATTCTATCTTTATTAAAGCATGTGGGAACCATTCCCCATGCAGACGAAATCAATAAAAACAGGCAGGTCATGCAGAAATTAGTACAGACCAATCAGACGCGGGAAAAATATCGAAGAGAATACGGACGTTCCCAAGATGCTGCCAAACAACAGGATGGTTTGGGAAAATAGAAAAACACGGTAATGTGAGGGGACATTACCGTGTTTTTCTAATCATATATCTTTTAAAGGAATGAGAGGCAGGGGACACACATAGGAAGGAAAAAATTATAAAAAAACCATTTATTGTTTGTCCCCTGTATGGTTATCTTAACAGATGACCGTTTGAAAAACAAGACCCTCTATTCCCCTAAAATACCCCAGATTCCATCCAAACCATCACCGGAGGATAGACTGTTTCCAAAGCCCTGTTCCTCTACATAATCCCGGATTTCTTGTAAATGCCGTTTTCCAAGATGCAGGTCATAGGCACTGCTGTCATCATACGCATCCGAAAGTGCGCCCTGATATGCCTCATCCAGTTTCCAGCGGCTGTCTTTCGCAAGTCCGCCGAGTTCGGAAGTCATATCCAAATACGTTTCTCCCAAAGAACGCAGATACGTCACCTGTTCTTCCGGCATCTTTCCATTTCGGGAAATATAGACATTGATGTTCAGATACGTTTTATTTCCAATCGTATCCTTCACCTCATATCGGACACTGATGGTTGTATCATCGGTCACGGATTTGAATTCTTCTGCATCATAATTGACTACCCGTACCGTCACACGTTGCCCACTTTCCCGGTCATCTGTCACAACGGTTCGAATCAATTCCTCTTCCGTAATATCGCCCCGCTGTGCTTCCTCAATAGTGAAATAGCGGTCCGGATATGCCACAATGACAAATTCTGGTGAATCATCCCAAATGGCATACAAATCAATGACATCCCCATCTTTCTTTGTCATATTCAACACTTTCGCCCCGTCCTTCAGACTGGCGTTGAATGTCTCTGCAATGGTACTCCACCCGGTAAATACAGAGGATACGGACTTAGCGTTGCCACCTTCATCCTCAGAAGGGACCAATGTTGTCTTTGAATACTGATTAAGCGGTAAATTGGCAGCCTTATCATACGTAAGTGTCACAGAAGCCATAGTTCCGGTAACGGTTCCTTCTCCATGTTCTTTGTTTGGCTGAAAACGAACCATATATTGAATTGGACGCCAGTGTGCATATACCGTCAAATCCCCATGACAGATGGTATCTGCCGTCACACGTGTCCCGCCAGTCGGCTTCGTATACCAGCCGAGAAATACATAACCCGGTTTACTTGCTGTCGCAAGTGGTCCCCAAGCATCATCATATTTCGTTGTCTGTGAAGTCTTTGATAAGGAAATATCCCCTTCACCCACCAATGCCGTAGACGGGTTATTCTTCTTATAGGTCAAGGTATAAGTGCGCGCATTCCAATGAGCATACAGAGTTTTATTATAACCTGTTGTTGCAGGGGCAACACTTATGGAGTCTACTTTCGACCCGCCGCTTTTTGCCGTATACCAGCCGAGGAAATCATATCCGGTCCGTGACGTTACCGGAAGAGAATAGGTTTTCGAACTATAGGTCATTGTGGCGGTCACCTTTCCATTTGGACGTCCGGAAAATTTCGGAGCCGTTAAAGAAGTTCCTTGTTTATACAATTGGTTATTACTGTTTATAGTCCATCCGGATACCGGAAGAGACGTATCCACATCCGTTACAGATACCGGTGTACTGGAACCTTTTCCTTTATTTTCATCAAAGATGATATCCACCTTTCGGCCACGAATGTTTTTCACCGTTGGCAATGTCACATTATCGTCCCAAACCAGATTGGTATTTCCCGGCATGGAAACGGACTGGTCTGTCAGACCTTTCTGATAGGCGATGGAATACTTCGTTTTGAATGGAAGCTGTACCTCCGTATCTGCCGTAATCTTTCGATAAGCACCGGTTGCACCACTTACATAGGAACTGTTTTCACCTACATAGACATAACCATCCTTTGGTGTGATTCCATAAACCCATGCTTCCGTTCCGGAACGATAGCTGTTTGGCTTATAATAATCCGTCATGTCCCGCCCCTGATTTCGAAAGCCGTCACCCGGACTCTTTGCATTTTTTACATCCACATCAAATACACACGGAAGTGTAGAACCCGTTTTTGCACCATTTACATAAGGATTCACGTCATACGTAAATACGGTATGCCCGGGACATTTATGTTCCCATCCACCAAATAAAATACCACCGTCCCATCCATATGCTGGATAATCGCCCCACCATTCGTTGGATGCAACACCCCCAGCAGAACCCGGATTCCACGATGGAGCAAAACCAAAGTGTTTGTTTCCAGCCGTACACTTTGTCTGTGCGACTGCATGTGTAATCATATAACGACCGTTTGGTTGTTTAAATCCCCAGTAACGAATACTTCCGCGGGCGCCAACCCACCATGTATGCCAGTGGTCGCCGACACCCCAGCCCGTTTTAATTCCATACCAAACCTGCACTTCATTAGAACCCAAACCAACTTGTGTCTGATAAACCGCATTATAATCCCCATTTCGGATACCATCGGGGTTTACTCCGCTCCAGTCAACGGCATTTTTACGCAACACCAGTTCCGATAAATAACCACCATCGGAATGATTTCCTGAAATATAGCGACCGGTATAGCCATGAAAGGAATCCCAGTCTTTATCAATACACGTATTCCCGTTGGTATATCCGGCAGGAACCCACACATGGCGTTCATAAATAATACCGGCATTGATAAGTTCACCAGTGATATCATGGATATCGGCTTTTTTACAGTCATCATATTCGGTTCCTTGTGCATACACTGTCAACGGAACACCAAATAAGGTGAGACAAAAAAGAACACCAACGAAACATCGTTTCAAAAATTTCATTGTACCGAACCCCCTCTTGTTTCAATAAAGGTCAGCAGATTTTCCTTTCCATAGGCATCCACCTGTTCCTTCGTCATTTCCAAATGGAGTCCAAATTCGGTCAGATAATAGAAATTCCCTTCTTCATCAAAACAGAGAAGTTCGGTCACCCACGTAAGCGGACCTTTCTCCTGTTCGGCCTCTTCTTTTAACTGTTTGACTTGTTCTTCATATGCACGCTCCGCTTTCTCACGGATACGTGCTGCATCCGCAGCCAACTCTTCTTCTGTCATGGTACTGTAATCTGTCTGCACCTGTGGTTCAGACTCATCCACCACAATGGTCGGTGTAGTACCGCTGTCTTTCTTTTCAGACGGTTCCCGTCCGAAAAAGAACAGTCCGCCGATGGTGACCAGCGACACCACACCTATCCCACATAAAATGAGATATTGTTTTCGCTTCTTTTTCATTACGATTCCCCTTTTCTAATTTGTTTTATTGAAAAACAGGAAAACCTGTCTCCAACCACACCTAATTGATTTTTCGGTTTGTAAACCGATAATTTTTATCTACCGGAAGATTTTGAATTTGAGAACGGCTCATTTTTGTCGTACCATCTAAGTACCAATATCCGTCAAAATTCACATCCGGATTTTTCGGAACCATCATATGATGTCCCGCAGTCAGTGTATATTTCTTATACATAGCAGAAACACCCTGATTGTCAATGATTTCATAGACCACCGTGTGCTTTCCTGCCTGTGCAACATCGTATTCTTCCAAGAGAACCGTTCGTTCGGCAGTCACCGACGATACATGGTCCTGTGCATCTAATTTCCCATCATTATTCAAATCCCGGAACGCATCCTTATCATCAATCTTACCATCCCCATTGGTATCCTGATGACGGGTCATATAGTTTGCCGTTACTTTTACAGATAACAGTCCTTTTGTACGGTCAATGGCATTTACAGTCACATCCAGCTCACAGTTATCATCCAAACGAATCGCAAGGCCTTCTAACACATCCGCAACCAGTTCATCATCCGTTCGAATGGGATAATCCCCATTTAACGTGGTTTCCAAAGACGACTCTAACGCTTGCTGTAGATTGTCCTGCAGATTGACAGAACGTGTGTGTCCGGAAACCAATTGGAGTACCACAAAAATGGTCAGAATCACAATCGCCAGACCTGACACGCCAAAGGCGGTTGTTTTCATCGCCGCCACCCCCTTTCTTTTATTTGTTCGGATATTCCATATCCACAGCTACCGGGATTTCATAGGTTGCTTCCACATTATCATAATCCATCACCCGCAGTTTCACCAAACAGGTATCCGGTTCCGGAAACCGGAGTATCTGTGTGTCTCGGTTCCAAACAGGAATCCCATCATAGGTTTGGTCAACCAGTTCCTGACCACTGGAATTTTTAATGGACAGAATATCAACCACACCTGTTTTTGTATTCCCGCCATTTTTCTTCCAGACTTTTTCCGTCGATACCCACGTACGGCCATCATGGTCAGTCAGTAGAAACAAATCCGTCACCGAAATCATTTGTTTTTCTACTGCATGTTTCTTTGTTTTTGCCGTTGGTTTATTTCGTTTTGCATGTTCATTTAAAGCAGTCCCATCTTTCTGACTGCCCCAGTTTACCACCCGGCGGTCAACAGACTGTTCTACCTGTTCCCCTACAGAACCCAAGAAAGTTCCTTCTTCATTTGGCCATGCAAAGAAAAGCATCACCAGCAAAAAGAACCCTACAAAGCCAATCAAAATGGCGTCACCATATTGCTTTACAATTTCCTGCATGTTATCCTTTCCCCTCCTTTCCTTATGGGAGAAGACTGTCTAAGGTCAGGAACATATATTCACCTAACGTCATCACACCATCGTTAAAATCGGTATTAAACAGCAAGAACGTTGTAATCCCAATCAACGCCACCGCCGCCAAAGCAGCCAACAATCCCTGCCCACCATTTTCTAAAATTTCTTCCATATTCCATTCACCTCTTATCCTACAAAATATGTGATTGCCGCCATAAACAACCCTAAAATACCCGTATAGCCAGCACCAATCAACAGATAAATCACAGCCATACCCAGTTCATCCATTAACGTTTCCATACAAACACCTCACTTCTATCTCGCATATGCCGTCAATGTGTGGTTGGAATGCTTATCCAAAAAATCCAATGCATAATCATAGTCCATAGACAGTTTTGCCATATAAACCCGGTGTGTCGTTCCCACCTCAGACGGTTCATCTACAACCCGGTACGGCTGTCCACCATGCAAAATCGGATTTCCGGTGTCATCCCGTTCATACAGTTCCATCCGGACATTTCGATATCCATCCGCTTCGGCTTGTTCAAATACGGCTTTTAACACACTGTCTGCAAAGTTACTATGTTCCACTTCTGTTACATATGCTTGCATCATCGCATCGGCATTTCGAGCATCAATGGATGTGGAGATGACCGAAGAACTGCCAATCATCATGACAGCCGTAAAAAAGACACCCAGCATCGCTTCAAAGATTTCTTTCATCGCTCCTTCTCCTTTCTACTTCGCATACCCAAGTAAAGTGTGGTCAATGACCGTATTTAGCATTGGAAACGAATAGGGAAAGGTTAGTTCTAAACGTACCATATACGTTTTTCCCTGTGGTGCCGGAATCTCAGATGCGTTTCGAATCCGTTCCGATACAAACACCTTTCCATCCGTTTCCTGATACAATTGCATCACCAGTTTATAATTCCGGTCTTCTGCATCTTCAAACACTTTCCGCATGGTATAATCGGCAAAATCACTGTCTTCCAGTTCTCGTACATATTTTGTTTTATACAAATCTGCCATACGTGCATTCATCGCCGCAGTCAGACTCATCATGGAACAACCCATCAGAAGAAACAGGAAGAACACACCTAAATAAGTCTGCATGATTGTTTTCATCGTTTACACCCCCATGTTTGACATAAAGGACAACAGGAAACAGGTCATATCCACCATGAGTACCACACTACCGACCAAGACAGGCAGTAAGAACAACGTATACAGACCGGCCATAGAATCTTCATTGGCCATATCTTCTGCTCGGTCTAAGATGATATTGTTCCGACGTACGATATTTGCAATCTGTGTCTGGGCATCTCCGCCACTTCCAATGGATAAGGAATACAGTGTTTGCATAGATGTTGTGATTTCCGGCAAACCAAAGGCAGCAAAGAAATCAAGAAACGGTTCCCTATCATGGGGCCGTTCCAACAACGCTTCCCGCATTTTCTGTAATTCCGGCTTCAAAATCGGAATTGCATTATCCACGGTCTGAAAAATCGCAACCTGTACGTTTTCAGTCTGTAACAAAAGCGCCAACTCCATCATCCACTGTGGGAACGCAATGGTGATTTCCCGTTTCAATCTCCGATGCAACAGTGCATGTCCCCACATATGCTGTGTCATCATCAGCGGAATCAGAACCAATCCTACCAGAACACCCCATTTATTATGCAACAGTGCAGAAATCAAAATAATTACAGCCGGAACAATCGTAAACATTAAAGAGGTTTTAAACTCTTTTTTCGGGTCATATTTTAAAAATTTGTAATAATCTGCGATTACTTTTTCTTCCGGACGCTCTTTCCTTGGTGTAATCAGATTGGAGCAGAGTTTTGTATCACCTTTCAGATAAATTGCTACCATGGCGACTACACAGAACACATTGGCAAGTCGTACTGCAAACATGGCCGAAATATCCACATCAGAAGGAAGAATATAAAGCATTGCCATACAAAGCAGAGTCGAGCAGATACAACTTCCCAGAATCTCCTGTTTCTTCTTCTTTCGTTTGTCCTGCAATTTATGCATCCGGTTTTCCCACATAACACGATTTTCTAACAACAGTTTTGTTGAGGACGAAAAATCTCCACCAATACGTTCTACTTTCATCAAGAATCGATGTAGACTCTTAATGTGCTGATTTGGATATCGGGCTTCTATTAACTGTAAGGCCTGTTCTTCTACATCTCCCGTTGCATCTGCAACAGAAGACGTAGAAATCATCGCAATAGCTTCGGAAATAATATCTTTCATTGCCCCCTTTGGAAACAATTCCCCCACATCCTGTAGTGCCGTCAAAATACGATGTGAATTTTCAAATGCATACAACATCTGTTCGATATACACATTGACATCCGCAAACCGTCGACCTTCATACTTATTCTTATAAATGTTTCGGACCACAGTCGGCGCAAACAGTACGCCGGCTAACAGGATTGGTAGCTGCCAAAGTATCGGCAGCTTAAACAGATACCCGGTCAGAACCATAATACCGATAATGGTTCCATAGACCATCAAAATCTGTTTGTTCCCAAAGGAATATCCGAGAGTTCCGATTTCCTTCTTTAAATTCCAAGGCATCGCATAGTAAAGGAAACTTCGTTTCTCTTTCCTCTTTTTCGTTGCCGCCGACTTTGTTTTCTGCTGCTTTGTCTTCGGCTCTTTTTGGACTTGCTTTTTTGGTGCCTGACGTACGTTACTTTCTTTCACGTTTAATTTCATTTTTGAACCCCCTTATGATTGCTAAATTTCAAACGACCCATAGGCAGTGGTTTTCGTTTTACTTCGGTGTGTACACTGACTGGAGGGATAACTCGTCCCATCTCTTGTAGCTCTGCAATCGTTTTTTCCGCTGGCGGTTCTACGGGTTTTATTTCTACGGAAGACGATTCCGCCGATTCTTGCTTCATCGGCTCATAATGAAACACATCACCAAGCTGTTCGTCCATCAGGTCACATTCAAACGGATTTTTGATACCCGCCCATGAAAATTTAAACGCGATATCCGGTGGCAGCCAGTCAGAAACCATCTCACCATTTTTCACCAGCATAGTAATTTGACCTTGATTTTGTTCATCCCGATAGAAAAAGCCCATTTGGTCTACATATCGATATGCGGTTCCGTCCGGCAATGCCTTCCTTCGTATCAGAACCCCGACATTTACGAAGTTATAAATATCATTTTCCAATCGGTCTGCATCTTCCCGGTTTCCCATCATGTTCAATAATCGGGATGGAATTTTCCGGATATCATCGGTATGAATCGTTGTGACACCATTTACACCCGTAGACCACGATTCAATCAGATGAATCGCTTCCACAGAACGTGCTTCCGAAAGCATAATCCATTTTGGATTTTGACGAAGACAAGTTTTAATCGCATCCGCATACGTAAAGTTTCCTTTTACCCGCATTTCCACACAGTCGTGATTTGGATTGATTTCATGATAATGCCACTCAGGAGAATCCTCAATCGTGATAACGCGCTGGTCATCCGGAACGAACTGCGTAAAAAATTTGGCAGCTTCTGTATTATGTGTCGGTACAAATCCACCCGCCAGATACAGATGTCCCGGATGTACCACATGGATACACCGACCTCGTTCTGACGCTATCGGACGAATGGACACGATATAATTCTGTCTTGTTCTCGGATTTACCGTCTTTGGCAACCGCTTTGCTTTTCGGGTCAATCGGAAAACAGGAAGAGTTGTCGTAAAATGCATACGATAACGAATTCCACATTCCTGACGATAGGATTCGCCTGTTTCAGCTTTTAACGTCATCGCTGCCACACCTTCCCTGATACGTGTCCGGATACCCATAGAACGAATCAGTTCACAAACGTCTTCTGCCAACCCTTCCTTTGACGAACAAAATTCACATCCATTTGCACCAATACTTCCATCTGCATCCATCAAACCCTGCAAAAGCGCAAGCCGCTGTGTTTTGGATGCTCGCAGATACATCGGCGGAATTCGTTTTTCCAGTTTGCTGTTAGAGCCTTCTACATAAGACAGCGTACGTTTTAACGCATCCCACAAACCGGTAAACGTCACATCTTCCGCCTGTCCGGTGGGTCTTGCAGATGCCCGGAAAAATCCAACCTGTTCAAGATGCTGTTCAATTTCCTTATCGAAAATAGTCACCTGACCACCGTAAGAATGTTCATCCCCGAGCCAGACACCCAAAACATACGGGTCCATAGGGAGTTTCACATCCGGTCCATCCACAGGCTCCGGAAGTTCTATCGCCCAGTTCAGCCGTCCATCTTTTACAATCACCTGCTCCGCCAATTCTTTTGTAGACAAGGTCAAAGTACCATCCATCGTATGGGTTGTCTGTTTCGCATAACCGGCTGCCAGATAATCGGCCCATGCAAGTAGTGCTTCATCTAATGGCCACGCTTTACCACCACGTCCTTCCAGCCGGACAAACGGAAGATGAACTTCCCGCAATTGTTTTAATATCGTATTTGCAGTTACACCGGCATAACCGGCAATAGTCTCCGCATCTGCAACGGTCATAGAGCCTGCAAGTTCCTGCGCCAGTGTGCGAAGACGTGTCTGTTCTTCTTCAAAATCGGCCATACGTGTCTTTTGTTTCCGCTCCCGTTCCTTCCGTCTTCGACGTGTCTGATGATTGGTTACCCGCCATAAATGCGTATCAGAGGCTTTTATAACCTGTCCATCCGAAAACTCCACTTCATACAGATTAAGGTCCCGTCCCGGTGTTACATAATCAATCGTTACAACGCTGCCATCTGGAGCATACACTTCCTCTCCGGGTGCCAAATCCCCATGTTTTGCCCATCCGGTTGGATATTTCTCTGAAATCGGTACCGGAACTGATGTACTATCTGCAAGGTCTTTCCCAACGCCCGGCTCTCCACCAAAAATCATATTCATTTTAACCAAAATACAGTTTACAAGTAAATTTAAAATCGGTCTTGGCATATACTGATTTTCCAGAATATTCTGCGGCGTAAGTCGAACAACGGGTAACGACTTTCGTAAGCAAATACTTCGCCCAGATACGGCAACATCCTCATGTAAAATAGAAATACGAAGTGTTTTTGTTTCCGCCTCCAATAATTTTTCATTCTTATTAAATTCCTTACTCACCTGATTGGCAACTCGCTGAGAAAAAGCTTCCACAAAATCCCAAGTAATCCCATGGTTTTTAATGACAGTACGTCTGTTTTGTGTATCCGTCAGCCATAGGTCTGTTCCATTGAAATCCACATCTGTAATATTATCATCTTCAATATATTTCCAAAACGGTCCAAAATATTTTGGTTCTAATTTAATCAGGTCAGTACGCTGCCCGACCCCTTGTCGTTGTTCCATAACAATCTCCTTCCTTTGTTATATTCTTTCATTCATATCCATTATAAGTTGATAAAGACAAAAGAAAAACAGCAACAGAAACGACAGTCTCTGCTCCTGTTTTTCTTATATTCCATCATGAACTTAGTTCGGTGTTGGTGGATTCCAGCCGCCCAGGGCATCATTTGCCTGTTTGAAGAAGGAAGTCAACAAGTCTTTAAACTGTTGCATAACAACACCTCCGGTATCGGTACTCAATAACAGAGCAAAGATAGCAATCAATGCGAGTACAACAAGTACGATGATGATTGGTGTTGAATACTGCTTAAAAATTTCCTCCAAAGGGTTCACCTTCTTTCTTGTAGTTGACTTTTAGTGTCTTATTTTGGATATGCATGTCCATTACCTTTCATTATATAGAAAAATAAAAAAAAACAAGACGGTCTATTGGTGACTTTATCTAAATCTATCAAAGATGACAAATATAGTAAACATATACAAAAATATCGGTCAATGTGAGCTGACAAGTAAACATTTCTACATAAAAGAAAGACTTTTTCATGAAAAAACCGTGATACCGTCGTTCTTTTTTATGCGAAATGATGAATAATATAGAAAATACCACAAAAGAAAGGAGTTCTGATTATGAAACAAAGAAACACAAGCATTATAGTTTAGCGGGTGCCATTTACAGTGTCTATTCTGATGCCGCATGTACAAACAAATTATTCGACCTTCCGCCAACTGACCAATGGGGAAATATAAAATCAGACCTTATCAATTTTGGAAATTATTGGGTCATGGAAACAACACCATCATCCGGTTATGCATTAGACGAAACAAAACATCCGGTGACCGTTTCTGTTCCCGAATCGTAAACAATACACGAAAAAAAAGCCGTAAAAAATTCACGGCTTTTTTTTGTAGGAACAAAACGCCTTGAATGGTTGCCCCATTCTTCGCTTGCTGCCTTTTTTGACAGTCGGTCACGGCGGTAATGTTCCTGCCCTTATCTGAATACTCCCAAAATACTCCCCATGATATCATGGCCATACCTGAATGAAACAAGACCGCAGCCACTTATGCAACGAAAGGTCGTGGGAGTCATCATCCGACATCGTTTCCACGGACTGCCTTTTGCCATTCAGTATCTGTATTTTACCATAATTCTCAAATTTTGTAAAGTCTCTATCCATCCATCTTAGTTTGGTCATCCAAACCAGCCACATCCGTAAGCATCTCATCCATTTCTTCTTCCGATACCTCACCACGCAGTGCACGTTCTCTATCCTGTTCTTCCAACAGCCGGAGATATTTATCCACAAAAGAGGTATCTTGTTCGGTTGGCACAAACACTTCCGACTTCGATTCCGATAACAAATGTGGTGTCAGAAGCCTCTGGGTCGGAACGACGGATAAATCCTTTGTGCTTTCCAAATACCGGTCAATATGATAGGTCAAACGGTTCAGGGAACTTTCCTTTAACATTCCCCGTTCTTCTTTTCCATGTTTCCGCAGAAATACATCACCACGTTCGTATACAACTGCATGGACATGCAGATGCAACGTATCTGATTGAATGGCAGCCACCATATTTCCGTTATAATAGCCATCATTCTCTAACATGGCCGAAATCCCTGCCTGTATCGCATGACGAAGCCTGACATCATCATAGTTATACTTATAATCGCCCCGTTCCATCATAGATAACCCATCCGGAACCAGTCCCTCATTTACCAAATAGTCGGGAGAAAAGGTGATGACCAACTGTTCCACTGCCCGGTTCCCTTCCTCAAACAAGGTCTGTACTTCGGCAGCCAAGTTAAGCGTATCCTGCTTACTGATAGCCGTTTGATATAAGGTGAATGCAACCCCGTCTCCCTGCACCATGGGACGGTCAACAGGAGGCAGATACGCCGTATAGGGGTCTGTCGCCGCATCCCGGGCAACATAGTCCGAGATGAAATGTCCCACATCTTTCCCACGGCTTCCATTGATATTAAATTGTGTTTTTACAACCACAGATTTCGTCCGTTTTGGTGTTGTTCCCATATCAAGTCTCCTTTCGTTCCTTTTGATTATACCAAACGAAAACGAAGCGGAAAAGAGGATGTCATTCCAAAAAAAAATCCACCCTGTCGGGTGGAGAAACGCCGCAATTCGGATTCGAACCGAAACACCGGGGACAACCCGGCTACTGGTAGTTTTCAAGACTACTGCCTTGCACGATTAGGCTTATTGCGGCAAACCGCTGTACCCCGGATTCGAACCGGATTCCAAAAGAGGAACGCATGGATTAGCAGTCCAGCCCCGCTCCAAAGCAGGATGATACAGCAAAAAAAATGTCCTTGGCGGGATTCGTTCTCTGCAGCTTCCGGTGTTTGAGACCGGCACGTATTCCAGTTCCGTCACAAGGACAAACATGTATCTGGCGGGAGTCGAACCCGCAATCCAAACGGCGCAGGGGCTTAAACCCTGTGTGTATTCCAGTTCCACCACAGATACAAAGCAGAAAGGGAAGGACTTGAACCTTCAGAAATGGTTTTGGAGACCATCATGTTGCCATTACATCACCCTTCTTTACAAAGCTCCGACCCGGATTCGAACCGGGAAAACCGGATTACAAGGCCGGTGTTTTACCGTTAAAACTATCAGAGCAAAAGCGACTCTAAAGGGAATCGAACCCTTATTTTCCGGGAGACAACCGGATGTAATGAACCGTTATACGATAGAGCCAGAGAGCATATAACGGGATTCGAACCCGTACCGCCTGCTTGGAAGGCAGGAGTGCTGACCATTCAACACCATATATGCAAAATTGCAGCTTTAGAAATATCTTTGGCTGCCCCGATAACTATTCTCGGATAAGACATGAAAGGAAGTGCCTGTTTTCCTAAGATGCCAAAAGTGGGAGAAGAAGGTATCGCACCTTCATCCTATGGTTTTTCAGACCATCGCTCCGACTTCGTAAGCTATTCTCCCAAAGACCGTAGGGTGAGAGTCGAACTCACGGTGTTTCTTGTGTGCCTGATTTACAGTCAGGTGCAATCGCCACTATGCATACCTACGGATAGTTACCATTCTTGTTATCGAGTGCCTGTTTTGATAACAAGAACGAAACGGAAACAGTAGGGTTCGAACCTACGACAAATCGGTTAACAGCCGATTGCTCTGCCAACTGAGCTATGTTTCCAAACATGAAAAAACCGCCTATCAAGAAAAAATTCTTAACAGACGGTAAAAATATATTCAGAACGAAGCATAAGAAGTCAACTCTTCCTACACAGATTCCTACCGTCCGTATTTCGATACCCTAAATCTGAGCATGAAAAACTAAACAACCAATCAGCGTTGTTTGTGAGAGCGGTATTCAAATTTGTGTAGTTCATCATTGCTTTCATCTTAATTCATTTCCTTTCTTCTATAATAAAAATTGCCTGCACGAAAATCTACATAACACAAATATATGTAGATATCGGACAGGCACTTCCTTCATCTGCTTATATGATAACATAGATGAAATGAAATTGCAACCCTTAATTTAAAAACTTTTCTCAGACCCTATTTACAGAGAAATAACATTGAGATATCATATATGTAACAAGAAATAACACAAGAAAGGGTGAATACAATGCGGTTTACGAATGAACATCCAACGCCAGCAGAAAAGGAAATGTTTAAACACAACGGTCTTTATTTAGTACAAAAGACGGAAACTTCCTATCGCTATGCTCCCATCCATTTAGAAAACGGCTATTCTTATACACCAACACTAGACGTTAAAAACGATGCAATCGAATGGGACAATACGGTCTTTTTCGACACTTGTTCCGAGACCGTAACACTCAATGGCGATTTTGACAGTATCGGTATTCAACTAATTTTGAAACGGATGAAAGAATTGAATTGGAACATATACTAACAAAAAAAGAGCAAATCAAACGATTTGCTCTTTTCTTATATCTTCTTCTCATCAAACAATTTACAGAACAATTTTTTTGCCAAATCAATCCGGTATTCCGGACTGACATTACTCTGCAACGCCCGATTTACCACAGTAGTCGCAAGTGGTTTAGAAACCCCGAGTTTTAAATACACAAAATCACTGACAGCGCCCAAACTGTCAAAGTCCTGCGACTTCAAAATCGTAGAACGCTCATCCTCCACCGGTTCCTCTTCTATCGGTTCCTCTATCAGTGGTTCTTCATATGCGTCATAACTATCATATGCATCATAATCATCATATCCACCGTAGGCATCATAACCATTCTCCTCAAACCCATCATAAGGATTTTCATCCTCCACGAATCCGGCATTCAACTGGTCTTCCATGGGTTCTTCATACATTGGTTCTACCACAGGTTCTTCTACCACCGGTGTCTGTTCCGTTACTTTTACCGGAACTTCTTCCCGTTCTTCCCCCATTTGCACAACCGTACCGCCGGTTTCGATAGATTGCATCTGTTTGGACATGGCATCTGCAACAGATTCCGGGATATCCACCTTTTTCATCGGAGGTGTCAAATCCTTCACCAGTTTGGACAGCGGACCGCTGCTTAATTTCATACCTTTAAACTGGGAATCCGTATACACCTTTTTCACCACATGCAAATCCAGCAATTCAAACGCCGGGTCAAATAATTTTTCCAAGGATGGGAACAGAATCAGTTTCGGGGATTCCTGCAAATCAGAACAGTAAGCATAAATTGTATGCTTTTGGATACCAATGAGGGCAAAGCCAGAAAGTGACTGGTCTACCTGCAAATCCAGTTCAAACCCAATGATTCCCTGTTTCTCCCGCAGATAAGCAAGACTTTCTTCCACCATCAGACGCCGGAACAAGGGTTCTTTTGCCGACGGTGCCAGTTCTTTGATTTGGGTCAATAAGGACACCATCAAAAACACCCCCTATTTTGTTGCTCCGGCTTCGGTCGCATCCAACTGCGACTGAAGCTGGGCTTCTCTTGCCTCACTGGCAGACAGTAAGGCTTTCGCATTATTTAGTTCCTGCTCCATCGTTGCTGCCTGATTCTGAGCATCGGTTACCTGCTGTTTTAACTGTTCCACTTCCTGTGTCAGAGCTGTAATCTGTTCGTCTTTCGAGCGTTCATCTGCCCCTGCATCAACAGCAATCTCGTCCTCTTTTGGTTGTTCTGTTTCCAATCCGGTTGTTTGTTCCGTCTCTTCTTTTTTTGCCGCCTCTTCGGCTTCTTTTTTCGCCTTTTCTTCCAATCGTTTCTGATTGGCTTCATCAAAGCCCTCTTCCTCGGCTTCTAAGACGGTCTGATACTCTTCACTGACCGTTTTAGACGGTTTCTGGTCACCGCCCATAGACTTCACAGAAAGCATCCCACGGACACCAACTACACATAGAATGAGGCCTAATACAGCCGCTAGGACAATTCCTGCAACAACGCCTTTTTTCATCGGACGTTTTGCCGATACTTCTTCATAGGAGTCATCAGCGACCCCATTATCATCTCCAGAGGATAACTCCATATCATCAGAACCATCCTCTTCGGAAACAACCTCTTCTTTTGAAACAGTTTCTTCGACCGGTTCAGACTTACGTCCCCGTCTTTTTTCTTTTTTTGGACGTTTTTCTTTTTTTGGTGTTATCGGCGTTTCCTCCGAAAACACACCTTCTGGCGTTAATTTCATAGCTACTACTCCTTTCTTAATCTTTCTTTAATTCCCAAATTGCAACACCGATAAAGGCATCTTCTGGTACGACACCGGCTTCCCTGCTGTCAAAACTGCCATCCCGATTATCTCCCAGCACATAATAACTGCCATCCGGGACGGTAGTTGTAAAATTCACAGAAGCAAATTCCTTTTTATTTGCAGATGCTACATAAGGTTCATGGTACATTTCATCATTGACAAAGAGGTGCCCGTCCATTACGGTCACTTCATCCCCGGGAAGACCTACCACACGTTTGATAAGATAATGGTCTCCATCAGAAAAAACCGCAATATCAAACCGGTCGAGTTCCCGTTCCCCATTTAACAAAAGCACCGCTCCGTCTTCCAATGTGGGGGACATAGATTCCCCCCGCACGGTACAAACCGTCATATCCATGGGCAAAACGGCAATTATCACACCGAGAACGAAAATCACAAGCACGGACAACAGGACAAGGAATCCTTTGATAATGGGAGATATCGTTTCATTCGTTGTTTCCATTTCGGCTCAAATACCCTCCTTCCGTCTTTCGTTACAAATTGAATCCGCATCCAAGGGCTGTCCGCCGAAGATGTTTCCAACAGTTTCATCAAGTGTTCTTTATCCATTGGGGAAATTCGTGCGCCACTGCCGATTCCCCAATGTTTTACATTGGATTCTTCAATCAGAAACCGATGTCTGTAAAACGTTCCTTTTAATTGTATCACCCGTCCGGCCACCCAGACACGGACAAAATCTCCGGCACTCCAAATGGTCACTGGCATACCGGGTCGCAGATAGGAACGATGCCCTGATTGTTTCCTTCGTTTCTTTCGCTGTCTTCGATTGGTCATCTTATGTATTCCTTTCTTTTCCTGCACCCAATAGGGTGCAGGAATTTTTGTTAATGAACTAACGTATAGGCAGAAAGATTGCTGAACTTCCCATCCTTATCAATGGTGTAAAACAGACCCACATGTCCCTTTCCGGTATTCCCATCGATTTTATTGGAAACCTCACACAAAGCAAAATAAGAACGAACATCCCCATCTGTTTTTACTTCATAGCTGGTTGCTCCTTCAAATTTCATGTTGAAATTTTCCACCGTCTCTTTTGGAAGGTCCGGTAAAAAGGAAGTCAGAAGCGAATCATCTGCGGCAACCTGATAACTTTCCTGAAGCCATGTGCGAACACTTGTATAGGTATCATAAGAATCCCATGTCAGTAATTTTTTTGCAAAGTCACCTGCCAGTTTGTTATCCCGAAGGGAACGGTCTTCCTTGACAGATTCTTCGGCTTTGACATCTGCCGCATCATTTGCATCTTTCAGTTCTTTTAACGTATCCTGTAACGTAGCGATTTCTGCTTTCTGGTCTGCCAATGTGGTCTGATACTCTCGAACACTTCCAACAAAGCGGATACTAAAAATAACAAGCACCACGGCCAACACGCCGCAAATTATCTGTACCTTTCGAAGCATCCCATCATCCGAAGGCTTCGATGTATTTGAAACGATGTGGCCTTCCTGTGGCTGTTGTTTCTGCGGTTCTAATTTCATGTGTTATTCCCCCTTTCCTTCCGTCATATGTTTTCGAAGGGCTTCCTGAGCATCCTTCACCTCATTGAGTTCTTCATCCGTCTGTTCCCGGACTTCGCCCACATCTGCGTTTTTAATATCGTCAATCGTATCGCCCAAGCCTTCCAATGTCACAGCATTCTCTTTCGGGTCACCGGAAGACTCCATATTCCGGCTGGCAATCATAGACATTTGATAGGAAACATCGGTAAAACAGTTTTCCTCTACATTATAAACGGCAGTCGCATAAGACAGCAAATCACCGGAATTACTTCTACACAGCCATAGTACATGCGCTTTATCTTCCTGAAAGGATGCATCAGATACAAAAGACCATGTTCCGGAAATCCCTCCGGATGCATACCAAGGAACTCTTGCATTTTTATCCTCAACACCCAAACAGGCATCCATTGCCTCCACATTTGCCTGAAATCCATCTGCATCTGTTGTAGGATTTAAAGACACATAGGCATTTTGATAGTCAGCCACCTTTGTGCCGAGAGACTTCGCTTTTTCCAACACATCCGTCTGCTCTTCTTCTGACAACGTCACTTCCGGTGTCTGATTTGCTTTTGCCTCCTGTTTTTCAATCGCCGTGTTTAATTCGGTAATCGTTCCTCGATTTGCCTGTTCCTGTCCTCGCAGTTCAGACAGTTTTCCGTTCATACCAAAGAACACGGCCATACATCCAAGGGCAAGGGCGAGTAAAACACCTGCCCATAATTTTTGATTTCGCATCGTTTTTGACTCCTTTCTATTCTAACACTGACGAACTGCCGGCATTCTTATACCGGTCTGAATTATCCGGTTGTACACAACGGAAAATCTGATAAGTTCCCCGTCCGCTCCAGTCCTGTCCATTTCGATTCACCACAATATCGGTTGCATCATTTCCACATCCCGGCGAACGTTCATCCATCGAACCACTGATGGAATCGGAACTTTCTGCTGCAGCCGAACCATGTACCTGCTGAATCAGTTCTTTTCCTGTATACATAAAAATATGACCATTCAGACAGAAAATATCACCCGGTTGCAACTCTTCCATGGAAACACTGGCACTGTCACCAAGATTTTCCCATTTTGGAGAAGACATCAGATAACTAAGCTGGGTTCCGGTCGGACCTGCTGGAAATTCATCATCTGAACCACTCCAAAGTACCGCACAGGCAACACTTCGGTCACAGGACATATAATAAAGGTCACCCGGTAAAATATTATCATGTACTCGCTGATAGAGTTCCGTTCCGGTATTTCCACGTCCTTGGTCTTGGGTCGGGTATGCATAGGAAACGGCTGCGGATGCAATACTGGAGTTATCATAAGCCGTATTCGTTCCACAATTATCTGCCCGTCCGCCAATCTCATTATCAGAAGCAACACCACCCATACTATTACTAAGTGCCAATACCGATTGATAATACGCATCGTCCACTTCCCAACTTGCCATCTGTGAATACCAGTCGGCCGCAGCTTGAGCACGCTCATCCTGTGCCATAATCGTATTTCCTTCATAACCTGCTGCAAAATAACGAGCCGCTTCTTCCGGAGAAGCGCTCGGCGCATTTTTCCACTCTGCAAAAAAGCCCGCACGATAATGAGCGTCACTTAACATGTATGCCAATTGGTAGTCCAACTGATACCACTGTCTACCGGTGCTGGAACCCACTGCAATGAGTTTATATGCCGCCGGGCCTGTCCATTGTACCAGTCCGATTCCACAGTAATATTTTCCATCCTCTCCCTGATATGCATCTCGATTGATGCTGACACCGGCGCTTGCATAGGCCGGGAACACCACATTCTGTGTATGATTATCCAAATCAGCGGCAGCCTCCGTTTTCTTTGGACCCATCTGTTGCGGTTCATCATAAATTGCTTCAATCGCCGTTGGGTCAATACTTCCTTCTACCGACATATTTCCAAGAATTCCGGAAATACATTCATCCGTCAGTCCATAGCTTTTAAACACCGAAAAGATAGATTGTGCATTCTTCGTCATAATCATATCTTCATTCACATCCCCGGCTTCCCGTTCAATGGGTTCCGGACAGTCACTCATTAACACGGCAATCTCATCATCAGAAAGCCCGCTGGAAGACTCTGCCATCACAGCCGCAGTTTCTTTTGAGTCCTGTGTTTCCATATGATTGGCGATGGCAATGGCTCCGGTAATCAGTACGATGCCGACAATCCAGCCAATGGGATTACTGACAATAAATGTCAAAAAACTTTTCAAAGCCCCCGCAGCCGCTTTTGCCCCGGCTTTTAAGACCTTTTTTGCACCCTGTTTTGCCATCTTTTTCAATTTGTTAATGCCAAGCGCATCCATAACCCGGTTTTTCAACCGTTTCACGGCTTTTTTTACCGGTTTTTTGATTTCTTTTTTTACTTTACTCTTGGCCTTTTCTTTCACATCATTCCCAAGATTATGCTCCTCGGCATCTTTCATATATTCATCCAAATGAGACATATTTCCCTCACCACCTTCTTCTTATCCTGTTTCTTTATACACCCTGAATTCGTACTCGTTCCCCATCAATCCGACTCTGGAACTTATAATACCCCTGACTTGATAAGGCCGCAATCTCCCGCATATACTGTTTCAAATCTCCATCAACCGGCAGGTACACACCCTTATTCTGCAGTGGTTTCCCCACTCGTTTTGACAATTCCTTTAATAAGGAGTCAATGGCTTCAATGGGATAACACTCCTTAATGGCCACCTGTGCATTCATCGGGTCTGCAATATCCGAATACTTAAACCGTGGTCTTCCTTTCAGATATATCATGACCGGGACTTCCTTCGTTGCATAGGTCAGATAATGGGCCAGTTCCTGCACCACGATGTTTCTCACATTACGTTTCGCATCACGGGCGCCGCCTCGCTCCGTATCATTGCTTGTCCGGTCTTTTACAATATATGGGATGATATCATCCGAAACGATAATCCGCCGTTTAGATGTCTGTGCAATTTCTACCACATCCCCAAGGGTTCGTTTTGCAATTTTTTCCATCGCTTCCGGCGGCAGCGGATGAAAGGGAATGACAGCATCCAATCGTCCCAGTACCGCGGACTCAAATATCGGGGAATCCTTGAGTGCTTTATACACCAGTTCCACATCCGCTTCAACGTCACCGCTCTGATGTCTGGCATTGTTCTGGTAAATCTCACTGGCAAGGTTTGTGGTCAGGTTGATGATAGCCCCGCTGAAACTTGCCACACGGTCCGAATTGACCGAATCGGTCAGTCTTGCATCATCTAACACCTGCAGTAAGATATTCATGGCCGGTTTGCTGGATTTCTCCACCTCATCGATGAGGATGTAGGCATTTGGTGTCGCCCATACCGCGTGGAACAAATCATCCGCAAAGGTCCCCGCATCTTCCGGAGAAGAATAGCGTGACATATCAAACCGCTTTAACGGTAATCGCATGGTCTCGGAGATGATTTTGGCCAGCTCCGTTTTGCCTACGCCGGTACTTCCTGTACTAATGAAAGACATTTTCGGACGGTCCAGTTCCCCAAATCCCTGTGCAGCCATCTCCAAGAGATGAACAACCACGGAAATCGCATTATCCTGATTATAAAGCCGGGTTTTCAATGCCCGGATAACATCGGTTACATCCACTTCATTGTCAATATCAATGCCGTGGGTACGTTTGATGATGCGTTTCAAAAGGGACCGGCACATGACCTTGTCAGAGGGTAGTCCCAATTCTTCCGGCGTAAAAAATTCTTTCTTTAACACGCCGTTTTCCATATATTCTTTTTTGACCGTATCTCCAATCATGGAGTTTAACACATCAATGCTGGCACGGGGCTGTGCATTGGAGATTAAAATTCGTTTGCTTTCTATGTAGATTTCTTCCAAAATTCCATCTTCCAAAAGTTCCAGTACCCCATGCTGTTTGGCACGGTTTTCTAAGATAGACAGTACCGCCTGTTTAGGAAGTTCTGATAATTTAATCTGCAGAAAACGTTGGTCTAATGCTCGGTTTCCCGCGATGTTATCATTATACTCCTGAAAGGTGGTTGCCGCCACCAGTCGAAATCCATTGAGTGCTGATTTTTCCAGTTTTGGTTTCAACGATTCCATCAAACTTGGGGAAATATCCGCCATCTTATGAAATTCATCAATGAACAATACGACAATTACATTTTGTTCTTTCGAATACTGGCTCGCCTCTTCCAATAAGGTATGGAACCCTGTTAAGAGTGCATTATCCCGGTCTGCTTCCTTTTCAATCAAATGCTCCGGATTTACATCCAACACCAAATAATAATCCACACTGTCTTTATCATAGGCAAACCCTTGTACGTACGCCGTTTTTCCGGTTCCGGGTTCTGCAAGCAACACCACATTGGCTTTCTCCGGATTTCGAAGACCTCGCCTGAGTTCTCCGATATCTCGTCCGATGATATCGGCAGGCGGTGCCGGCATAACAGCCGCCGCTTTTGCAAGGGCTGGATAATTTTCTTTCACCTGTTCATAGGTTTTAATATGTTTACTGGTCCGTCGTATCCGACTTTCTGATTGTGCTTTTTTTGTTCGTAAGACCATAAAAGAATCGTCCTTTCTTATTTCCATTCACTGTGTTTATGATACCATACTTTGGAAATCCATGTCCACTGGGTGTAGATAGAAATCCACAGGTAAAACAAAGAAAGCGTCTTTAACCAATTGTCAAAGACGCTCCTTTTTATTCTGCACCATTTTGTCTCAAACGTAAGAGTAAGTCCTCAAACGCTTCACCTTTTGGAAGCCACTTTTCCATAATTCGTGGACAATTCACCGGACCACACTGAGACTCTCGAGCTTCATACAAATCCATCAAATATATTTCTTTATTCGGCATCTTTTCAAATGCCGTACGAATAGGCAATTGCATTGCCCGAATCATCTCTTCTGAAAAGTCCGATTTCACATCAGTCACATCATAAAAATCTTCCAGAATGTGTAACAGACACGTCTGGTCAAGAACGGCATCCATATCCACCTCTGTCTCCAATAAAAAGGAAATCGCACTGCAGATTTCCACCACGTCCTGTACCGATTTTTCCGAAGACACAATCAAACAAAAATCGGTATGGTTTATTGCATAATAATGGTCCAATACATATATCATGGATTTCTCCTCTCCTTTCTCACTCGTTTCCAAATACGTGTTCCAACAGACACCAATACATACACAGTCTGATAAATGACGATTCCCACGCAGGGTGTACAAACAGTCACCATCCCCATCCAAAGCAATGTATTTGGAATCGTTTCAAACCCATATAGGATTTCAGGGTCACTTAAGACCGGAATCAGCCAGTCACTTCGAAGTCCAAAGAAAAAATGTTTTATCAGCATACCAAGCCAAAACACCCAATAGACCTGACTAATAAGAAAGATACCTTTTGCAATCAGTCGAAGACCTTGTTTCCACTTCATCTTACCATCCCTCCAATTGAAAAAAAATCGCCACACAAGTCCTCCGACTTATGAGACGATTTTCAGTCACTTACGATGCCTGTTGCACCGGTTCTTCTGCATTCCGTAACATGGTCTGCAGTTTTTCCAATCCTTCCGGATTGTCTTCCACATACAAAGCAACCAGCTCAAACAGTAAGGATTCCATTTTCTCCTGTTTGCTTGATGTCGGTAATGCCGCTGCTTTGGGAGATGCGGTCGTCACACAAAATTTCATCTACGTACACCTCCCGTTATAGTCCGAACCAGCCATAAATCAAATCTCGACCCTGTTCCAGAATTTCAATCGGTTTGGATACTCCACCCATAGCAAGCGCACCAACCAGACCAATCACCAGACACATAATCCAGCCCGGCATACGAGACTGCGGGTTGAACTTATGTACGATGAAGGAGATTGCTGCTGCAACTACACCAAGAACAGCAATGGCGATACCGATACCTTCCATACCCGGTCCACCAAGACCGTGCTCGAAAAAGTCGGTCATGGATTGTTTAAATCCATCCCAAGATGCATTCATGAATGGTGTTGCACCCATCAGGTTCATACTCAGCATGGTCAAAGCAGCAAATACTCCACTCCCAATCTGCTTTGTCTGTTGTTTCTGTACCAAATGTTTCATGTCATTACTTCCTTTCCTTTATTTTCCAGCAGGTACGTTCCTGTTCTACACGCAGTTGTGTCACTACCCCGGAACTCTCATGCTGTTTTTATTATCGCATAGCTTGTCTTACTTGTAAAGAGGGTGACCACCTTGGTCTTTCCTCCTCAAAAGACCAAGGGGTACCACATTCGTATTATTTCTTATCATTCCGAGAACGTCTTGCATCCTGTTGCCGGAAAGATTCTTCCCGCTGTCGTTCACGGTCTTCCCATTGTTGCTGTTCATACTCATGAACAAGATTTTGATTATACTGTGGCTGACGCATCGCAGTCGGATTGGTTGCGGCTGCATTCGGTTTTGTATCTTTCGTCTGTTGCCGCTGTCGTTCTTCCTGTTGTCTGGTATAGGATGCACCCAGATTATCCTGAATATCCCGCTGACGCATGCCTTCCCTACGTACGGCATCCACATGTTTCTGCGTTACATTCTGCAGTCCCACATAGCCACCGGCCATATGCATCATACCCGCTGCAACTTCGGATGCCCTTTGTGCACCGCTCTTATGACTTTGTCCGGCAGCCTGCAATCCATTGGCAAGTCCTCGTGCCATTCGAAGCGATTTTTGATGCATCTGCGACTGGTATTTTGACTGTGGCTGTCTATTTGCACCAACACCTGACGCCTGTCCGGTTCCATTTGCACCCGGTTTTTGTCCGGTCATGGACTGGGAACGACTCGCCGTATGGGTATTCTGTCCACCGGTATGAGAGGCTTTTGCATCCTTCGTTGTCTGTGAATGCGTTTGACTGGACATTGCACCATTTGTACCTGCCGCCTGTCCGACTTTTCCATTCATGGTCTTCATATCAGAAGAACTCTGCACACTGGACTGGGAATTCTGCTCCTGTCGCATCTCAGCCATACTTTGGTCGGTACTGTTCTGTTCCGAAGAAGTATCCACATCCGATGCAAACTCACTGCCGCCATTCATGGTCTCACTCTGCGTATCGGAAGACATGCTCTGTTCAGAAGACATATCGGATTCAGAGCCGTAATCGCTTCGTGTATCCGAGGCCATACTCTGTTCTGCCATCTGTTCCGATGTTGCAGACTGTATACTATCATTATGGTCTTCATCCATCACATCACTGTTCGTTTCTGTATCCGAAATCTGCTCCGTATCCGAAGCGTTTCCTTCCTGATAGTTTTCTGCCATGGACAGTTTCTCATTTCCAACACCCGGTTCGGCCGCACCATCATCCGGAAGTGTACTTCCATCCGTATCGGCATTTACCATATCCGGGTTTTCTGCTACACTGCCTGCACCGGATTCTACATCTCCGGTTCCTGCACCTACGTCCGAACCATCGGATGCACCCTGTTCTCCATCCATAGCCCCAGTCTGTGCTGCATCATTTTCCGCATCCATACCCATGGTACTCAGGGCTTCATCACCGGATTCCTGTGCATGCTGGTCATCCTCAGAGCCTGCACTGGCCATAGACATGCTGGAAGAATCTTGTGCATCCAGTTTATCATTCAGTTTCTCACCTGCTTTTGACAGTCCCGCACCAAGCAGTGCCCCTGCAACCATACCGGCTCCGGAAGCCACCGCTTTCATCTGATTTCCACCTGCATTGGCTGCCTGATTGAACAAACTGCCTGCGCTGCTCATAGCTCCGCCGCCCATGCGGCCGCCACCGGCACGAAAATCACCGGTAAATTTATTTTCCATTTGCTGTGCCCGCTCCGCCATCGTATGTGGCAGTTCAGACAGATATTGACAGAACAAGGTTACCGGAATGCCTCCGAATTTCGGAAGGGTCATGGCACACATAATGGTGATAATAAAGGATGCTAGGTTTTTTAATCCCTCTGCCAGTAATGGTCCAATGATTGGGATATCCGAAACCACTTCAGCAAGGGGGTCTAACAAATCGGTTCCGCCGGGTACATTCTCAAACAAATCACAAACGATTCCATAGACTTGGTCCAGTAAGGTAAAGGACATAGTCATGATAAGACCGATTCCAAATACCCCTCCAACTAAGGCAATGATACCGCCAATTGCCTGCCCGAAACCGGCGCTGCTTCCAAGAGCACTCTTTGCACCGCCGCCTAAAATACCGCCAAAACCGGATGTGATAATCGAAAACAATCCTTTCATAGCTGCCATTACAAGGGAAAAGGTTGCAAGGAACCGGATAATCGCATTCATATTTGCATCGCCCATATCTTCCCCGTTATCCACATCAAAGGCAACAGCACCCATCACCGTATTTCCATTTCCAGCCATAGCAGAACCGCTGAATGTGGTACGCATCATATTGGTTGCCGCAATCGGAGAAATTCCATATTCGTCATGATTGCCGGTGATTGTATATCCATCACTATCATTCCCAGACATCCATAAACCATTGAAATCCAAATACCCAACATTTCCAAGGTCTGTCAACTGCTTATTCTTTCCAAAATCAGTCATCATTTCATTGAATTTTTTCGTAGACCAAGGCTTTCCTGCATTATCACCAGTCTTTTTTACCGGCTCAGAAAAAGATACTTCCATAAACGCAGAGTTCAGCATCACATGATTCTCTTCCATTCGATTTTTCATTTTCGCACTATCTGGTTCTTCTCCGGTTACCAGACGGTACGTATGATTGTTAATTGCCCGGATATCCGATGGCTGTAATACAAAACGACCTTTCTTATCAATCTCAATGGTAACATCGGACGGCATGGAAAATCCAGTCGTATACCAATCCGCCAAATTTAAGTTCTCTGAAATATACTCATCATTTGGCGCATTTGCCTGCACTTCCGATGCGGTATCCAAAAAGTTGATACCGGCATCAACCCCTTTTGCAATGAGTGGGACCGCTACACAGCCGATAAGCACCTTCACCATCATCTTTCGGATATTTTCCCCGGCGGCCCGGCCATTGATTAACGTCATCAGCACACTGGTGATGATGAGCAGAAACGAAACCAAACACACAAGGAAGAAAGACCATGGGATTCCAAATCCAGTGGATGTTCCCAAAAAGGAAATCAGTTCCCGTAAGTTTTCATTGTTATTGACCAAGGTCACCAATTCATTATCCGGATGGTTATTGAGTTCATTGGCATCTACCATTGCAAGCACCAGCGGCGCCGGATTATAGGCTTTTACCAGATTGGTTCCCAGATTTGTCAGTTTTGCAGCCGCCGCAGAAACTTCATTCAATCCTTCTTCCAAAGAAGAAGACGCTCCTTTTTGCTTCATGGATTTGCTGTTTAATTTCTGCATTGCCGTACCAAATGCTTTATATTTGGAAAAAGCGTCGCTGGTTGCGTCATCATACGTCCCCATCTGCTTTTCATCAATTGTAACACGGGATAGTAATGTTGACCACATATCCGTATTTTTACTGGTTCCTCTAGGCCCCACAAATAAACCTACATTTCCCCAATGTTCACCGGCTGTTAAAATCCCTAAGTTATGTGTGAAATTTGCATATGGGTCACCGGAATCGGCATTCTCTTCTTCGTCGCCTCCGCCGGACTCATTCTTAATGTTTGACCGTGCATCCTCAAATGCCGTTGCTGCCACCAGTTCCACGGCCAGTTTATCATAATCCCCCGCCGCGTTTGCCTCCACCTTTGGCTGGAAGATAAGACCACCGGTCCCGGTAAGCACCGGAACCGCAAAGGTAATTACCGTCAACATCAGGAGCAGGGCCTGTTTCATTACTCGTCTTGGATTCATACTCCGCCTCACTCCTTTCGTTTATAAAATATGGTCTAAGAATACATAATCCGAAGAGATGGTTGTTTTTAGATAAAAGGACCCGGGACGGTCTTTTAAGTTTGCCGCATACTCTTTTGAAATCTCCAGTTCCTCCGTAATTTTATCCACCCGATTTTTATACAAATCTGCCACGCACAGGTCTAAATTATCCTGCAACAGAGGCAACAGTCTTTGTACCCGGTTTTGATTGCTTTCCGTAAACACCACATCAACCCGGGTTCCACAGTTGGCAATCATATCCTGAATGATTCCTGCAATCTTTTCCACATAGGAAAATCCATGGAAAAACACCACATCCCCATTTTGAAGGGTTGGCAGAATCAGGTTCAAATAAGAGATGAGCATCACATTGGTGGTACTGTCTCCGCTGGTACTGATGGCCCCTACGTTCATACCGGTCAAATCCAACACTCGATATTTCTTTCGAATCAAATCGTCAATAATCGGGTCTGTCTTCTGATTCAACGCCGGAATCGTCGGCAGGATATTGTCATTGATGATGGTGTTGAGTTCCGCCAGTGCATCTTCCAGATACGCATCCGTATTAGACTTTCGCCGCTGGGCAATCCATCCGCCCAAATCGGCTAACACCTTATACTGGTCATGCCGGCCCACCAGACGGATGTCATCCAAATGTTCCAGCGGATTATACGTATAATACTTATTTGCCACAAAGAAATCCGTTAAAATGGAACGGGTAATGCTGGCAAAATTATCATTGGTTGTCACCCGGTCCATATCCCGGTACTGTCCCAGTAACACGATGATGTTGTTCAAATGGGTGGTAAACCGACCCACGATTCGTTCCGGATATTCCTTGAAATCCCGGGTATCCACCACTTCCAAAATGTTCAGAAGTCCTTTGGATACATCCAAAGCCAGTTTATTTGTTTCGGACAGTTCCATTTCCATCAGGGACTGGTTGCTTTTTACATGGTCTAACACAAAATGGGTCACCGTATGCCCTTCCAGTAAGTAAGCCCTTGATATCGCCTGCGACCAGTAAATCTGGCTGGGGAGTTTGTGGAACTTCTCCGGCATCCCATCGCCAAGCAGGGTGAACGTTTCGTTCACCGTATCATTCCCAAGAAGCAGCGTCCGGCTGTTTTTTAACAGGTACGCAGCGTGGGACTGAATCAGTTTTCCAACCGAAATCCCAATGTATTCGCTGCCAAGCACCCGGTCTCCACCCGCATCCACGAACAGACTGGTAATAGCCGCATCGGAACTGCTCATATTGAAGAACACATCCTTATTTTTTGCGGTCACATTTGGTCCATACAACAGAAACGGCTGCAACTGCCGGTTGATGTCCAATTCCCAATGAAGTCCTCTTGTTTCATCATTTGCTTTCAAATAGTTCTGTACCGTTTCTAATGCCTGCTCCAGTGTCCGTTCATCGGGCGCTGTTAAAATCGCTTCCGCTCCAAAAGAGACCACCGAATCCCCGGATTCAATGGCACGCAGAAGTCCGGCATCATGACGCACAAACACATTCTGACGTTTCTGGTTTTTTGCATTTCCCGAAGAAACAATCGCCAGATTGGTTCTTCGTTTGATTGCTTTTTCGGCCAGTTTATTATCCATTCGTTCAAAATGACGGGTAAAGGTAACAAGGACACCCGGTGGCAAAGCTCCATCTTTTTGTGTGATATTCCAAAGAGGAATGCTCCAATCCATAGTCATCGGATTGGTCTGGTCTGTTTTTAACACCAGTTTCAAAATGACCGAAACGGCCTGTTCCTTTTCTCCCACTTCATACCGGTGTTTCCCTATCGGACGAAGCGGATACATCCGGGTCAATGCCGCTTCTGTCCGGGACAGAAAGTTGTGGGGCTTCATCAACTGCAGTTCCGTCAGTTTCGGCTTCTTATTGACGCGTGCCGTGACCACCCGTTTTTTTGGTTCTTCTTTCGAAGACGCTTGTTTTTGTTTCACCGGTTTTTTCGATGCTTTTTTTGCCGGTTTCACCGGCTTTGTCTTCGTTGCAGCCGCTTTTTTCGGTTGTTTCCCAGTTCGTTTCGGTTCGGTTTCCGGTACCGCAAGTTTCATCTTATCACTCCTTTACCTACGTTTCTTTTTCGATGGATATGACATGTGGAGTTTCGATGTGACGAAAACAAACGGGTCGAAACCAAAAAGGTGACACCCGTCTGCTTTTTACCCTTCATATTCGTCGTAATCATCATCCAAGTCGCCCATTTCAATACCCTCTTCTTCCAGATACATCTGAAGATTGGCCAGTACCTGATTCACCGCTTCTTCAAGCTGTGGTACGGTCTCTTTTAAGGCAATCAGTTCGGATACCTGTTCCTGTAACGCCTGAATGGTTTCCTTATCCATCTGTTTATCTTTTGCAAACAAGGCCATCTGGTTTTCAAACTTCGCCAGCAAGGCTTCTGCTTCCCGGATATCCTTATCTTTCGCAAGCATACTCCGTACCTGTTTGGCTGATTTGTTTGCCGCTTCGGTTGCCGTTTCAAGCTGCTCCTGCAAACTCTCATTTTCGGCTTCCAATTCTTCAATCACCCGGTATGCATTCAACAGGTCATCTCCGTAAGCATCCATAATCTTTGTTGCAAAATCATACCGGAGATATTTCTCTTTCCGGTTCGGTTTTGGTTCCGGTTCCACCTCCACATGGTTATCTCCGGCTAAAATCATGTCCACAGACATACCCAATTCCTGTAAGGATGTCTGCTCCGATACAATTCGTTTCATCGGTTTCGTTTCTCCTTTCCCTTGTTTATATCTGCAGATTTAACTGTCCATCCAAACCATAGGCGTGGATATCTGCAACCAATTTGTCATACACACGACGGATTGCCTGTGCAAACCGACGGCCTTCACTGATTTCATCTGCTTCGGACATATTTTCTGTCGTATCCGCATCACTTCCCGCATCAAACATATCCGTATGGTAAGTTTCCGATACTTCCGGTATTTTCGATTCTGCCGGAACCGTTTCAGATGGTATCTGTGAATCTGAAAACAACGGTTCTTCGGATTCTTCGGCAAACAAATCGTCAAAGACATCTTCCGTGGAGGATGTTCCCATAACAGACGGTTCCACTTCTTCTGTTCCGAAGAAGGACGGCTCATTTATGTTCCCCGTATGTACCGGTTCTACTTGTGGAAGATTTGATACTTCCATGAATGTTTTCTTTGCGCTTTCTGTTAATTCTGTGGATAAAATGTCACAGGACGTACCGCATACCTGTTTTAAGTTAAAATCAATCAGCTTATTCACGGCTGTTTCGGCCGCATCTCCATGTACCAAGGTAATGGCTTCCAGCAGAGTATCCGGGATATCGCCCGAAATTTCAAAGCCTTCGGATGCATCCTTTCGAATTCGGATTGGAACCTCATCCACAAGAAGTGATACATAATCGTTGACCAGACGTTCTGCTTTTGCATCGGTTTCGTTTGCAAGGAGCGGTCCAAACGCCGCTTCAATCACAGGAACCGGTACGTCTTTGTTTTTCATGACGTAAGCAAGCAGTTCTTGGTCCCGGTGCAGTTTTGCGGAAACTGCAAAGGTTTTTAAATCCATTTGATGATTGTCCCCTTTCTTTTTGTTCTTATGGTACGATAGACCTCCCGGCACGTAAGGTTCCTGTGAAAAGGCAGAATACGAAGCATCCAAAAACGGATAAGCAGCGGGAAGGAATTCTCGTTGTTATCAGTATAACAGACCAAAAAGAAACAGACAAGAGTGTCTCACACCCTTGTCTGTTCACTTAGGAAGTCGTGTCACCAACAGTCTTTGGTTTTGAAAAATCGTCAAAATCCACACTCTGATTTAACATCAGTTTCAAATCTTTCAGCGTTCCAAACTTCGTTTGTTTTGCCTGATTCAATCGTTCCATTGCCCGCAGGACATCATCCACAGCCCCTTGTAAGGACTTCACTTCCTCAAGCATTGTTGTTTCTTCTTCCGTAAGCGTAAGTTCGGTCGATGCGCCGGCTTCGGTAACGGCTCCTTCAGAAGCGGCAGTCTCCAGATAATCGGAGGTATACGTTTTTCCATTGTACACGATTCCTGCCGGATATTTCGAAGCCGTTTTCGGATTCCCTTCCTCATCCGTTGCTTTGATTTCAGTCAAATCTTTGATATCTCCGGTGGTACTTTTATCCGTCAATTCCGGGTAAATGCTATGTTCTTTCACAAACGCTTCCAATTCTTCTGTCGTTGGCTGTACCTCAAGCGATAAGGGAAGTCCCTGAATCCGTTCCGTTTCCATGGTATAATCCGTAAGTGCAGTCTGCAAATCATCTTCCGCCTTTTGAATCGGCGTATTCGGGTCATTTAACACCACATCCGTCAACACGGATAAGTCCATACCCTCGGCACCAAATAAGTCCGTCGTTTCCTGTGTATCCGATAACACCACTTCAAGAGGTTCGATATCTTCCGGTGCCAGTTCATCGGCTTTGACCTGTACCGTCAGGTTATAAATTCCGGTTGCGTCTTCCTGCTTTCGATTATCCGTATAAACAAGCAGCAAACGCTGGTCATTCGAAATGGGCAGCACCTCATACCGGTAGGATACATCTTCCGGATAAGAAACGCCCCGGGCAGCCGTTAAACTTACTTCATACCGGTCTGCTGTACTTGGAACAGCACTGCCGCCGGAGGAACCAAGCAAAAAGGCCATTACATGCTGTTCTTCATACTGGCTGCTCATCAACGGACGGATGCTGATACGTCCACAGGTGACCTGCACCTCTTTTTCCAGCAGCGTAGCAAGTTCGGATTTGGCATTTCGTATCTTTGCCTGTTCAATCAGATGGGCACTTCTTGGGACCACACCAATCCCAACCCCAAGAACAATGATGAGAAGCTGGGCAATCAGGCGGTTCCTCTGCTGAAAAGGGGAAAGCAAAAAGAAAAGAACCCCTTTTTCTTCCAAAAATTTCTTGATTTTCTTTATCCGGCCAACCACATGGTCTTCAAAAAAATTGGCAAAGGAAAAGGGTTCCTTCATTTCGGTCAGCACGTCCAGTCCGACATCATCTTGTTTTTTTCGTTTTCCGAATGCCATCACGTCTCACTCCTTTCCATGTCCTGTGCATCATAGGATTCGGAAACACACCATTCACTGCCGCCTTCAAACCCCATGGCTGCAAACAGCACATCCGCCGGATTGGTTGCCGGTCTCGTGATACGGGAACACTTCTTAAGGGCGGTCACAATCCGGTTTACATTCTTTGGCTTTACCAACAGAATCGCATACTGCTGAATACTCCGGCCGGCCTGTGACGTTCCGGCATTGTATAACAATTGACTTCGTTTCTCTGCCATCCGCTCCAAGTCCGGACTGTCCAGATGTTCCTTTGCTTCCAGATGCTTTTTTAATTTTAACATGCCGGTATCATTATCCTGCTTTTCTACAATGACCAGTCCTTCCCCGCCTTCCAGCATGTTAAACAGGGATTTTACACTTCTTGCCTGCATCACCTTATCTTCTTCCGTGCTCCAGTATCCAATGCCGGATGTGATGTTATAAACAAGGGCATAATTTTTAGTGCCGGCCATTCGAAAGGCAGGAACATCCAAGTTTGGATTGTTATAATCCACTTCCGAAATGCCGTGTCCTACCGTAGATGTGGTCATTTCTTCTGTCACCATCATATTTGCAGGTTTCTTAAACACAATGCCATAAAGGTTCGTAAGCAGGTTTCGCCCTGTCGGAGTATGTCCAATCAGTAGATTGGCCAGTGCTGCATAGGCACATAAGGCCGGCCAGTTGGAATGAAACAGCGGACTTTTCCATAGGGCAAAGCCCAATACGATAGCCAGCAACAGCGTTGCTGCCATACGGATAGTGATGCCGCCGATAATCGTGGTGTTCCCAAATCCTCCCTGTCCGGTCACCTGCATGAGAAGACAGTCATTCCCCGATTCCGGTTGTTTTGTTTTTTCTTTCGCCATGGATTACACTTCCTCTCGTTTTATTTCTTCGACCGGAAACCGATAAATTTCTTCCCCGTCCCACAAGACATCGGTATCATCCGGCGGTTCCAGCCGGTAAAACACAGGCGAATGCTGGGTTTTTCGATAGGGAAACAGAAAATGACTCAGGTTTCCGTTTGCAAGCCATCTTCTGAGTGTTCGTATATGGACTCCGGCAAGTTCTGCCGCTTCACATGCTTTGTAATACGTTTTTCCATTCAGTTGTAACATCAGGGCCTTTCGCTCCTTTCTTACGAGTTTACGCAGATATTGTACCATGCATCGGGAACAGGGAACAAGACCCTCTGTGACAAAACATTAGAACCGGAAAAGGAAACGGCAGAACTGCATCACACAGTCCCGCCGCCGCTTGACAAAGAATTTACGCAAAAGAGCCGGAAATCACGTTCTTTACGTTCTCCCTTAGTATCGCACATTTGTTTGTTCTTTGCAAGGGGCTGTTTTTCATTTCCTCCTCGTGCTTTTTTTTCATACCACGATACATGCATACATTTATGCATAAAACAGAAGAAAAATAGAAAATCGAGGTTATTTTCATTTTGTCCCCGACCAAAAACCCAGTAAAATCAAGGCTTACAAGTGTGTCAAACAAACAAATGTTCGAAAATTTGCATCGAGCAAACGATTGCGACGGGGACAAAATTTTTTGCCAAAAAAATGCCTTCAAACCCCCGTGGTTACTGGGTTTTCTCGATTTTCACAAAAAAAATTTTGTCCCCGAAAAAGAACACATGTTTGGTCGTCAGGGGACAAAATGAAACCCCGATAAACCCCGTGGTTGAGCCATTTCTTCGTTTTTTCGCCCTTTTTTGTCCCTGTCCCCGGCTCCCTATCCTTTTATTAACAGGTGTGAAAGAAAATAAGTAAAATATAAAGGGAATGTATGGGGACAAGGGGACAAATTTTTGGCATCAAACAATTCTGACAATTCTCCAAACCCTGTTATTTCGGGGCTTGCAGGGGTGTTGACATGCCAAAATCTGCAAAAATATTTTGTCCCCGACTTTTGTTTTTGGGGACAAATGTTTTTGGTCAAAACAAACCGAAAAACACCCTGTTTTTCCCATGGTTAAGCCATTTCTACGTGTTTTTCAGGGGCGAAAAACACGCAGTCCCCACTTTGGGAAAATCGATACTTTTGTCCCCAAAAACAGGTCCTCGGGGACAAAATAACGCCCATTACACCCTGTTGCTGCTTGAAAATGAATCCATTTTGTCCCCATATTATCGAACAGGTGTTTGTTTTGACTGTTTTGGGGACAAACATGTGTTCTTTTGATTCGAACAGATGTTCGTGTTTTATGGAAAGTGGGGACTAAACTTCATTTTTAGCTGAAAAATGGGGTCAAAGTGGGGATTCTAACCCATTTTCTTATAAAAACAAACATTTGTTCGATATGAAAATGTGTATTTTTGTATTTTGTCAAAAATCGGAAAATACACATAAAATGGGGGTTTTTTAAATTGTCAGATAATAAGGAAATGCCAGACACAATTTATTTTGTCCCCGTGAAAACCCTTGATTTCACTGGGTTTTTGACCATTGTTACCTTCGGCGGGGACAAACCCGGGGACAAAATTTGCATTTCCATTGCATGCGATGGATATTTGAAAGGAAAAAGGCATTAAAAAAACCGGTCTTGGCACGGAAAACGACTGCGTACAAACATATGTTTGCTATTTTTGACAACGAGGGGACAAGAACAGAGCAAATTAGAATATAAAAATGTATGAATAAGTATACATTTTCTATGTATAAATATGTAAAATGGTTCATTTCCTTTCTTATTTTTCTTTCGTTTGGTCGAGGCTAACGATTGCACACCCTCTTTTCTTTTTCTGTCTGACATGCTATATTGAAGAGGACAAAGAATTGCATAGAGAAAGGAGACGGGTTTATGAGCGTATTACGAGACCCTTTATTTTTGACTGTTGATTTTTTAAATGTACATAAAAAGGACAAAGGAAGTCCCACACTTTCGGTAAGAATCAATTTACAGAGGGATGATTTAATTTATGTCGCCAGCAATAAAAACAGAACCGAGGTCATTGGTTTTATACATCCGGAAACAGGATTGTTTGTGACGGACGTAGAAGGAGAGGAAAACGGAAATGTGTATCATCGGTTCCGTCTGTTGGCAGTTTCCTTTGCGAAAGAAAAACTGAAAGAGTTTTTAGCAGGACTGCAGGCGCTGGATGCTGAAACGTATGAGCAGCGTGGATATCATGAGTTAGCCTATTTAACCCATGTTCTTACCAATCAGTTGATTGACCGACAGACCTTTTATGGGGATTTGCAGAAGCAGGTGAATCTTTTGGTGAGTAAGAAATTTCCAAAAGTCAATGAATATCTGGCTTTTTCGGATACAGACGAGCTTCCCTATCCGGTGACTGCAAAACTTCCGTATGCAAACCCACAGGGAAAAACGTTAGAGGAAGAAGAATATTATATCATTGATACGTTTTTAGATGTGTTTTTCGATACCTATAATAAATTTGTCTTTTCATGGTTTATGGGAGCGGCTCTTAGCAATCTCCCCTTATATGATGACCGTATCAGTAAACTGGGCGTTCTTGCATCCAGTTATGGCGGCAGTGGAAAATCCACATTGGTAAATGCATTGACAACGGCGCTTTTTACCAATCATTATCGGGATATCAAAGATGATTTTGACAGTTTTTTCACCCTTGGAAACCGGTTTGGGACAAGCATTTTGTCCACAAAACGAATGAGTGTGTATTCCGAAGCCAACTGGAATGGGGATGCCGCCAGTGAGGACCATGATTTTTCGGGATTAAACATTTCTGCCATCAAATCATTGGTAACGGATGGCTATTTATCAAAAGAGTTTAAATATGGAGACCGTTTAATGGACAGGCTCTCCGGATTTCATTTGGTATTGACCAATTATCCACCGGTGGTTTCTCAGGCAGATTCGGCTATCAAACGACGGATTCTGCCAATGATGATAAAACCGTCCTCTATGGCAGAGAAAGCCCGGGAATTAAATCTATGGGGCAGTCATAAATTTGCGGCATTTGTAAGGGAACATGCCGAATCCTTTGCGATTTACTTTTCCTCTGTGTTCCATGAACATGAGTATGCATTCTCCGATTTCCAGTACAATCCGGAAGAGTATAAACAGGACATGAATGACATGGCAATGGACAGGCAGGCACAAAATCAAAAAAAACGGGCCGAATTGGAAGCGAAAAAAGCAGAGGGCGTTCTTTCTTTTCTGGAAGGACTTGTTCCGGTTATCGGACAGGGTGCCTTCCATCAGATAAAAACAGACATGGAATCCATCTTTCAGGGAACTGCATCCGAGTTTTTGCAGGAATGTATCCGTGTGGAATTGGAAACCAATAAATTATACCTTGACAGTTCCAAGAACTTTCTGTTACGATATGGAGCCGGATATCTGAATCTTCGAGATGAACTCAAATCCTATTACGGCGCTCCGGTACGAAAATTCCACAAACGGATGTTTGAAATTCAGTTACCACAATCTTAAAAAAAAACGGACTTTTTGACCCAGACCTACGTCTGGGTCTTTTCTTGGGGGCAAGTATGCCCCCAAACCCCCATTTCTTTTTGAAAACAAGAGAACGATACGAAAACGATAAAAGGAGATAGATGTATGAAACAATTGAAAAAGATTGAAAGAACAACGAAGAACGAGGATGTTATAAAAAAAGCAGAGGCATGGCTTACACAGGGACAGGTATTTGGTTTCATCAAAGACGTATTATCCGTAATGGTGCAGGAAGATGCAGTGATTATTTATTATGAAGATAATACAACGGTCGAAGAATGGCTGGAAGAAAACATCGAAAAGCAGACAGCCTATTTGCAGCGATTGGCAAACGATTATCAACAGATGCTGTTTGAAATCGCAGCAGGTTCTTCTTTATATGGAAATACATGGGCTTATGAGGAACGAAAAAGAAAAGACGAAACGTATCAAATGGAATTTTCAGAAGGAAACGCCCAGTTGAAACGATTGCAGACAAGATTGTCTGAGATTCAGGAAAACAAACCGGTCGCATCTTCCGACACATCTGTTATCGAAGTGTTACTTTCCAAGTATCGAAAGCAGCTCCATGCTGCCGAAAACTGGCTTTCTGCACATCCAAATGACGCTTCTCATCTGGTACAGCGGGAAGTGCTTTTGGAAATCATTCGGGATTTGGAGGCATTGTAATGCAGAAACAGGGCAAAGAGGATTCTCTTCCATGGGAGCCATATGACGGTAGGTTTTGCTCCGATAGTCTGCCGGTTCATTTGGATTCCCCACTTTCCTATTTGGAATATCTGAGTGGAAAACGAATACCGATAAGACGCCGCAACCGATATTATGCCTATTCGGGAGACGAAATTCAACCACATTCGGTAGTAATAGAAGGTACAAATAAGACCCTCTTGTAAGACTTCTTTATGTTGTGTTAAAATAGAGTTACCGAATAGAAAGGAGTTTTTATATTATGTATATCATTGCCGAATTACATCCCATGTATGGGGCATTCAAACAAATACAGCAGGATAATTATCCATTTAAACGAGCCTTTGAATCCTATCTTGTCAGCATCAGTCAGTTGGGAATGACCTTAAAACTTCCGGTCGATTTACTGGTGGGCGTGATTGAGGATTCTCTCATAGAAGGACGGCTTCCAAATATTCCATATGGGGATGAAGCGATTAAGTTTAAATTTACCATTGACCAGCCGGTCGTGGAAACCTATTTTGACAGTACCTTTGGGCGGATGGAAAAACCGTTGAAACACAAACGGAGCATCCTGCTTCTCATCCGCATGACCTTACGGTTATCGGAAGTATATGGGACTTCCTTATCTCGTCTGACGGCACGCATCGAACGATTGCGGAAGGAGCTATCAGAAGAATCGGCCGAAGAACCTGTGTTCACACCAAAACCGGCTACGCCAAAACCAATATCCGGGCGGCGGGTGAAATTGGAACCTGCGATTGTGGATAACGTTGTGGATACTGTGGATAACAAAGAGGACGAACACACGGATACGTCCTCCAGTGTGCTGAAACGACTTGAAAAATTAACAGAAGAAGGAGACCGGCTGCTTCATCCGGAGGAAGAAGAACCACCTGTGGTGGAAACCAATCCGGCATTGGCTGATTTCTTTGGATAAGACAACGAGAGGGAAAGACAGGTACATGCGAATATAGCAGACCTGTCTTTTGTTATAAGAAAGGTTAATGTTATAAGGAATATTGTTCCGGCAATTTTTTTCGATAACGAAAAGAAAGGAGACAGTTTGATGAATTATTTTTTTGATATGGACGGGACACTGGCAGTTTATCATTGGTGGGTCTATACCACACCCGGCGGGGAACCATGGTGGAAAAAGATTGCCGGTACCCATTATTATGCAAACTTACCTCCGCATCAGAAGATGCTGGAGTTTGTAAAAGACCGGCTAAGAGAAGACCCTGAATCCGTCTATTTGTTAACCAGTGTCGGCGTGATGGAGGAGGCCGCTTACTATGAACATGTATTAGACAAATCCAAATGGGTCACGTCGTATCTTCCGGAGTTATTACCAGACCATTTTCTAGTGGTGAAACCAAGAAATCCGGCAGAAGGAACCATGAGTAAGGTACATAAGGCTGAGGAAGTGTTACACCGTTCCTTATGTGACACTGACTATCTGTACGATGATTTCAACCCAAATTTAGAGGAGTGGAAGGCCGGCGGCGGAACACCGGTCAAAGTGTTAAACGGTATCAATCATGCCAGAAAGGATATGAAGTGTTTTGATATTCATTATTAAAGCTGACCCTGACATACGTCAGGGTCTTTTTTCTTGGGGGTGTTTGACACCCCCAAACCCCCCTTTTATTTTTGAAAAAGAAGAATAAAAGGAAAGAAAAGATAGAAAAGGAATCGAAAGGAGTTGGGATGATAATGGAAATGACAGGAACAAATACCGTGATGGATACCTTATTCGCACGCCTGCAGCAGATGGGTTATGCGGACGTAACGTTAAATGTGTGGCATGATGTCCGTTTGTATGTCAATATCAAAGGAAAGGAACCATTTGCTTATAAATTAGATGACAAAGGAAAAGTTACTTCAAAAAACTTGCTGGAAAAAACGTTATTTGTAAATGCAAGTAAACTGACTCCGTTTGTGAATAAGCATGTCGATGAAATACGCAAGGCATTTGATGGAGCGGGTTATGTAAAAAGGAGAACTGTGTTATGATAGTAACGGTAGTGAATCGAGGAATCACCTTACAGCTTTCAAACAGACAGGAAGTTGTGGAGTATTTACGGCTGATGGGTTATGGAAAGGCCATACCTTTACCGGATGGAACGTATCAGGTAGAAAAACAGGGTATGGACGTACCGGCTGTGATACGAATTTGAGAAAGGAAAGGAGTTACAAATGAAAATCGAAAGTAAGACGGACGTGACAGTCGAATTGGCGGGAACCATGTTTTCCGGAACACGGGTTCTTATGATGTTGGCACCATTTGCAGAAGCAAAACGCTGCTTCGACGGGAAACTTGGCGTTCCGGAGTCAAAAATGCCTTTTTCCGTGTTCAACCAGTTATTGGTGGATGACGGGCACATAGAAAAGAGGAAACAGGAAACGACCGGAGAAGTCTGGTATGTATTGACCAATCCGGAAGAAATGGTTGCACTGACGAAAGATATTCGGGAGCGATTAGAGGCTGCGGAACGAATGGAAGCAAAGATACAGGAAGTTCCAATGGGCACAGCAACCTTACAAATCATTACAAAGGCACGCGTGGAAACACGGATTTCGAATGGGAAATGGGACGTATCCTATGACATTCTAAAAAAGGTCATTGCTCTTTGTAAGCAAAATTCAATCATACCGGAATGGCTCATGCCGATTGATTTGGATGTTTTTACATTACTGACGGACATGCATATCCTGAAACGCTACAAAAAGAAGGATACGTCTCATCATTTCTATCGGGTTGTCGATATGGAGCAGCTTTTGGCATTGGAAAAAACGTTACAATGGATGGACTTACCTACATAAAGGACAGACTGCTGTAGGGTACAAACGCAGAAACATTACCAAAGAACAACAAACAGGAGGGATAACGATGGGTCAGATTGTGATGCCGGTCATTGACATGGAAACCTTGTGTTACTGGTTAAGCGATATTTTTAAGGGCTACGGTTGGAAACGGGACGTTTCCGGAACGCCGATGACAACAGAAGAAGTCCACATGGGCTTTTATGAGCTGTTAGAGCAGGCGCCGGAAGTGGTGGAAACCTTATTACAAACACAATGGCAGGAACAGAATGGATATACAGAAGAAGACAGGGAATTGTTACTCCATGCCGTTTCCATTGTAGGTGCCGGCTGTACGGAAATCATGGGCATCGTATATGGTCCCGATGGTACTGTTTGGGAACATGGTACAGATAGGAGGAGTGCCCATGCAAAAACAGATGACACAGCAGGTATTAGCGGAGATACAAAAACGTCTTGAACTGCGGACGTTTTCCATTTCCATCGGTGGGGTGGAAATGGAGTTAATAAAGAAGGAAGACATCGTAAGTGTTCTTTCGGATTATTATGATGCCGGGTGTGAGAATAAAGAAATACCCGAACAGCTTAAAAGTAAAGGGCAGGTTAAGGAAGGAGGATGTCTGTTTTGATGACGGAGCGTTGTTTGGAATGTACGTTTTGTGAACGTACCGAATTCGGAGCGAAAGGCTTTTTAGGAGAAACCGTTTTGACATGCCGTATTTGTGAGGAGGAAACGGAAAACAAAGACCATTGTTTTCAGAAAAAGACAAACGAGTAACATCCGTTGTCTTTCATCCTGAGACGTCCTCGACTATTGATAGTCTGGAACAGTTGCCCGGACACCTACGGGTCCGGGTTTTTCTTAGGGGTGCACAGCACCCCCAAACCCCCCTTTTATTTTTGAAAAAGAAACATAGAGAAAAGGAGAATGGAGTATATGATTCGAAGAGAAGTGACAGCCGCTGCTTTATTGCAGCAGACGAAAGAAGGCTATGTGGTATCAAAACCGGAAACAATCCGGATAGGGTGTCCGGTTGTGTTACTGCTTCCAGACGGACAGGTGGTATCCACATCAAAGGTCAGTTCATGGTCCAGTTACGGTGGTTTTCGGATTACCACAGCACATACAGAGTATCATATCCTCTGTTCTGGGATATAGGAGTGATACCATGGAATTTGCAATTATTGCCACGATAGGACTTCTCCTTGCCGGGTTGGCATTGGGGCTTATCTGTGGAGCAGGTCAGCGAGAATGGACCACATATGAAAAAGAACTGGATGATGCATCTCAGTTAGAAGCCATTCGGAAATGGCGGGAAAAACACGACAAAGAGTATAAGAAAAGACCATAAACAGACGGTGGGTGTCATTTGGAGATTCGCCTTGTGGCTGCACTGTCTGATGGTTTTTTCTACATGGAAAATGAAAATCAGGAGGAAATGATTATGATTACAAGAATTACAAAGAAAACATTATTGGCAGTTGCAGCAGAAGAACATCTGGGTGAGATGGTAGATAAGATGGAAGCAGACCGTACACCGGGAACCGTTGGAATCAGCCGCACCGAAAAAGGCAATTACATGGTGTATTGGACAGGAGAAACCGGAAAACTGACACATACATCCGTACATGCAAATCGCAGGGAAGCATTCGGACGCTGTTTGGAACGTATGCGTCAACGTGCAGCAACGTATATGGAAACCGCAGGTCAGACAATATCTGCTTCGTAAGAAAAAGGAGGGATTTCTATGTTGACGTGGTTTTGGTCATTGGTATTATACTTACAGATGCAGCCATTTACCGCCTTTCTCATCTTTGGTCTTAGCGGATGGATAGGTGTAAAATGTATGGACGGCGGGAAGGTCATCCAGTGGATTGGCTGGATTTGTCTCGCCGCATCACTTGGCGTTGTTTTGTTATATGTGATTGGTATGTTTACCAGTCCGATGTCGATTTAGAGGATAGACCGTAACCGGATAGATTAGGTTACGGTTGTTTTTTTTTCATGAAACGATTTGATTTGGAAAGGAGTCGAAAAAGATGGCAAAGGCAAAGAAAAACATGGAAGAATATCGCGGATTATTTGGACAGAGTCTTGTCGAACTGAGAAAGCATAAAGACGAACTGCCAGAAGATTTTTTGGATTCATATGTCATATATACGACGTATTTCCATCAGTATGCACTTGGATGTACTGGCGTGCGGAGAGCATTTCATCTGTATGTTTCCGAACAGGGTCTTGGATATCCATACGTGGCTGCAGCCTATAAAGATGCAAAAGACCATGGCATTCTTCCATACACAAAGAATGGTAAGGATACGATTTATGGAGAATTAGGAGCAAAACAGTTTACACGAAAAGCCATTACCGTTCGTGAGGCGTTAGAACTAAAGGCATTCATTTGTGATTTTGAACCGATATCGGAGCAGAAACACCAATAGCATAGAATATATTGGATAGAAAGGATAGAAATAAATGAAACGAAAAATGTGTGTTTTGCTTATGGTATTGGTATTCGCCATATCTATGACTGGGTGTCAGGTAGCCACCCGTAGTTTTGGCGGAGATATGACACTGGAATTAAAACCCGGAGAGAAATTAGAGGCGATTACATGGAAGGAAGACAGCCTGTGGTATCTAACACGTCCTATGCGGGAAGAGGAAGAACCGGAAATCCATATGTTTCAGCAGTCCAGTGAATTTGGACTTATGGAAGGAACGGTCACTGTTGTGGAGTCTAAGAAATAAGGAGGGATGGGCATATCTGATGTAATGATAGTTATCATAGAAATTCTGATTGGCGCAGGACTTGTCTTTGGGTTATGTCGGATTTGGTTTGGTCCGTTAAAGCGGTCATTGGATAACATGGAGAATGGGAACAGCAAGGCGTTCCACCGTTTTCAAATAGCGTTGGACGCTGTATCCGATGTTGTCTACGAATGTCATGACAACAGGTGTTATTCTGACATGGATGCTGTCCGGAATTCAATTCTTTTGTTTGCTGCTGCAGACCGGTTTTTCTTTTCCGAAGATGTATTGCGAGAAACAGAAACTTTGTTTTATAAAGGGTTGAAAGAAATCGATGCTGTATATCCGGAAATATCCGAACAGACCGGACAGATTCGAAGATTTATGGAACGCTTTTATTTTGCTTAAAGAGGTGGATGTGAAATGAAAAAATTTCAGATAAAGGACCATGTGTATTTTCGGACAGCTTATGTACCGTTCAATGAAGGTATTGTAAGAAACATTCTGACACCACATGGAGGGTTACTGACCATTGAGGGTATGGGTAATACGCATGGAACATATACGATAGCCGCATCCAATTGTTTTCATACGGCAGAAGAACTAAATGCTTACAACCAGCAGACATCGGATGCACAGGTTTTGGAATACCGGTCATCTATTTCGACAGTCAGTGATTTGGTCCGTTTTATGTATGACCACACGGTTAGTAAAGCAGAAGAATATACAGACTGGGAAGCCCGGGCTGCTGCCTGCGACGCAGCAAAAGAGCTGTTGGGGTTGGATTTGAGTATTGAGGAGTAGGACGAAAGGGAGGAATGAGATATGAAACGAAAGGCACACTGGAAGAACCGGATTTTAGGGGGAATTACCTGTTTCGCTGTTTATGGCGTGTTTGCCGGATGTGGATTTGTGGAGCAGGGACGCTATGGACTGGGAATGTTTGTTAGTCTTATCAGTCTGGCATATCTTGGTTTGTTTACGTATGTAAATGAAGATATCATATCAGATATGCATTAGAAGAGACAAAAAGACCATCCGTTTTTGGATGGTCTTTTTTTTTTGCTGGTTTTTTTGTCTGTGGGGACAGATTTTTTTTGCCGGTTTTTTTTTAATTGTGACGATTTGCCATGATAGAGGAAACCGTATCAAGGGCGGTGTTGGCAACTGGCATCATCCAGAGACTTCCGGTTCCACGATAGACATTGACAAGTCCTTCTCCGGATGTGGCACTTCCAATCAATGTTTTTGTAGACCGTTCAGTAGTAAATCGAAGACTGGATGACCATGCCACAACAAGATTGCCATCCACTCTCAACGTATCGTTCTGCAGATTGATTTTTATCAGCTCTTCCTTCGGACAGTCACATTCTACGGCAAGGATACCATGTCCTGTCACCATCGTATTCCAGATGCCCATGCCTCCAAATACGGCAGAGGATACATTCTGCCTGCGCTGCGTAGTAATGTTTAGGGTGTCTTCCGCTGCAAGGAACATGCCATCGTCCAAGGTTACCGCACCGCCCCATTCATCAAGGTCAATCAGAAGCAGATGTTTATACGTCGGCTCCAGCATCAGAATGCCATTTCCGGTATATTTTGGTTTGATGGCCGATTCTCCGGTGACCGCTCCTTTGAGTCCTTTATGTAGGAAATCTCCAACACCTTTGACATCGGTTCTTGCTTCTACATCCCCAAGCATCCACTGCATCTTTCCAGCAGAGATGACGACACCGTTCCCCTCCTTTAACTGGCAGAGTACCTGTCGTTTGTTGCAGCCCATCTTGGATGCATAATAAGCCATTTCCGCTGTCCATGGCATAACGGATAAATCCCGTTTATATTGGACAATCCGCATACAGCCTTTCTTATCCAACTGGTCTACATCATCGTTATTTAATAAGTTTTCCACCTCGTATCCCATTTTGAATACCGCCTTTCTATTCATTTTCCATCAGCATAGCACATCTTTTGACGTGGGACAAGCCTCTCTGTTTCCTGCTGCCCTCGCTCGCCACCCATCCGGCTGGATGGACGGCTCGCGGAAAATCAGGGGCGTTTATTCGGGTGTGTGATGGGGATGGTTATGGAAGATGGAAATTTGGGTATGTTATAAAGGTATCTGATATTGGTTTATGCGTACACGGGCAGATTTGATGGATATGGTCCGGATATTTTCTATTGGTTTTATATGCAGGGTAGATAAGTTGACGGTGTATTTAAGGTTATTATATGGGTATCTTATTTGTGTGTGTTATAGAGGATTGGTAGTATGTGGTCACTGTGTTATCATGGAAAAATCATAGCCTTATTTGGGGTTATTATTTGAAAATTCTATTTGTATGTTTCATTTGTGGTTGAAATTTAGGGATACTATACGGGGATATAATGATTGCTATTTGATAACGAGTGATGATGTCTGGGTGCATGGTATGGTTATGGGTAATGTAGGGAATCTATTCGGGGTTTTCATTTGGGAATGTTATTTGGGAGTGGTATGAATGTGTTTTATGCAGGGTGTTTGGTCATTGAGAATCGGAATCCTTGAATAGGCATGTGCTGCATATATAAGACAGGGATGAATCCGTTCCATAGGTAATGGATAAGCAGGTGTGGAATAAGGGTATACTATTTTGGGTTGTTATTTTGGTGTTTTTGCTCGCCACCTGTCCCGCCGGACAGACGGCTCGCCGAAGGAGAGGGCGGATTTCAGGGCTATTTCAGGGTAAATTTGGGGTGATTTTAGGGGTAAATCGCCATAGGAGTATGGGGTTTCTGTTCATACCCGCAGACGGTAAGATTTCTCGTATTTATCCGGCTCGCCACCTGTCCTGCCGGACAGACGGCTCGCTGAAAGGTGGTGTTAAGATTTGATGGTTTCGTGGATATATCGGGGATAAGAATGGCTTAAATACTGGGTTTGTTGGGTGTTGGAGGAAAGTGGAAGAGCATAAGGGAAATTTGGTGTTTCGTGCGTTTTTATTCCTCTTATTTCACAGACCATTGTTCCGCAGATTTTCCTATGTTATAATAAATATAATAAGAAAAGGAGCGAACAGTATATGACAAAAGAGACAAAACCGCTGGATGAGTATTTTCAGATATACGATGAACCGTTTACTCGTAGTTTATATATAAATCAATTGTTACTGCATATGACGACAGCACAGTTACGGCAAACATGTCAAACCTATGGATTAGAACCCATGGAACAGTATTTAGATATGAGAACCCTGCGGACAAAAAACGGCGAAGAAAATATCAAAGGGTTTATCCGGTATTTGGATATCTATTTAATAGAAAAATCCGCCGGAAAAGAATCCGACCTTCGTATTTTAGGCGAAACTTTAATTGGTATTCCATTGACCGGTAAAACATCTCATTTACTTCGGTTGGAAATCATTCAAGGTATGTTATTAAAATATCAGCAAGCATGAACGTTTCTGTCCGATTTGCATACGCAAATCGGACACCTCGGGGGTAAACCCCCGAACCCCCTTTTCATTTATGAAATATAGGGTTCTTGCGTTCACACATGTTAGGTGAAAACGTATCATACACATAGAATAAAAAATCGCCAAAGAGTACACATAGAAGGTATCCGAAAATGGTAACCCATTTTCGTACTCTTGGGGCGCCTGCCCCAAACCCCCTCTCATTTATGAAAAAAAAATAAAATGAAAAAATGTTCAAGAAAAATTAGAAAGGAAATAAGAAAAGAGGTGACAATCATGACAGCAAACAGCATGAGCAGAGGTGCGGCGAAAATTTCAAAAGTGAATCATACGTCTTGGTTTTATTTAAGTACCGGTGAACGTGTGATGAAATTAGGAATTTGGTCTATGAAACTTGCAACCCTAGTGGGCATTGGTATTGGCATCATTGCTCTGATTTTGGCAATTTATGTCGCTGTCAATATTTGGGGTGGTATGACCGGAGCCGTTACTGGACAGATTCAGCGTTCTTGGGATTATCATCACAGATGGAGAGGCTGGTAATAAAGAGCAAACAGATACAACAGAATTTCTGTTGTATCTGTTTTTTTTTTTCGGGGACATTTACAATAGATAATAAAAATGAAAGGAGTACCAGATATGGTGAAAGCAACAAACATTCAATGGGATATCGACCTCGAAGACGGAGAAACATATGAAGACGTAATCAAATCGCTTGGTCTTCCGAATGAACTTTTCATTCCAAAGACTCTAAAAACAGAAGATGAAATTTCAGATTATATCTCAGACCTAACCGGATTCTGTCATAGAGGGTTTTCACTGAAGAAGTCGTAAATAATTGAAAAAAAAGCAATGGAGCGCAGTTGCTTTTTTAAAACGTAACATAAAATAGTTGCAAGTTTATTACCATAATGTAGGAAAGGATTTCTGTAAAAATGAATAACACATCACATATTTTCACTTACGTAATAAAAAAGATATCGAAACATCCCATGTATGGGTCATCCATAATAATAAAAGATTGTGGTATTGATAAGCATGCTGCAATTCAGTTTTTACAAGAATACAATCCACAGAACGACCCGAATGACTTGTTAGTGTTAGAGGAACGGGAATATGTGAATAAGGAACAATTTAAAAAACAACTTACATTATATCAGCGACCAATTTGGTCAGCAGCGTTTCATGGGTATGACAAGTTACCATCTACCGACAAAAGATAAAACACCTTTGAAATTATGACACACCATATAGAAGTATAGATGAGACATGCTATAATAAATACAAAGGAGAAAGGAGGAAATAATCTTGACGGTACATTTAGGACGAACACGAAAATTGAAAGAGTTACGACGTGGTGATATCATCAACCTTCGAGTCCCATTTGAGGAAAACACACGGGATTATTATAATGGATATAAGCCGGAAGAAATTCGTGGCAGACCGTTTACCAATCGATTCGGACAGTCGGGAAAAGAACGCATGGTCATTTATATGGGTCGTATGGGTGTGACCATGTTATATTTACCAATGACAAGTAAACAACATGACGCCCATGAATGTTATGAACAGTATGAATTGAAGGATAATTCGATGACGCCAAAGAAAGACCCCACTCGAAAATCCTATGTGGAAACGCATACATTACGTGCTATGCACATTGGAAGTAACCGAGATTTACCCTATACCGGTCGTCTGAATAAATTAGATTTAGGCAATATCATTCATCGAGTAGCCAACAATACATTACATTTGGATACCAACCGAGACCAACGGGGTTATATTCCGGAATCCATGCGAGAAGTTTTTTTAATGGAGGTCATACAGCAAGGTTTTTCAGATTGGAAACAAACATCCTATGGGGATGTATATATGAAAAAGGACAGGAGTAGTCAGGTTACGTTAACATCCTTTGGAATGGTTCATTATCATGTAAATACAACAAAAGAAGAAGTACATGCCATGATTTCTAAACGAGAAGGACGACCATTGCCACCATTAAAAGAGACGGATTTGGAGTTCGAAAAGAACATTGAACAATTAACAAAAGGAAAGGAACCATCACAATATGCTGCCGCTTATTAACGGAATCATACAAACAAAACAGGGCTATGCGGTTAAAAATTTTATGCAGCCGAATCAGCCACCGATTGATATTGGACATTTAGTGTTTCCAACATATCAATCCGCCGTACATTATCTATCCAACCTGTTATATCCGGAATCGTATCGACCATATTTACTTGCAGTAGAAACACAACCGCCTACGGAAGATATATGGAATAATTTGATATTCACTGGACATATTGCAGGTATTTATAATCATGAGTGCAAACAGTTTCAATCTGCCCGTCAGTTAAATATGCAGGCTGACGAAGGATTTGAACAGGCTTATGTGGAAGCATTAGATGCAACATATCAAAGTATTCAGACAATGATTCAGAAATAAAGAAAACCATGGAATAAGAGACCGTCTTGTTTCATGGTTTTTCTCATGATATAATATAGAAAAAGATGCGAATATCACAGGAAAGAGAGGATAGATAATGGAACAAGAGAGAATTCTAGTTGCATTTGAACTAAATCGTTCCAGTAAAGGAAGTCAAAATTTAACAACCGGGAATGAAATGATAAACGCAAATGACCGCATGCATTTTCATGTGAGGAGCAAATTAACCGAACATTTACGTTCCCTTGCAAACCTCGAAGCGAGACAACAGGTGGGAGATTTGTCAGAAGAAAAAATATTTTCGGAAGAACACCCCTGTTATGTAATCGTACATATCGCACCGCCAACCAACCGCAGGATGGACCCGCCAAATTGGTATCCAACAGTAAAAGCCTTGATTGACGGCTTGACAGATATGGGAATGTTTGCGGATGATAATAAGAATATCATCACAGGTTTTTTATTTTTAGATGAACCAAAAACACAAAATAAAAAGTATCGAATTGTTTTAGAATTATGTCCGGGCGACATTCGAACCATGTTGCAGTCAAAGGAAAAAGCAGCAAAACATGTATTTGACGAATTTCCATATGATACAGATTTTGAACCAATCCGATAAAAGAAAGGAGACAAAAAAAATGCCTGATATGACATTTGAAGAAGAACAGCACCAATTGGATAAACAGGCAGGAATCATACACAGTTTTGTCGCCGGTTGCGATGAAGCCGGACGGGGACCCTTTGCCGGACCGTTGGTTGCAGCCGCAGTGATATTACCGGAACATGCAAATTTACCGGAAATCACAGATAGTAAGAAAGTCAATAAACGTTATCATCGTCAATATGCAGAGCACGTATTGCAGGAAGCACTGGCTGTCGGAATCGGTGTTGCCAATGTAGAATTTATTGACCGATTTGGGATTGGACTTGCCAATCGGTATGCAATCGAAGAAGCGGTGAAAAATTTAAAAATTCAGCCTACACGATTGCTGATTGACGGAAGCGGTCAACAGGTCATAAAGACAGACATCCCGCAGACACAAATTGTAAAAGGAGACCAGAAAAGTTTATCCATCGCAGCAGCATCCATTGTGGCAAAAAGTGTGCATGATGAATTGATGCGGCAATGTGCCGCCGAATTCCCCGAATATGATTGGGGGACAAATGCCGGATATGGAACACCCGGACATTTAGAGGCCATTGAAACGTATGGAATTTGTAAATATCATCGCAAATCATTTAAACCTATTAAAGACTATTTAAAACGGAAAGGAATGACAATCGCATGAAAACAGCGGTATATTTACATCGGAATCCAAGTCAGGGTATGATACAAATCATCCAATCAGCTACGGTTGGGGATATTTTAATATCAAATTTCCCACTGGTTATGAAACACGTTCGATATATATTTGGAAAGAAACAACAGACAAAAGCATCCGTTTGGGGGACTTCTAATGAAACACATTTCATAAAAGCAACCGATTTCCCGTTTAATTGGATGTTGTCATATGCCAAAGAAGCCGGTGTAATTGCAGCACTTGCAAGAGACAGTGACCGAATGTTAATGTTTTTTCCAAAAGATAGCGATATCCCGGCATTCTATATATTTCTTGCCATGTTATATAACGATACCGTACGAGTATTTCGGGGAACAGACCGTTTGACGTTTACGATGCAGGATTTTAATACCCCACAGGTAAGAGCACAGTACGAAGCCTTTGTATTACCGGAATTGACACCGCTGCCAACACCATCGACATTATTAAAAACACCAAATGGCGCAACAGTACGACCATATCAGCAACAGATGATTGATTTTAGTAAGACACATCCAAGCGCCGGTTGGTTTGTGGATATGGGATTGGGAAAAACGTTGGCAACATTGGTCTTATTAGACGAGTGGATAAAAAATAACGAAATCGATGCAACAAAACCGATTTTAATCGTAGCACCCATTATGGTAGCTTTGGATACATGGAGTAGGGAAGCAGCAAAATGGGGATATGACTGGGACATCAAAATCAATGTTCGGCTGACACCAAAAAAAAGAGAGAACTTGTTACGTGATTTATTACTTCCAATGGAAAAACCAACCTTGTTTTTAACAAATCCGGACCAGTTGGGGCCTATTAAGGATTATTATTTCTCCTTTAACATCCCACTCCCGTTTGAAGTGCTTATCATTGATGAGTTGTCACAATTTAAGTCACCGACAGCAAAACGAAATGAAATGATTTCCTATTATCGAGCAGGTGCAAAGAAATTCTTAGGGTTGACAGGAACACCGGCATCCAATCATTTACTGGATGTTTGGAATCAGTTGAAACTTATCAACAAATCAGATACCCATTGGGCAGGAGAATCTATTTATGAGTTTCAGGATAAATTCTTTATTCCGGTATCAAAAACAGCAAATGGATTTGTACGGAAATGGGAACCGAAATTTGGAGCAGAAGATGTTATTTATCGAAACATTTCCAAACATGCCATTTCCATGCAGACAAAAGGCTTGGTAGAATTACCGGATATTTCTTATTCGAATTTATATGTCGAACTTCCGGAAAAGGCACGACTGGAATATGACCGACTGGAAACCGATATTAGGGCAGAATTAGAAGATGGGCAGAGCGTAACGTATGAAACGGAGGACGGACATTCATTTTTTCTACCAAATGACGACGTGTTACGTGCAAAATTATTGCAGATAGCCGGTGGCGCTTTATATACAAATCCACAGACACATACATTTACAACCTTTCACGATGAAAAGTTACTTGCATTGGACAATCTCATCGAAACGGCAACATCGCCATTACTGATATTTTATTGGTTTGAGAGTGATAAAATCCGAATTGAAAAGAAATATAAGAACCGAATCCCTGTATTGGATTCCAAAGATAAACACGTTCAGGATGTGATTTCAAAATGGAATGCAGGAGAAATTCCGGTGTTATTAGCACATCCGGCATCCGTTGGTCATGGATTAAACCTACAGGAAGGTGGACATACCATCGTATGGTTTACGTTGCCAAACTGGGACAATGATAAATATCAGCAGGCGAATAAACGATTATATCGAAGTGGTCAGACCCATTCTGTCAATGTGATTCATCTGCTGGTGAAAAACACAATAGAAGAAATTATGATTCGTTCCTTAAAATCCAAAGAAAAAGTGAATTCAAAGTTTATGTCTGCACTCGATAGAACAGAAAGGACTTAGTATGAAAAAAAACAAAGTGCAGAGGATGAAAAAACATCCTCTGCAGAAAGGAAAAGACTTACTCACAGCAAATTATAAATTTTTTCAAAAACATCCGGTATATACAGCCGTTTCACTTATCATCTTATATTTTTTATGTGACATTTACTTGTTAAATTTATATGATGATTCTGCAACAAATCTGGCGATTACAAGTTTGATTCTTGTGCTATTGCTTTTCTATTTTTATTATGTTCACGGATATGTTGTCGGCTGTTTGCCAAAACAAAAGCAAGATATACCTACAACATGGAAACATCCAAAACGAATCGTACTGATTGGTTACGGGCTTATTGGTATTCTAACTCTTTTTCTCGCTATTGGATATCCAATATGGATAAAAGCATTTTCCAATGTAGATGGAGCCTATTATCAGTCGCAAGTCATTTTATTGATTTGTATTGCACCAGTTGTAGAGGAACTTTGCTTTCGTTATTTCCTATATGATAGATGGGCAAGAGTTCGATTTGGAAAATGGAAAGGATTTTTCTTGACCGGCTTTTTATTTGTGCTTTGTCATCCGGTCAGTGATATACAGAGCATGGTTCTTTATTGGATGCCAACGATTTGTTTTTATTTTGTTTATGACAGCTTTGGTTTATACGGTTCCATTGTTGTTCATATGTTATTTAATTTTATCGCCTTATAACAGGCAGAAAGGAAGGATAGGTTATGAACCCTCAACAGAAACTCACAGATATCCATATGTTAGTTACATATATCAAAGAACATATGGACACAAAACCGGTTGCCGAAGAAAATGAGAAATTGGATGAAATCGGAAAAACAACCGTCACAATTGCAGAAATGCTGCAAACATTAGAACAGACTGTCAGTGTCGATGCCAACAAAGAATTTAGCGAATATCGAAAAGCATTGGGCGAAATCACAGAGACAATTTACAGTCAGTTGAAAGATATCAAAGACAGTCTGGATAGTAATGAAACAAAAACTTCCACATTGTATGATAAAGTGGAAGAAGTATATGCCACCTATGTTGGTATTTTAAAATCCAGTTCTGAAAAGTTAGCTATGCAGAATGAGCAATATACGGTAGAAGCAAAGCATTTGATTACCGAAGTAAAAGAATTGACTTCCAGTGTAAAAGAAGTCAGTCAGAAAGTATTGACCGAAGACCAGTTGCAACTTATGCTACAGCAGGTTGAAGAACAAGTAAAACAGATTGGAGAACAGGACAGAGAATTCAATCAGTTATATTTGAAAAAATCTGCTAGTTTGGATGATATGGTATCGAGCATTCAGACCGCTTATCAGCATTTAGACGAAACCTTATCATCCGTAGACGAAAGTTTTAAGACGGCTGTTAGTCGATTAGACCTTTTATTGATGCAAGCAAATCAGTTAAGCAGAAAGGAGAAAGGAACATGGAAAATGTAAGAGAAAACGAACTGTTAACACAATTGGATGCCTTACATCAGGAAGTCACATCCATTGCAAGTCAAATATCCGGACTCCATGCAACAAAGAAAGGTATCGATAAAAAAGCAACAGTCATCGGACGGGCGCTGATTGAACAGAAAAAGACGACTGAACAGGTAATGGGGCATCAAAATGCGTTAGTTGCACAAATGGAAACACAGATGTCTGAAACAACAAGCGGACAAAAACATATTCAGGCCTTGATTCAGGATGTGAATCGGGATGTCCGTAGATTTCGAAACGTAGAGGAACGGGAAGATGTCATTTTAAAAGCCTTGAACCGTTTATCAACAGAACAGACCCAGTATATGACGGAAACACAATTGTTGTATAAAACAGCACACACGGATTTATCAACGGTATATGAAATTTTAGACCAGTTAAAACAGACCATTACACAAATGGATTTGCAGAATCAGGTCGAATTTATGTCACATGCTATGACACAGATTCAGGGACATTTGGGACAATATACGGAAGCAAGATTGAAAATTGAAGGAGCGATTGCTGACCGTATGGCTGATACGGAAAAACAGATTCAGAGCATTGAAAACCAAATGACAGAACAGGCAAGAAAAATTGCCATGGTTGCTCAGATTGCCGCAAGTTATGAGAAAAAGACAACTGAAATGTGTGAAAAATTCGATGCCTTCTTAAATGAAATGCAGCCGGAAACAGAACTGGAAGACACATCATTAGAGGCAATGTTTGCAGAAACACAGCCGATTGAAATAACTGCAGAGGAAGAATCTTTCGATGATGATTATTATTATGATGACGAGGATGATACGGAAGATAACGACACCATAGAAGAGTATGACGAAGACGATGAATCTATCCGAGAATCTGTAACAGAAGATGACTTCCATATTCAGATTTTGGACGACAATGAAGAACCACAATCAAAGACAGTTCCAAAAAAGAAGAAAGGGTTCTTTTCCCGGATGTTTGGGGGTAAATAGATATGGAAGATGAAAAAATCAAACAGTTGTTAGAAACAGCCTTACTTCCGGCAGTATTGGAATTAACACGGACAATCGAATCCATGGCAGATAAGCAAGGATTAGACCATCAGAAAGTAGAACTGGCATTACAAAATGACCGAAAGGAAACACAGACGATGGGGCAATCTATGCAGTTGTTGATTGAAACTGTATCAAAATTATCAGAACCAGTGAAACAATTGGTAGAGGCAACCAATCAGTCCAATCGGCTGCAGACAGAACAAAATCAGTTATTGCAGACATTACAGGATACAATTGCCGAACAAACAGCACGATTATCTGTCATGCATTTGGCCGTAGCAACACAATCAGACGACTCCGGCATCAAAGCAATCTATGACAAATTAGAAACAATAGGCAGAGGATAGGATATCCTCTGCCAAGGGAGAAAACAATGACTAAGGAACACTTAAAAAAGGGCGCCGTTGTTGGACATCTCCACGTAGAAGAACGGTTTCAGAAAGGAACCAATTATTATTATCGTTGTCGTTGTGATTGTGGAGAAATCGTAAATGTGGATGCAAGTCGATTGGAACACGGCTTACGGACGTCTTGTCGTTGTAAAGGCGTCTATTTAGAGGTTGGCAAAACGTATGGGCATTTGACAATTCAAAAACGATTAAAACGTGGGGTATATGAAGCAAAATGTTCCTGTGGGACAAATTTGATTGTCACAACGCATGAAGTGATTCATGGATATCGTACAAGCTGTGGCTGTGGACATTATCCGTATCGAAGAAAGAGAAGAAAAGACAATGCCACAGGATTTCGTGGTGTTTCTATCAATCGAAAAACAGGGCAGTTTATCGCTTATATCTGGGCAGAAGGGAAAAATCAGTATTTAGGTACCTATGGTACATTAGAAGAGGCCGTAAAAGTACGACAAAATGCGGAAATGGAATTAGAACAGACAGGAACATATCAACAAAAAAAGAAGTAAAGCGAGGTAGTAAAAAATGGGCGATACCATTACAGTATTATCAGACCTTGATAAGATACGACAACGTCCCGGAATGTATATCGGGGATAACGACCGGCTTGGATTAAACACCATTTGCCGGGAAGTTATCGACAATGCTGTCGATGAATACCCGAATTTTCCGGACAGAACAAAACCCATTATTATAACCTTACAGAAAGATAACATTCTTTCTGTACGGGATTATGGACGGGGAATATCTCCCTATCAAAGTAAGAAAAATAAAGGTGCCATCGAAGAACGATTGGCATATACCCGTATCGGTGCGGGTGGAAAGTTCCGGGAAGACCGGGAAAAGAATGGAAACCGTTTTGCAGGCGGTTTAAATGGAACCGGAGCCACCGGAGCCAATGCCATGAGTGCATTTTTTCATGTACAGATTTGGAAAGATGGTTATTATTTTGAAGACCATTATGAAGATGGAATCCCAAAAACCGAATTGAAGAATGGGAATCTCCCGAAAACAAAATTAAAAGAATCAGAAACCGGAACTTGTGTGACATTTCAACCAACAAAGAAATATATGAGGACAGTCAAAATTGACCCCGTTTATTTGATAGAATATTTACAGCAAACAGCCTATTTGAATCCGGGATTGACATTTCATTTTCGAAACGAACGGGACGACGAAGAGGAACAAACCTTCTGTTATGAAAACGGGTTATTAGATTATATGAGCCTACTGGCAAAGGATGAAAACGATGTGCCGGTATCTTTTTTAATCAAACCCTTTTTGATTCATGGAACAGCCGAAGCAACTGTAATGAACCAAACCGTACAGATGGAATTAAACCTTGCCGTTGCGTTTGCACGCGGAGAAACGTTTGCAGCAAAGACATTTACCAATGGAATTGAAAATCCATCCGGCGGAACACATTTACAAGGCTTTTATCAAGGATTGGTCGCATTACTGCGTCATTATTATGAAGAATTTCAGAATGAGTTTACAGCCAAGTATCGAAACCAGTTAGAATTGATTAAAAAAGTAAACGGACTGGCAAACACGGCAGACGTATTTAAACTGGTAAAGGCTCGAAATCTATCCAAGAAAACGTATGTGATTATTGATTTCAAACACGATGACCCTATTTTGCGTCCACAGACAAAGGATGAATTGGCATCTCCGGAAGCAAAACCGGCAGTAGCCGATTTATTTTATGAAAAGGCGATGTTACATTTAGACCAAAATATTTCAGCCGTACAGGAATTGATTGGATTTTTAATCAAAGAGTTATATGAAAAAGCCAAAGCAGAAAATACTACCGTAAATCTAAATAAAAATGAAATGAAACAGATTGTGTCTTCAAAGTTGGCCGCAGCAAAGAGTAAAGACCCGAAAGTAAAGGAAATTTTTATTGTAGAGGGAGACTCCGCCGGGGGCGGTGTGAAAACCTTACGGGATGCCGAATTCCAAGCAGTATTGCCGTTACGTGGAAAGGTGTTGAACGCAAAGAAAGCAACCCTTGCAAAAATGTTAGCAAATACAGAACTAGCAACACTCACTGTCACACTTGGAACCGGAATTGGCAGTAAGTATGATGAGAAAAAACTACAGTATGATAAAATCATCATCGCCACAGACCAAGATGATGACGGACTGCATATTCAAGTGTTATTGATTACCTATTTCTGGGAATATATGCCGGATTTAATTCGAAATGGACACGTATATATTTTAGAAACACCGTTATTTGTAAACATTATGAAGGGTAAACAACCAGACCATTATACGTATTCAACGAAAGAACAGGAAGAATTCCAAAGAAAACATCGAAAATCCATTGTGGAAGTGCAGAGAAACAAAGGACTTGGTGAATTGTCAGAGGAAGAAGTCGTAACTTGCATCCTGACACCGGAAACACGCCGTCTGACACAATTGACCGTGGATGATGACGAAGCCATGTACGATTTGGTGGAACAGTTAATGGGAAAAGATGTACAAAGTCGAAAACGATTATTTCTGAAAGGAGAATAACAAATGGGAGAAATCATAACACCAATCACCGATGTCCGCACACGGTTTAAATCCAATTTTTATCAATATGGTATGAGTGTTATTGAAGACCGTGCATTACCGGATATTCGGGATGGATTAAAGCCCGTGCAGCGGGCAATTTTGTTTGAAATGTTAAATTCCGGATACACATCAAATAAAAAGACAGTAAAAGTAAAAAAAGTCGTAGGAGCCATCATCGGAAACTGGCATCCTCATGGCGACGGCGCAGTCGAAGACGCAATGACAACTATGGCACAGCCTTGGAGTAATTCCCTGCCACCGATTTTTATCAAAGGAAACGGTGGTTCTATTTTTGGAGATGATGCTGCCGATGGGCGGTATATTGAGACACGTCTTACACCCGCTGGCGATGCGTATGGTTATAAATTAAAGAAAGGGATTGTCCCGTATGTGCCAAATTTTGATGACACGGATGAGATGCCGTCCATTTTACCGGCGCAACTTCCGTATCTGTTAATCAACGGCATCAATGAAGGTATCGCTGTCGGTGTGGCAGCATCACTACCACCTCATAACCCGGTGGAAGTGTTAAAAATGACATTGCAGTATATGAAGGACCCAAAAACAAAGACCGAAGATTTGTTGAAAATCATGCCCGGTCCGGATTTTCCATCAGGAGCCACCATCATCAATCAGGAAGAGTTACTGCGAATGTACGAAACAGGCGGTGGAGATAATCAAAATTCCTGTAAAATCCGCATTCGTGCCACCATCGAGTATGATAAAAAAGAGCATGAATTGCATGTTACCGAAATACCCTATCTATTTGCCGGCTCTATGGACAATTTGGTTACAGAATTGGCGCTGGCCACAACAGAGACCATGAACGGGAAGAAAAAAGTACCCCCAAAAATCACAGGCATCAATGCCGTTAATAACTATTCCGGAAAAAAAGGAATTGACATTTGTTTGGAACTGGCAAAAGGGGTTGACCCGGAAGAAATGAAACGGACACTGTTTGCAAAGACCCGTCTGGAAACAACGATTAAGTTTAATTTTCATGCGTTGAATGAAAAAATATTGCGGCGTTATTCTCTGCGTCAGTATTTAGCAGAATATACGGAATTTCAACATGAAATCGTCACTCGGGAACATGAATTAGAACAGCAATCATTAGAGGACCGTTTGGAAGTCATTGTGGGACGTATCATTGCCAGTCAATACATTGATGAAATTGTGGACGTGGTGAGAAATAGTAATGGGGCAAAACAGGTGAAAGATGTTCTGAAAAATGGTACAATCTTAGCCGGTACAAAACCAGAATTTCACAAAACAGTCAAAACCTTCCGCTTTACCGAACGACAGGCAGATGCTATCGCAGAAATGAAATTATATCAGTTGAATAAACTGGATACCAAACGGTTGCAGAGTGAAGGAAAAGAAATTCAGACCCGATTAAAGACCGTTACAAAAATTGTAACAGACCGGAAAACTCGTCATAAACTCATCATCAAACGATTACAAACAGAATTGGATAAATTACCGGATATGCCAAGAAAAACTCGGATTATTTCCGACAGTCCTGCCAAAGCATCCGAAATTGAACTGCCAACCATCCCATTGTTTTTACAAATGGACCATTATGGATATGTTCGCATTGAAGGGAAATCGTTTGAATCTGGTATAGAAACAACCAACAAGAGCCGCATCGGCTTTTTTGATATCCACGGAAATTGTTGGAATTTGTTCTTAGACCGAACCAAAGAAACAAAAGACAGAGGAACACTGATATCCCAGTTAATACCGACAACCGATAGAATTGTCGGCTTTACAACCGGTATTGAATCCGAAACAAAACGACAGGGTTTATTTCTGATGAAAGGCGGTTATGTGAAACGAATGGAACTTAGCCGTTTGTGGACAAAAACAAGGGCTACCAAAGTAACCGGTAAAATAGAAGAAGATTCTCTGCTTGCCTATTATGATATTCCGGACAATGTTAACATTGTAGAAATTGACGGGATAGACTATCCCTTAGACAATATCCCTTTACAGGCGCAGTCGGGAAAAGGCAGTGCATTACTCACAGAAAAGGACGAACCATACACCGTTGCATTCAAACAAGGAACCGTACAGGCAGCAAAGAAAAAGAATACCATCTTTGATGCCGTTGTGACATTCACAAAAGACGGACAGTTGTTGTTTGACTGGGATACATTAGATGTGACAGAAAAAGAAGGCTTATATGTAACAACTTATCAACAGTTATTGAAGGATACGTTGCTGTTTATCCATACCGATGGCACAGCCAAACGTGTAAAAGGAACCCAATTTGCCGTAAAGACAAAACGAACACAAATCGTAGCGGATAAAGAAGGGTCTCAAATCTTACTCATTCAGCCGGACACAGAAACAACCTTGGTCGGTGTGTATACGAACGGAAAACAGAAACGAATTGACGCATCAAAAATCTCTATCCAAAGTAAATTAGGTGGTGGTATGCGTGTCTTTTATTCGTCAAAGGATACCTTAGACCATGTGGAATCAGGGGAACAAAGTAATCTACCGATTGTAAGTTTTGCAACATTGCCAAAAGAACCGTAGGAAGTGCATCTGCACTTCCTACAAAAGAAAGGATATTATAGATTATGGAAACAAAAGATTTTGAGAAAATCTTAAAAACAGAATATTCAGAACGGTTTGACGAAATCCGAAAAAATGCAATGATAGTCTCTTATTTTAAATATGGAGCGATGAAAGAAAATTACGATACTTTTAAGTGTATCGATGCCATAGGCAATATAGAAAAACGATTAGAAATGTATAAGAAAACGGGAAATACCGAATTTTTAGCTGATGTTGCCAATTTTGCTATGATTGAATTTATGTATCCAAGTATAGAAGGAGCAAAATATATACCAACGGATACCGGTGCTTGTGACCTTGTTGGGTTTAGTATCAATGAGATTCGAAATCACGATAAGTAATGAAAAAAGTATCGAACATGTGGATTGAAAAACAATACGGAAAGGAGATTGAACGGTTATGAAAACATTTCATGTGGGTGGAATGAACCCATTGCGGAGATATAAAACTTTGGCGGCCGCACTTACAGAAGCAAAAGATGACGACACCATCGAGCTGCATAAAAATTTGACCTTTTGTGGGAAAATCACACGAAATATCATTTTAAAAGGAAATGGACACACCATAACAGTGGAAAACGGTGCGGTCGGCTTTGACTGTAGCGTACCCGTGGTATTATCCGATTTGACCCTCATCACAGAACCACGAGCCAATGGACTGGTATTACGAAATGGGGGAAAACTAAATAATGTCATAACAAAAATCAAAGGACCGGCACGTGTATTATTTCCTACAATTATTCATAAAGCCGGAACATTAACGTTAAAAGACTGTTCTATCATGCGATTTTCCGGTGAATCAAGTGGACAGGTTGCCGCCCAAAATTGTCAATTTACGGATTATTATGGAAGTTACTGCCATTTACAGGGCATGGAAAACATATCTCATTTTCATGGTATAACACAAATTTATGACTGTGATGTTGCTTGTTGTGCGTTTCATAATCAAACACAGATTCACACATCGAAAATGCAAGAGTTTAATCACAATTATGGAGACTTATCGCTTATTGGATGTCAAATCGCACCAACGGTAAATCAACCAGCCGTAAATATAAAGAAGGAACCGTTGGATGGTCCACTAGCAAAGAAAAATGACCAGTCTCACTTTGTATTAGAACAAACGGATGGTAGCACCCGTGTATATCGATATGAAAGTCAGATTCCTGAAGAATTTGTTGGGTTTCATATCTTAAAAGGGTCTTTAGAAATCCACGACACAAGAAATCCGGATACCAACGGATATCATATCATTCGTAATGCCTCATTGTCTTTCGTAGACGTGCAAGATAATGCTTATTATGAAACGGACCATACAACATTATCCATTGTTCGGTCAAAAGTCAACACTTCTACGAAAACAGAGACAGCAATGGAACGGTTAAACCAATTAGTGGGATTAAAAGAGGTAAAAGAAACATTGCAGAGTATTTTAAATACTATTTCTGCAAATCAAAAAAGTGGAAATTCCGATTTCGATTTTTCATATCATATGGTATTTGCCGGTGACCCGGGAACCGGAAAAACAACTGTTGCAAAATTAACCGTACAAGCCTTATTCGAAATAGGTGCTATTCCAGAAAATAAGTGTACGGAAGTATCTGTAGACCGTTTGGTAAAAGGATATGTGGGACAAACAGCAGAACACGTCCGACAGGTATTAGATGATGCGTTAGGAGGTGTTTTATTCATTGACGAAGCCTACGAACTAGCTGTAAAAGACGGACAAAATTCTTTCAATTCAGAAGTGTTATCCGTACTCATTCGTTATATGGAAGAACATCGGAACGAACTGGTTGTTATCGCTGCCGGATATGAAAAGGAAATGAAAGACTTCTTGGCATCCAATGTTGGATTAACACGTCGATTCCAATGGGTATTTTTCGATGACTATACACCAAAAGAAATGGCACAAATCTTTGATTTGATGCGAAAATCCTATAATGAGACCTACAAGGATGATGCGTTACAAAAGTTGGTACCGCAGTTATTTGGGAAACTCACCGGTATCTATTTGATGAAACCGGACAGTAAGGGGCGAATTACCAATGGAGGCAACGGTGGTTTAGTGCGAAATGTATTCCAGCAGGTATTGCAGGCACGAAATAACCGTATCATGGAACAATCTGAACAAGACCGAGCCATTACAAAAGAAGATTTAATCGTCGGTTTTCGAAAGGAAATGGAAAAGGCCGTAAAATTATAAGAGGTGAAAAATGAAACGGGAACAATTACACCAATATTTGGAACAGCAGGTACAAGTGACATTATTTGATGGTTCTTCCTATATGGGCATTTTCATGCGTTGTGATGACAAACGTTTTGAAACAAATCCGAATTTGTTTTTGAAACCAAATTATTATGTTCTCATAAACAATCAGGAAACAATCGTCAGTCCCATATTTCGTTGTTCACATATACGAAAACTAACCATCTGCTAGATGGTTAGTTTTATTTTTATAAAAATACATAGGTGAAAATAGAAAGGAATCTTTATGAACATAGAGAGGAATTTAAAAATACTCGGTATTGCCATTGTGACATGGCTTATTGCACTTATTTGTTATAACATTAGTTCAATTTTTTACAAAGGTTTCCGAGTGTTAATAACCATCCAGCAGGTTTTCGTTATCGAAATGTTTTTACGTATCGCAGATGAAGTAGACAACAGACTCACAAAATTTATCTTTATTGACTGTGTCGCAGTTTTTTTGTTTTTATTTTTTGTTCTGTGGCTTTAGAATTAGTTGAATACCAAAATACAAATTGGAGAAAGAACATAAAAAAAATGAGGTGGAAAAGATATGAAGAAAGCAGTAAAAAATGAAATTATGGAAGGAATGAAGATTCAGGAAGTGCGAATCGGTCAAAAAATTCTGGATGAATATGGACGGAAGTATGTAATCAGCAAAATCATAGATACTGACTATATCAAAACAGAAACCGGTGAAGTTTTATCCATTCACAACATTCGGCCGGACCCGTCAGAACCATATATCCTTGTAGGTGATGATAACAAATTGAAGCTAGTTGTTTCTCATGACGAATATTTATTTACCGCATGTGGGGAAACCATTGAAGAAGTAGGTTATGATGTAATCTGGGTTAGTATTGCAAACAGAGAACAGACTGCATCTGTGGATGTTGCCTGTCATCAAGCTGAAAAAGATTGTTCATGGATGCATACACAATGTTATCAAGATGGACTTCTAACTGGTTGTGAAGACCCGGATACAGAAGTGTCCATATCTATGGAAAATATCATACAAGAGAAGATAGCCCTAGATGGAGTGGAAAAAAAAGCAAAGGCAGGACAAAAGAATATGGCAGATGTTTACTGTCAATCCATATTACTGCGACAAAACGGAAATTTCAAATGTATTCAAAAATATGGTCGGTTTTATATTCAATATCAAGACGAAACACCAAATGGTTTCACATGGAATTTAGCAATTACACCGGAACAGGCCAGACACATCTTAGATGCAATAGCAAATCCTTTTGAAGTAGAACAGCCATTATTGACGCACTGTCAGAAATATATGGATGAATTAAAAGACTATTTCATCACAACCGCCTTGACCGATTATATGGACTTTTGCTGCCAATGTACACAGGAAGAAACCAACCGATTTTTGACGGAATTAAAGGCTTATCCTGATTTACAAGACCAGTTGTATAAAACAGTCATGAACCATTCCATGGAACAGGAAGGAGTAGCTTTTTATCAAATATATCAGGAAATTATAAAGGCACGAAAAAAGGGGAAAACGGAGGCATATGTCATTGATAAAACAACCATATAAAGCTATGATATAATCAGTGCCTTTGGCTTACGCCAAAGGCATGCCTTGGGGCTATGCCCCACACCCCCTTCCCTTTATGAAATCAAAGGAGAAAGGAGTCATCGGAAGAAAAAATGAAAAGACCAACCACAAGAGACAAATTTGATAACTTTGTAGATAAATTTGATAACTTTGTAGATAAATTTGATAATTTTGCAAACCATGGTGGTATTATTTTTCTAAGGGTTGTTCTCATAGTATGTATTTATTTCTTTAGTTATAGACAGTTACCGGTGATTGACCTACGAGATAAAGAAGTAGAAACAAAACCACGAATAGAACAGATATGAAAAGATGGTTGTGAAGAGAAAACATTTTTTTGTAAATATGCGAATGTCAATCCAACAAAAACATATTCCGTTGGAGTCAAACTCTCACAATACGGAGTAACGACAAAATCATGTTTTAATACAGCTACCTATACAATTGCGTATAAACCAAAACGGACAAAAGGATATGTAAGAGTCATCATTCCATTATCCGATACGTTACGTAAAAACGAGACGGTTGTTAAGTGTTATTATGAATGTGATTTTACATTTTTAGAGGAATTGGAAGAGGAATGAGTATGTTAGAAAAAGACAGAATAAAGGAACATCTGGACATACAGAAGACAATTTGTTTTACCGGACATCGACCAAAAGATTTGTTTGGATATAAGGAAAAAGAGCCTTATATACGGATTATAAATGCTTTAAAACCATTCTTATTTCTTTTATACGAAGCGGGATATACAGACTTTATTTCCGGCGGCGCTCAAGGATTCGACCAACTGGCTTTTTGGGCAGTGCATCATACACTTCCAAATGCAAATAATCATGTATTTATCCCTTTTTATGGGCAAGAAATACATTGGAAAGAAAAAGGATTATTTGGGCAAGACGAATATCAAAAAATGCTTAAATTAGCCACAACTGTCACAGATTGTTCAAACGGAGAAACCAATCTTGATTTTGGTCAAGCTGTTATACGATTGATGAATCGAAACAAGCAAATGATTTTAGCATCATCTGCTACGATTGCATTATTTGAACATGATAAGGACTATGAAATCAGTTCTGGTGGAACAGCAGCGACCATTCGAAAAAGTTTAGAATATCAGCATCCGGTTATTTTGTTAGACCCGAATATTTTAGACTACAAAGTAATCCAGCCAGTAAAGAAAGGGGGATAAATATGAAGATTGGAATTACAGAACGTGGCGATGCGGGCTTGGATTTCACATGGTATGAAAAACTAAAACAGACCGGATTTTATGGTTTTTATTATAACGGAGCCATTCTAATCACAAAAGACGCAAACCCAAAATTTCAGCAAAAAGTCTTTGAATTATTAGAACAAGAGTTCAAAAACGTCATCATTCATTTTACATGTACCGGTTGGGGTGGGACAACCATGGAACCAAATGTGCCTGCATATGAGACACAAATTCAACAAATGCGTGACATGATAGAACAAGGCTTTCCAATACAAAATTGTGTACTTCGAATAGACCCTATCATTCCCACTGCAGAAGGTTTGAGAAGAGTCGGTTTCGTTTTATCACATCCATTTATTCGAAACCATGCATCAAAACTTCGATTTCGAATTTCTATTTTAGATAGATATCAACATGTTTGTGACCGAATTAACCCGATTTTAAACACATCGTACACCGCAAGAAAACATTTTTATCCGAACAATTATGAACGGCAATACGTACTGCAATTTTTACAACAATATCATCTCGATTATCGATTTGAAGTTTGTGCGGAACCGCTGTTTATAAAAGAAGCAAATCATAAAAAAATATACAACATACAGGAATGTGGTTGTATTTCAGAAAAAGACATCAAACAATTTGGACTTATCAATAGTTCAGCACCCAATTATCCGCCTCAAAGACGTGGTTGTTTGTGTTTGAATTGTAAGACCGAATTATTAGAACATCGAAAACGATGTGAGCATCAATGTGCCTATTGTTATTGGCATGATTAGTCAGAAAACAGGTACATAACAACTATAAAAAAAAACAATAAACGAGGAGAAAAAAACAATGAAAAGAAAACTTTTAGCAATGACAATGACAGGAATGCTTGTAATCGGTATGTTAGCAGGTTGTGGAGGGAAAGCCCCGGAAACAACCGTCAACACAGAAGTATCAACGCAGAAAGAAGTCACAGCCAATGAAGTGACGGCAGAAAAATCAGTAACCATGATTCAGAACACAGCCAACGAGCTGTCAGCGGTCATTGGGGAAATCCAGACTGCAACAAACCATTCCTTTGAAAAGATGGTTCTTACCTATCAGAATGAATCCGTTACAATCACGGAGAAGTCTATCAGTGACCACAAAACAAACAAGAAGTTGGTAGTCACGAAAACCGAGAAGAAGAAAGAATTTTTCAACGCACAGGGAGTTCCACAGGTATCGTTGACATTCAAAGAGGTAACGAAATCGGCACAGCCACTCAAAATTGAAATCACATGGAAAGACAAAGAGGGTGCAGAGACAACCAAATCCGCAACAGTCAATGTCCATGTCGTGCCTGAATCTTTGAAAGTGGTCAAACCACTGACTGAAAATCAGAAAATTTCTGAAACCGTGAAAAAATATGATTTTGATGTGTTCGCAAAGAATGTGGCAGACAAAGCAAAAGAGAGTGTCGTGTCAGCAACCGTGAAGAAGTCGGACGTGCAGTTCGGGAAACCGGGTCATTATGAAATAGTCTACGAAGTAGTTTTGAAAACAGAAAACGGAAATGATGTGCCTGTGGATGTAGAAATCGTTGAGAAAGAACAGGCAGACAAATCCGAGGATGTTATCACTGAAAATGTCAAACCGGGTGAAAGTAAAGAGGATGTTCCTGTGGATGTAGAAATCGTTGACAAAGACAACGATAACGGAGCAATCACGGAAAACGTCAAACCGGGCGATGACCCGACTGTAAAACCGGAAAAGAAACCGGAAACAGGCGGAAATACAAGTTCCGATAAGAACAATGACAGTTCCGATAAGAACAACCAGTCTGATAAAAATAATAACAGCAGTTCCAACAAGCCGAATAGTGGAAACAGTAGTTCCAACAAGCCAAATGGTGGAAACAGCGGTTCAAATGGGAATGATAAGCCAGTAGACAAACCGTCACATAAGCACAGCTATTCTGCGTCTGTGACCGCACAGCCAACGTGTACATCCAATGGAACAAAAACATATACCTGTTCCTGTGGTGATTCCTACACAGAATCCATTCCTGCATATGGACATGCATGGACGCATCACGATGCAACCGGTCACTGGGGTAAGGAAGAAGTGACCCCGGGATGGGATGAACCGATTTATGAGACACGAGCAGTTTGTGGTGGCTGTGGAGCACAGTTTAAGACCGCTGATGAAGCTGTAGAGCATATCATGATGGAATTTGGAGATGCTTGTCAGAATTATCATACAGAAGATGTGCAGACAGGAACAATTCACCATGACGCGGTTTATAAAGATGTATGGGTAGAGGACAGCAAAGCCTATGACTCTTGTGCAAACTGTGGAGCAACAAAATAAACATGATAAAGTCAGAGGATGTGTTTTTCATATCCTCTGATGTTATTATAAGGGTCGCACCCCGTATGCGTGCGTGAATTGAAATGGCGTCTATTGTTGTGCCAACCAGTGTAAAATGTCGCACCTCACGCGAGGTGCGTGAATTGAAATATCTAGTACGGTAAAGTTGCACCCCACGAGGGTGTGTGAATTGAAATGTCAGAGGATATGTTTTCAGTATCCTCTGACTTATGGATATTACTCAACCTGTCGAAAATAAAATAAAGGATGTGAATAGAAATGACACCACAAGAAAAGTCGAACAAAAATGATTTCAGTTCGGAATTTAAAAAGGCATTGAGGCGTAAAAGACATCAGAGAGGCGATTATCGTTCGGATGAAGAGATACGAAAGGCGATAGATAAACTATATTATTATACTGAAGACGAGGCAAGAGAACGTATTCTACGATTGGAAAATGGACCAGAAACATATACCATAGAAGACGAAACATCCGAAACCGGACTTTGTTGTATCACAAGAGAGGAACTCATTGAAGATGTTAAAAATCAAATCAAAAAATAGTCATACTATATAAAAAACTGCCAACGAAAATCGCTGACAGTCTTTTTTTGCCGATTTTTTTAGTATCGACGTTTTTGGTAATAGAAACCAAAGATTCCTAATGATAACAAGATTCCAAGTCCAGCTATCAACGGTAAGAATGTCATCCAATTGGTAAATCCACCAGTGGATGGAATATCAAACGTAGAATGATTCGTAACTGTATAAGTGAAGTCATGAATCAAATATTTCTGCGTTTTCGGGTCATAGATACAGTTATCTTTATCGACACCGTACTTATTGACCTCTTCCTCAGTCAGATACGTAGGTACTCGTACAACTATTGGTTCTTTCAACAATGTTCTTCCACCCGGTGTTTTGACTTCTGTGATGGTATATACATCCGGGTACAGGTCAGAGAAGAGGACTTCTCCTTTTAAATCCGTTGTTTTTGTGGTCACATAGTTTCCGGCTTTGTTTCGGATTTCAAACTGTGCTTGTGGAAGTGGTGTCTTTCCATCTGAATCCAGTTTTTTCAGCTTGATACTACCATAAACAGGTGTATCTTTGGAAGAATATTTGTTACCACCTTGAATTGCAACCATGCCGTTTTCAGATTTGATTTGAGAAACATATTTCTCTGTTGGAGAGAATTTATTTCCATGTTCATCAGTGAATTCACCATTTAACGTATATCCCGGAGCCGGTTTCGTTTCCTGAATGGAAATCGTACCCAATGGAATGCTTGGGATACCACCATTTTTAAACAACGCATCACTAAGGTCTTTAACTAAATAGGTATCTGTTAATGCGGCAATATACTTTTTTGTATTCGGATTGTACTTCACTTCAATCACCCATTTCCGCTTTGCGGTAGACTGATAAGAATCAAAATCGGGCAAATTATCTTTTGTAAAGTAGCCGTCATAATAACAGATAGTAAACTGAGTGCCGTCAAGTGGTGGAACCGTATCGGTCTTTGCCCCATCCCAAATTTTAGAAATTTCGATACCGGCAGGGTCATCCATCGGCTTGTCCTGTGTATCGACCCGAACGGTAGTCACAGCATTTTTCGTTTCAGTAATGGAAAGACCCTGTCCGCCCTTTGGATAGATGGTATCGTCCTTGTAGTAACCTGTTGGGGGAGTAATTTCCCGAATCCAGTATTTCCCAAATGGTAATCCCGAGATAGAACCTTTTCCGTTTTCATCCGTGGTGATACGTCCATATTCTCTCGTACAGGATGCATCCGTATAAACACCGTAGACCGCCCCTTTCAGTGTATAACACTTGTTCCCATTTGTGATTTCTGGGTGGGTGGATGTTTTGGTCAGTTCAATTTTCCCTGTTTTCGGCGGTTCGTAAGAGGTCACAACATTTGCAGATGCTTTCTCCCCGGCTGTTACTTCGATTGTCCGACTATTCGTATCTAAGGAATATCCTTTTGACGGTTCTACCTCTCTTACGGTATACGTACCCGCATCCAAAGCATCGTCAGCGGTAGATGCAACACCATTCGCCCCGGTTGTGATTTGTTGAACATATCCGCCGGAACTATTATAGATGTTATATTTCGCGCCAGTCAGTGAATAATTTGAATTACCATTTGTAAGAGTTCCATTTGCAGACACCTTTGAAACACTTAAACCACCTTTCGGCGGTGTATAGGACATTGTTGCCCAGCCACCGATATCTTGGTATCCACCACCGCCAGTTTCAATAAAAATCCAAAAAGACGCCGTACCATTCACAGTATCAACACTTTTACATTCGGCAGTATACGTACCTGTCTTCGGACCCGGCGTATTTTCTCCCGGATTTGCTGCGCCCGGGTCTTGACAAACAAACCCTGAATAGGATTCACCGGCTAAGGGTCCATTAGAAAAACTTCCGGAAAAAACACCTGTACCCGTCCAACCCGGTTGACCCGGATTTGGTATTGTAACCGTAAATACAATGGACGCTGTACCAGTATACGTAGAGCCAACAGTTGGCGTAAAATCAAGAGTACATGGCATAACCAACGCTCTATCATCCGAGTCCTTTTGTGCTTCTAGCCACATTGCGGTTAAACTTTGTCGCAAGGACGAATCACCTTGCAGAGTTGTCTTTGATTCTGTACAAGGTTTTCCCGCTCGGACATGTTTTTCCAAACAGTCATCACCACAAAGTAAGGATTCGAAATACAAACGGTCTGCAATCGTATCAAAGAACGGTACCGCCTGTTTTGATTTCACAGTTGAAAAAGAAATCGTTACCGGTTGTTCACTTTGAAACGTTGTAGATGCGTTTCGATAACCAGTATGTACCGGTGTTTCCGTCACATCAATATCCACATTTGTATCCGGTTTTCCACCATCATAAGAAACAATCATTTCCGATAGATACTCAAATTCAGAGGAACGGATTTCAACTTCAACCGGTATATTATTTGGAACTTCAATATCGAGTGTTTTTATTTTTTTTCCATTTTTCAAAAAAGAGACTTTATCATCTTCTTTTTTCTGTTCATAAGATGCGGACCAATCAACATCCGTTGCACGGAAATTTACTTGGAATTCTTCCGTCTTTGTATCAATGGATACAGGAATCATTGGTCCGGTGTACACTTTTTTTTCAGGTTCTTTCGAGTCTTTTGCTGCAAATACCGTCGACATAGAAAAACCGGTACTCAGCATAGAAAGAACCAAAGCAAAAGCAAAGAATCGTTTTGTCAATGTTCGTTTCACATTCTATCCCTCCTATTTTATTTTTTTCTTGTTTTTATAGTATGGATAGCCGATAATTAAGGCCAATCCAATACAAAAGCAGCCGAAACCAATGTATAAGGCACTTTTATATTCAAGCATCCATCGTGAGGATTTGTTTTGCACCTGTACGATATCGGGTTCTTTTTCTATATCAGGCATTTCCGTTCGAATACCACGAACAATAAGCCGATGGGTGTTTACCCCATATGGTGTACAAGTAAGAAGCGTGCAAATATCTTCTCCTTGTTCTACTTGCAAATTAGTCAATTCCGTTGGAAGGACTACTTTTTTACTATCGACTTGATAGGCGAGGGTTTCTCCCCAAATTTCTAAAAAAAAGTAATCCCCTTTTTGTAGATTATCAAGGTCTGTAAATAATTTTGCATTTGACAGTCCACTATGACCCGTCAAAACCGTATGGGTACCGGGTCCGCCAATTGGAAGGGATGTCCCCTCCAAATGACCAACCCCTTTTTCCAATATTGATTTCGCCGTTCCATGATAAATTGGAAGTTGAACATCAATTGTCGGAATTTTTACAAGACCCATAACACCATCTTCATTGATGCTTAGTAACTTTGCATAATTGGATAAATCCGGTGAGGATACGGTTGCTTTAAAAGGGTCTTCTAAGTTCACAAAGCCACTGGAAACTACTTCATTATATTTCCGGGCATCTGCAAACATTTGCTCCGTCTCCGAATTATCCACGGCCTTCGTTTCTTGTTCTACTGTGTGTACCAAAGAATCCGTTTGATGTTCAAACACATAATTTGAAATAAACGGATAGGAACAAAGACCAACAGCAACGAGGAAAAGAATACTCACGATGAGAATTGCCTTCTTTTGTGATAAAAATTTACTCTTCATCCTCTTTCTTCTTTCGGAAATGATTTACAGCAACAACAGTTCCAAGTAACGCTGCCCCACATCCGGTCAATGTGAAGAACACCGTACCCATTCCACCGGTTTGTGGAAGTTTAAAGCCTTTGCTGTTCAAAATTTCCATATCCACACGGGAATGTTCAGAAGACGTACCACGAACAGTTGTAGAGGTACTCATATTCGTAGCACTGGTATCTACCGTAGCACTGGCACGTTCACCCGGCGTTTCAATCAATTGTTTATGCGGATTTGATTCCATGTCTTTAATATCATATAAGGTCGTTTTTGATGGAATCAGATTATCCACGGTACTATTGATGGTAATCGTCATAGGTTCTTTTAATAAATTATAGCCATTCGATGTAGAAATTTCCGTTAAAACATAGGTATCTGCTTCCAAACCATCAATAACAAGTTTTCCCTGTGCATTCGGTGAAAAGACCGTACCTTCCGATTCCTGCTTTCCTTTTGTTCCATCTGTTACCCAATATTTTCCCGGTGCTTCCTGTTTTGCGGTAATATAATGCCCGTCAGATTTATTCTGCAGAACAAATTCAACATCGGTTGCGACACCATCATCACCAGCAAAGTTTTTCTGAATATTCAGACCAAAAGTATATACCTTCGAGCGGTCTTCCAATTCATCCTGCTCCAGCATGTTCGTACGTTTCCATTCAAGTCGAACATCATTTGGGTTTCCTTCGTCACCAAGTACCGGCAGGTTGTCCGAACGAACGGTAGCGCTGTAAGAAACAACCATATACTTTGTCTGCAGCTCCGGATTCATTTTATCAAGACCCTGCTGTGTTGGTCGAACCATCATAGAATTATAATTCGGGTCAGAAGTATCATAGCTGACCGTAAAATCTTCCCCTTTTCGGAATGTGGCAACTGCAGCTTCCGTATTATTCGCCTGTGCATCGGTTGATTTATCATAAAAATAGATAACTTCATCTCGATTGTAATCAAGACCTTTTACCATTTTATCGATAAAATCATACTTTGTCAGATACGTTGCAGAGGAACTGATTTTTGGCAGACGGGAAATAAAGATATAATCAACTTTATCACCCTCGGATACCGTTGCAATGTCTTTATATGGAAGTTTCCCATCATCGTCGTGCTGTTTTACCTTCTTATCCAAGTCTGGAATATCTGTCTGGTTTTTCGGATAAATATTTACATCATAAAACCAGTTATCCCCTTCTACATCTGTCATTGGCAGAGAAAGGAAAAATGGCATACAGCTTTCTTCCACATTTGCAGGAACTTTTGTTTCTACAACCAAATACAGACCTAAATCCAAACCGGACACGGATGTAAATCCGTTTTCATCTGTAAGTGGCATTGCTTTTCCATTTGGATTATGATGAAAATAGCGTTCGATTTCATTCTGACCATTATCATACGTTTGTAACAATTTATCACGCAGTGCTTTATTCAATTCATCCGATGTGTATCGATGATTTCCACGCTGATTCTGCAATCCTAAAATACGTTCCAAATCCGTTGGAATATCATACAATACCTGAATGCTGCCGGCTTTACTATCTGTGTGAATATCACCGACTTTGATATACGAAAATTCTACACCTTTGATAACGTAATCTTCTAAGGTTTTTTCCGCTTTTGCATCGTCTTTTCCATTATTTTGGAAAACACCCTGTGAGAAATCCACACCATCTTCGGTCATCGCTGTGCTGTCATACTTATGGATGCTCACAGACCCTTTTGCATTCGGGTCAATAATGTCAGTTGGTCCGGCCAGTACAGGAATTGCCGGTGACAACAGCATTGAACCTGTCAGAGCCAAAAGACCCATTTTTGTTTTAAAAGTTCGATTCATACCCTTTAAACTCCTTTCTGAATCTGTGTACATGCTTACATTTGTAAGTTACTACTGACAATTGTCAATATTTACCGTTATTATACCTTTTTTTTTCATACATGAATAGACCCTCTGTTCACAAAATCGTTACAAATTTGCCATAAATCAAACAAAAGCACAAAAGAAACAAAATAAAATAAGCATATCTATATAGATATGCTTATTTTATTTTGTTTC
>ENA-OPSN01000005-OPSN01000005.1-human-gut-metagenome-genome-assembly--contig:-NODE-5-length-143523-cov-8.601235_pt1 | contig 143523 bp, 141 predicted proteins | sample MGYA00241808_ERZ501907 | MGnify/ENA primary metagenome ERZ501907 (study PRJEB25962, sample SAMEA2042218) | human gut metagenome | biome: human gut; feature: human-associated habitat; material: faeces...
TGAAAAACGGACACGCAAACGGGGAAACAGAAGCCGCCCTGGAATACGCCCGGAAAATTAAGCATGAGCAAAAGGACTTCTTAACAGAACAGGGCATAAAAGGACTTTATGAGTAACAGCAGACAAGCAGAAAGGAGAAAGCACAATGAAAAAAATTGATTGGGTAAGAAAGTTGACAAGCCGGAAGTTATGGACGGCGGTTGCATCCTTTGTTTCCATGATGATTGTTGCGACTGGCGGAGCAGAGAACACCGCCACACAGGTAACGGCACTCATTATGGCCGGAGCATCCGTTGTGGCTTATATCATTGGCGAGGGGCTTACAGACCAGGCAAACGCCGGAGTGGAAACAACGGTGGAAGTGACAGAAGAGGAAGCGTAAGGGTATGGAAAAACAGGAATTTATAAAACAAATTGCCGGATATGTGAAAAAGTATGCTGCCGGGTACGGGATTAAAGTACATAGCCCTATTATTGCCCAGGCAATACTTGAAAGCGGTTGGGGAGAAAGCAGACTGGCCGCCGTGTACCATAATTATTTTGGACTGAAATGTGGGACAAAATGGACCGGCAAGAGCGTAAACCTTAAAACCATGGAAGAATACACGCCGGGAACCCTTACACAAATTAAGGATAATTTCCGGGTGTATGACAACATGGAAGAGGGTGTGAAAGGATATTTTGAATTTATCCAGTTAAAACGCTATCAGAATTTGAAAGGCATCACGGACCCGGAAGAATACCTTAAAACCATTAAGGCGGACGGGTACGCAACAAGCAGCAAATACGTTGAAAATACCATGAGGATTGTTACACAGTACAATCTGCAAAAGTACGATGCGAAAGGGGAAGAAAGCATGGCAAAAAAAGCAAGTGCCGTATTAAGCCAGGCAAGGGCCTGGATTGGGAAAAAAGAAGCAAACGGAACACACCGGGAAATCATTGATGTGTACAATGCCCACAGACCACTTGCCAGAGGGTACAAAGTAAAATACACAGATGCGTGGTGTGCAACCTTTGTTTCTGCCGTAGCCATTAAATGTGGACTGACAAGCATTATTCCAACGGAATGTGGTTGCGGACAGATGATTGAATTATTCAAAAAACTGGGAGAATGGCAGGAGAGTGACAGCAGAACGCCGAAGCCTGGGGACGTTGTATTTTATGACTGGGATGATACGGGAACCGGGGACAATACCGGGTGGCCGGACCATGTGGGCATTGTGGAGAGCGTAAGCGGCGGCAGTATTACCGTTATTGAGGGAAACAAGAACAATGCCGTGGAACGCCGCACAATCTCTGCAAATGGCCGTTATATCCGTGGGTATGGCGTGCCGAAGTATGACAGCGAAGCAGGAACCGGGACCACACAGCCTGGAAAGAGCGTTGCAGAGGTAGCCAAAGAAGTAATTGCAGGAAAGTGGGGAAACAATCCACAGAGAAAAGAACGCCTGGAAGCCGCCGGGTATGATTACCAGGCGGTGCAGAACCAGGTAAATGCGATACTGAACGGCAATGCAAAACCACAGAAGAGCGTTGCAGAGGTAGCCAAAGAAGTAATTGCCGGGAAGTGGGGAAACAACCCACAGAGAAAAGAACGCCTGGAAGCCGCCGGATATGATTACCAGGCAGTACAGAACAAAGTAAATCAGTTATTGAAGTAAAAAGAAACACTTCCTAAAGGTCAAAGGAAAAAGAATATGTCACACAGGGCACGTCAATAAAAGGCGTGCCCTATTATAATGCTATGCGTCCAATAATTCTTCATAGGAAGTAGATAGAACATCACGAATACCACGCAACTGGGAAAGTTGTATGTGCTGAATACCACGTTCTATTTTTACCAAGGCTTCCCGTGTAATTTCAATATCAAGTAATTGTAATTCACGCACTAAGGCGGTTTGCCCCATGTGGCGTGATTTGCGTATTCGCCGTATATTGCGGCCAATTGTATTGTTTTCATCTTCTTTTATTTTGACTTGAAACATTTACGGCCCCTTTCTGGACTAATACCAGTCCTTTTTACTTTATTTTAGGGGCATGGGTGTGATATAATGGGACTAATACCAGTCCAGTTTTTTAATTGACGTTAGATGACAGGGTATAAAAACGATAAAGGAGAATAGGCCATGGGACTTTTTGGAAAGAAAAAAGAAGCAAAAGAGCAGAAACCAATTGAAGAGGTTATGGCACAAAATGTTTTCGGAAAAACACTGATGCCAGGAGAAAAGATTGACTATTGCATCCAGGGCAAGGGACAGGCAGAAAAACTGGTTTTTTCAACGGCAGTTTTGGCAACAACAGAAAAGCGTTGCCTTTATTTTGAGCAGGACGGAAGCCAAACAAAAACAGAAACGATAATGTATGACAAGATTGTTGCCATATCCCAAAATACAGGGTTTGAAAAGAAAATGGGAAACTATATTGGTATAACGATTACAACGGCAGACGGAAAAGACAGAATTGTGCGTTGTGTAAGCAATGAAGCAAACCAGGCAAAAATAAATGAAATCATTTTCATAATAGAAAGTAGAAGATAAAAGGACCCCCAATATGCAAAAAAAACAGCGTATTGGGGGTTAAATAATTTTATTAAAATATGTCGTAATATGTGTTGACATATGCCGACATATGCGATATAATAAAGACAGTTAAGGAAGAACCTTAACAAATACATGGGCAAGCATAGAAAGGAGATAACATGGAAGAGAACATGACAGATAAGCAAATGGAAGTCATTTTAAATCTGGTAGCCGACAAGTTCAGTAATTGCAAGAACATGGAAGAGGTTGCCAAGGCCGTGCAGGAAGTCAGGAACATGGCAAAAAAAGAAAAGCCTAACGAATAGGCTTTAGGGGTTCAGAAAGGGCGGTGGACTTGCCAAAGCCGCCCAATCTGTTAAAAGAAATTATACACCATTTGGCAAGAGAAAGGAAGCGTGAATTTGCCAGAATAGAAAGAGGTTGAGAAAATGCCAAGAACAAAAAGCGGAGAGTTTAACCAGATTGCGTACCAAAATGAATACAACAAAATGAATTATGACCGTATAGAAATTAAGGTGCCAAAAGGGAAAAAGGCAGTAATAAAGGAGACGGCCAAGGCAGCAGGGCAAAGCGTAAATGAATTTATAAACCAGGCAATTGATGAACGAATGGGAAAAACAGAATAAGCAGGAACCAGGGCGGCCAATGTGTCGCAAGAAAGGACGGTATTATGAAAACATGGTATTGCGTAACATCTTCATTTGATGATAGAGGAAGAGCCATAGCGGCAATTACAGCAACAAAAGAAGCGGAAGAGTGCCCAGAAGGCACATACACAAGCACAAGCCGAAAAGACATTTATAATGATTGGTTTGGAAGCGAAGAGGAAGCAAAGAAATGGGTTGAACAGGCCCGTTGTGCATAGCAGAAAGGGCGGCAACTACGCCGCCCGGCAATTAAAACGGCCACGTTGTCCATGGGCGGCGTGAGGGTCCGAAGCCCCTATAAACAGTTGACGGGTTGCAATGGTGGGCGTTGCGGTGTAGGTTGACAAGTTACAGCCAGGGTTTAATGAGAACCGGGCGGCGTGCAAGCAGGACAGGCAAACAGGTGGCACGCCTGGGCGGTTGGGAACCGTCCTAATCAAAATATAGAACTGGGAGCCTGGACCCCACAACGTCCATAACAATGCAATATAAATAAAAAGTATAATCAAGGGGGATAGAAGAAAGCGAGGAATTTGACATGGGAAAACACTTAACACAAAGCGATAGAATTAAAATGGAAACCATGTTAAATTCCGGGCATACGCCGGAAGAGGTGGCAAAGTATTTAGGGGTACACAGAACAACCATTTGGAGAGAAAGAAAAAGGGGAGCCTATACACACAGAAATAGCGACTACACAGAAGAGATACGTTACAGCAGTGATTTAGGGCAAAAGGCACATGATTGGAACGCCCAGGGGAAAGGGCGAAGTATTAAAATAGGAAATGATTTGCCGCTTGCGGAGTATATAGAAAATAAGATTGTGAATGATAAATACAGCCCGGAAGCCGCACTGGCAGCAGTGGCACAAAGCGGAATTGAATTTAAAACAACCATAAGCGTGCGGACACTTTACAGGTATATTGATGACGGCATTTTTCTGAAATTGACAAATAAGGACTTGCCAGTGAAAGGAAAGAGAAAGAAACACAATAAAAAAGTAAAGGTACAGAAACGGGCGGCAGCAGGGCAGAGCATTGAAAAACGTCCGGGAGAGGTGGAAAACCGGGAAGTGTTTGGACATTGGGAAATGGACACCGTGAAAGGCAAAAGAGGGGTAACAAAGTCCTGTATGCTTGTTTTGACAGAGAGAAAGACCAGAAATGAAATAATAGTAAAATTGCAGGACCAGAAAGCAGAAAGCGTGGTGGATGCCCTGGACAGAATAGAACGGAAATGGGGCGATATGTTCAAAAACATATTCAGAAGCATTACGGTTGATAACGGCGTGGAATTTTCGGATTGTGATGGTCTGGAAAAGTCAGCAATACACCCAGGAGAGAAAAGAACATTTCTGTTTTACTGTCATCCTTACAGTAGTTGGGAACGTGGAAGCAATGAAAACACAAATAGACTAATCCGCCGCCATATTCCAAAAGGGGAAGATTTTGACGAAAAACAGGACAGGGACATTGAATATATAGAAACCTGGATAAATAATTATCCAAGGGGGATTTTTGAGTTTCAAACAGCGGCAAAACTCTTTGAAGAGGAAATAAGGAAACTGGCATAATTTTTTTGAAAAACTTGTTGCATAACTATTGACAAAATATAATTACATCGTTATGACCTGATTTTACTTGACATTATGATGCCTGGAATGGACGGCTTTGAATTGTGCAAAAGAATCAGGGCACTTGTGGATTGTCCGATTTTGTTTCTTACCGCAAAAACGGAGGAAAAAAGTCTGGTGAACGGACTTTCGTTGGGAGCAGATGATTATATTTCAAAGCCATTTGGAGTGATGGAACTTCGGGCAAGGATTCATGCACATCTTAGAAGAGAGCACAGGGAACATTCTGTCCGGATGGTTTTGGGGAGGGTCTGTATTCAAATATCTCAAAAGAAACTATTGGTTGATGATAAGGAACTTCCTCTTACGAAAGCGGAGTACGAAATTTGTGAATTCCTGGCTAAAAACAGGGGACAGGTTTTCTCGAAAGAACAGATTTTAGAAGAGGTCTTTGGTTTTGACAGTGAGAGTAATGACAGTACCATTATCACGCATATCAAAAATATAAGAGCAAAATTTGCGGATTATGATTATACACCGATAAAAACAGTCTGGGGGATTGGATATAAATGGGAAGAGTAAAGAGAAGCAATGCACTCAGCTGGATTTTTATGAGATATGTACTGGTCATGCTTGGATCATTAGTAGGTTTGGTGATTGTTGCTTGGCTGCTGCTGTACCTTTTGATTAGTGTGGGCTGTATCTATCCGGCGAATTATGCAGAGCAAAAGATTAATGAAGCATATGATACGATTTTACGTGCGGATAAAGTAACTGCTGAGATGATTCCTGCACTTTGTGATTATGTAATCTTTTCAGAGAATGGAGAGAAAATAGGTGGAGATCTGTCAGAACAATACGAACAGATAGCATGGAATGTTGCAAAGTACGGAAACGCATCCGGGAAATATTTTTATAAAGTAATTGTAAGGGAAAATGAATATGTTGTATTGCAATATCGCCTGACACCTCAATATCATTCAGCTTTTTTGAGGGAGCATTTTATAGGACCACAGAATGTGATGAGTATTATGTCTGTGATTGGAGCGGTAGCGATTATCATCATTCCGTCCATACGTTTTGGAAAAAGAATCAAAAAGCAGATGCAGCCTGTATTAGACGCAATCGGACAAATAAAGGATCAAAATCTGGAATATGAGACATCCTGTTCCGGTATCAAAGAGTTTGATGACTGTTTATCGGCAATCGATGATATGCGAGATGCATTGCGAGAATCTTTAGAAAAGCAGTGGAAAACAGAGCAGGAAAAGAAACAGCAGATGTCTGCTTTGGCGCATGATATTAAAACACCTCTTACGATTGTACGGGGAAATGCAGAACTACTTTCAGAGACTGAACTGACCACAGAACAGAAGAATAATATCACTTATGTTTTGAACGGCACAACACAGATACAAAGTTATGTAAAACAGTTGATAGATGTCACAAAATCATGGAATTGCAGTGATGTTACCTATACAACGGTGAGGTTAGAAGATTTTTTCGCAGATATAAAGGAACAGGCACTCGGACTGGTAGAAATCTATCACCAGAAAATAGATTGGAAGGCGGGACAAAGTGATAAAAAGGTAACGATTGCTTATGATCCAATGTTCCGGGCCGTAATGAATATGATTCAGAATGCAGTGGAGCATACAAAAGAAAATGGAATCATTTATATTGACGCAAAGGAGCAGGATGGCCGGCTGACATTCATTGTGGAGGATAGCGGATCAGGATTTACAAAAGAAGCATTATTGCATGGCACAGAGCAGTTTTTTATGGATGACACAAGTAGAAATGGCGAAGCCCATTATGGGATGGGACTATTTTTTGCAAAAACTGTGGCTGAAAAATATGGTGGAGGTATTAAACTTTCAAATTCTGAAAATACAGGTGGGGCGAGGGTAGAAATATTTTTCCTGAGTAGTCAAGAAACAAGCTAAATAGACCGCAATTAAGCTATGTAAAAGAAATTTTACATGCTTTTATCTAATATGTAAAAGCCTTTTGATAGACATTACTACTACGTTTGCTGTAATCTCATGGAAGAAGGAGGCATACAGAATTATGATAGCTGATAAAATTAAAAATGCTCGTACTATTCTTTATTACATAACTATCATTATAGTTGGGATTATATGCACATATAAGAAGAGAATAATATAACTTTTGTTATGATATCAAATGATTTTTTCATTTAATATAACATTGCATTGGATGAAAAAATGTGTTTGGAGATGAAAACATAATCGAATTGAAGGTTGACGATTCAAACATAAAAAGAGCTGGGTGGCATCTACCCAGCTCAATCTTCTACATGGAAGACATCTTTCACCAATAAATTAAAGTATTTAGAAATCCGTAGCATAAACTCGGCAGATGGGGTGCTGTCCCCACGTTCTATCCTGCCGACAGTTTTGGTGCTGAATCCGATAGCAGCGGCAAGGTCATCTTGGTAAATGCCACGCTGTTCTCGGATTTCTCGGATATTATTGGTAACCGCCATAAAAATCCCTTCTTTCAGTTCTATAGAATTTTCTTATTGTCAATTATGCAAAATGATGTGTCCGATAAAAAGGACTTGCAATTTTATCGGTAATGTCCTGTAATAGCAGAAGCATCAGATTTTCCAAGAACTTTTCCAAATATGTCTAAGCGGTCATTTTCACTAACCCTGATAGGTGCATACTTTTCATTGAGTGAGATAAGGAAAATTCCGTCTTTATCGTTTTGTAATTTCTTAATATAGGCTTCTCCGTTTAGAGCGAAGATGCCGATTTCTCCATTAGCAACAGATTCCTGCTGTAATATCCATGCAATCTGACCATCGTGGAATTCTGGTTCCATACTGTCACCACTAATACGGACACCGAAAGTAGTATCTTCCGGCAGGATAGATTCATCTATGCGTACAGTCTCTTTCGGTCCATCTACAAGGAAGTTACCGGTTCCGGCTGATACAGCATTTTCAAAAATATCAATGCTACGGAATGGAATTATCTTAGCAGTCTGCTTTTCATACATTCCGGATGCGTGGAGCAGATTAATATAATCCATAGCTTTTTCCCTGCCTTCATCAGTAAGTGATGAAAAAGGATCAGCAGGATTTACTCAAAAATATGCTTCATACATATTAGTAATACCAAGGATTCTACACACCTTGTAAAATATGGTAACGCTTGGTTCAGCAAGATTTCTTTCCCAGTTAGATATAGCTTTGTAGGAAATGGTAACACCTTCCTTAGCTAATTCATCAGCGAGATCCTGCTGGAGCAAGCCTTTCTTTTTTCTATATGATGAAATGATTTCTCCGATTGAGTACATAAATACGCCTCTTTTCTTTCATTTTGTTGATTTCTAATGTCTCTTTTCACTCCATAGTATATAGCAACAGTACCAATTAGAAAAAGCTGATTGCACAAAGGTGTTTGCAAAAAACGACACCTGATATTCAAAAACAGCATAATTCTTTGTAAAATCTTGAAAAAGCTAATATTCAGATATATAATGTTAAGAAAATAAGTGCAATGAAGGAAGAGCATAAGATATAGGAGCGTTACAAATGAGAATATGTTATAATAAGCTTCAAAAACTTATGATTGATAATCAGATGAAAAGACAAGATTTAATGCGGGCAGCAGAGATTACATCATATGCAATAACTAAAATAAATAAGAACGAACCGGTATCTCTTGAGGTATTGATGAATATATGTCAGGTGTTCCATTGTGATATCGGAGATATATGCGAGGTTGTTTTGGACGAGTGAATGAGGAGGTCTGAAGATGGCAACAATTAGCAAGAAAAATATGTTTAATGAAGCTACCCGTGTTCAAATGCCGGCAATGGTTCATTTAACACGACTTGGTTATACTTATTTTGGAAAAATAACTGAAGATATGGCTGGTACAGTATATGACCCTGATACGAATATCTTAATTAATGTTTTCAAGGAACAGTTTGCACGACTTAATCCAACTCATGTAGGAGAAGTGGAACAGACATTGAAAACTATTAGGCAGGAATTAGATAATGATGATATAGGGTATAGTTTTTATAAGCATTTATTGTCTGTTTCTCCTATTAGGTTGGTGGATTTTGAAAATCCAAAGAATAATACATATCATTTTACTGCCGAGTTCACTTGTAAGCGTGACCAAGATGAATTTAGACCAGATATTACATTGTTTGTGAATGGACTTCCACTTGTATTTGTTGAAGTAAAGAAGCCGAATAATTACGGCGGCATGGTTGCGGAAAGCAAAAGAATGAACCAAAAGAGATTTCCTAATAAAAAATTTAGGAGATTTTTAAACATTACGCAATTGATGATTTTTTCTAATAATATGGAATATGACACTATGGGTGGCATTGTTCCGGTTCAAGGGGCTTTCTATTGTACGACAGCAAAACAGTCTGCACCGTTCAACTGTTTTAGAGAAGAAAATCCTGCTAATTTGGACATTGCACCTTATAATGCAGATTTTCCATATATAGATATTGACCCACTTGTGGAAAAGAGAATTTTGACTGATTTTAATTGTCAGGTTATCCATACTTCTCCAGAGTATCAAACAAACTTAGATACCTATACACCGACTAATCGTGTATTGACGTCTATGTGTAGCCCTGAAAGACTGCTATTCATATTGAAATATGGAATCGCCTATGTTCGTTTTCATAAAGAAATAAATGGAAGGATAGAGTTTATTGAGCAGAAACATATAATGCGTTATCAACAGATGTTTGCAGCTTTAACAGTCAGAAGTAAGATTGACGAAGGTGTTAATTCAGGCATTATATGGCATACTCAGGGTAGCGGGAAAACAGCTCTTTCTTATTATCTTACTTATGTTCTATCTGATTATTTCAGCAAGCAAAATAAAGTTGCGAAGTTTTATTTCATTGTTGACCGTCTTGATTTGCTGAAACAGGCTTCAGAAGAATTTGAAGCTCGTGGATTAGTTGTAAAAACAGCAAGTTCCCGTGTAGAACTTATGGAACAGTTCCGGAACAATCAGGCACAAGAAGGAAATACAGGAAAACCTGAAATTACGGTTGTAAATATACAACGTTTTGCTGAAGATGGGTCAAAGGTTGACCTTCCCGCTTATGCAACGAATTTACAGAGAGTGTTTATTATTGATGAAGCACATAGGGGATATAAACCAGAAGGTTCATTCTTGGCTAATCTTCTTGATGCAGATAAAAACGCGATAAAGATTGCATTGACAGGAACACCACTTTTGAAAGAAGAAAGAGAATCTTGGAGAGTTTTTGGTAATTATATTCATACATACTACTATGACAAGTCAATTTTAGATGGATATACGTTGAAAATTATCCGTGAGGATATAGAAACTCAGTATAAAGAACGACTTTCTGAAATTTACGAAAAACTTGAAACTTTGGTGGAAAAGAAGGATGTAAAGAAAAGTCAGATTGTTGAACATGATAACTATGTCAAAGAGTTACTTAGATATATTATTTCTGACCTAAAGAGATTTAGACAAATTCAGGGAGATAATACACTTGGAGGTATGGTCATTTGTGAAACAAGTGAGCAGGCAAGAAAGTTGTTTGCGTATTTTGATGAAATTCAAGCAGAACTTAATAAAGATGCTTCTATGAAAAGTCATTTGCAAGCTAGACTAATACTTCACGATAGTGATGATAAGGATACAAGAGATAAAATTATTGATGACTTCAAAAATAATATGACAGTTGACATTCTTATCGTTTTCAATATGCTTCTTACCGGATTTGATGCTCCAAGGTTGAAACGTCTGTATTTTGGAAGAAAATTGAAAGACCATAATCTGTTGCAAGCAATCACAAGAGTTAATAGACCATATAAAGAGAATCGTTATGGATATGTTATTGATTTTGCAAATATAAAAAGGAACTTTGAGGAAACAAATGAAGCATATCTCAAAGAACTGAACCGTTTTAATGACCCAAATGAAGTTGGTGAGGGAAATGAAACAGATACATTCAAACAGGTTATTGAAGACCCGGCAGAACTCATTAAACAAATGCAGGAAGTGCAGCAGGTTCTTTTTAACTATACCACAGATAATGCAGAAGAATTTAGCTCAGAAATATCCACGATTGAGGATAAGCAAGAATTGCTTAAACTTAAAAAAATTCTTATTGCTGCTCGTGATTGCTGTAATTTGGTAAGAACTTTTGGTGATGATGAGCTGAAGGAAACATTTGCGAAAATGGAATTAACAAAGTTGCCATCATTGATTTCAGAGGTGCAACATCATATTGATAACATAAATCAGAAGGAACTTTTTGCAAGTGATGAAACCACAAAGTTGCTTGTCAATGAAGCAATGGAGGATATTACTTTTAATTTCAGCAAAATCAGTGAGGAAGAATTGAGAATCGTCGGTGGCAAAGATGCAGTAACAGAAAAGTATAAAAAGACTGTTCGTGCTTTTACTCAGAATATTGACCCTGATGATCCAGAGTTTATTACTTTGCAGGAAGCATTTTTGCTTCGCTTTAAGCAACACGGTTTTGAACCTAAGAGTGTATCTGAGATTGAGGAGCAAGGAAAGGAACTGGAAGATATTCTAAAAAAACTTGACGAATTGCAGAAGAAAAATACGGTTCTGCTGAGAAAATATAATGGCGATGCGAAATTCGCAAGGGTTCATAAAAGAATCAAGGAAGAAAATCTTGCCCGAAAAGCAGAAAATAAGCAACCGATTGTTTCGGAATATGATATGTCTATTATGAATGTTTTACTTTCTATTAAGTCTGATATTGATCAAAAGGTATATGACAGAAATGACATATTGAAGAAAGATGCCTATTTTGAGAGAACGGTTATGACACAAATAAAAGCAGGTATTGATAAGTTGGGAATAGCTAGTTCTCGTGAGGACAGAGTGTTTATACAGAGTAGGATTACAAAGCAGTATCTTGATCAGTATAACCATACTTATTCAGTGGCATAAAGGAGAACACAATGGAAGAAACAAAGACAATAAAAGAAAAAACCATAGAGTTGATAGATGCATTAAAAGCGACTTGTCAGACCTATGGTATGGGAAACGATGGTAATGAGTATAAAATTATTACGCAGGTTTTTCTTTATAAATTTCTCAATGATAAGTTTGGATATGAGGTAAAAAAAGTCAGTCCAATTCTTAGAAATGCTGAAAAATGGGAGTTGGCGTATGCTGAAATGTCAGATGCTGACCGCTTGGATATTTTTGATAGTTTACCATCAGATATTCCATTTCTTAACCCAGAGCATCTGATTGCAAATTTATGGAATCAGCAGGCAAAAGGAGATTTTGATTTAATTTTTGACAGCACAATGACAGATATAGCGGATAAGAATATTGATATATTTTCAACTCAGACTGCTCAGAACACTAAAATACCGCTTTTTGAAAAGCTGACACAGTATGTAACTGATGATACAGCAAGAGCACCTTTTGCCCGTGCTTTGGTTGATAAGTTGGTAAACTTTTCTTTTGAAGAAGCATTTGAAAAACACTATGACTTCTTCGCAGATATATTTGAATATCTGATAAAGGACTACAATACCGCAGGCGGTGGTAAGTATGCAGAGTATTATACTCCTCACGCTATTGCAACGATTATGGCAAGGTTGCTTGTTGGTAATGCAACTGATTTACATAGCATTGAGTGTTATGACCCTTCTGCTGGAACTGGAACACTCTTGATGGCCCTTGCTCACAAAATTGGCGAAGATAAGTGTACGATTTTTGCACAGGATATTTCACAACGAAGCAATAAAATGTTGAAACTTAATCTTATCCTGAACAGTTTGGTATCTTCTCTTGACCACGCAATTCAGGGAGATACGTTAATTGCTCCGTATCATAAGAGTGATAATGGACAGGAATTAAGAACTTTTGATTATGTAGTTTCAAATCCGCCCTTTAAGATGGATTTCTCAGATACAAGAGAGCGTATAGCAGCGATGCCTGTTCGCTTTTGGGCGGGAGTTCCGAAAGTACCTGCAAAAAAGAAAGAGAGTATGGCAATTTATACATTGTTCATTCAACACGTTCTTAATTCATTGAAATCAACCGGAAAAGGTGCAATTGTAGTTCCTACCGGATTTGTAACTGCAAAGTCGGGGGTAGAAAAGAAGATATTACAACATATTGTAGATGAGCATATTGTTTATGGATGCATTAGTATGCCGTCAAATGTATTTGCTAATACCGGAACAAATGTATCTGTATTATTCTTCGATAATTCAAGAAAAACAGATAAGGTTGTACTGATAGATGCTTCAAAATTGGGAGAAGAGTATAAGGACGGTAATAATCAGAAACGCAGACTTCGTGATTTTGAAATTGATAAAATTGTCGATACATTCCTTAATAAAGAAGTTGTTGATGATTTTTCAGTTGCGGTTACCTATGATGAAATCAAAGAAAAGAAGTATTCACTTGCGGCTGGACAATATTTTGATGTAAAAATCGAATATGTTGAATTGTCACAGGACGAGTTTAATGCTCGTATGAGTGCCTATACAGAGAAGTTACAGGGATATTTTGCAGAGGGCGATAAACTGAAAGCAGAAATTATGGAGCAGTTAAAGAAGGTGAAGTATGAGTAAACTTACAAAATACAAATTTAGTGATTTATATGAAATGAGTTCAGGTATATCTTCATCAAAAGAACAAGCCGGACACGGTTCCCCATTTATATCATTTAGTACCGTGTTTAATAATTATTTTCTGCCTGAAGAATTACCAGATTTGATGGATACATCTCTTAAAGAGCAAGAAATATTTTCTGTAAAAAAAGATGATGTGTTTATTACAAGAACAAGTGAAACCGTTGACGCTTTGGCAATGAGTTGTGTTGCTGTTAAAGACTATCCGAAAGCAACTTTTAGTGGTTTTGTAAAAAGACTAAGACCGAAAACAACGGGAATAGTGTACTCAAAGTATATTGCTTTCTTTTTGAGAAGTAAGTATTTTCGTAAAGTATTAGATTGCAATACGATAATGACTTTGAGGGCAAGCTTTAATGAGGATATGTTTTCATTTTTGTATTTATATCTGCCGGATTATGAAGAACAGGTAAGAATAGGCGATTTATTATATAAAATGGAAATGAAAATCCGAACAAATAATAAGATAAACGATAATTTACCGTATCAGTCATTGATGGTAGCCTGACCGTTCATCAGCATAGGCAGCAACCAGTCACGAAGTTTAACAAGTTCTTGATTTTCACAAACGTTTTTACTTATTTGTGCATATATAGCTTGAGTAGTTTCGTGATAAGCACATAAAACTGTATCTTCAGGAATAATAATGTGAACGCCGGCTAAATCATCATTGTTTACAGCTTCTTGGGTCGCTCCGTGAGCAAGCATATCTTTATGAATTTCAAAATATGCATTTGAAACATAAGAAGCAATATATTCAAAACTGATTTCGTTGCATTGTAATCCACAAAATCCTGTTGAAAGAATAGAACTTGAAATAATAGGTTGCATTTCTTTGTTTAGGTAAAGATGTTTAATGCTATTTTTCATTTTAGCAAACCATACAGAATTTATACTTGGTTGCATATTAGCACGACTTTCTCTGCCGTCATAATCAACAATAGTTCCTGTTGAAATAGAAGTGCCTTTAACATCGGCTGTTGCTAGGTATGTTTTTGTATTAAAGATTTTAACTCCAGGTTTTATTACGGAAGATAAACAGTTTGAAATTACAGATTGGACTTTCCAGTTTTCAGGAATATTACGCCTCAAAGTATCATTCCAAACCATTTTTCCACCTGAAATCTGATAAGGATTGCCGTTGTTATCAGGAAAATCAAATTGGATAAACCAATAATCGTATAAAAGCATAAGTTGCTGCTCTAAATTATCGTTTACCATCTTATTCAATTCTATTTTTCGGTCTATTTTATTCAAACATTTAGCTATATTCTTCTGTATCTCTCGAGGTGGAATAATAATTTCTGTATTCATCAAATCGCTAATTCGTATTTCCATTATAATACTTCCAGTTGTATGTTTCGACGCCACTTTAACAAAATAATCACTCGCTAAATACAAACATAAATATTCAGGCAAAGCAACATCTTGATTCACTCTTATCGAGAATATTGATTCGCCAATATCATAAAAATCTGGATCTTCTGTTATCAAATGACAATGTCCAATGGGTGCTCTACTTGAAAATAAAATATCGCCCCTTCTAATATCAGACCTTTTGTGAATAATTTTTTTTGCGTCTTCATCAATAAAATCACATTTTGAGAAATCAATCGTACCAAATTTAGTTAAATTTTTTGCTGTTATATATTTCAGCTTACCACTTCCCAGAGAAAAGTTGTTTCTAGGATTCAAACCAGTATTAAGTTGTTTTATACAATCACTAAACTTTATAATATGCCAGCCATTATTTAGTATATTTTCTTTGATTATCATTTGATTCACCCTATCCTATATATCTTCTATGAGCTAATTTTACATTACTCTGTTTGACCATTGCATATTGCAAAGTCGTATCTATTTTTCTATGTCCCAAAAGTTGCTGTAACTGTTCAATGGGCATTCCCTTATCTATTGCCATAGTTGCAAGAGTACGCCTAAATTTATGTGGATGCACCTTACTAAGACCTAATTGTTTTCCAAAATTTCGTAATCGCACTTCAATACCACCAATTTTCAATCGTTCATAAGGAGCTTTTAATGATACAAACAGTGCCGGATTATTATCCATTCTGTTCTGTAAATAATTCTGCAAATGTATTTTTGTTCTAGCGTCAAAATAAACAATTCTCTCCTTATCGCCCTTTCCAAAAACAACACATTCACGCTCATTAAAATCTATATCTTCTCGATTTAATAGAACCATTTCTCCTACTCGCATACCTGTTGATGCCAACATATCAATCATAGCCAAATCCCTGAGTTCGGTGCAATTATCTCTCATCAATTCAAGTGCTTCATCTGAATAAGTTTCCTTAATATTCGTTCCAGTTTTAACCTTATGTATTCGTCTAACCGGACTTTTCAAAATATAGTCCTCGTCCTCAAGCCAAGAAAAAAAGCTAGAAAGTATTCGTCTTATATTATCAATCGTAACTTTACTTGAATTTTTATTTGACTGATATTCAGTAAGGTAACAGCGTATATCATCAGTTACAATATATTTAATACCTTTACCTATACTATCAATCATTGCCTGTATAGTTGCTTTGTAATATTTCAAAGTTTTCTCGGAACAGCCCTCAATTCTCTTTGCCGATAGAAACAATTCAACCAAGTTCTGCTCCGATAATCCTTCATCACTTTCTGTTTTTGCAACTTCATAATCAAAAAGCGTATGTTGCAGTACCTCCTGCAATCGCTGTGTTTGTGCATTGTTCAAATAAGGCAGCATACCCTGAACAATATCCATAATTAAATTCTGTTTCATAGTCAATTCTCCTTTTATTTAACTTAGAGACCAACTATGGAGCGGTAGTCCCCTGCTTTAACTCCTGCCACTCACAAGAGTTATGGGATATATGTTAAACGATAATTTAGAGCAACAAATAAAAACAATTTTTACATTTCAGTTTTTGCAAAATGCAAATACTGAATGGAAACAGCAATCATTAGCAGAACTTTCCGAAATGTATCAACCGAAAACAATTAGTGGAAAAGATTTAATTGCAGTCGGGAACTATTTTGTGTATGGAGCAAACGGAATTATTGGAAAATACAATCAATATAATCATTCCGAGTCTGAAATAGCTGTCGCTTGTAGAGGAGCAAGCTGCGGCTCCATTCAGATGACATTACCGTTTTCTTGGATTACTGGGAATGCAATGGTGGTAAAGCCGCATTCTAATTTCCCGTATAGAGAATATCTTTATTATTATTTGCTTGCAAAAAATCCAAACTATTTATGTTCAGGTTCGGCACAACCACAACTTACAAGAGAAAACTTAACACTATATTCCTTAAAAGTACCTTCAACAACCGAATTGAACGCTTTTGAAAATTATGCTGAAAAAGTAAGAAAGATAATTATCAAAAATCAACAGGAAAATATCGAGCTTTCAACTTTACGTGATTGGTTGTTGCCTATGCTGATGAACGGTCAGGCTATCATCAGTGATTGATGTGGTAAATTATCGTTTACAGTAGAAGGAGAAACTATATGATGAGTATTTCAGATTGGATAAGTATTATTTGCGCGGGAGTTGCTTTAATAGTCACGGTTATTATTGCCGTTCTGCAAATAAGACAAAGCAACCGTATGGAGAGGTTTGAAAAAAGGCAGGACAAGCGTGATGAGCAGCGTTATCAAGAAAGCGTAAAAGCACAAGCGGTTTCATTTATTTCTAAATATTATAAGGATAGAGGGCTTATTCCATTATGTGCAATAGCCGCGATGTATAATGATTTGTTTTATTACAACAGAGAGATGTATAGGGAATTTTGCTGTTGTACTAAAGAGGTTCAAAATAGAATTTTGGAATATTGTGATTTGGATTTACGAGTTAGTGAGTACAATATTTATGAAAAGTGTTTGGCTACAATAGAAAGTGTACTAAATAAACACTTCCCTGATGATAAAAGTGTTTTTTACGAGGGAGGAAAGTATTTTGCTCGTAGCTTAGAATACTATGCTGATAAACCTGTTCCACATCAAGAGTTTGAGTATCAAAATCATATTACAGATGTTTTGGTTGATGCATTTAATAGTAATGATAAAAGTGTTATGCCTATTCAACAGTTGTCGATGGAATATAATTTTGGGAGTTGTAAAGAAATAGAAGCTTGTCAGTTGGTTACTGTTATCGCAGAGTTTGTAGCAATCTATGGGAATAAAAATAAAAACATTGATAAATCATACGGCTCTCCGGGAGGATACGATGGAGAAGTCATAGAAACAATGGAAGATTTATTCCTTTTAGCATTATTTGAAATATATACAAATTGTGTTTTATAAATATGAGGTAAGAAAAATAATTTTTCAGAGGAAATTTTAGAAAGGTCGGGCTATGGAAACAAAGCCAAGAATTTTATATTTACAAAAGATTTTACTGGAAAGAACAGATGAAGAAAATCCTCTTTCCACAACACAGTTAATCAATATATTGAATGATGAATATGGAATATCTGCACATAGAACAACAATAACAAAAGATATTGCGGCACTTCAGGAGTTTGGAATGGATATTGTTACTATCCACTCTACTCAGAGCAAATACTTTGTAGCCAGCCGCAAGTTTGAATTGCCGGAACTGAAACTGCTGATAGACGCAGTAGAGTCATCGAAGTTCATTACAAAGAAGAAAAGCGAAATTCTAATTGAGAAGATACATACGATGACCAGTCCAGGGCAGGTGGCAAAGCTGAAGCGTAATAACTATGTGGTCAATCGAATTAAGCCGGATAATGAACAGATATATTACATCATTGACGCTATAAACGACGCCATCAATGCAGGCAAGCAGATTTCTTTTCAGTATTATGATTATACTGGATTAAAGAAAAAGGTTCTGAAGAATAAGGGCCAAATTTATAAGCTGAGTCCATACAAACTTCTTTGGAATGGGGATAATTATTATGTTATCGGATATTCTGAGAAGAAAAGCAGGGTTATCAATTTCAGGGTAGATCGTATTGCTTCCAAACCGGAGATATTGGATAAAGATATTATTCCTATGCCTGCTGATTTTGATATTGAGAATTTTACAAAAGAAGTGTTCTTTATGTTCTCAGGCGAGAAAGTTCTTGTGGATTTACGGTGTGATAACAGTCTGATGAAAACAATGGTTGACCGTTTCGGAGAAGATGTAACAACCCTTGCGTACGATATGACTTCTTTTAGAGTACAGACTGAAGTATCAGCAAGTCCTACCTTTTTCGGTTGGGTGTTTGGCTTTAATGGCAAAGTACAGATACTTGAACCAGAAAGTGTGAAAGAACAGTACAGACAAATGATTGCAAAAGCCGATGAGGATATGCAGAAAAGCGAATAATTAAAAATGAAATCCAAAGGAGCGATAGCTATGGATAATAAATTAGAAAAAATCGGTCAAAATAGTTTTATGGATAATTTTGTTAAAACCGATGACATCTTAAAGGATATGTGTGGGATTATCGAGTCTTCACAAAAAGCTGCATATCAGGCTGTCAATACATTGCTCGTACAGAGAAATTGGTTGATTGGTTACAGAATAGCAGAAGAAGAATTAGGTGGAGATGAACGCTCGGAGTATGGATTAGAGGTAATAAAGAAAATTTCTAAAGAACTGACTCAGCGATATGGAAAAGGATATGATAGAAGTAATTTATATCATTGCCTGAAGTTTTATAAAACCTTTCCTGAAATTGTCGACACGGCGTGTAGACAATCCGGTGCTCTGCTTTCGTGGTCGCATTATAGAACCTTATTACAGGTCAAAGACCCTGAAGCTCGTGACTGGTATGAGAAAGAAGCCGCAGAACAGACTTGGAGTGTCCGTACTTTGCAGAGGAACATTTCTTCTCAGTATTATTACCGTATGTTAAGAACTCAGAAAAAAGAGCCTGTAGAAAGTGAAATGAAGGAACTGACAGCACCGTTTCAGAATGATAAGTTGGAGTTTATCAAAAATCCGGTAGTTGCAGAGTTTTTAGGATTTTCTCAGAATACAGATTTTACAGAGAGTGACCTTGAGAAAAGCATTCTTTCCAATTTACAGAAATTTTTGATGGAGCTTGGAAAGGGATATGCTTTTGTGGCAAGGCAACAGCATATTCATACGGAGAAGCAGGACTATTATATTGACCTTGTGTTTTATAATTACATACTGAAATGCTTTGTCCTCATCGACCTGAAAACAGAGAAGATAACACATCAAGATGTAGGACAGATGGATATGTATATCCGTATGTATGATGAATTGAAACGCAGTAAGGGCGATAACCCGACAATTGGTATTGTTCTCTGCTCTGATACAGACGATGATATTGCCCGTTATTCTGTTATGCACGGCAATGAACAGTTATTTGCTTCCAAGTACAAATTATACCTGCCGACAAAAGAAGAACTGAAAGCGGAGATTGAAACTCAAAAGGCAATGTTTTATCTTCAGCAGCAGGATAATGAAGAAAAGAAAATAGAATAGGATTTGGGCAGATTGTCTGCACAATTTATCAGATATTCTTGGACATGTGGATACGAAAGCAACGATGCAAATTTATGCAGAAGATACTAAGGATTTGAAGAAGTCTAGGTTTATAAACTTTGAGATATTGTGATTGATTTGTGACCATTTATGGAGATAAGTGTTGAGGTTTGGCTATGAACAACAGTTTAGCAGAAGTATACCCTTGGCTTATTTCGGAGCACTTTAGCCATTAAGGTTATGGTGTTTTTGGCGTTTTGAAGAGAGGGGATTACAACAAAACACATGAGAAAAGAACTGATTATTATGACAATAAATAACAATCAGTTGGAGGAGTATAGGATTATTTAGAGATTAGCAGATAGAATATTATGGAACTTGTTTATGTAATATGTTATAAAGAAGTTTTGCTGTATTTTATACAAATAAACTACTTGCTATGCAGGTGTGTTCACAGACGCGTTGGCTTACAGTAAAAATCTCCAATGTAATACGAAGTATAAGTTCGTCCACCGTACTAAAAACAAAGGAGGTAATTAAATAAATATGTTGATGGATGGGATGATATAATGAAAGTATACAATAAACTAGTACGAGATAAAATACCTGAAATAATTAAGGCAGATGGGAAGGAATGCAAAACGCGCATTTTATCAAAAGATGAGTATATAGCTGCACTTGAAACCAAGTTAAATGAAGAGGTTGCTGAGTATCAAGAAGATAAAAATCTTGAAGAAATGGCTGATGTTCTGGAAGTGCTTCAGGCAATTTGTTTGGCGAGAGGATATAGTTTGGATGAGCTTGAGGCAATGAGAATTAAAAAGGCTAAGGAACGTGGTGGATTTAAAGATAAAATATTTTTGGAATATGTGGCGGAGAAAAGGTAGATAGCAGAATGCATTGAATTTATCACAAGGATAAAAAATAATATAATCAAATTTAAGAAAATAATTGATAGAATATGCTATTAAAGATATTTTGGGTAGGGTATTTTGGAAAAACATCAAGACTAAGAAAGGCACAACAATGACAACCAATCATCTGATTTTAGATTTTTCGCATGTATATTGCGATGAAAACATACCAAAGAATATCGGCATTCACTGGCTGGACTGCTCTGAAATTGAAGAGTGTGATTTGTATTGCTCCAGACAGGCAGAAGAGAAAATCAGAGAAAAAATCAAGCCATATGGAATTCATGGAATCCATTTTCTGGATTCCGGAAATTATCATTATGTGACAGAAATTATGACAAGCCAGATTCAAAAGGAATTCCAGCTTGTTGTATTTGACCATCATACGGACATGCAAAAGCCGATGATTGAGCACATGACAAGCTGCGGAGATTGGGCAGGGAAGGTATTAGAGACGAATCCATGGTTGCAGCAACTGGTATTAATCGGACCGCAGGCGAAGGATATAGAGCAGCTTTATCGGGAAAATGATGGCTTGATGAATCGTAAGGAAATATCAGAAAAACTCCTTACTTTTTCTGCAGAAGAGATTCGTGCCGGAGAAGATAAAAATAAGATTTCAAAAATAAAAAAGAATCTGCCGGTTTATATATCCATAGACAAAGACATCTTGGATAAACAATATACAAAGACTAACTGGAGCCAGGGGAATATGTCACTTCCGATGCTGGAGCGATTGCTCTCACATTTTCTGGAAAACGGAAATATACTTGGCATTGATATCTGTGGAGAATGTCAGCAGGGAATTCCACTACCGGAATATTTACAGGCTGAAGAACTGAATGAAGAAACGAATCAGAAATTATTTGAGTTCCTGTCCCATTATATTTTATAACATTCTAAAGTAGAAAATAGGATAAAACCCCACAAGAGGTGTCGGTTGCGGCACCTCTTTTTTCGTGCTAAACTTTAACTTAAGAGAGAAATTATTTGAATTATATTGAAAGGCAAAAAATTGGGAGAGGATGATGGCTGAATGGAAATAAAAAGTATTTTAATCAAAGATACAACCAGGGAAGAGCGGATTTGTATCGTGCAGGAGGGCCTGAACCAGTGCGGAGGAGTCTGTGATTTTTGCAATGTCTGCGATAATTTAGGTGGCGGTTCCGTGGATGCATTTTATGAGCCATATATCAACGGCGAAAAGGAGTTGCGGGAAATCAATGAGGAATACAGGAGCAATTCCGGCACCGTCAGGTAGGTGGCAATATGAGAGCGCCGGAAATAGAGACCTCTACTGAAACGGAAAGAAGACAGTATATCAAAAATGCTTTTCCATGTATTGCAGACTGCGAGATGTGCGGACTTTGCACGGTATTTCGTGAAAAAGACCCGGAACTTGCCTATGCAGATTATATCAGTGGAAAGCGAAGCTATTTAGAGGTATCCCAGGAATATCGATAAAAGAAACGTGGAGAAATAAAAGGGTAAAATGACGGGATAAAAGAAAAGGCAAAAAAATAAAGCCAGAATCAGGAGATGAACTTTATATGACACATGAAGAATTTGAACAGGCAGCGCAATACTGGAACCGCAAAGAGCAGACGGCAATGCCAAAGGAGGCTTTGCAGCAGGCAGACGTATTTATTTTAAATTAGCACCGAACAAAATTGTGGCTTGAAAGTCTGCATTTTGCTCAATGAGTAGTTTCAGATATTGGAGATAAATTATGGTTAGGAAAATAGTAAAAGGAACACACATTTTTTCAGAGAAGGCAATACCGGCAACGCCTGCAGATAAGCAGGTAATAACAGACCTTTTGGATACCCTTCGGGCGAACCGGGAAACCTGCGTTGGAATGGCAGCAAATATGATTGGCATAAACAAAGCGATTATTGTAGTGGCAGCAGGCCCATTTCAATTTGCAATGGTGAATCCGGTGATTACGAAGAAGTCAGGCGGCTACAGCACAGAGGAAAGCTGTCTTTCGCTGGATGGAGCCAAAGCCTGCACAAGATACCAGGAGATAGAGGTGGATTATCTGAATGGTGATTTTAAACCACAACATGGAAAATATTCCGGCTTTACCGCGCAGATTATCCAGCACGAGATCGACCACTGCAATGGAGTGGTAATATAATGAGCAGCGAATGTTAATTATGAGTAAATTTTGCTCATGATATATATTGGAAAAATAAAAGAAACCTGCATAAAAACAGATTCCTTAAACGAGGGGAAATCCCTGTTGAAGAATGGAAGTCCAGTTACTTTTCTGATAGAGAAAACGGACGATGATTACAGTCTGTTTTTCTTTATCAATCGTATAAAAGGCAAGGTAATTATTAATTTTCACAAAACGAATGCCCCAGCTTGCCAGTATTGGATCCTCTGCCGGATGAAACTTCTGTGGCAGGTCGGCTAATGAGTCTATCTGCTCGGTCGCAGCATCTAACAGATTATCTACAGCATCAGGATTTTTGAGGGTAAATTCGATGTAATCCGCAGCACGCATAATATCGTGTTCTGCGGTGGAAGTGATATAAAACTGATAGCTCATCGACTGCGGTGGCTCCTGATATCAGTCATAGCTTCGGAAAATAGTCTGGTATTGCCTGTGGCAATATCGTCCATTCCTTCCTTAATCTGACGTAAAGGGAACGCTGCATTTTCTTTTCTGCGATAAATGTTCCTTTTCCTGATTTTTTCTCCAGGTATCCTTGACTGTCCAGTGCGGCAAAGGCTTTTCTTACAGTAACACGGCTGACATGGTATTGTTCGCTTAGTTCATTTTCTGTCGGGAGTAAGTGTTGCATTGGTGATCTTGTCCAGAATCAGTTTTTCAAGCTGTTTATAAAGTGGTGTGGCTATGGCATTATCAAGTTCCATTTAATGAAAATTCCTTTCCGGTAAATAAAAAAACAGATATTGTAATCTGATTTTATAGTTGAATACTTTTGTGTATATATAATAATACATTTGAGACTATTTGTATATGCAGATTTGTTCTTTTGTAGCAAAAAAAAGAAAAAATATTGAAAAATAAAATACAAACTTCTATGCTTTCAGTATAACAATATAATACAAAAATGAGTTGGATGATATTGATAAATGCATCTATGAGCACATTTGCAAGTATCAAAAAGATACATTTTGAAATAGAATATGTATTATAATGTATTTTTGCTATGCAGATACAATAAAAAATAATAAGGAAAATTGGTCAATTTAACGAAAAAAATAGATAGTATTGACAAAGAAATTGTGCAGATATACTATTGTATCAGATACAAAGCGATACATATCAAATGCGAGATATGAAATTACTATTGTACGTACTACCAATAAAGACATGCGCATGATCTTAGAATTATTATGGAGAATACAGGAGGAAGAAATGAAATTTGCACCAATGAATTATCATTATTTGAGATATTCGCTGAAGAAATTCCTGGACAAGGTAGAACAGTCAGTATTTAACAGTATTGATCTGTATTGTAGTGCACCACAGTTTAATATATTTGATTATTCTCTTTTTTCATTACTTGAATTGGAAAAGGAGATTAGGAGAAGAGACCTAAGTGTTATGGCAATGACACCGGAGAATTGTACATACCCGGTTAACTTCTGCACACAGGATAGAGGAACACGTGAGTCCAGTATTCGTTATTATCAGCGAGCTATTGATACGGCGGAATTTCTTGGCTGCCATAAAGTTCAGATCAGTACCGGATTTGGATATTTCGATCAGTCACCGGAAGATGCATGGAAGTATTGCAGGGATTCTCTGCAGCAGTTGGGTGCTTATTGTGAGAAAAAGAATGTGGAGCTGATGCTGGAGGAGTTGAAGGTAACAACAACAAATGTGCTGATAAAAAGTTCAGATCTGAAACGAATGATAGAAGAGACAGGCTCATCTCACATACATGGTATGGTAGATCTGGATCAGATGACCTACGCCGAAGAAAGCATAGATGACTATATGGATAATTTAGGTGCTCAGCTTGTTCATGTGCATTTTAACGATCGGGGACACACAGTTCCCGGAGACGGAGATTATCCAATGAAAAAGTATTATAAAGATCTGAAGCGCAGAGGATATGAGGGGACAATTTCGTTTGAAATATGTGACCGTCGTTATTACTGTGATCCGGATAAGGTAATTGATGACATTACAGAATGGCTTAGGAATAACACAACAGAATTAAGTTAATAAGGTGGATATCTATCCATTTTATATAGAAAATGAAAAAGAATCTGCCGGTTTATATTTCCATAGATAAAGACATCTTGGATAAACAATATACAGAGACTAACTGGAGTCAGGGGAATATGTCACTTCCGATGCTGGAGCGATTGCTCTCACATTTTCTGGAAAACGGAAATATACTTGGCATTGATATCTGTGGAGAATGTCAGCAGGGAATTCCACTACCGGAATATTTACAGGCTGAAGAACTGAATGAAGAAACGAATCAGAAATTATTTGAGTTCCTGTCCCATTATATTTTATAACATTCTAAAGTAGAAAATAGGATATCCCCCACAAGCTCTCCTATTAGGTGATGGTTGAAAGTGACGGCATTATACAATCTGAAAGTGAAGAACTTCAGAAGATAATAAAAAGAATTGATAGAAATTATGGTTATTACAGTAAGGATAATTGTGAAGGTGATAATCGTTGCGATATTTGCATTTGTTGAAATTGCAATATTTGCAAATGCTACAGTGCCTTGGCTGGAAGGCGGAGAGGCTAATAAGCCAAGGATAAGGGTGGAAAAATAATAAGACTAAAAAGAATGTATAAAAGCAAATAAAGAACGAAGATTCGATGCACAAGAGAAGATTTATGGACTTGTAATTTGCAATAATAGAGTCATCCTAAGAAAGACAAAACGATAGTCTTTCAAGGATGGCTTTTATTATAAGACAAGGCAAAGCAGCCGATAATAGAAATTTAGAATCGTTTAAAAATCTATCAAAGAGGTGTTAGTACGATGCAGCACCTCTTTTTTTTCATCAGATTTTCATCATTTGCACACATACCGTGCAAAAGCAGAAGAATACATCTGGAAGAAAATAAGATAAGATATGACTATGATATCAATTAAGGACTAGAAAAGAGGTGGAACAATGGACCATTCAGAAGAATGTATGGAAATGATTGCAAATGCTGGAGAGGCAAAAACACTTGCTTTAAATGCACTTTCACTTGCAGGACAGGGAGCGTTTGAAGAAGCAGAAAAAGTATTGCAGGATTCAGAGGACGCATTAAATAAGGCACATGCAGCACATACAAAGCTTCTTTTTTGTGAAGCACAGGAGGAAGACTTAAAAGTAACTTTGCTTATGATGCATGCAGGCGACCATTTAAACAGTGCGGACACAATCAAAGTATTAGTGGAAGAGCTTATACGGGTATATAAGCAGACAAAGAAAGGAGAGAAATAGAATGTTAAAAATTGCGTTAGTATGTCAGCATGGTGCGAGCACAGGAATATGTGTGGAGAAGATGAAGCAGGCTGCAGCAAAAGATAATATTGAATGTACAATTGCAGCTTATCCGGATTCGGAAATGGGTACCTTAGTACAGCTTGCAGATTGTATTTTACTTGGACCGCAGATTGGATTTAAGAAAAATACGTTTATTGAAAAATATCCGGAGGCAGCAGAACGGATCATGGTTATTCCGGCAATGGATTTTGGAATGATGAATGGGGAGAAAATTTTGAAAGATGCACTTAATCTGATTGAAGGGGGAAAATCAAATGGATAAACTGATTAATGTATTAGAGAAGAAATTGATGCCAATAGCAAATAAGATTTCATCTATTAAATTTTTGAATGCATTGGGAAAATCTTTTCAGTTATTATTACCGATTATTATCATTGGATCATTTGCCTGCCTGGGAGCGTATATAGATATACCGGCATGGACATCATTTATTGAAGCAACAGGTCTGGTCAATATTTTTAACACATTATTTTTCGTAACAATGAAGCTGATAGGATTTTATCTGCTTTTAGTACTTCCATATCAGTATGGAAAAGAACTGGAAATTAACCGGATTTCAGCAGTTATTATATCAGTAATGGTATTTCTGATTCTGACACCAACAGAGCTGTTCGCATCTATTCCGGCAGAGTGGCTGGGACATGCAGGTTTGTTTGGTGTATTGCTGGTAAGCATATTTGTCTGCCGTCTTATGTGGTTATGCAAAGAAAAGAACATCTACATCCACATGCCGGAAGGTATGCCTAAAATAGTAGAAGATTCATTTGCTTCACTTGTTCCAGGATTCCTTGCAGCAGTGATTGCAGTTATTATCGCAGTATTATTACAGCAGACAAGTTTTGGTAATTTCCACCAGCTTGTTTATACAATTATTCAGACACCGCTTATGGGACTTGGATTATCATTACCGGCATATTTGCTGATGCAGATTTTTACAACTGTATTTATGTTTTGTGGAATCCATGGTTCAACCGTGACTTCTCTTTTTACACCACTGACAATGGCAGCAAGTTCTGAAAATCTTGCCGCACTTGCTGCAGGACAGGAACTGCCACAGATTTTTGCAAATACCTTTGGTATTGTAGCACAGATTGGTGGAATTGGATGTACATTAGGCTTTACATTTATGTTAGCATTCCGTGCAAAGAGCAAACGTTTAAGATCAGTAGGAAAAATTGGTCTTATTCCATCCATTTTTGGAATTACAGAACCGGTACTTTTTGGCGTCCCGATTATGCTTAATCCATTTTTGTTTATCCCATACATAATCAGCCCGATTGTATGTACATTACTGAGTTATTTTGCATATGCATCCGGCATAGTGCCAAAATTAACCGGAACAGAAGTTAACTGGACCGTACCACCTGTAATTTCCGGATTTTTATCCCAGGGATGGCAGACAGCAGTACTGCAGGTAGTATTGATTATTATTACAGCACTTATCTGGTATCCATTTTTCAAAATGATTGACAAGAAAACATGCAGAGAAGAGCAGATGCAGATTGAGGAATAAGATATGGAACAGGGATTGAGTGAAACATTTTTATGGGGAGGTGCAACAGCGGCAAATCAATGTGAAGGAGCCTATCGGGAAGGCGGAAAAGGGCTCTCAACAGCAGATGTTGTTCTTGCAGGACAACGTGGAGTGCCGCGAAAACGAACAGATGGTGTCGTAGAGGGATATTATTATCCCTCTCATACGGCAATTGATTTTTACCATCATTATAAAGAAGATATTGCATTATTTGCAGAAATGGGATTCCGCTGTTACAGGATGTCAATTGCATGGAGCAGAATTTTCCCGAATGGAGATGAAGAACAGCCGAATGAAGAAGGACTTCAATTCTATGACCGTGTGTTTGATGAACTTCTCAAATACCATATTACTCCGGTTGTTACAATCTCACACTATGAGATACCTTATCATCTGGTAAAAGAATACCGTTCCTGGAGCAACCGTAGAATGGTTGATTTTTATTGCAGATATTGTGAGGTATTATTTAAACGATACAAAGGAAAAGTAAAATACTGGATGACATTTAATGAAATTAATGTCAATATGCTTCATCCAGAGCATGCACTGGGCATAGAAATTAAGCCGGATGAAAATCCGTATCAGGTGATTTACCAGGCTTCCCATCATGAGTTTGTTGCAAGTGCAAAAGCAGTTCAGATTGGACATTCTATTGATCCGGACAATAAGATAGGAATGATGATGCTTTATCCTACCTTTTATGCAGAAACATGTAATCCTGAAGATCAGCTGGTAAGAATGGAAGAAATGAATAAACATTATGCATTTAGCGATGTAATGGTGCGGGGAGAATATTCTTCTAATATGAAGCTGTATTTAAAACGTCACGATGTTTCCATCAAGATGGAACCTGGGGATGAAGGGGTGCTGAAAGCCGGAACGGTTGATTATATTGGATTCAGTTATTATAACAGCAATGTAGCAACGAGCCGGAAAGATATTCAGCTTATCGATGGAAATATGATAAATTCTGTAAAAAATAAGTATCTTACAGAAAGCAGATGGGGCTGGTCGATAGATCCAATGGGATTGCGAATTGCATTAAATGAATTGTATGGACGTTACCATATTCCGCTTTTTGTTGCAGAGAATGGATTCGGTGCAATTGACGTCCCGGAAGAAACCATTCAGGATGATTATCGGATCGCATATTTAAAAGAACATGTTCAGGCACTGAAGGATGCAATACTGATTGATGGAGTAGATTGCTTCGGATATACAGTATGGGGCTGCATAGATTTAGTAAGTGTCGGTACAGGAGAAATGAGTAAACGGTATGGCATGATTTATGTAGACCGTGATGACAAGGGAAATGGCAGTCTTGTACGATCCCGGAAGAAGTCATTTTACTGGTATCAGAATCTGATTAAGACAAACGGAAAAATTTTATAATAAACCTCTTTAAAGTACCCCGGAGAAATTCCTATATGAATCTCTCCGGGGTATCTTAGTATATGTGGCAGCAGGACAATGTATACAGTATATTTAAAGAATTCAGGATAAATAAGATAACAGAAGATCAATAAATTCCTGACAGGAAGATGCTGTAATCAGTGTCTGCAAATAATGATTGTTGGCTATAATCTGGGTGACAAATGCAAAAATATCATTAAATAACATCTGGTCGGAAGGATGGATTGCCAGCATAAAAATAATGTTTACATTATTGGAACCCCAGCGTATAGGGGTCGGATGAATGGATACCGCAATTGCGGAGCTTTCTGCACAACGCTCCAGTGGATGTGGAATGGCAATATTTCCATAGGAGCTGGGAGAGATGCTTTCCCGTTCCAAAATAAGTTGTTTAAATTCGGAAGATACCATACCTTTTTCTTCTAGCTGCCCGGCAAGAAAGTCAATGGCTTCATTTTCGGAATGAAAAGGTTCCTGACAGAAAAACAAGTCATCCCGGAAAAGATAGCGAAGCTTTTGCTCTACAATAATTTTCATATGTAATGATTTTATCCGGTTGATATTATCAATGATGTTAGAAATATCTTTTGTCTGGAGCTGCTCCGAAATATAAATGACTGGTACAGCCGGAAGCGGATAAAGTGGAATAGTAGAAATAACCGCATCATAATCCCGATAAAAGCCGAGTTCATCAGTAGAAGAAACAATTCCTGTGATAATAGCATCCTGTTCCAGTAATAGCTTGATTTTATCAGCCAGATTAAGCTGATACAGACCATTCTGCGGATGAACCAGAAGAACAGAAATCTTATTGGAATAAGCTTTTTGCTCTTCGATAAGGACACCAATATGAAGTACGATATATGCGATTTCGTCTTCGTTTAGTTCCACCTGATATTGCTGGTTGATTACATTGGCAATGGATACAGCAATTTCATAAATAAAAGGATAAGAACTTTTAATTGTTGCAATCTGCGGATTGCGCAGGCTGATATTATTGCGGATACGAATCAGCAAATTCCTTAAATGCAATTTAAAGCGCAGCGAAAATTTCTCACTGTTAAGATTGATGGAAAAAAGATGCCGTACTTTATTCTGGATAAGCTCAAACAAAGTATTAACTTCATCCGTAATCATATCTTCAAAATTCTGGGCACAGGAGGTGATAATCTCTCGTGGATAGGTCTGTGACATCAGAAGTGCAGACAATTCCTGCTGATCTCCTGCAGAGAGTGTAACAGAGAAATACTTCCGGACTTCTTCCACAAGACTGTGTATGGTATTCTGAATATCCTCCGGAAAAGTCATTTCACTGTTTTCTACATTCAACTGATTTTCGTAAGAGGAACGCTGCATGGAAATGGCAACATGGATGATAAAGTTAAATAGTAAAAAATCGTCCATAAAAAGATTATTAGTTACCATGTCGGTTGTAATAAGCTTTTTTAAAATTTTAAGATCATATGCCGGGAAATAAGGCTGGATGGAACTTAAGGTACAGTTAAATGATTTGGTTTCATGGTAAATCATGGAAGAAATCAGACGCTTTTTATTACGCTCATTTCCAATTACGAAGGCGATATTATTCTTGGTTTTTAAAACCAGATCATATTCCGAAAGCTCTGATTTTAAATCCGAAAGTTCATTTTGCAATGTCAAAGGCGAAATGTATAAATCATCTGCAAACTGGTCCAGATCATATGGAGTATCTTCCGCAACCAGTTTTTTTATAATATAAGAAATCCGTTCTTCTTTCGTCTGTGGAAGTACGGACTGCAGACCACTGATTAGTTCATTTGCGGCGGGGTAATCTTTAAGAAGAAAACCTTTCTTAGAAGAAAGAATCATATCAGGCTTTTCTTCGTTCAGTTCATGAATATAAGATTTAATGCTGCGTACAGAATAGCCAAGTGCAGAAGAAATTTCTGCTGCTGTTTTCCATGTTGAGTTTTTTTGAAGATAATTCAGAACATCAAGTTTCTTGTTCGTCATAACAAACCCTCCATTTTTCGACATAATTATACTTATATTATTTTATTATATTAAAAAAATAATTTTTCACAATATGAGAAATTGCACCAGACTGGTGCAAATGTGAAAGTGGGAAAACGTGGTGTTACAGAATATAATAATACTAGAAATAATCTGTAATATAGAAAAAACTGTACAGATGTAGTAAAAGGAGGAAAAAATGAAAGAATTTTATTATACGGTGAAAGACCCGATTGGAATGCATGCAAGACCGGCAACGCAGCTGGTAAATACAGTGAAAGGTCTTGCGAGTGTTGTTACAGTTGAAAAACAGGGGAAAAAAGCAGATGCAAGGAAACTTCTGGCACTTATGAGCCTTGCAGTAGCACATGGTGATGAAGTACATATTGTCATTGAAGGTGAAGATGAGAATATTGCAGAAGAAAAAGTAAAATCCTTTTTTGAAGAGAATCTGTAAAAGAAGATGATATTCATTCATTACATCAAAAATGCCCAGACCTTATTGATATGGCCTGGGCATTTTTGTGTGACAGGAATTTTCTATCACACAAAATGTTTTATGAGGATGTTAGATGATATCCTGTTCCTGGAAAACGTTTGCTCCGATAAAATATGCATTATTTACTGCTTCTGCGACAGTTGCAACACGTTCACAATCTCCGACATAATAAGTATCCGGTACAATGCCATAAAGAGAGGATACCTGTTTTGCATCTGGCCGGAAGCCCAGTGAAAGAAGAACTTTATCACCACTGATATGCGTAGAGGCTCCATTTGTTAAAACATTTACGCCATCTGCATCAATGGATTGACAGGCAGAATTGAGATAAGTATGGAGATTGTCATATCTGGCAAAATGTTCCGAAAGAGCCAGACGGTATAAATTATTGCTGGCAGATGCCAGGCAGTCAGCCATTTCAATGATAGAAACATCTTTGCCCTTTTCTGCAAGATCTAATGCGGTTTCACATCCGACACTGCCGCCACCAATGATAATGTAGTGCTGCAGGGAAGTATCAGGGGACTGGAGAAATTCAGAAATCTGCATACAATTATCACCATCAACGCCTGGAAGCGGAATTCTGGAAGGAGTTGCTCCTACTGCAATGACAAGAGCATCAGGCTTTAGGTCACGGACTACATCGGTGTCTGCCAGAACTCCGGTATGAACAGTTACAGAAGATTTCCGAAGCTGGGTCAGCAGATAATCACGAAAACGACGTAAATCTGCTTTGTGCTCCCCATGGCAGGCAATATTAAGTTTACCGGTTAATACAGGTTCTTTTTCTAAAAGGGTGACCTGATGTCCACGGCGGGATGCAGTAAGGGCACAGGTAATGCCGGCTGGACCACCACCTACAATTACAAGATGTTTTGGGTGTCCGGTAACCGGAAGTATCAAAGGAACACGTTTTTCCCTGTTGAAGCGGGGATTTACAGAGCATTGTACATTTTTATGGTCTGTGGAAACATGATAACACTGCAGGCAGCGTATACAAGGTACGATATCTTCGCTGTGTCCCATCTGGGCTTTTACCGGCCAGAATGGATCTGCCAGTGTGGAACGGCCAAGCATGATTAAGTCAGCACTGCCTTCTTCCAAAAGACTTTCTGCTTCTTCCGGAGTCATAATCGAGCCGACAACGGATAGAAGGCAGGAGGTATTTGCCCGGATTTTGCGTAATGCTTCCAGGTTTGTAATATGTGGTTCAAAAATAGTAGCAGCATGATGAATATTTGCCTCGCGGATCATATCTAATCCACGGGAACAGTTGACAATATCAATATATGGTTCTGCATGCTGGATAAATGTGATTACATCATCGAGAGGCAGGCGTTTATCGGATGAAATACATTCTTCTGTTGAAATACGCATCTCGATGGGAAAATCCTTACCAACAGCATTTCGGACTGCTTCTATGACCATCATCGGAAAGCGGATACGATTCTCGATACTGCCGCCGTATTCATCCGTACGGGAATTAAAAAAAGGAGAAAGAAACTGATGAATCAGCCAGCCGTGACCAAAATGAAGCAGTATTAAATCAAATCCATATTGCTTTGCTTCTCTGGCAGCATATGCAAAACGGTTTGAAATGTCCTGCATTTTGGCTTCATCCATAGGGATGATAGGTTCTCCTTTGTCAGTAAATCCGGCACTTGGACCATAGACTTTGCCATCCGCTTCGTGTCCATAGATTCCCTGGTGACACAATTCTACACCAGCTTTGGCGCCTTTCTGCCGGATAACAGAAAGATGTTCTTTGACCATTTCGCGTTTGTATTTTGACAGACCGTATTCTTTATCTGAAGCTGGATTTTCGAGGGACAATGGAATATTTAATCCCCGGTAGAGCAAAGCAGCGCCGCCAATAGAGCGGTCAAACATGCTGAAACCGCCATATTCCAAAGCGGATGGCTTGATGGATGGCTGTCCTTCTCCCGGACCGGTCATTGGTGCACAGGCAATACGATTTTTTAAAATCAGGGAACGTACCTGTAGTGGTTTAAATAAGAGTTCATAGTTCATTATTAAGAATCCTCCTTTAAGGAATATTTTTGTATAGTTACAAGGTAATTGTAAAGCAAAAAAGACAAATTATAAGTTGTTGTTTTTGCACAGCATAAGTGCAAAACTGTGTTGAGGGATAGAGGCGGAAGTGGAACCTTAATACATTTACTGGCGGAATATGATGGAATACAATGTAGATAATGCTGATGCTAAGATAACATTTATTGATGTTGTCCTTGGATTTATGCAAATGAAAAATGCGGATGTATATGTGATCGGAAGCAATTCCAAAATGCTATCTTACGATATCCTGACCCAGTTCAGGGATAGGGGTGATGAGATACGGGTGTATCCTCTTCCCTTTGCAGAATTCTATAATGAATATAAAGTAGATAAACGTGGCACGTGGCAGGATTATTATACTTATGGTGGTATGCCGCTTGCCGCTACACTTTAACTTAAGAGAGAAATTATTTGAACCATATGGAAAGAGAAAAATGGGAGAGGATGATAGTGAATGGAAATAAAAAGTATTTTGATCAAAGATACTACCAGAGAAGAGCGGATCCGTGGATGCATTTTATGAGCCATATATCAACGGCGAAAAGGAACTGCTGGAAATCCATGAGGAATACCGGAGCAATTCCGGTACCGTTAGGTAGGTGGTAATATGAGACCACCGGAGATAGAGACCTCTACAGAAGAGGAAAGAAGACAGTATGTCAAAAATACTTTTCCATGTATTGCAGACTGCGACATGTGCGGACTTTGTACGGTATTTCGTGGAAAAGATCCGGAGCTTGCCCCATGTAGCCTATAAGAAAATTCCAACCGCTGCATTACAGAAACTTGAGACACCAATGAATCTTATTTGCGTGACTCCGGTTAAGGCGGAGGTTTTGTGCTCTGAATTTAAGGAAGATATATATTGGAAAAATAGAAGGAACCTGCAAAAACAGATTCCTTAAATCAGCACTTGATTTAATTGTTGGCATAAAAACACCTCCCTGTTTGATAACAAAATTATACAAAAATTTTGCTATATGGTCAATGGACATCTCCATAATAGTAGCTAAATAAATAGCTAAATAAATATAAAAACTGTCGGTAGCAGGTTACAGATATTTAACATATTCATTTGGGGTAAGCGTGCATAGATGAAGAGGAATATGAAAAGCAGAATCATAAATCAAATCATAAATCAAAAAGGAAAGTATCTTTTCTAAAAACAAGGAATGTTATACAATATATCTGTTAAGATAAAAATATACGGAGGATGTCCAATGTATACAACATACAAAGAGTACTTAAAGCAGGAGACGTCACTGCCCTTTGAAGAAGCCATGCAGATCTGGAACCAGATTGCAGAGCGGGGGGAAGCGGATGCAGCCTGCAGGGAACTCATAGACCGTTTTTTGAAATGTGCAGTAGACTATGTGCGAATCAGAAACGGATGGAACCAGAAATCGCTGGCAGAGAAAGGGCAGGCAGATGCGGAGCGCACCCGCTGTCATAATCTTGTGATCAGTGCGAAAAACAAATTGTCCGTTTATATGTATGAGCATAAGCTGGGCAATGACTGGGATGATTGGTTAGGGGAAGAGCGAAAACGAATCGGAGACTTCGCGTGTTATGTGGTACTGCTTCAGGGACTGGAAGCAAGATAGTATAGAAAACAAAAGAAATCGAGGAACTTATCACATGGCAAAAGTGATTATGATACAGGGAACAATGTCTAATGCCGGAAAAAGCCTGATTACAGCAGGCTTATGCCGCATCTTTCATCAGGACGGTTATCGTGTGGCACCTTTTAAGTCGCAGAATATGGCATTGAATTCCTATATTACAACAGAAGGGCTTGAAATGGGACGGGCACAGGTTATGCAGGCAGAGGCAGCTAGAATCGAGCCGCAGGTCTGCATGAACCCGATTCTTTTAAAGCCAACCAATGACATTGGCTCCCAGGTGATTGTCAACGGTACGGTCATTGGCAATATGCCGGCGCGGGAATATTTTAACTATAAGAAAAAGCTTGTCCCAGATATATTAAAGGCATTTCACAAGCTGGAAGAGCAGGCGGATATTATTGTAATAGAAGGAGCCGGAAGTCCGGCAGAAATTAATCTCAAGGAAAATGACATTGTAAATATGGGCATGGCGGAGATGGTAAATGCACCGGTTCTTCTGGCAGGAGATATTGACCGGGGCGGTGTGTTTGCACAGCTTTTAGGAACACTGATGCTTTTAGAAGAGCAGGAAAAATCCCGTGTAAAAGGTTTAATCATCAACAAATTCCGCGGAGACGTATCCATATTGGAACCGGGTATTCAGATGTTAGAGGAAAAAGGCGGCATTCCGGTCTGCGGAGTGGTGCCTTATATGAAGGTACAGCTTGAGGATGAAGACAGCCTGACCGGAAAATTCAAGCATCGGAAAGAGGCATTGATAGACCTGGCAGTTATCCGTTATCCAAGAATATCTAATTTTACGGATTTTGATGTTTTCGAGCATATGGAGGGAGTATCAGTGCGCTATGTGACTTCGGTGCAGGAAATCCATCATCCGGATGCCATTATTCTGCCGGGCAGTAAGAATACAATGGGTGACCTGAAATGGATGCGCGAAAATGGCATGGAAGCTATGATAAAGAAACTCTCCGCAGACACTCCGGTCATTGGAATCTGCGGCGGTTACCAGATGTTAGGAGAAAGCCTCGAAGACCCTTATTCGGTAGAGGAAGGCGGCAGCTTACGGGGTATGGAACTATTGCCACTTAAGACGGTGATGAGCCGGGAAAAGGTACGCCGTCAGGTAACGGGAACCATAGACCCTCTCACCGGTATGTTAGCTTCCCTTTCCGGCAAAGAATACAAAGGCTATGAGATTCATATGGGACATACCAATGGAACGCAGGAGTCAGAGCAGATACAGGCGCAGCCTCAAGCTCATGTGCATGCACAGGAGAAATCCAGTACACAGGATGCAGTCGTTGTGCAGAAGGAAAATGTCTACGGAACGTATGTCCATGGCATTTTTGATGAAGGAGATATCGCATCCACTTTTATCCGGGCATTAGCGGAGAAAAAGGGAGTGCATTATGAAGATAATCAGGGCATGAATTATCAGCAGTATAAGGAGAGCCAGTACGATTTGCTGGCGGATACACTGCGGAAATATCTTGATATGGAAGCGGTTTATGGAATGCTGCAGGAGGCAGAATATGACAAAAGCAGAATTGGATAATAGAAAGATTTTGCCTTTGGAGGATAGTTGGTATCGCAGGGTAAAAGAGAAGCTGGATGGAATCGCCAAACCATTGGATGGGCTTGGAAAGTTTGAACATCTGATTGCACAGATTGGAGCTATAGAGAAGACGACCAGAATATCCATTCAGAAAAAAGCAGTTCTTGTTATGTGTGCAGACAATGGCGTGGTGGAAGAGCAGGTCAGCCAGAGTGGAAAAGAAGTAACGCTTGCTGTGGCAAAGGCCATGGGAGTAAATAATTCTTCTGTAGGAAAGATGGCAGCAGTGGCAGGCGTGGATGTAATTCCGGTGGACATTGGAATTGATACAGATGAAGTGATTCCCGGAGTATTGCCACGAAAAGTTGCAAAGGGAACGAAAAACTTTGCCAAGGAACCTGCAATGACCGAAGAAGAAGTCTTAAAGGCAATAGAAACCGGAATACAACTGGTGCAGCAATGCCACAGAGAAGGGTATGAGATACTTGCCACAGGAGAGATGGGAATCGGAAATACAACCACAAGTACAGCCGTTGCAGCAGCACTTTTGGATTTAGAGGTAGAGCAGGTGACCGGCAAGGGCGCCGGATTAACGGATGAAGCATTAAAAAGAAAATGCAGGGTAATTAAAGAAGCAATAGAAAAATATTCCCTTCGTGATGCGGATGCATTTACCATATTAAAGACGGTAGGTGGACTGGACATAGCCGGATTGACAGGCGTATTTATCGGAGCAGCAATCGAGCAGATACCGGTTGTCATCGATGGCGTCATCAGTGCCGTTGCGGCACTTTTGGCAGAGACTTTTTGCAAGGGTGCCGTAAATTATATGATACCATCCCATAAGAGCCGGGAACTGGCAGAGACAGCGATTATGAAAAAGCTGCATTTAGATCCGGTACTGGATGCGGATATGGCACTGGGTGAGGGAACCGGTGCAGTGATGATGATGTCCCTGCTGGATGTGGCACTGGGCGTGTATTTGCAGGGAGCATCCTTTGCAAATTTTGAGATAGAACAGTACAAGAGGTATGAAGAATGATTGCATTGGTAATCGGCGGAAGCGGCAGCGGAAAATCCGCATATGCAGAACAAATGGCAGTGAAAGCCGCAGGCAACGGCAGCCTTTATTATGTAGCCACCATGCAGGTGTATGATGAAGAAGGAAAGAAAAAAGTAGAGCGTCACCAGAAAATGCGGGCAGGAAAAGGCTTTCTTACGATAGAGCAGCCGAGAAGACTTAAAGAGGCAGCAAAGAAAGTGGCAACCGAAAAAGTGTCAGCAGGAAAAGTTGCAGCAGAAAGAGTGCCAGCCGGGAAAATAGTTTTGCTGGAATGTATGTCGAACCTCGTTGCCAACGAAATGTTTTCAGAAGAAAATCTGTCTGCTGTGATGGATGAAGCGAAAATAAAGCAGCTTTCCCATGAAATTATAAGTGGAGTAACAGCATTGCAGGATTCCTGTGATATACTGATTATTGTCACGAATCAGATATTTGAAGACGGAATCCGTTATGACGCATCCACAATGGCTTATATCCGGTTGTTAGGAGATATAAACCGGCAGATTGCAGAGCGGGCAGAGCAGGTCGTTGAAGTAGTAGCAGGGATTCCGATTTTCATAAAAAAGGATGGAATTTAAGAAAGAAGAGGAATACATGAAAATTTTAAAAGGATTCGTCATTGCATTTTCTATATATTCAAAAATACCGGTGCCACAGTTTGACTGGAAGGAAGAAGATATGCAGTATCACCTCTGCTTCTTCCCATTGATTGGTCTTATCATTGGTGCATTGGAAGCCGGCTGGTTCTTTTTGGGAAATGCAGTCGAGATAAGCCATCTGTGCAAAACACTGATAGCGGTGGCAATTCCACTGCTTGTTACCGGTGGCTTTCATATGGATGGATTTATGGATACCATGGATGCATTTCATTCCTATCAGGATAAGGAGAAGAAGCTGGCAATTTTAAAGGACCCGCATATTGGAGCATTTTCCGTATTGATGCTGGTTTTATATTATCTTATTTATGGAGCAGCATATGCAGAGCTTACGGAACTGTCTGCGATTCTTGTAGCAGGAATTGGCTTTGCGTTATCACGAAGCTTAAGCGGAATTGGTGTGGTAAGCCTGAAGGCGGCAAAAAAAGACGGTATGCTTGCTTATTTTGCAGACAGCGCCCAGAAAAAAAGAGTGCTGGCAGTCCTCATCATAGAGGCAGTTGTCTACAGTGGATGTATGATTTATGTAAACCTGTGGGCAGGGCTTGCAGCAGTAGTTGTGGCATTGCTCTGTTATGGTTATTATAGTTGGAAAAGCCGGAAGGAATTTGGCGGAATCAATGGTGATACCGCAGGATATTTTGTGTCATTATGCGAAAATGCCATGGCAGTTGCAGTGGCAGTTGTTTTTCACTTTACAGGAAATTGCTTTCCTGTAAAGTAAAAAACGCTCCGAGAGTATGGGCACTGCGGTGTATAAGGTAGATGCCGCAAGCGACCGCCGCAGGCGCGAGAATGTGCCAAGGCACATTCTTTGTTTTATAGCAGGCTAGAAAGGAAAAATCATGGAATTATTTTTGGGCGGATGTTACCAGGGAAAAAAGGAATATGTGTTAAAGCTTCACCCGGAATGTAAAGGTCAGGTGATAGAGGGCGAAAACCTTCCTGCAGACTGGGATGGAATGATAAAAGAACTGCAGGAATTTGAGAATCCGGTCATCAACCATTTACACCTGTGGATTCGGAAATGTCTTGAGCAGCAGACAGATGTGGAGCTGTTAGCTGATAAACTGCTGGAAACATATCCGGGACTTATTTTCATCTGTGATGAGATTGGAAATGGAATTGTACCGATGGATGCTCTGGAACGGGATTACAGGGAGCGGACCGGAAGACTACAGATACGGATTGCCGAGAAGGCAGAAAGGGTAGAACGCATTGTATGTGGAATCAGCCAGAGATTAAAATAAATTTATTGCTTATCCGTCATGGAAAGACCCCGTCAAATCGGGAACACCGGTATTTGGGTGTAACAGAAGAAGCTTTATCCGGGGAAGGCAGAAAGCAGTTGGAGATTCTTGCAGAAAAAGACATTTTAAAAAAACCCTGGCTGCTTTTCATCAGTCCGATGCTGCGCTGTCAGGAGAGTGCTGGTATACTTTTTCCGGGAAAGAAAGTTTATCCGATAGAAGAATGGCGGGAGATGAATTTTGGTGCATATGAGGGAAAGAATTACGAAGATTTGAAAAATGATTCCTATTATCAGAAATGGATTGACAGCAATGGCACACTGCCTTTTCCGGAAGGCGAGAGCCAGCAGGAATATATAAAACGTTGCCAAAGGGGACTTCATGCCGCAACAAAAATCATAGAGGGAAAAATCACCGGAGAAATCGCAGATGCTGCAATGCCGTTATCAAAGAGTCGAATAACAGAACTCCGGGAGCCTGAAAAACTGATAGCAGAAAATCAAATGACAGAAAATCCGATAACAGAAAGTCAGCCCCGGAACGTGACAGCGGTTGTACACGGCGGCACAATTATGGCACTGCTTCACATTCTTGCAGGCGGAAATTATTTTGATTATCAGGTGAAAAATGGAGGCGGCTACTGCTGTAAACTCAGACTTTGCGGGGAAGAATGGAAATTAGATTCCTTTGAGGAGATTACAATATGATTTATCACATGATTGCGTTCGGACTGGGATTTTGCCTGGACCTTCTTTTGGGAGATCCATACTGGCTGCCACATCCCATCCGGGTGATTGGAAATTTTATAGGGATATTGGAAAAAAGAATGAATAAAAAGGAGTGCAGTGAGAAATACCTTGTAAGAGCAGGCATTGGAATGGTTGCGCTTGTTTTGCTGACAGTTCTTATGGTGACCGCACTTCTTCTGATTCTTGCGTACCGGATTCATCCGGTGGCAGGTGTTATCTTGGAAATGATTATGACCTATCAGATTCTTGCTGCAAAATGCCTGAAAGTAGAAAGCATGAAGGTATATAATTGTTTAAAGGAGAATGACCTTATAGCGGCAAGGCATGCTGTTTCCATGATTGTAGGCAGAGATACCGGGCGGCTGGATGAAACCGGAGTGGCAAAGGCTGCCATTGAAACGGTGGCAGAAAATACTTCGGATGGAGTCATTGCACCGATGCTATATACCGCACTTGGCGGACCGGTTCTGGGCTTTTTTTATAAGGCAGTCAATACAATGGATTCCATGGTAGGATATAAGAATGAACGTTATCTTCATTTTGGCAGAGCTGCCGCAAAATTCGATGATATCTGCAATTATATCCCATCCCGTATCAGTGCATACCTGATGATTGCAGGGACGCATTTCCTTGGAAAGGAATATGACGGGAAGCATGCATATTACATTTATAAAAGGGACCGGTATCATCATGCCAGCCCGAACTCTGCCCAGACAGAGGCAGTTTGTGCAGGAGCATTGTCCATACAGCTTGCAGGAGATGCCTGGTATTTTGGCAAACTGGTGAAAAAGCCATTTATCGGAGATGCACTGCGTCCGGTGGAATACGAGGACATCAGAAGAGCAAACCGGCTTTTGTATGCGACTGCATTTTTATGTGAAGGCATTTGCCTTTTGGTGATGGGATTGTTATTCTTTATATGATTGAAAGGATGAAAATTCAGGAAAGGAACAGGAATATGGTACATGGAGGAGACATCTACCGTAATTGCATATCGTTAGATTATTCTGTAAATATCAATCCTCTGGGCATACCGGCATCTGTAGAGGCAGCCCTTAGGGAAGCGGTGTCTTTATGCAGCTGGTATCCGGATATCAGGCAGGAGAAGCTGAAGGCAGCCATTGCTGAGATGGATAAGGTATCGGCAGATGAGATATTGTGCGGAAATGGAGCTTCTGAACTTTTTCCTGCAATTCTTCATGCGTTAAAACCAAAGAAAATACTGATTCCGGTTCCTTCTTTTTATGGTTACGAGTGGGCTGCCGGAACGGAAGCGTGTGAAGTAAGTTATTTTCCATTGCGGGAGCAGGATAATTTTGTGCTGGGAGAGGATTTTATCGAGGCATTAGATAAAGAAACGGAGCTTATTTATCTTGCCAGTCCCAATAATCCCACCGGACAGTTAATTCCACCGGAGATTTTAAAAGGGATTTTAAAGCGGTGTCAGGAGCTTGATATAATAGTGGTAGTAGATGAATGCTTCCTGCCGTTTTGTGAAGAAGCAGAGCTTTATGAAGAAATGGAAGCTTGCATGAAATGTGGGAATCTGATTCAGGTGAGAGCATTTACCAAGACCTTTGCCATACCGGGAGTCCGGCTGGGTTATCTTATCTGCCGGAACAGGGAAGTCTGTCAGAAGATTGCAAGGCAGCTTCCGGAATGGAACTTATCGGTATTTGCCCAGATGGCAGGATGCGCTGCAGCAAAAGAAACGGAATTTATCGGGGAAAGCAGAAAACTCATCAAAGAGCAGCGGAGTATTCTGACAAAAGAGCTGATATCCTTAGGCTTCCGGGTGTATCCTTCCCGGGCAGATTATATTTTATTTTACACAGAGCTGCCATTATATGAGTTGCTTTTAAAGAAACAGATTTTGATTCGAAATTGTGAAAATTACAGAGGTCTGTCCAAAGGATATTACCGAATTGCAGTAAGAGGGCAGGCAGAGAATGAGCGGCTGATAAGCGCATTAAGAGAGGTGATGGGAAAATGAATCCAATCGAATTTGTATTGCCGGGAGAGATTGAAAAACGCAGCTTTGAGATTATTTCAGAGGAATTAGAAAAGCGTCAGATTGTATTGCCTAAAGAGCAGGAGCCTGTTACCAAGCGTGTGATACATACCAGCGCAGATTTTGATTATGCAGAGACAATGTGTTATTCTGACCATGCAGTAGAAATTGCAAAGGAACTGATTCTTAAGGGCGCCGATATTGTAACGGATACCAACATGGCACTTGCCGGAATCAATAAGAGAATATTAGCTTCCTTTGGCGGAGAAGCTCATTGCTTTATGGCGGATTTGGATGTAGCACAGCTTGCCAGAGAGCGGCAGGTAACAAGAGCCACCATCAGCATGGAGAAAGCCGCAGCCATTGAAAAACCAGTTATTTTTGCGGTGGGAAATGCACCGACGGCGTTAATCGAGCTTCATAAAATGATAACGGAGGGACGCTACCAGCCGGCATTTATTATCGGAGTTCCGGTAGGCTTCGTAAATGTGGTACCGGCAAAAGAATTGATTATGGAAACAGAAGTACCTTATATCATTAACCGGGGCAGAAAGGGCGGAAGCAATGTTGCCGCAGCTATCTGCAATGCAATTTTGTATCAATTAAGACGATAGTAAAATCAGGGGGAAGAAAGATGCAATACGGGTTTACCTCCGGAAGCTGTGCCGCAGCCGCAGCAAAGGCAGCAGTCTATATGCTGCTGAGTGGAAGAAGAAAAACAGAGATTACCATTGAGACACCAAAGGGAATTTCCTACCATGCAACGGTGGAGCATATTAAAATTCAGGAAACAGAAGTTTCCTGTGCGGTACAGAAGGACGGCGGAGATGACCCGGATGTGACAACAGGAGCATGGATTTATGCAACGGTGAGCATTTGTGAAGAAAATAACAATCAGATAGAAATAGATGGCGGCATCGGTGTCGGCAGGGTTACGCGGCCGGGATTAGACCAGCCGGTAGGAAATGCCGCAATTAATACGGTACCACGGCAGATGATTGCAAAAGAAGTATCAGAGGTCTGCCATCTGTTTGATTTTCAGGGCGGAATCAAAGTCGTAATTTCAGTGCCGGAAGGAGAAAATCTTGCGGCGCAGACTTTTAATCCGAGACTTGGAATAAAGGGCGGAATCTCGATACTTGGAACCAGCGGGATTGTGGAGCCTATGAGTGATAAGGCATTACTGGATACCATAGCAGTGGAATTGAAACAGAAGCGCGCAGAAGGTCATTCTATTGTTGCCATATCACCGGGCAACTACGGATTGGAATTTATGAAACGGACCTATGGTTATGATTTGGAGCGCAGTGTAAAATGCAGCAACTTTATCGGACAGACCATTGATATGGTAAAAGAACTTGGATTTTCCAAAATGCTCTTAACCGGTCATATCGGAAAGCTGATAAAGGTATCCGGCGGCATTATGAACACCCATTCCAAAGAGGCAGACTGCCGGATGGAGCTTCTGGCGGCGGCGGCAATCCGGGCGGGTGCAGAAGTGACACTGCTTCGGGAAATATTAGACTGCATTGGTACAGAGGATGCGGTAGACCGGATTAAAAAAGCCGGATTTTTAGAACCTGCCATGGAATATGTCATGGAAAAAATTAAAGACCATCTTAAGCATCGTGCCGGGGGAGGACTGGAAATAGAATGTATGGTTTATAGTAATGATATCGGACTTTTAGGTGTAACGCCGGGAGCAGTGGCATTATTAAAAGAACTGTTGGAGGAAAAGGAATGATTCATTTTGTTGGAGCAGGGTGCGGAGCACCAGATTTGATTACCGTAAGAGGAATGCATCTTTTGGAGAAAGCGGATGTGATTATCTATGCCGGTTCACTGGTAAATCCCAAGCTTTTAGACTATGCCAAAGCAGACTGTCAGGTATATAACAGTGCAGTGATGACCTTGGAAGAAGTCCTTGCAGTTATGGTGGAGGCAGAGCAGGAAGGAAAAGATGTGGTGCGGCTGCATACCGGAGAACCAAGCATATATGGAGCGGTGCAGGAGCAGATGCAGGAGCTGGATGCAAGAAAGCTAGCCTATGATTCTACGCCGGGAGTAAGTGCCTGCTTTGGAGCAGCGGCAGCCATGAATCTGGAGTATACCCTGCCGGATATTTCCCAGTCCCTTATCATTACCAGAATGGAGGGACGGACGGCGGTTCCGGAGAAAGAAAGCATTGAGGCATTTGCTGCCCATCAGTGTTCCATGGCAATCTATTTAAGCACCGGAATGTTGGAGAAGTTATCTGAGCGACTGATAAAGGGTGGCTATTCAAAGGATACCACTGCGGCACTGGCTTATAAGGTAAGCTGGCCGGAGGAAGAAATATATATCTGCACGGTAGAAACATTGGCACAGACAGCGGCAGAACATGGAATTACCAAAACGGCACTGGTTCTCGTTGGAGATGTCATTAACAAGAGCGGATACAGCAAATCCAGACTGTATGCAGAAGATTTCTCCACAGAATTCCGGGCAGCAAAAAAATCATAAGAAGGCGGAAAGAAAATGCAGTCATTGAAATGGAGTGTCATCAGCTTTACCGAAAAGGGAGCAGAGCTTGCCGAAAAGATAAAAAGACTTTCCAAAGAGCAGCAGCTTCCCAGTGAAATTCATACTTATCATGGCAGAAAACAGGTGGAAAATCTGAACGCGTGGACAAAGGAGCAGTTTTCCCTAAGAAATGCAATCATTTTTATCGGAGCATGCGGAATTGCAGTGCGGACAATTGCCCCATTTCTTAAGGACAAGCTGACAGACAGTCCGGTGCTGGTACTGGATGAGGCAGGCAATTATGTCATTCCTCTTTTATCCGGGCATGTAGGAGGCGCCAATGAGATAGCACTTTTACTGGCAGAGTTATTAGGAGCAGTTCCGGTAATTACCACAGCGACCGACATTAATAATGCCTTTGCCATAGATGTATTTGCAAAAAAGCATGATCTTTCCATTGATAAAAAAGAAGGCATTAAGAAAGTTTCTGCAAAGGTGCTGGAAAAAAAGAAGCTTTCCATGACAATTGCTCCGGAATATGCCGCAAAAGTGGATGTGGCAATCGGCACACCAGAGGATGGACAGAAGCCGGAGCCATTATTGACCTTAATCCCCAAAGAATATATTCTTGGAATCGGATGCAGAAGGAATAAAGAAGAACAGGAACTTAAGGCATTTGCAGAAAACTGTTTAAAGGAAGCCGGAGTAGACTGGAAACAGATACGGGCGATTGCTTCGATTGATAAAAAGAAGGATGAGAAGGCAATTCTAAAACTTGCGGCAGAACATGGCATTCCATTTCTTGTCTTTGACGCAGAGACCTTAAGCCGGGTGCCCGGGACATTTGATACATCGGCATTCGTGGCAAGACAGGTGGGCGTGGATAATGTCTGCGAGCGGGCAGCCATGGCAGCCTGCCGGGATAATGGAAGGCTGGTGCTTCAGAAAAGAGCGGAAAACGGAATGACACTTGCAATAGCAAAAGAAGATTGGAGACTGACTTTATATGAAGAATAAAATATGGATTGTTGGAATGGGACCGGGAAATGAAGAGATGATGACAGGCAGAGCCATCGAAGTATTAGAACAGGTGGACGTAATCATCGGATATACCGTATACCTTGATTTGTTAGGAGAACGTTTTCAAGACAAGGAATTTCTTTCCACGCCGATGCGGCAGGAAGAAAAACGCTGCAGAATGTGTTTTGAGGAAGCAGAAAAAGGCAAAAGCGTGGCAATGGTATGCAGCGGCGATGCCGGTGTCTATGGAATGGCATCACTGATGTATGAGATTGGAAAAGAATATTCGGCGATTTCACTGGAAGTGATACCGGGAATTACCGCAGCCAACAGCGGTGCGGCGGTTCTTGGAGCACCATTAAATCATGACTACTGTGTTATCAGTCTCAGTGACCTTATGACACCATGGGAGTTAATTGAAAAGAGGCTGATTATGGCAGCACGGGGAGATTTTGCTATTGCACTTTATAATCCGTCCAGCCGGAAGCGGGCAGACTATTTGGAAAGAGCATGTAAGATTCTGCTTCAGGAGATAGAACCGGAGCGCGCATGCGGTTATGTGGAAAATATCGGAAGAGACGGAGAAAGCACAGTTACCTGTACTTTAGAAGAATTACAGAGTAAATCAGTAAATATGTTTACTACCGTTTTTGTCGGAAATTCCAGAACCAGAATTCAGGATGGAAAATTAATCACACCAAGAGGCTATAAGATAGAGCAATGAAAAAGATCATCATTTTTTCAGGAACAACAGAAGGAAGAAAATTATCGGAGCTGATGGCGATTGCAGGCATAGCCCACACCGTATCGGTGGCAACCGATTATGGAAAGCTGGTTATGAAGGCGCATCCGAAGGTGAAGATTCAGGAAGGACGCCTTTCCAAAGAAGCTATGTCAGAATTTCTAAGGAAAGAATCCTTTGAAATTGTAATCGATGCCACTCATCCCTATGCGGTGGAAGTGACCAGAACCATAAAAAGCTGCGTTGCCGGAATGAAAGAGGATGGACTTGAGGTCACTTACTTACGGCTGAAACGGAGCATCCAGGCGTCAGAAGAAACGGGACTTCGTTTCTTTGACAGCAATGAAGCCTGCGCAGAAGCATTAAAGGAAATCAAGGGAAACATTCTTCTTACCACAGGAAGCAAGGAACTTTCCGTATATACCGCATCCGAAGAAGTAAAAAAACGTCTTTACGTCCGGGTACTGCCGGGGATGGAAAGTCTTGAAATCTGCCGGAGAGAAGGAATTCTGCCACAACAGATTCTGGCACTGCAGGGACCTTTTTCCGAAGAATTGAATGATGCACTGATTCATCAGTATGGGATAAAATGTATGGTAACAAAGCAGGGCGGCATTACCGGAGGCTTTTTAGAGAAAAAAGAAGCAGCTTTAAAAAATCGTATCCCGCTTTTGATCATTCGTCGGGAGGCAGCAGAGGAAGACGGACTTTCCTTTGATGCAGTCTGTGAGAAAATCGAAACATTAACAGGAGTAAACCTTTCCTTAAGACCGGCGGAGCTTATGATTACGCTGGCAGGAATCGGACCGGGGGATGCAGATATGATGACCGTCCGGTTAAAGGAAGCATTGGCAGAAGCGGACCTTGTATTAGGTGCGAAACGTCTGATAAAGGCAGTGACACCGAAGCTTGAGAAAGAGGCACTTTATCTGCCGGATAAAATCCTTACATGGCTTAAGGAAAAGAGCAGACAGTATGCGGTGCATGAAAAACTGAAGGTAGTCATCCTTTTTTCCGGGGATATTGGTTTTTATAGTGGCTGGAGCAAGGTAAGAATCTGTCTGCAGGAAGCACTGCAAAAGGGCATACTTCATGGAACCTTGCAAAGCATTCCGGGCATTTCTTCCATTCAGATGATGGCAGCAGCCTGTGGCGTAAGCTGGGAAAATGCCGGAATTTACAGTATACATGGCAAAACAGATACGGGTGGCTGGCAGGCAGAAGTGCTGCACAGGCTGCATGAAAATGGGCGGCTGTTTCTTTTGGTATCCGGAGCAGAAGATATCCGGAAATTAGGAGCACTTTTTTCGGATAAAGAGAATTGCAGAATTACAGTGGGGTACCAGTTATCTTATCCGCAGCAGAAGCTGATGGTGCTTACACCGGAAGCGTGCAGGGAGACAGAACAGGAAGGATTGTATGTTGTCATGATAGAGAAGGAAGAACAGAAAGCGAATGAAGAATGTGCGGAGCAGGGAAAGCGCAGGGAACAGGAAACGCAGGAAGAGCCGGCAACTTTGTCACCGGGAATCCCGGATGAAGCCTTTATTCGCGGAAAAGTTCCAATGACCAAAGGGGAAGTGCGTCAGGTCAGCCTTTGCAGCCTGCGGCTTCAGAAAGATTCGGTGCTTTATGATATTGGAAGCGGAACGGGGTCGATTGCTGTGGAAGCAGCCCATTTATCCAAAGGAATCAAAGTCTATGCCATTGAAAAGAAAGAAGAGGCGGTAGCACTTCTGGCACAGAATAAAGAGAAGTTTCAGGTAGCAAATATGGAGATTATCCGGGGAACGGCACCGGAGGCATGCAATGGATTAGAGGAGCCAACCCATGTTTTCATCGGGGGAAGCGGTGGACATCTGATGGAAATTTTAGAAGTACTGGCAGCAAAAAAGAGAAGAATAAGAGTTGTAATGAATGCTATAAGTCTTGAGACGGTGGCAGAATTCAAACAGGTAAAAGAACGGTTTTCGGTATGCAATTTTGAAATGATTCAGATGCAGGTCAGCCGTTATCATGAGCTTGGTTCTTATTATATGCCAAAGGCAGAAAATCCGGTTATGATATGTTCCTTTGATTTGCAGGGAGGAGAAGCGGATGCAGAAGCGTAAAGGAGTAGTTCTTGCAGCACCGAAAAGCGGCAGTGGAAAGACACTGATTACCTGTGCATTAATCGAAGCCTTGAAAGAAGCAGGAGTCGATGTCTGTGCATTTAAGTGTGGACCGGATTATATAGACCCGATGTTTCACCGGACGATTTTAGGCGTGCCGGGCGGAAATCTGGATACTTATTTTACCGGCGAAGCAAAGACAAAAGAGATATTTATGGAAGAGACACCGGAAGATGCATTTGCAGTGGTAGAGGGTGTCATGGGGCTTTATGACGGACTTGGCGGAATTTTAGAAGAAGGTTCCACCTATCACCTGGCAAAAGCAATTTCTCTGCCGGTGATTCTGGTAATTGATGCACATGGCATGGGAAGAACGATACTTCCGCTGATACAGGGACTTTTATCCTATGACAAAGCCGGAATCATAAAGGGCGTGATACTAAACCGGGTCAGCAAAATGTTCTATGCGTCATTAAAAGAGTTAATCGAAACAGAATTATCCATAGAAGTGCTGGGCTGTTTTACGGAACAGAAGGAGCTTCATCTGGAGAGCCGCCACTTAGGCTTAAAACTTCCGGAAGAAAAGCGTGATTTAAAAGAACAGGTATGCCGCGGGGCAGACAGCTTAAAAGAAACGGTATCGATAGAGCGGATTTTAGCAATTGGGGGAGCCGGAGAAAAGGATGCGGCAGCCCCAAAAGTTGATAGTCACGAAAACAAAGTGACATATCAGAGAGCAGATATCAAAGAAAATGATACCCATGAAAGTAAACTCCACCTTGCCATCGCAAGAGATGAGGCATTTTGTTTTTATTATCAGGAGAACCTGAAACTGCTTTCAAAAAGGGGCTTTGAGCTGGTGCCGTTTTCTCCCCTGCATGATAAGAAATTGCCGGAGCATATCAGCGGATTACTGTTAGGCGGGGGATATCCGGAACTTTTTGCAAAGGAATTATCCGAAAATGACAGCATGAAGACAGCCATCCGGGAAGCCATCCGGGGCGGACTTCCGTCACTGGCAGAATGTGGGGGTTTTCTTTATCTTCATAATTCACTGAAGGATATGGAAGGCAGACAATATTCCATGGCGGGCGTAATTGATGCAGATGCAGATTACCGGGGAAAACTGGTGCGTTTTGGCTATGTGGAGCTTACCGAGAAAGAGAGCTGTTTCTTGCCGGAAAAAGAAGGAATCCGGGGACACGAATTCCATTATTTTGACAGTACGGAAAATGGAACGGACTGCGTGGCAAAAAAACCGACCGGAAACAGAAGGTGGGAATGTGTCTGGGAAGGAGAAAACCACTGGTGGGGATTTCCTCATCTTTATTATCCGTCCAACCCTTCTTTTGTGGAGCATTTCTATCAGCAGGCAGGATTGTATCAACAATCGAAATTGAAGCAAAAAGATAATTTGAAGTAAGAGGAAGACAGATGCAGAAAGAAAAAGCACAGAGTGGAATTTTATATGGAATCGGAGTAGGACCGGGGGAGCCGGAGCTTTTGACCCATAAAGCGGTTCAGGTGATAGAATGCTGCGATACCATAGTAGTGCCGTCTGAACCGATAGAAGAGTGTAATGCTTTTCAGATTGTAGAAAAACTGGTGCCGGACATACGGAAGCATCAGCTTGTGGCATGGAATTTTCCCATGACCAGAGATGAGAAAAAGTTAGAAGAAGCCCATGATAAGATATGCGAAAATATAGAAGCATATCTTGCAAAGGGAGAAAAGGTTGCCTTTTTAACGCTGGGGGATCCGGCAATTTATTCCACCTATACTTATCTTTCACAGAAAATCGAAGAGCATGGTGGCCATACGGAAATGGTAAGCGGGGTACCGTCTTTTTGTGCAGTGGCAGCAAGACTTGGCATTTCGCTGGGAGAAAAGGAAGAGCAGATTCATATTATTCCCGGTTCCTATGAGATAGAAGAATCGAGACAATTTTCCGGCACCAGAATCTATATGAAGTCCGGAAGGAAGCTGAAGCAGTTAAAAGAAATGCTGCAAAAGGAAAGCACTATCCGTCCGTTAGAAGTGTATAGTGTTTCCGATTGTGGAAAAGAGGAAGAAAAAGTCTTTTCTGGTGTGGATAACATACCGGAAAACAGCGGATATTTTACTATCGTGATTGTAAAGACCAAAGATGAGCCGGTGCATAACAGCAGCCGCTTTTTTGAGAATCGTGCATGCGCTTATTATCCCTGCCATAGGGACATTGAGCAGATTAACTGTATGTTCTGCTACTGCCCGATGTATGAAATGGAGCATTGTCCGGGAACACCGGAGTACAAAGAGACAAATGGCAGAAAACTTAAGATTTGTACCAACTGTACGTATCCCCATCAGGCAGAACATTATGATGCCATTATGAAGGTACTGACCCACCGGCTGAAAGGCTAGAGGACTTTTTAAGGGTGAAGTTTGTTGAGGCTGGGTGAACTATGGCTTGTGAAAAAATAAAAAGTGTGTTAGTATAGTAGCGATTTCATAGAAAGATAACCGGTGCCTGCAATGAAATTCATTCATATGCAGGGTAAAAGGGAAACAGGTGTAAATCCTGTACGAACTCGTCACTGTAAGAAGGGAGTAACGTAGTCAGGCTTTTAAAAGCACCACTGATGCACAGACATTGGGAAGGTGATTACGGAGCGTTAATCTTTGAGTCAGGAAACCTGCCGTTTATCTGGTACGGGAAGAGATTCCGGGTCACGAGTAATTGGCTGTACTGTTTGATAACAAGGGAAATCCGTAAAGCGTATTTCCTGTAGTTAGTATGTCATTTACTTCGTTCATAGCAATATGGAACGGAGTTTTTTCATGTGTAAGTGAAACCAGAACATGAGAAAAGGAGAAAAAAATGAAAAAGAAAGCATTGACTGTAGTTCTTACACTTACTATGGTAGCAACCATGTTTGCGGGATGTGGTGATAAGAAAACAACAGGGACAACTGAAACAACAGAAGCTGTTTCGACAGAAGATGAAAAGGATGATCAGGCAAAAGCAGATGAGGTAGCAGCATTGATTGATGCAATTTATGTGCAGGAAAGAACTGATGAGACAGATGCACAGTGTAAGGCAGCAAAAGAAGCATGGGATGCACTGACAGATGCTCAGAAGGAACTGGTATCCGGAGAAAATGCAGACCCGGATTACTTTGGAAGAGATACCGGAGATGCATCAAAGGATGATCCTTTAAATCAGGATGATATTGGAGAGAATGAGCTTTTGGTAGTAAGCTTTGGTACATCCTTTAATGACAGCCGCGCAACAGATATCGGCGGCATTGAAAAAGCATTACAGGAAGCAAATCCTGACTGGTCTGTAAGAAGAGCATTTACAGCACAGATTATTATTAACCATATACAGGCCCGTGATGATGAAAAAATCGATAACATGGATCAGGCATTAGAGCGTGCGGTAGACAATGGCGTTAAGAATCTTGTGGTACAGCCGACCCACTTAATGCATGGTGCAGAATATGATGAACTGGCAGAAGCAATTGAGAAGTATCAGGATAAATTTGAAACAGTCCGTATCGCAGAACCTCTGTTAGGTGAAGTTGGAAGTGATGCAACTGTAATCAACGAAGACAAGGCTGCCGTTGCAGAAGCAATTACAGCAGTAGCAGTTAAACTTGCTGGATATGGCAGCATGGATGCTGCAGCAGAAGACGGAACAGCATTTGTATTTATGGGACATGGTACTTCCCATACTGCAAATGTAACTTATGACCAGATGCAGACCCAGTTAGAAAAACTGAATTACAAGAATGCATTCGTTGGAACCGTAGAAGGTGAACCGGAAGATACCGCATGTGAAGCTGTTATTGAAAAGGTAAAAGAAGCAGGATACAAAAAAGTAATTCTTCGTCCGTTAATGGTTGTTGCCGGAGACCATGCAAACAACGATATGGCTGGAGATGATGAAGATTCCTGGAAGAGCCAGTTTGAAGCATCCAAAGCATTTGACAGTGTAGATACACAGATTGAAGGTCTTGGAAGAATCAAAGCAGTCCAGGATATTTATGTAGCACATACAAAGGCTGCTTTAGCGGCAGAGCCACTTGCAACAGCAGGTGGTTCCAATTCCTCTGCAGCCTTAGAGGATGGAACTTATACCGTAGACTTCAACACAGACAGCACAATGTTTCACGTAAATGAAGCAAAAGAAGGCAAGGCAGAGCTTACGGTAAAAGATGGAAAAATGACAGCACATATCACACTTCCATCTAAGAACATTGTAAATTTATTTGCTGGAACAGCAGCAGATGCACAGAAGGATGGAGCCAAGCTTCTTGAGCCGACTACAGATACAGTAGAATACAGTGATGGAACCAGCGAAGAAGTATACGGCTTTGATGTTCCGGTTCCTGCAGTGGATGAAGACTTTGACCTTGCACTAATTGGAACAAAGGGAAAATGGTACGACCACAAAGTATCTGTTTCTAATCCTGAAAAAAAAAATTAGCTGATGGCTCTTATGAGGCAGAAGTAACTTTAGAGGGCGGAACCGGAAGAGCAACGGGGGATTCACCGGCGAAGGTTGTGATAAAAGATGGAAAAATTACTGCAACCGTTGTGTGGAGCAGTCCAAACTATGATTACATGTTAGTAGATGGAACGAAGTATCTGAATGAGAACAAGGGCGGAAATTCCACCTTTACGATTCCGGTATCCGGCTTTGACTGTGACATTGCAGTAGTGGGTGATACTGTTGCAATGAGCACACCTCATGAAATTGAATATACATTGAATTTTAAACTGGTAAAATAAAATGCAGAAAAAACGAATTATGATAGTGAGCGTTATCTGTATACTTCTTCTGACTCTTTGTGCCTGTGGTACAAAGAAGCAGGAGAAAAAAGCAGATACCGTAGATTTTAGTTCTCTCAGCAAGACTGGGAGTATGGAATTAAATTATGCAACACAGTATAGTGTCGATGAATATGGCGGGTACAAAATGATTACGATCGTGGATGGCGGTCGTTTTTTGCTTATTCCGGAGGGAGCGGCAGTGCCGCAGAATATCCCGGAGGATGTTACGGTTTTACAGCAGCCGCTGGATAAAACATATCTGGTATCCACTTCTGTCATGGATTTGGTAAGACAGATTGATGCCATGTCAGATATCCGGCTTTCCGGAACGAAGGGAGATGGCTGGTATGTAGAAGAAGCCAGGGAAGCCATGGAGGAGGGAGATATTTTATATGCAGGAAAATACAGTACTCCGGACTATGAGCTCATTCTGGATGAAGGCTGCAATCTGGCAATTGAAAATACAATGATTTATCATAACCCGGAAGTAAAAGAAAAGCTGGAAGAACTTGGAATACCTGTACTTGTGGAGCGTTCCAGTTATGAATCACACCCGCTGGGCAGACTGGAATGGATCCGTTTATATGGAGTATTATTTGATAAAGAGGAAGAAGCAGATTCTTTCTATGAAGCAGAATTAGAAAAATTAGAGCCGATTATGAAGAAAGAAAGCTGCAATGTAACAGTAGCATTTTTCAGTGTGACAGCAAACGGAACAATCAGTGTGCGGAAATCAAATGATTATGTAGCGCAGATGATTGCTCTTTCCGGTGGAACCTATGTGCCGGAACAACTGGCGGGCGAAGAAGAAAATGCACTTTCCACAATGAATATACAGATGGAGGATTTCTATGCAGATGCAAAGAATGCCGATATCTTAATATATAACAGTACAATTGAAGGTGAAATCAGTACGTTGGAGGAATTGAAGCAGAAGAATGCACTGTTTGCAGATTTTCAGGCAGTACAGGATGGAAATGTCTATTGTACCACAAATAATTTCTTCCAGAAATCCACAGCAATCGGAGATTTTATGGAAGATCTGAATAAAATATTTCAGAATACAGATACAGAAGAAGCAGGATATTTAAAGAAGCTGAGGTAAAAGAAAATGAAGCGGTATGCAGTCTCTTTTATAACAATTATTATATTGCTGGTGGGATTAATTTTCTGGAATATTGGTTCTGGAAGTATTTCGATTTCCTGGGATGAACTTTGGAATATTTTACTAAAACAGACAGAAGAAGGCACCGCTTATCATATTATCTGGGATATCAGACTGCCACGGATTCTTGCTGCTGTCATGCTGGGGGGAGCATTGTCGATTTCCGGATTTTTACTGCAGACTTTTTTTGGAAATCCAATTGCAGGTCCGTATGTGCTTGGAATTTCTTCCGGTGCCAAACTTATGGTAGCACTGGCAATGATTTATCTTCTGGGAAGGGGCATTGCAATCAGTTCTTTTGGAATGGTAGCAGCAGCCTTTGCCGGCTCACTTCTGGCAATGGGATTTGTACTTCTAATTTCCATGAAGGTACATAGAATGTCTCTTCTGATTGTATGCGGAATTCTAATCGGATATATCTGCTCGGCAATTACAGACATCTGTGTTACTTTTGCAGATGATTCGAATATCGTAAATTTGCACAACTGGTCCCAGGGCAGCTTCTCCGGAATGAACTGGTCGAATATCCTGATGATATTTATCCTGACCTTGCTGTCCTTTCTTGCGGCAATGTTTCTTGCAAAGCCGATTGGTGCCTATCAGATGGGAGAGACTTATGCCAGAAATATGGGTGTTAATATAACGGTACTCCGGGTAAGCCTGATTCTGTTATCCAGCTTATTGTCGGCTTGTGTAACAGCGTTTGCAGGGCCGATTTCCTTTGTAGGAATTGCGGTGCCGCATCTGATAAAATCTGCCACAGGAACAGCAAAACCACTGGTGTTGATACCGGGCTGCTTTCTGGGGGGAGCGGTAGTGACACTGTTTTGTGATGGAATCGCAAGAACACTCTTTGCACCGACAGAAGTAAGTATCAGTACCGTTACAGCGGTCTTTTTAGTTCCGGTGGTAATTGTAATGATGCTGCGCAGACAGGAGGAGCGGGGATGACAAAACAGATGGCAGGAAAAGCAGAGTACACAGAGAAAGAACGCATGGCAGGAAAAATGAAATTTTCTGAAAGAAAACAGGGGCTTGTAACAGACAAATTCAAAGTTGGATATGGAAAAAAGGTCATTCTTTCGAATGTCAATCTGATGGCAGAACCGGGAAGGGTATTGACGTTGATTGGCCCAAATGGTTCCGGTAAATCTACGATTCTAAAGAGTATTGTAAAGCAGTTGAAATCCCTTGGTGGTGTAGTATACCTGAACGGGAAAGCAACCTCGGAAATGAAAGAGGCAGAAATCGCAAAGAGCCTTTCCATGGTAATGACAGAGCATATTCATCCGGAACTGATGTCCTGCCGGGATGTGGTTGCAACCGGACGATATCCCTATACCGGAAGACTTGGAATCTTAGATAAGCAGGACTGGAAACTGGTGGATGAGGCAATTACCATGGTTCATGCGGAAGAGGTGGCAGAGCAGTCATTTACAAGAATCAGTGACGGACAGAGACAGCGTGTTATGTTGGCGAGAGCCATCTGCCAGGATACAGCAATCCTGGTATTGGATGAACCTACCTCTTATCTGGATATCCGCTATAAGCTTGATATTTTAAACAGCATCCGGAAACTGGCAAGGGAACGGAATATAGCAGTAATTATGTCACTGCATGAACTTGACTTGGTACAGAAAGTATCGGATATGGTAGCCTGTGTAGATGGGACCACCGTCAGCCATATTGGACCACCGGAGGAAATCTTTCAGGGTTCGCTGGTACAGAAGCTTTATGGAATTGAGGAAAAGAACTTTGATTCCATGCTTGGAATCATGCAGATGCCGGGAAATAAAGCTGCCCCGAACGTATTCGTAATCGGAGGCGGTGGTGCTGCAATACCAACTTATTACAGACTGCAGAGAGAACATATTCCATTTGCAGCAGGAATCTTATTTGAAAATGACGTAGAATATCCTGTTGCAACGGCACTGGCATCAAAAGTCATTACTGCAAAAGCTTTTTATCCGATGGAAGAAGCACAACTGGAAGAAGCTAAGAAAATACTTGCAGGCTGTGAAACCTGTATTTGCACCTGCGAGAATTTTGGACCTTATAATATGTTAAATAAAGAACTGCGAAGCCTGGCAGAAGAACAGGGAAAATTGAAATAAAGAAATTGGAATAAAAGAAAAGCCCATGGAATCAAAGTTGTTTTATGATTTCACGGGCTTTGGTATATTTTACTGTTCAGTGTCTTCCGGTAAGATGAATTTTCCAACAAGTTCATCTAAGGAAGTTGCCTGTGCAGATAACTCCTGGCTGGTAGCAGAGGTCTCTTCTGCGGATGCGGAGTTGGACTGAACTACCTCAGAAATCTGGTTTACACCCTGTTCTGCCTGATCCATGGCATTTGCCTGAGTCTTAGCAACATCACTGATGTGCTTGGAAGATTCTGCAATCTGCTGGATACCATTTACAACGTTTCCGATAGATTCAGCAGCATGGTCTGCAGCAGCATTACCTTCAGCAATCTCCTGAAGGGCACCTTCGATTAAGTCTCTGGTATCTACAGCAGATTTGGTTGTCTGCTCTGCAAGCTGACGAATCTGGTCGGCAACAACGGCGAATCCACGTCCTGCTTCGCCGGCTCTTGCAGCCTCGATAGAAGCATTCAGAGAAAGTAAGTTGGTCTGGGAAGCAATATCTTCGATTTCAGAAATAATATTTCCAATCTTCTTAGAAGTTTCATCAATACGTGCCATAGCATCAACCATGGCTTTCATTTCAGCACTGCTGTCTTCTGCTTCAGCAGCATACTGCTTTGCCTGATCATAAGCAATCTGAGCCTGATCAGCGGACTGTTCAATATTACTTGTAATATCAGTGATTGTTGCCTGAAGCTGTTGTACGGCACCGGCCTGCTCAGTAGCACCTTCTGCCATACTCTGGGAAGATTCTGCAAGGTTCATGGAACCGGCAGAAACCTGGGAAGAAGCTTCTCCAATCATCTGGATAGTATGTACCATTGCATCACGCATGCCACGCATTGCGGTCAGTAACTGTTCGAAGTCACCGACATATTTGTCGGAATGCTCGGACTGAATGGTGTAATCACCATTTGCCATGGCCTCCATCAGAACACCCACATCAGTGATGACTGCGTTCAGTGTTTCAGCCATTTCAGTAGAAGTGGCTGCAATACTTGCAACTTCATCGTTGGATTTCACCTCCGGGAAAGGGTCATGTAAATTACCCTGTGCAAAAGTGCTAAGACGATTCTCCAGTGCGACTAAAGGTTTTGAAATTCCCCTTGCAATGGAAGCTCCCATCTTGGAAGAAACAAGGATGGATACAATAATAATTACAGCAATGATAATGATAAAAATAAGGGAAACAACAGAAAGTGTATCTGCTAAATGATCTCCTTCTGTTACTTTGGTATTCATCAAGTCCCTCATTCCGGAATAGATTTCGTCATATAATGGGGCTACTTCATCAATCATTATATTCTGGGCTTTTGCACTCTGACCCGGGTCGGTTGTTTTGCCGGTATCAATTGCTTTCTGCTCAGTAGTCCAGTAATCTTCCAGCTTGGCATCAATGGAATCATAGATTTCTTGCTCTTTGCTGGTGGTAGTAACTTCATCTACAATTTCCCAATACTGTTCAAAAGTGGCCTTTCTTTCGTCATGGGTATCGGACATCTGACTAATCAGACTGTCATCATCATATCCGACAATAGCACGGGTGGCAGATCTGGTATCGGTAAAGGCAACCATTGCTTTGCCGATGTCACCCTGTGAAAAACCATAATTGTTCAGGGCACTCTTATACAGAGTCATGGTTACAATCAGCATAACCACACCAAGGACGGCTGCGATGGAGCAGGATGTCACGATAATACGGAATGCCCTCCCCAGACGTTTTCTAATTTTAAGATTCTCAAACATAACGTTCCTCCTTTGTTATATACAATGGCACTATGGCACCAATTGCGTTATGCAACAGTAAAAGTAAAAGCGAAAATCTAAATAACTATCATAATTTTACTACTTTATTGGAAATATGTCAAAATTATTCAGATAATAAGTGACTTGGAAACTGATTATTCCTCAAATTTGTTTAAACATATGAAAATTGACATTTTTCCGGTGAACCGCTAAAATGACGAAGAACATAAATAAGGCATTAAGGGAGAAAACAGTATGGGATATGTATATTTTGTCCGGCACGGACAGACCATATGGAATGTAGAAAATAAGATATGTGGTGCAACAGATATTGCACTGACTGAGCTTGGACATAAGCAGGCAATTGAGACCGGAAAGAAAATATTAGAAGAAGGCATAAAGGCGGATGAAATATTATATTCCCCATTAATCCGGGCAAAAGATACTGCATTGCATATTTCAGAAATTACCGGAATTCCGGCAAGGGAAGAGCTTCGTTTAAAGGAGCAGAACTTTGGCAGATTTGAATCCACACCGCGGGATGGAGCAGAATTTAAGATTGCAAAGGGACAGTTTATCACCCGCTATGACGGCGGAGAATCTATGCTGCATCTGGCACAGAGAATTTACAATCTTCTGGATGAAGTAACAGCTTCCGATAAGACTTATATTCTGGTGGCACACAATGGCATATCAAGAGTTGTGCAGTCCTATTTTTATGAAATGACCAATGAAGAATATGCTGCATTTGGCGTGAAGAATTGTGCCATATTAAAATATGAATTCTAAGAGACGAAGGGCAGGAATGAAAAATGAAACCGAAGTCGGAAAAGAGTATAGAACTTTATCATATCATGACAGAGCGGGGGTATCCGGAAGAATTCTGTGATGTCATTACCCGGAATCTGAATACGGATTTTACGGCACAGAGGATGCTGTGGTATTTATCACACTATGAATATCTGCCGGAGGGTGAAATCGTAGATGAGATGCTTGCTATATTAAGTGACCGGAATGCGATTATGCAGAAAAAAGAATTAGAAAAAACCAATGCTGCATGGAATGAATTCCTACAGCATGGTTTTGAGGAAAAAGAATAGTTCATCGGATTAATTTCATATCTTCGATAATAAAAGTCTTATCTTCCATATGATATTCGCTGTGACAGAATGGACAATACCGCTGTCGTACTGCATCAAAGCTGGCACCGCAGCTATTACAGATAACGGAACTGATGGAGAATCCAGGTGGTTCCGGAGTGGAAATATTTCGCAAAAGAGTGACATCAATACAGTCACCGGTTTTGGAAATATTTCCATTTTTTTCGCTGTAATTTATCCACCAGGTTCGTAAGGTCATATGCAGCTGATTGTTTTCCACGGACAGATTTTTCAGTGTCATGCCACTGGTATAAGTCATTTCAATCATATCTTTGAAACGCTCGTCTAATGCACCACCACGATAGGAAGAAAGCGTGGATGGGTCATTGGAAAATACCGCCATGCGTACAAGAGAAATCATCTGGCCTTCAAACTTTTCATAAGAGAAATTCGGATCATAACGAAGCATCGTATCCTTTAACTTCCGTTTCGTACGCAGAAAGCTAAAAGCCGAAATATGTTTCATGCCATCCCGATTGAAAAGACCGATAAGAAGCAGCAAATCTCCTAACAGCAAGCCTAAAAATCCACCGCCAACCAGTGCGGCAAGATAAGCAGAGAACAGTGCCAGGGGAAGAATTTCCTGTTTTCCAATGAGAAAGAAGGGAAAGAATCCTGCAAAAAATGCCAGTATGGTAAGTAAAATGGTATTATAAAATACACGTATGTTTTTGTGGGAAGATGAATTTATTACAAAGGATAAATTCATGACATGGGGAAATAAATCCGTCATGCGAAATTTCATATTACAGTAAGGACAGCCTTCCGTCAGATTGGAAACCAGATTAACGGCACCACAGCTTGGACAGGTTGCGGTAATAAAGGAAAGCTGCTGTTCGTTGGGGCTGTGCACAATCGTTTCATACATAACCTGTTCGGTATCACGGGAATAGAGTTCGCCAGAAGCATTGGAAAAGGAGAGCTTATGGTGGATGTCTTCATAAGTTATATCTGAGGTATACCAGGCACTTTTGTGACTGAGACAGGCAGTGCCGTAGGTATTGCCTTTTCCCGGAATAACACGGTTTTTCATACGAAGGCCCTTTTCCTTAAGACGCTCCTGCTGCAATTTCAAAAAATATGTAATATCACCATCACAGCTTACCGGAGGAGTTCCATCTTCATTCCACTGGTTATATTCTTTGGCAAACCGGTCATACATGCCTCGGCCTTTGTCCCAGGCGGGTTCGTAGTCCCGGAAAGCTTTGGCGTCTTTATGGAATTTCAATAATCGAAAACAGCCGAAGATACCAAGGATAATACCGGCAGCAAGCAGCAGATAACGAGGCATCAGATTAAGCTCTGTAACGGTAATGCAGGAAATAAGAATGGTTCCTAGGGCAATGAAGAAGATGCCCTGTGCCAGATATTTCCGGTCTGGTTCTGCTACTTCAAAGGTACGTTTTTTACTGGATAGGTTGGATAAGATACTCATGGAGACTCCTTTCTGAAGGGTTTCTTAAAGTTAAAATAAGCATTTGATAAGTCACTATTAAGTTAGTACTGCTCATTATAGCATATTTCAGAAAGAAGACCAATCATCAGCCAATGTGGACGCCGAGAAGTTCTAAGAGGAAGAAGACCAGCGGAATCGTAAAGACGGAGCAAAGTGTCATGACAAAGCAGGTCTTAGAAGCAAATTCCGCATCGGAATGGTAGTTTTCTGCCATCATCGGAATGGCGGACATGGCTGGCATACATGCCATCAGGGTAAGAATGGTTGTTTCGGTCGGAGTAAGGAAATGTGATACCACGGCTGCAACACCAACCGGAATCAGAATTATTTTGACAATTACCAGAAAGAAATAATCATAAATAAAGTCGGGATTCTTTAAGGAAATATAAGAAAGAGTTGCACCCAGGAAAATCAGCGCAAGACTGAAGCTTACATTTCCAACAGAGGTAATTGTATGTTATTCCGGCAGCTTTTCCAAGGTTGTGGCACCGGGGCTTCGTGTGGGATTTATGATTGCCAACAAGAAGATTATAGAACGTGGAACACTGTTAAAACAGTTTACCGATGTACATACAAATATTCTTGCACAGATGATTGTTTATGAGTATTATAAGAATTATGATATTAAGAAACATATTGCAGAGGTATCCGCTTTCTATGCGAAAAAGAGCGAATATATGTGCAAATTAATCAGGGAAAAGCTTCCAAAGGAGATAAAGTGTATTGAGCCGGATGGCGGAATGTTTGTATGGTGTACCGATACCTCTGGTAAGATTGACATAGCTTGTCACATATTGGCTATGAGAAAAGCTTTGGCTTTCTGAAAAATGAGGTTCTTTCTTGTACTTTTATTCATAATAAGGTATACTTTAGGGAAGTAATTTGTTGAATTAAATATGTTTGTATGGAGGATTAATTATGGACATGAACATTGTATGCCTTGATCTGGAAGGAGTATTGGTACCGGAGATCTGGATTGCATTTGCAGAAGCAAGCGGAATCCCTGAATTAAAGAGAACTACAAGAGACGAACCGGATTACGATAAATTGATGAAATGGAGACTTGGCATCTTAAAAGAACATGGACTTGGATTAAAAGAAATTCAGGAAACCATCGCAAAAATTGACCCGATGCCGGGAGCAAAAGAGTTCTTAGATGAACTTCGTTCCATGACACAGGTTATCATCATCAGTGATACCTTTACCCAGTTTGCAGGACCTCTGATGAAGAAATTAGGCTGGCCTACCATTTTCTGTAATTCTCTGGAGGTGGCAGAGGACGGTGAGATTACCGGATTTAAGATGAGAATTGAAAATTCCAAGCTGACTACAGTAAAAGCATTACAGTCCATTGGTTATGAGACGATTGCCAGCGGAGACAGCCACAATGACCTTGGAATGATTGAGGCAAGTAAAGCAGGATTCTTATTCCGCAGCACCGAGCAGATTAAGAAAGACCATCCGGAACTGCCTGCATTTGAGACTTATGATGAGTTAATGGAAGCAATCAAGAAGGCTCTTTGATTATGGCAGAGGAAAACCAGACAACCCACAAACGCAGGGTGCGTTACAGTGGGAAATATCCGAAGAAATTTGAAGAAAAATATAAAGAACTTCAGCCGGAAAAATATAAAGATACGATTGAGCATGTAATAAAAAAAGGAAACACACCTGCCGGAATGCATATTTCCATAATGGTAAATGAAATTCTGGATTTCTTAAAAATCCAGCCGGGAGAAACAGGCTTTGATGCGACCTTGGGATATGGCGGTCATACGAAAGCCATGCTGCAGTGCTTAAAAGGGCAGGGACACATCTATGCAACGGATGTAGACCCGGAGGAATCAGCCAGGACAAGAAAGCGGTTAGAAGAGGCCGGTTTTGGAGAAGATATTCTGACAATACGATTACAGAATTTCTGTACGATAGATGAAATTGCAAAAGAAGCCGGCGGATTTGATTTTATTCTTGCGGACCTGGGTGTATCTTCCATGCAGATTGATAATCCGAAGCGTGGATTTTCCTTTAAAGTGGATGGCCCACTGGATTTACGGCTGAACCAGGAAGCCGGAATCAGTGCAGCAGAACGCCTGGCTGCCATTACAAAGGATGAACTGGCGGGAATGCTTTATGAAAATTCGGATGAGCCATACTGTGAAGAACTGGCAAAAGCGATTACCGATGAGATTCGAAAAGGCAACCGGATTGATACCACCACAAAGTTAAGGAATATCATTGAAAAGACGCTTGATTTTCTACCGGAAAAAGAGAAAAAGGATACGATAAAAAAGACCTGCCAGCGAACCTTCCAGGCACTTCGTATTGATGTGAACCGTGAATTTGAAGTGCTGTATGAATTCATGGAGAAACTGCCGGATGCATTGAAACCGGGCGGAAGAGCCGCAATTTTAACTTTCCATTCCGGCGAAGACAAGTTAGTAAAGAAAGCATTAAAAGAAGGCTATCGGGCAGGCATTTATGCCGATTATGCCAAAGATGTAATCCGCCCATCTGCACAGGAGTGTGCGCAGAACGGACGGGCACGTTCTACTAAGATGCGCTGGGCAATTAAGGCAGAGTAGGTTATTTTGAAAATACAATGAGATGGAGACGAAAACAGTGAAAATGAAAAGAAAACAGATTGGTATGCTGGTATTTATTGCGATTATTGTGATACTTATGGTCGTAACAAGCCAGACACCAGGAACAATTGCTGATGCTGACAGCTATCAGTGTAAAGTCTATGCAACGATTTTATCTTTGCTTCCGCCGGTTATTGCAATCGGACTGGCATTGATTACCAAAGAGGTTTATACCTCACTTCTGGCAGGAATTATTGTAGGTGGTTTACTGTATTCCAATTTTAACCTTGAATTAATGTTAAATACCATTTTATTCCAGGAAGAAGGTGGTATGATATACAAACTGTCAGATGCAGGAAATGTGGGAATTTTAGTATTCCTTGTCATGCTTGGCATTTTGGTATCCCTTCTTAACCGTGCAGGTGGTTCTGCCGCATTTGGAAAGTGGGCATCCCGGCATATTAAAACCAGAATCGGAGCGCAGATTTCCGTTATGATTCTTGGTGTATTGATTTTCGTGGATGATTATTTTAACTGTCTGACCGTAGGAAGTGTAATGCGTCCGGTTACAGACCGGCACAAGGTGTCCCGTGCAAAATTATCTTATATTATTGATGCAACGGCAGCACCGGTATGTATCATCGCACCAATCAGTTCCTGGGCAGCAGCAGTTACTTCTTCTGTTCCGGCAGATTCCGGAATCAATGGATTTGCGGTATTTATCCAGACAATTCCATATAACTTATATGCATTGCTGACATTGGTAATGTTAATTGGAATTACTCTTTTGCGTGTGGATTTCGGACCGATGAAAACCCATGAAATGAATGCAATCAAAGGTGATTTGTTTACCACACCGGGAAGACCGTATGAAGATAATGAAGAGGAAGTTGTAAAAGAAAACTCTCACGTACTGGATTTGATTCTTCCGGTAGCTGTGTTGATTGTAAGCTGTATCGTAGCCATGATTTATACCGGTGGCTTCTTCAGCGGAACTTCCTTTGTAGAGGCATTCTCTGGCTGTGATGCTTCCGTCGGACTGGTTCTTGGCGGCGCAGTAACACTGGTATTTACTTTTATCTATTACATGTTGCGTGATGTTTTATCCTTTAAGGAATTTACCGAATGTATTCCGGAAGGATTTAAGGCGATGATTGCTCCGATTCTGATTCTGACTATGGCATGGACCTTATCCGGAATGACCAATCTCTTAGGAGCAAAAGTATTCGTGGCTGATCTGGTAGCAAATTCAGCAAATGCAATGCAGGGCTTCCTGCCAATGATTATCTTCCTGGTAGCAGCGTTCTTAGCATTTGCAACCGGAACCTCCTGGGGAACCTTCAGTATTCTGATTCCGATTGTCCTTGGTGTATTCCCAAGCGGACAGATGATGGTAATCTCCATTGCGTCCTGTCTGGCAGGAGCAGTTTGTGGAGACCATTGCTCACCGATTTCAGATACCACAATTATGGCATCTGCCGGTGGCCACTGTGAGCATGTTAACCATGTAGCAACCCAGCTTCCGTATGCATTGACAGTTGCAGCAGTCTGCTTACTGGGCTATTTCCTGATTGGTATCCTGCAGGCAGCAGGACTGGCAGGAATTTCATGGCTGGCACTTCCGGTTTGTATCGTGGTATTAATTGGCGTATTATTCGTAATTCGTTCCAGAACAGGACGGGAAGAAATTTAAAAAATAAAAAAGATAATGCGGGATACGGAATTGGTGTCCCGCATTTTTGTACAATAGAATCTATAATAAAAATAATTTGAAAATTTGAAACAAAAGAAACATAAAATAGCAGAAAAGAGGAAAAAAATGTTTTGTACAAAATGTGGAAATGAATTACCGGTAAATGCAAAATTCTGTACCAAATGCGGAACGAAAGTAGAAGCTTTTCAGCCGGGAGCAATCCAGCCAAATCCGACACCGCAGAAAGCACCGGTAAATCAACCGACTCCGGTACCACAGAGAAACTCAGTACCGCAACAGGCACCGACACAGCAGCAGACCCCGGTAAGACAGGCAAGTCCGGCACCACAGCCACAACAAAAAAAGAATGAGAAAGTAACAAAAACAAAGAACAGTGAAAAAATATCAAATAAAAATAAGAATGAAACTGAGAAGAAATCCGGCTCCGGTGCCATGGTATATTTATTAATCGGTGCAGCAGTCATTATTATTATTCTGATTGCAATTATTGTATTGTTATTTATCAAGGGCAATCAGCCGGCAAAGCAGGATGATATTACCGATAAGCCGGTGGTTACAACGGAGCAGACCACAGAGACGGAAATGTCTACAGAGCAGACAGATAGGAAAGATGTAAGCGGACAGCAGGAAGCATCTGAGAAAACTTCCGAAGTAATAAATAAAGAAGATACAACTGGAAATGAGGACATGGGAACAGACGGAGCAGTTGGAGAAGAGGAAGCAGAATATATTCTTCCGGAGAGTGCCAGCCGATTATTAACGGAAGCTGATTTGGAGAATCTGACCCAGGAGGACCTCCGGATTGCCAGAAATGAAATCTATGCAAGACATGGAAGAAAATTCTTAGATGAAGGACTGCAGGAATATTTCAATGGAAAATCCTGGTACAACGGAACCATTGAACCGGACGATTTCAAAGAAGATATGTTATCGGAAATAGAGAGAACCAATGAGGATACCATCGTGAACTATGAGACGAAGATGGGCTATCGTTAGAAATAACATTCAATGAAACAGGAAAAGGGGTAGAACAGATATGCCATGTACAACTATTTTAGTAGGGAAAAAAGCTTCTTATAATGGAGCAACCATAATTGCACGAAATGATGATTCCGGTGCCGGACATTTTACACCTAAGAAATATGTGGTAATTCATCCGGAAGAACAGCCGACAATCTATCAGTCTGTATTATCTCATGTGAAAATAGAATTGCCGGAGCATCCGATGCGTTACACGGCAATGCCGAATGCGGTAGACGGGGAAGGTGTCTGGGCTGCCTGTGGAGTCAATGAGGCAAAAGTTGCCATGACTGCAACAGAGACCATAACTTCCAATCCCCGCGTCTTAGGAGCAGATCCTCTGGTGACCTACCATCCGGCAGAAAATGGCAGGGAAGAGATTATCGGCGGCATTGGAGAAGAGGATATTGTATACATTGTGCTTCCGTACATTCACAGTGCAAGAGAGGGTGTCATTCGCCTGGGCAGTTTGCTGGAGCAGTATGGAACCTATGAGATGAATGGAATTGCATTTCAGGATAAGGATGAAATCTGGTGGCTTGAGACCATTGGCGGACATCACTGGATGGCAGGAAGAGTGCCGGATGATGTCTATGTGGTAATGCCAAACCAGCTGGGACTTGACACCTTTGATTTAGAGGATGCCCTTACTACACAGAAGGACTATATGTGCTCAAAGGATTTGCGGGAATTTATTGAGAAAAATCATCTGAATCTTTCTTTGGATGGCAGCTTAAATCCAAGAGATGCATTTGGTTCCCATGATGATTCCGATCATGTATACAATACACCAAGAGCCTGGTTTATGGAGCGTTATCTCAACCCACATACCTATAAATGGGATGGGGAGCAGGCTGATTATACGCCGGCATCCGATGATATTCCATGGTGCTTAAAACCGGAGAAAAAGGTAACGATCGAAGATGTAAAATATGTATTATCCGCACATTTTCAGGGAACACCGTATGACCCATATGGTTCTTATGGGGAAAAATCCATGAAAGGCGCATTCCGTTCCATTGGAGTTAACCGGAATGATTTTCTTTCTGTGATTGAAATGCGGCCGGAGCAGGCGGACATTACCGAAAATACAGGAAACATCATACAGTGGGTAGCATTTGCATCCAATGTATTTAATGTGCTGGTTCCGTTTTACGGTGAAGTGGAGACAACGCCGGAATATGTATCCAATACCACCGGAGAAGTTTCTACAGATAATTTTTACTGGGCAAGCCGTATGATTGCAGCTATGGCAGATGCCTCTTATCACAGATCCCTTTTTCATATCGAACGCTATCAGATGCATGTGATGGCAAAAGGGCGGGAACTGCTGCATATCTATGATGCACTTCTGGCAGAAGAAAAGGACGCAGCAAACAGACAGAAACTGATGCAGCAGGCAAATAATGCGATAGCAGAAATGCTTAAGAAAGAGACACAGGATACTTTGGATAAAGTGCTGTTTGAATTAAGCAGCCAGATGAAAAATGCATATTCACGTTCGGATGCATGACAGAGAAGGGCACAATAGAGAAAAGGAGCGTAAGTGGAATGCAGACAGATTTTCATTTATTATATCCACCGGATTATGACCGGAACAAAGCCGTTCCCATGAAGGATTATAAATTTATCCACGCATTAAAAATTGATGCTATGGTAATACTGATTAAGGAAAGTTACCGGGGAGTGGCAGACCTTTCACTGGAAAATTTCTTCTCTACAGATGAGCGGGTATTAGAGTATCGTCTGGGCGTAGTAGAAGATCTGGTGGAAAATCCATCACTTTACGAGGCATTTTGCAAGGCGGTATCCATTATTTATAATATCAATGATATGCGAAGAGTATTAAACAGTGATTTTACGACGGATTCAGCCCTGCGTTCGGTGCGATATCTTGAAATGTATCAGGAAATTGTAAATCTGTTTGCGGATGCATTGGAAAAAGCAGAGATTCATTCGGAAGGTATGCAGAATTTCAAAAAAGAAATTCACTCAATCGTAGCAAGCAGCGAGTACCAGAGCCTGAATGAGGAACTTCCGAAAATGGAACTGAACTTCGGGCATATCAAAAGCGTAACCGTAGGTATTAATCTTGATGGCAATTTAAGACCGAAAGAAGCCGGACTGATTTCTGTCAATGAAGAGCAGTTCCATCCAGGAACTATCATGGACCGGCTTTTGAAAAAAGAGAAAAAAGATAAATGGCATCTGATGTCGGCACTCTATCCACTGAGCCGGGTGCTGCACAATGATGAACAGGATGCTATAGACTATTCCATGAATGCAGCTTTGCAGACTATTTTTGCAAAGTCGCTGAGGGAGTTTGAACCGCTGGTGCAGAATTATTATCACATTAATACAAATATGTTTATTGCTTTATTGGATGATATCCGTTTTCTGACTGCCGGAGTAAAATTTATCCGTTCCATGAAAGAAAAGGGATTTGCCATGTGCAGACCGAAGATTGCATCCATGCAGGAGAAACGCTGTGAGTTAAAGCATGTATACAATCCCATGCTGGCAGTGAATTCCGTAGAGGAAACAATTGTGTCTAATTCCTTTGAGCTGGATGAAAAAGGAAGATTCTATCTGATAACCGGCCCAAATCACGGAGGGAAATCTATTTTTGCCTATTCCATCGGAATGGCGCAGGCGTTATTCCAACTGGGGCTGTTTGTTCCGGCAGAAGAGGCGGTAATGAGTCCGGTGTCTGGAATATTTACACATTTTCCATCCTCTGATGAGAATAATTATGGAATGGGCAGACTGGAAAGTGAGTGTGTAAGACTGAGTGAAATCATGAAACAACTGTCAGATACGGATATGCTGTTGATGGATGAATCTTTTTCCAGTACCAGTGGACTTGAGGCAGGCTACATAGCATCAGAGGTGCTGACCGGAATCGGAATTATCGGCTGCTGTGGCCTTTATGTGACCCATATTCATGATTTGACACAACAGCTGGATACCTATAATGAGCATCCGGAGAATAAAGGCAAAATCGATAATCTGGTGGCAATGATGGAAAGTAAAGAAGAGGGTACCCGGAGTTACCGGGTCATCCGGACGACACCGGATGGCTTAAGTTATGCAAGAGATATTGCCAAACGTTATGGTCTGGATTTGGAAGATATTTTAAAAAGATAAAAGAGAAAATCCGTATCTTACTCCTGTTATATACGTATACTATTTGTTGGAAGATTGCAACTAAGATAGCAATTGACTAACAGGGCAGGTGAAAACTACAATAGGAGAAAAGGAGGAATTTCTATGCAGGCATTGTCAAAAGCAACACCAGGTGAAACCTATACCATTCAGTGGATGTTTGTTCAGCCGGAAGTGCTTGATTTCTTGCATAGCCACTCTGTAGATGAGGGGGAACGCATACAGCTCATCCAGAAAATGCGTGACTGTGTAATTATTGGGGCAAAAGACAGCAGATTTGCAATGGGAAATGAAATTGCAGACCGAATACAGGTGTAGGAAAATCGTATAAACGCGGGAAAATATTTTGTGGGTTATCCGCATAAAAAAAGGGAAGCAGTTCCGATGGAACGGCTTCCTTTTTTCTATCAAAGGTCCATAAGAATCTATTATGCTTCTTTCCAGTAATCCGGAGTTACATCCCTGCCTAAATCTTCTAACAATTTCCGGTCACTTCTTATGGTAGCGCAGGCAACGGTAGTCAGCATATTTCCGGTAATGGTTGCAGATGCACCAGCCTGAAAAGCAGTTTCACCATCGTTGGTAAGCAGTGCACGGCCGGCAGCCAGACGGATATTTGCATCCGGATTGATATAACGGAAGAATGCGATGGTACGCAGAATATCATCTTCACTTAACTGCGGCAGATTTTCTAATGGAGTTCCCGGGATTGGCATTAAAGCATTGATTGGAATAGAATCAATTCCCAGTTCAGCTAAACTTACTGCCATATCCAGACGGTCTTCCCAGGTTTCGCCCATTCCGATAATACCACCGGAGCAGGCGCACATGCCTTCCGCTTTTACTTTCTTTAAAGTTTCAATTTTCATATCGTAGGTATGGGTGGTGCAGATATTTGGAAAATTCCGGCGTGATGTTTCTATATTATGATGATAGCTGGTAACGCCTGCCTCATGAAGGCGGTGCAGTTGTTCTTCGTCTAAAAATCCCATGGAAGCACATAAATCGATTTTGCATTCCCGATGCATGGATTCAAAGGCGTGAATGGCTTTTTCAAACTCCGGACCGGTCAGTGCTTTTCCCGCAGTTACGATAGAAAATCGGTCAACTCCTTCGCTTTCGTTCATTTTGCAGGCTTTGATAATATCTTCTTCTGGCAGGAAGTCATATACTTCACAGTTGGTATGGTTATGTGCAGACTGGGCACAATATTTACAGTCTTCCGGACAGCGTCCGCTTCGTCCGTTTATGATAGAACATAAATCTACTTTATCTCCAATTCTTGCAGCACGGATTTTGTCGGCTCCTTCGCATAATTCCTTTAAATCGCAGGTAAGAAAAAAGGATAAATCATCCTCTCGCGTAATGCGTCGTCCGTCAATAATTTCCTGTGCCAGTGTCAGTGCATCCATGGTTTGTCTCCTTTGTATCTGTGTGAATTTTACAGTTCTTTATGATAAACAAAAATTAACTGAATGTCAACCTGAAATAAGATATGAGTTAACAATACGAGAAACAGGAGAAACTACAATGGATGATAGATGCATGAAGAAAATTGCAGGAAGAAAGCTGCCAGGATATGATTGTAGAAATAGTGGAAATTGGTATAATGAAAAGTAATGAGATAAGAAAAGGGGGATTCAATTTGAAAGCAACTGTATTAGTAGATAATATAGGAACGGAAATTGCAACTGGAGAATGGGGGTTGAGCATTTATATCGAACAGGCAGGAAAAAATATACTGCTTGATACGGGTGCATCAAACCGTTTTCTGGTAAATGCAAAAGCATTGGAAAAGGATATCGGGGCAGTGGATTATGGGGTATTGTCCCATGCCCATTATGACCATGCAAATGGGATGCAGGCATTTTTTGAAGAAAATGAGAATGCGAAATTCTACCTTCAAAAGGGAACCGGTGAAAACTGTTATTTTAAGAAGTGGTTTATTCATAAATATATTGGAATTCCAAAACATATCTTAACCAGACAGAAGGATAGAATTGAATATGTGACCGGAAAGTACAAACTTTATGAAAATGTATATCTGATTCCCCATACGACAAAAGGTCTTGAGACAATCGGAGCCGCCAATAAAATGTATATCAGAGACGGCAGACGTTGGCGACCGGACGATTTCGCCCATGAACAAAGTCTTGTAATAGAGGAAGAGGATGGTCTTATTATTTTTAACAGCTGTTCGCATGGTGGCGCAGACAATATTATAAATGAGGTCAGCAAACTGTTTGAAAAGCCGGCAAAAATGATGATTGGTGGCTTCCACATTTTTCAAAAGGGGGAAACTGAAATTCGGCAGTTGGCAGAAAAAATAAAGGCAACCGGTGTAAAAAAGATTTATACCGGTCACTGTACGGGAGGAAGAGCTTTTCGGATTCTACAGCAGGAGTTAGGCGATATGGTGGAGCAGTTAAAAGTTGGTCTCGTAATAGAAGCATAGATATTTCAAAAGAAATAAAGGAAGTAACAGGAAAGGAATCAACAGATGAAAAAATACAAAATCACAGATATTATTGAGGATGAATTCGGCTGTGAAGGACGGCCGGAAGGGGAAGAACCGATGGTTACGATTCTTCTGGTGGATGATACCGGAAAACAGCGCAGCATCCGTATGGCGGATAAGCTGGCTTATGAAAAGAAACTGGATATCGGAGTGGAAATGGAGCTGCCGGAAGAAGAGATAATGACATTAAACGGAAAAGAATATAAAGTGAAAAAACTGCTTGGAAAGGGGAAAGGCGGCTATTCCTATCTTGTGACAGATGGGGAGAAGGAATATGTCCTGAAACAGATTCACCATGAACCATGCAGTTATTATCAGATTGATAATAAGTTAGAGGCTGAAAAAAGGGATTATAAACGGCTTATGGAAATTGGAATTACCATGCCAAAGCTGCTTGATATCGATGAGACACAGGAACGCATTTTAAAGGAATACATTCCGGGAGACACTGTCTATCAGCAGGTGGAAAAGGACGCACTGCCGGAAATCTGTCTGCAACAGGTAAAAGAAATGTGCACAAAGTTATATACTGCACATACAAATATTGATTATTTTCCTACAAATTTTATCCTGTGGCAAAATGTCCTCTATTATGTGGATTATGAGTGCAATGCCTATATGGAAGAATGGAATTTTGAAAACTGGGGAATCAAGTACTGGTCTAAGACAAAAGAATTCTTAGAATATGAACGGACCCATTAATAGGACTTAAGAGATTCTTAGAAATCTAAAATATTCATAAAAGGATTGCCGGGGACAAAATCTTTGTGATACAATAATCCAAAGCATAAAATACAATCCAGATAGCATTTTCTATTATTCCATTCTGGCAGTCTTAAGCGTTATGACATTTCTGTATCTATCTATGCTTTTTATACCATTTATTAAATAAAAAGCAGGAGAAGTTACAGGAAAAGGAGTATGTAGCAGCTTCCTGCAAATCAAAGGAGGAACTACATATGACAAAGAAAGTACCAGCAGCAAACCGCAATTATAAGGATACGATTTTTCGTATGCTTTTTTCAGACAGGGAGTCACTTCTGTCACTCTATAATGCGGTAAACAAACGGAATTATACCAATCCCGATGACTTGGAAATTGTAACATTGGAAAATGCTGTTTATATGGGAATGAAAAATGATCTGGCATTTATTTTAGACATGAATCTCTATCTTTATGAACATCAGTCTACAGTAAATCCCAATATTCCTCTTCGGGACTTGTTTTATATTGCAGCAGAATACCAGAAACTCATCGACCGGAAATCGTTATATTCATCTGCAATTCAAAAGATTCCGGCTCCCGGCTTTTTTGTTTTTTATAATGGAATAGAGCCGTTAGAGGACTGTTGCATCAGCCGGTTGTCAGATGCTTTTTTACATACCGGAGCAGAACCGGCATTGGAACTGATTGTGACAACATTAAATATCAATGAAGGACATAATTGCGAATTAATGCAGCATTGCCGAAAATTAAAGGAGTATGCGCAGTATGTGGCGAAAGTCAGAAAGTATGCAGAGCAGCTTCCGTTGGAGAATGCTGTGGAACGAGCGGTTACAGAATGCATCCGGGAGAATATACTTGCTGATTTCCTGAAAAAGAATCGTGCGGAGGTAGTTGCGATGAGTATTTTCGAATATGATAAAGTGGAAGAAGAAAAGAAACTTCGCAAAGCGGAGTTTGAGGCAGGGGTAGAACAGGGTATAGAGAAAGGTTTAGCACAAGGCATCGAACGTGGTGAAAAACAGGCGTCTGTTAAAACTGCAACCCGGATGCTCCAGATGGGTAGCTTTTCTCTGGAGCAGATAGCAGAAATTTCAGGATTATCTGTGGATGAAATCAAAGGATTAATAGAATAAATTTTTTTGAAAATTAATGATAATATTTCTGAAGAGGATAACCAGAAATTGGTTATCCTTATTTTTATGCTATAATTCAAATTAGACATGACTAACTCATGCAAAAAAGGAGAATATGGAACTATGAAAAAAGAAACAAAAAAACAATTGTTGAGTTTAAAGATGTGGTTCGTACCTATGGAGAGGGAGAAGCACTGCAATATGCGGTCAATCATGTGAATTTTACCATTGAAGAAGGGGAATTCGTGGTAATTTTAGGACAGTCCGGTGCAGGAAAATCAACCGTGCTTAATATGTTGGGCGGAATGGATCAGCCAACAGAGGGAGAGGTTATTATTGATGGGAAAATAGTCTCTTCCATGAACGATAAACAGCTATCCGATTTCCGGGCAGATAAGATTGGATTCATCTTCCAGTTCTATAATCTGCTGCCAAGTCTTACCGCATATGAAAATGTGGCATTGACAAAAAGTATCGTAAAGGATGCGGAAGACCCGGGCAAAATGTTAGAAGCCGTAGGTCTTGCTGACCATAGGAATAAATTTCCAGCACAGCTTTCCGGTGGAGAGCAGCAGCGTGTTTCTATTGCAAGAGCATTATCCAAGAAACCAAGAATTATTCTTGGCGATGAACCGACTGGTGCATTGGATTCCGAGACCGGAGTGATTGTATTACAGTTGTTACAGAAACGAAGCAGAGAGAATCAGGATACTGTAATTTTAGTAACCCATAATGCAGATATTGCAAAATGTGCAGACAAAGTCATTCGCATGAAAAACGGAAAAATACGTGAAATTGTGGAAACTGAACATCCACTGACTGTAGAGGAGGTGGCGTGGTAATGTTATTTCGCAAAATGCTGCGTGATTACAAGGCGAATTTTGGCGCATTCTTTTCCGTATTTCTGCTGGCTGCATTAGCGATGGCATTATTCTGTACCTTTGAGGGACATGTATTATCCCAGACGGTTGCCAGAGAAAATTACCATAAAGAATGTAATCTTTCCGATGTCTGGATGTATGGAGAAGGCTTTCCCGATGATGAACTTGATACCGTAAGAAATCTTGATTTTGTAAAAGATGCCCAGCTTCGTATGTCCGTGACCGGAAGTGCACCGGATTGTGATGGTGCACAGGTGGATATTTATTTAGAACGTGAAAACCTTGTAGATACACCATATTATATATCGGGAGAACCTTTTAACCCGACGGATACCGATGGAATCTGGCTTTCCAATGCATTTGCCAAGCTTAGAAATATTAAAGTGGGCGATGATTTTACCATTGAATACAATGGAATCACCTTTACCAGAGAAGTAAAAGGATTGGTAGAGAGTGCAGAATACGAATTCCGTGAAGCCGACGGAGATGCAGATGTGTATCTTGAAAATATTGCAATTGTATACATGTCTTATGATGCATTCCCAATCCGTGATTACATCAACCACATGGTTGATAAAATCAGCGATGAAAAGCTTGCTAAAATAATGCCATATACCCAGATGATTATTGTAACCACCGATGGCGGCGGGCTTGCCCATGAGGAGGCTTTGGCAGAAAGCATTGACCATGATTATTCTGCCATTGTGGATAGAAAATCCATTCCTGGACTGGCAAGATTAGACAGTGAATTAGAGCAGCACCAGTCATTTTCCTACTTATTTGTCATTATATTTGTGGGAATCGCAATCTTAGTAATTGCAACATCCATGGGAAGAATGGTAGAACAGCAGCGTACCCAGATAGGAACCATGAATGCACTCGGTTTGAAACGGCATAAAATCATGCGGCATTATATCAGTTTCAGTCTGGTTGTTTCCGTGGTTGGAGTCGTTCTTGGACTGTTAGTGGGAACTTTGTGGGGAAGCCCGGCAGTCATTGGCATGTTTGCAAACTGGTATGTCGTGCCGGGTCTGCATTCGGTATTCCATCCGATGTATTTAATTATTGCAGCAGGTATTGTGGCAGTATGTGTACTTGCTTCCTATATCAGCTGCAGGAAACTGCTTCGTATTAAACCGGCAGAGGCATTGCGGCCGGCAGCACCGAAGAAGGGAAAGAAATGCATTTTTGAGAGACTGCCATTCTGGAAAAAACTTTCCTTTACCAGCCAGTACAATCTCAGAGATATTTCCAGAGCCAAGTTAAGAAGCTTTATGTGTGTAATCGGAACGGCAGTTGGTATGCTGCTGATGATATATGCGGTTGGCTGTAATGAACTCTTGGGCAGTATGATAGAGATTAACTTTAACCGTGTAACCGTAGGCGAATATCAGATTAAATTTTCGGAAGATGCCAAGACTGAAACGGTAGATGATATGGCAGAGGAACTGGACGGCGAAATGGTTATGATGAACCAGGTGGAAGTGGCAAAAGAGAAAAATGCACCATCTGATAAAAAGAAAAAAGAAACAGTTACCGTTTTGGAAGGAAAGAACTTATATAATATTCTTGACCTGAATAATCAGGTTAAAAAACTGACACCGGGAACCATCGGCATCAGCCGTAAACTGGCAGCTGACCTTGATGTAAAAGAAGGAGATACCATTTACTGGCATCTTTATACGAAAAATACCTGGTATGAAGCAAAGGTCGGAACCATTTACCGGAGCCTTGAGTCCCAGGGAATAGCTTATCTTAGAGAAGATTATGAGAAAACAGGTGCAGAATATACACCAAGCTTTCTGATGACGGATGATAAAGCTGCAAAGGACAAGGCAGACCTTGATTATGTAACCGGAGTAAACAGTAAGAGTGAAATGCAGGCAGCATATGAAAGCAGTATGGAAATCATGAATATGATGGTAGGTATGATGGCGGTGTTTTCCATACTTATGATAGTTGTTGTATTATATAATTCCGGCGTACTTTCCTTTCATGAAAGAGTAAAAGAATTTGCAACCTTAAAGGTATTGGGACTGCGTTCCTCTAAGATAAGAAGAATTTTAAGCATGCAGAATCTGTGGCTTAGTATCATTGGAATTATTATCGGAGCACCTCTTGGAAATGTTTCACTGAATGCCATGATTAATACCAACGGAGAGAACTTTGATTACAACCTGATGCTGGCACCGGTGGATTATGTGATAGCAGGAATTTTTGTTATGATTATTTCCATGCTGGTAAGCTTCATGTTCTCGAAACGAATCCGCAAGCTTGATATGGTAGAAATCTTAAAAGGCGTAGAATAACAGCAGATAATAAAACAGCAAGACCTTTTCTTTTCAGAACCCTTGTGGTATTCTGAGAGAAAAGGTCTTTTTATCAGTTTAAGAGGACAAATGAAAAATACAGGAGAGAGAAAAATGCCAGTTTTTGACTTTAGTAATGCACCGGGCGGGAAGAAGACAGAGTCCGTATGCACTTATACAACGTTTCAGTCCAACGAGAAGGAAAAGACTCCGGATGAGCCGATTCTCGTACTGGACAATAAGAGCCGTCATTGGAAACATCATTCCGGTGGTGTGTTTGCAAACCAGAGCCAGCAGACTGCTTTTGAATTTAAGGAAGAAAGCGAGACTTACAGCGCAGATATTTTAAAAGTAGATGCACGTTTCGTCAGCCTGATTAAATGGCTGGGAGAAAATCATATCAGTGTGCGCCTTTCCGGAGAAAACCGGGAAGACGGGTATGCTGTATACAAGATTCGGGAGACAACCTTTGGTGCAGGAACCAAATTGTCGGCAGAGGATGGATTTTTACAGTTTATGATAGAGAGACTTCTTGCCAGCAGTGCACCGACAGAGGAAATGGACGAGGAAGAAGAGGATGAAAATGGAGATGATATGAAGCTGACCAGCTTACAGAGCATTTCCGATTTTATGACCTGTGCCGGCAGAACCATGCCGGATAATATCCGCCTCTGGGCGAGAAGAAACCTTGCAGTAGCACGCTCCCATGAGGTATCACCGGAGGAACGCCGTCATGCCCAGAGAGCATTGTCTATTATGATGAATATCCAGTGGAAGAGCAATTATTTTGAGGCAATTGATCCGGTAGAAGCAAGAAAGATTCTCGATGAAGAGTTATATGGCATGGAGAAAGTAAAACAGCGTATCATGGAAACCATCATTCAGATTAACAGAACCCATACCCTGCCGGCATATGGACTGCTTCTGGTGGGACCGGCAGGAACCGGAAAATCCCAGATAGCCTATGCGGTAGCAAGAATCTTAAAGCTGCCTTGGACAACACTGGATATGAGTTCCATCAATGACCCGGAGCAGCTGACCGGAAGCTCCCGTATCTATGCCAATGCAAAGCCTGGAATTATCATGGAAGCATTTTCTATGGCAGGAGAATCCAATCTGGTATTTATTATCAATGAGTTGGATAAAGCAGCATCCGGCAAGGGAAATGGAAACCCGGCAGATGTGTTGTTAACCTTGTTAGATAACCTTGGATTTACCGACAACTATATGGAATGTATGGTTCCGACCGTGGGAGTTTATCCGATTGCTACTGCTAACAATAAAGCCGATATCAGTGCACCGATTTTATCCCGTTTTGCAGTAATTGATATCCCGGATTATACCGCAGAAGAAAAGAAGATTATCTTCTCCCGGTTTGCACTCCCGAAGGTATTAAAACGAATCGGCCTGCATCAGGGTGAATGTGTTGTAACAGAGGATGGACTGGATGCAATCGTAGAGCAGTTTAAGCATACTTCCGGTATCCGTGATTTAGAGCAGGCAGCAGAACATTTGGCAGCCAATGCCCTTTATCAGATCGAAGTAGACCATGTGCCATCCGTAACCTTTGATGCTGAAAATGTGAAGAAGCTGTTTGCGTAAAAGTGATTGGTAAGGAGAATAAGGATGAGCGGATATTTAATCAAAGATACAACAAAAGAAGAACGTGAGGCAATTGTTGCAGAATCCTTGGGAAATATTTCTGCAACCTGTGACGGCTGCAGTGCCGGAATCGTGGAAATGTATCAGGCATACATTGATGGAGAGAAGGAACTCCGGGAGATTAATATGGAATTCAATGCCCGGTATGTAAGCGGCATGGAAGGACCGGAACGCCGGGGATGCCCGATGGAATAAAGGTGGTTTACATAATATAAAGGAGAAGGAAAAATGAGCAAAGAAAAAACAGAATACAGATTTAGCGTGCATGCGGCACCGGAAGTGATTAACCAGGTGATTCAGAATTATCTGGCAGCCAACCAGTATGTACAGATACCAAAGCCAAATGCCAATTATTATTTCTTCAATGACCCGTGGATAAAGGGAAAACGTTCTATAGAATATTACATTCATGGAACAGAAGTGATTGTGCTGGCATATATGGGAACTTTTGAGAAACCAAGAGGGCTGGAAGGCTTTGTAGGTGCCGTTCCAAAGAAATCTTTCCGGGATGATTTAGAACCGCTGTTTGTAGAACTGCATCGCATTGATATGATGGGTCTGGCACCACAGCAGGGAATGCCAATGCAGCAGGGAATGCCAATGCAGCAGGGAGCACCGATGCAGCAGGGCATGCCACCACAGCAGGGGTATATCCCGCCACAGAACAGTGCTAATCAGTTTGTGGAGAAATCCAGAAAGACAAGGGAGAACTGGACGATTGCAGGTTTTGTAATCAGCTTGGTGGGACTGCTGTTATCCTTCTTTGGTATTACATACGGAGCAATTATAATTGTGCTGGAATTCTGGTGTGGATTCCAGGGCTTACAGACGAAGAAAAAAGGACTTGCAATTGCAACCATTGTGCTGGCGGGAATCAGTGTACTGCTTTTAATCCTGTCAATCGTGTATACTGCAAGCCATCCGGTGAGAAGTTACAGATACTATTAAAAGGAAACGTAAAATAAAAGAAGAGAGGTGACGGAGATGAAAATAGCTGTATTACACGGAGCAATTATTAATGCCGGCGATTTTTTGATAAAGAACCGGGCAATTTCATTACTGAAATATTTTTATCCAGACAGTGAAATCGTGGAATATTATCGAAATCAGAGTCTGGAAGAAAAACTTCCAGAAATAAATGCCTGCGATATTTTAGTGTTTGCCGGTGGACCTGGATATTGTAATGGATTTTATCCAAGGATGGCACCAGTTACAGATGATTTAAATAAAATTAAAATCCCAGTTATGCTCCTTGGCATGGGATGGTGGGAACACAATTCAGATGTGGTCAGCCAGTATAGTTATCAATTTGAAGAACCTATGAGGGCACTGTTTCAGAAAGCAACGGAAAAAGGCCTGAAGATGGGATGCAGGGATATTGCAACCGTGAATGTATTGCGCAACAATGGTTACGATAATATAGCGATGACAGGTTGTCCGGCATGGTATGATTTGGAACATATTGGAATTACAAGATATACCGGAAAAGGGCTGACATCCTGTAGAAAAATCTGTATTTCGGATTGCGGAAACATGGCGAATTGGGGTCTGTCAGTAGAATTGACCCAGTTTGTAAGAAGATTCTTTGGAAACTGTGAAATATACTTTGTCTGCCATAGAGGCTTCCCGGATGCAAGGCTTGGAATAGAACCAATTATGAAGGAACTGAATGTGCATTTTATGGATATATCAGGCAGTGATGAAGGATTTAAAGTATATGATGACTGCGATTTGCATATCGGATTTCGGGTACATGCTCATATCTATAACCTTTCCAGAAGAAACCTCTCCATATTACTGGAAGAAGATGCAAGAGGAAGCAGCCTCAATGAAACATTGGGACTGCCTGAGATTAAGACAAAGTATCTTCAGGTAGAAAAAGGAGCATTACAGTACCATATCAATGATAAGATAATTTACCAAGTGGAGGATGCACTTCTTAATCTTGCAGAGAATCATTATTGCAGCATGGAAAATGCATATCGCATGATGAATCAGTATTTTGAAAATATGAAACGTCACATTTTATCCATTAAGGATATTATATAAGAATGAAAATAAAAGAGATAACCCCGGTGTCGGTGATGCCGGGGCTATTTTACGCAAGAAGCTGCTGCAGGCACTACAGACCGGTAACAGGAGGAAAAAATATTTTCTTAAAATTGCACTAAGTTTTCCAAAGAAACGTCCGATAAATAGATTAGACAGCAGAAATGCGAATCATTTCAAGGAAGAAAGGAGATGCCGTTATGCGTATAGAAGCTTATAACCAGATTGCATCCATATATAAAACAAGTAAGACTGGTAAAGTACAGCAGCCATATGGTGTAAGCACAGGCAGGGATGAAGTGCAGATTTCCCAGTTGGGAAGAGATTACCAGATCGCAAAACAGGCAGTCGCAGAAGCTTCGGATATCAGGGAAGATAAAGTCGCAGAACTGAAAACAAGTGTCCAGTCAGGAAAATATGATGTGGATTCCGGAGATTTTGCAAGTATGTTACTGGCAAAATATAACGAAATGAAGAAGTAAGAAGTGAGGATAAGCCGTGGCTAGTTTGATGGAGGATTTGGCAGATGTACTTCTGCAGGAAGATAAACAATATCAGGAGTTGATTGTTCTTTCAAAAGAGAAGACAGATGTACTGGTTGCCGGAAATGTAAAGAGATTGGAAGAAATTACTGCAATGGAGCAGGAAATGACAGATGTGCTTCATGGATATGAAGTGCGCCGCAGAACTATCTTACAGGATATGGCAGATGTACTGGGTAAATCAAAGGATGATTTTACCATTGAGACCATGATACAGATACTGGAATCACAGCCAAAAGAACAAAGCCGCCTTATTTCACTTCGGGATAAACTTCACAGGACGTTAAAGGAAATGGCACAGCTAAACACACAGAATCAGGCACTGATAAAACAGTCCTTAGAGATGGTGGAGTTTGACCTGACCTTGTTTAAGAGCCTGCGACAGGCACCGGAAACGGCAAATTATAACAAATCTGCATACAATACCGGAGATTTGTTAGGAAGCAGCGCTTTTGACACGAAACAGTAGGCAGGAGGAAAAGTACCATGGCAAATGGAATGGGAAGTTTATATATTGGTTCTTCTGGACTTCGGACAAGCCAGAATGCCTTGAATACGACAGCAAATAACCTTGCGAATGTTGACACAACCGGATATGTGCGCCAGCAGGTCATTCAGGCGGACCGCCATTACAATACATTTGATAAAAATGCAGCAATCAGTAATCAGCAGTCCGGACTTGGTGTAAGTATTGCAGATGTCATTCATTCAAGAGATATATTTTTAGATAAATCATATCGGACAGAGACTGGAAGACAGTCTTTTTATTCCGCATGCTACTCTGCAACCAATGAAATTTATACATATTTTCAGGAGCTGGAGGGAGAAGCATTCCAGGATAGTATCTCGTCTTTATATACTGCATTTGAAGAGTTCTCTAAAGATCCATCTGATTCGGTAAACCAGAACCTTGTAATGCAGAAATCGAGTCTGTTTATCAGCCGGGCGAAAGCCGTTTACACAAGTTTACAGAACTATCAGAATAATTTAAATACAAAAATTTCCAAAGATATTGACCGGATTAATGAACTGGGAAAGAAAATCTATGATTTAAACGAAAACATTGTAAAAATCGAGGCTGGTGGAGTCGAGACTGCAATGGAATTAAGAGACCAGCGGGATAACGCACTGGACGAACTGGCAGGTCTGGTTCATATCGACTATGATGAGAAATACGATGGAACTGTATTTGTTTCAATAGAAGGTGTTGATTTCGTAAATCGTGCCCAGGTATATGAGATGGGAAAAAGCGTAGATGACGAGACCGGTTATATTACACCATACTGGCCGCAGATGTCAGATACGAATCGTGGACAGACAGCCAATGTATTTAACTTTAATGTAGATATTTCATCTGCTTATAACACCGACATTGGAGAATTGAAGGCACTGGTAATGCAGCGCGGAAATTATGTGGCAGATTACCGTGATATAGAAGGAAAATCCCGTCAGGAATATAATGATGATGCAGGAATGTCTGTAATGCTTTCTACAGAAGCAGAATTAGACCAGCTGGTACATAAACTGGTTACAGCAATCAATGATATCTTCTGTCCGAATGTAGAATATGCTGGCACAGATTTAACCGGAACAACAGCAGATGGAAATGCGTTTACCATTACACAGGGGATGAAAGTTTTAGATACAGATAACTGCGCAGTAGGAAGTGATGGAAAGCTTCCGCCACAGGAGCTGTTTTCCAGGGTAGGAACGGATCGCTATACAGAGGTGAATGTAACGGATGCGGCTGGAAATACCAGGACATACTATGTATACAATGAGGAAAGTGCAACAGATATTTCTAAAATGTATACCTTGTCCAGCCTTAAGGTAAATGATGAAATTATCAGCCAGCCATCTTACATCCCGCATCTGACACAGGATAGTAATAATAAACAGGTAGCGCAGCAGCTTGGTACCGCATTTACAGAGATGTGGAAGAAGAGTGAGATTTTTTTGAATCCGAATGCTACCAGTAAATGTACCTTTATGGAATATTATGCACAGATGATTGGTGAAACAGGAACAGCAGGTTCTGTTTACAATACCATGTCAGAGACACTGAATAACACGGTAAATACCGTTGATAATAAGCGTCAGCAGGTAATCGGAGTTTCTTCTGACGAGGAACTGACCAGTATGATTCAGTTCCAGAATGCTTACAATGCAGCCAGCCGTTTTATGAATGTGGTGAGTGACATGATAGAGACATTAATTAACGGATTGTAATATAAAAGAGGTGGGAATATGCCGTCACAATTTTTTGGATTAAATATAGCAGCATCTGCATTAAATGCATTTCAGGCATCTGTAAATACTGCTGCCAATAACGTATCCAATGTACAGACCAAGGGTTACAGTAAACAGGTAACGAATAAAGAAGCCGGTGAAGGAATGCGTGTCAATGCAAAATACGGAACCACCGGAACCGGAGTAAATGCGGTTTCTGTCACACAACTCCGGGACAGCTATTATGACACGAAATACTGGAATAATAATGGAAACCTTGGATTGTATCAGAAACGTCTTTACTATATGGAACAGATTCAGACATATTTTACAGATGATGATACGGAAAAGGGTTTTTCCACATTATTAAAAACCATGTTTAATAATCTGGATACCACACAGCATACGAACTTTGATGAGAATGTAAGAAAGCAGTTTATCGGAAGCGCCCAGAGTCTTGCTACCTATTTTAACGGAGTTGCTACGAACCTTCAGGAATTACAGGGAACCTTAAACAATGAGATTAAGTCTACTGTAGATAATGTAAACTCCATTGCAGAGAAAATTGCATTGATTAATAAGCAGATTAATCAGGTGGAAATCAATGGTGGACATGCCAATGAGCTGAGAGATAAGAGAGCACTTTTGGTGGATGAACTTTCCGCAATTGTTCCGGTTGAAATATCAGAAGTGCCGATTACCAACAGCAACTATCCGGATATGGATCTTGGAATTAATAAATACACCGTGAAAATCAATGGACAGACCATGGTGGACGGATACGATTACCGTACCCTCTCTTATGAAGCGAGAGAGCAGAAGATTAACCAGACTGATATTGATGGATTATACGACCTGACCTGGTCAGATACCGGAGTAAAATTCAATGCAGCCAGTGCATCCATGGGTGGAAGCTTAAGAGCTTTGTTTGAAATGAGGGATGGAAATAATGCAGAGAACTTTACCGGTAAAATAGGAACAGAAGCCGGAAGTATCCGGAATACTGTGGTAGATGGAAGAACCGTAACACAGATTACCGTAAAGAATCCATCTATGACGGATGTAGAGAAATTATCCATTGCAGAACAGGGAATCATAACCGTATTAAACAATGATTATCTTTATTCCGATTTTACTATGAATGCAGATGGAAGTTATACTTTTACATTAAAACAGGAGTTAAATGCATCCCAGAGAAGCAAGTTCTTAGGAGAAAGTGTCAGCATTGGAAAGAGTGTGGATGCCATGGGAGTCCCGTACTATATGTCCCAGATGAACCAGTTCTTAAGGAGCTTTACCAAAGCATTTAATGATATTGAACGCGGAGACGCAGCTGATCCGGCAGTAGATTTAAATGGAAAAGAAATGGGAAGCTTCTTTGTAGGAAAGAGAGCTTTAGGCGGAGAATATGATTTTACAGATACGCAGATATCCTCCGGTTCCAATACCTATTATCAGCTGACAGCATTAAATTTTGCTGTAAATTCAGAGTCCATAACAGACCCGGGAAGATTTGCAGCAGTAACCAGGTCAGAGTACACCGATGGTGTGGATAAATATACATTGCTGGATAGCTTGAAGAAATTAGAAAGTGATACCAAGCTTTACCGTGGAACGGGGGCGGATGATTTCTTACAGTGTCTGCTTTCGGATATTTCTGTAGATACAGAAGAAGCGGAGCTTTTCAGCAAGAATTATTCCAATATAGAGTCGACTATCGATATGCAGAGACAGTCTGTATCCGGTGTAGATGAAGATGAAGAAGCACTGGACTTAGTAAAATTCCAGAATGCATATAATCTGGCATCCAAGATGGTTTCTGTTATGGCAGAGATGTATGACAGATTAATCTTAGAGACCGGAGTATAAGGAGGTTTGTTAGAATGAGAGTAACCAATAACATGATCATGAGCAATACCAAAATAAATATCAATGGAAACAAGACCAATGTGAATACATTGAATAATCAGATGACTTCACAGAAGAAAATCAGCAGGCCATCCGATGACCCGGTTATTGCTATCCGTGCACTTCGGCTGCGCAGTAGTTTAAGCCAGATTAATCAGTATTATGAAAAAAATATTCCGGATGCAGAGGCGTGGTTAGATGTTACCGAAACCTCTCTTACTAACATGAAAAAGCTGCTGACTACCATTCACACCCAGTGTGATGCAGGAGCCAATGGAACACTGACGGAAGAAAACCGTAAGACTATTTTAAAACAGTTACAGTCCTTAAGCGACCAGATTTATTCTGAAGGTGATGCAGATTATGCAGGAAGAACAGTATTTACCGGTTATAAGACGAATTCAACCTTGACATTCCAGGCAGACAGCAAAGAGGCTTATAATATCAGCGAGTATTTATCCGCAGATAAAATCGAAGAATATAATTATTCCTATGGAAATGTTAAGACCCCGACAGCTGCAGACGTAGCTGCAAAGACAGCACCGGGTACACCGGAGAATACTACACTGCACAGATTACGCCTTTCCTATGACAATATTACCGATATTACTGGTGGAAAAATCAGTTACAGTTATAAAGACACAGCAACCGGACAGATGACCACGAAAGAGCTGAATGTTACCACTGTTACCACCAGTGATTTAGAAGCGTCTTCTTATGCAATAGCAGATAATGACATCGTATTTAATAAAGACACCGGTGAATTCCTGATGGGAAAAACGCTGGCATCAAATCTGAAATCATTAGGAGCAACGGTTTCTGTAAATTATGATAAGACCGGATTTTCCAAAGGAGAATTACGACCGGAGAATTATTTTGACTGTACCAATAATACAGATGCAGCTAATCCAATCCAATATACTAATTTTGAAAACGGAAAGAGAGTCCGGCAGGATATTGAATATACCATTGCATCGAATCAGACACTGGTGGTAAATACACAGGCAAGCACAGTGTTCAATTCTGATATCGCAAGAGATTTAGATAATCTTACTTCCATTGTGCAGTCAGCGATTGACGCACATAGTGTAGTGGACAACATTAAGGAAATGAAAGGCTTAAGCCAGTATTCCTCAAAGGACGACCAGGAATATTTAGAAAGCTGTCTGGCTGCTGCCCAGAAACAGGCAGATTATGCAGACCATCAGCTGCAGACAGTATTTAACAGGGGACTGACAAAATTTGAAGGCTATATGTCAGATGTAAATCTTGCAATCACGGATGTGGGAAGCAAGGGACAGCAGCTTGATATTACAAAGAACCGCATGTCTAATCAGCAGCAGACAGTAGAGGCGTTAAAATCAGACAATGAGGATAAGGATTTATCAGAGATTATCATTGACTATACTTCTTCCTATACTGCATATCAGGCATCTTTACAGGCGGCCGCTAAATTAGAAAGACAGACTTTACTGGATTATCTGTAAGAAAGGAGAAACTGGCATGAAAGCAGCAACAAGATTGTTTGGGGAAATAGAAATTGACGAAAGCAAAATCATAACATTTGAGGACGGAATCATTGGATTTCCGGATATGAAGAAGTTTACCTTAATCTTCGATGAAGAAAAAGAAGGCAGACCATCCATTTCCTGGTTACAGTCCATGGACGAGCCAGAGATAGCATTTCCGGTAATGGATCCGCTGTTCGTTTGTGAAACATATAATCCAAGTGTGGAAGAGGAATTGTTAAAGAATCTTGGAACCATAAAAGAGGATAACCTTTATGTACTGGTAACAGTTACCGTGCCGCAGAATATCAAAGAACTTGCAGTGAACTTAAAAGCACCGATTGTAATTAATACAGACACAAGAAAAGCGAGTCAGATAATCGTAGAGGATGACCTGCCGGTAAGATACAGAATTTATGAAATTTTAGAAGAAGCAAAGAAGAAGGCAGGTGAATAAGATGCTGGCATTAACAAGAAAAAAGGGAGAATCCCTTGTTGTCAATAACAATATTGAGATAACAGTACTGGAAATCAGAGGAGACCAGATTAAAATCGGCATCTCAGCACCGAAGAATGTGCCGGTATACCGGAAAGAAGTATATTTACAGATTCAGAAAGAAAATGAAGCTTCTCTTAAAGCCGATGGGTTAGAAGCTTTGAAAAATTTACTGTAACCGCTAAATAAATTTATGGGTTCTACCGATATAAGAGTTAGAACAATGGTAAACGGAAATGACAAGAAGCACATGGAGGTGTAAGCAATGTCAATTGAATCAATCAGAAACAGTGGATCGGTGTATCAGGGAAGTTCTCCGGTTCAGGGAACAATAAGAGAAAGTTCCGCAGTAACAACAGAAGGATTACAGACAAGTGCAGATGAAATGCAGCAGGAAAATGCCAGTGTATTAGAAAATGCAGCAGCACAGGGTCAGAATCCAGCAGAAGAAGAAAAAGCAACTGCCTCTTCCTCGGAACAGGTTAAGAAGGCGGTGGAGAGCATCAATCGCAGCCAGGCTCATACAGAAGCAATCTTTGGCATCCATGAAGGAACCAATCGTGTTACCATTAAGATTGTGGATAAAGAGAGCAAGAAAGTGATTAAAGAATATCCGCCGGAGAAGACACTTGACATGATACAGAAGCTCTGGGAGATGGCAGGGCTGATGGTAGACGAGAAGAGATAGGAGGTACTTAAGATGGCAATTCGAGTATCAGGATTAGCGTCAGGAATGGATACCGAGTCGATTGTTACACAGCTCGTATCTGCATATAATGTAAAGAAAAATACATATGTAAAAGCACAGACCAAGCTTTCCTGGAAGCAGGATGCATGGAAGACATTAAATAAAAAGGTAAAGAGTCTTTACAGTAACATGACAAGCTTAAAGTACAGTTCTGCGTATAAGACCAAGATGGCGTCGGTGTCGGATACTACTAAGGCAAGTGTCAGTGCAGAGGGTACTGCTGTAAACGGAAGCTACAGCTTAAAGATTAATCAGGTGGCAAAGTCCGGTTATCTTACCGGCGGCCAGTTAGCAGCTTCTACAACCAGAGCAACCAAGCTTAGCGAGTTATTGGGTGATGACAGCTTTGCCGGTGGAAAGATTGAAGTGACATCTGCCGGAAAGACCAGCACTATTGAAGTGACAGCAGATACAACCGTAAGTAATTTTGTATCTAAATTAAATAAGGCAGGAGTAAAGGCTTCTTATGATGCTACCAACCAGAGAATTTATGTGGCAGCATCCGGCACGGGAGCAGCCAATGATTTCAGTCTGTCAGGAGTAGATGCCAATGGAAGTACAGCATTAAAGGCACTGGGCTTGAGGGTAGCTTCCAAGAGCAATACAGAGAATTATAAGTCATGGGCAGCGTATGATGGACAGGATATAGCGCAGATTCTTGCGGATCTGCAGAATTCCAAGGATGCAATCTCAGCAGCCAATAACAGCATTACACAGTCGCGCTCTAAGATTTCCGGTTATACAACAAAGGTAAATTATGCATCTTCCTATGAGACCATGATGAATGCATATAAGGGACTTGATAATGCAGGAGAAATCCGTGATTTGGATGAACTGGCAGCTATGTCCAAAGCTGATTTATCCAAAACATATGAATTGGATGATGATGGAAACTTTAAAAGAGATTCAGAAGGAAAGCTGATTGTAGCAGACGATACAGTCGCAGATGATAAAAAAGCAACCGGTACAGACCGCCTGAATGCCCTTGCAGCCAAAGCAGGTCTTGTTGAGAAGAAGGATGAAAATGCCGGAGAAGATGTAAAACAGGTTACCATTGCAGAATTTGCTGCGGCAAAGGCAGCAGTAGACAAGTATGATGCCCAGGCAGCTGATGACACCCTGACAGCTGATGAAAAAGCGGATATGAATGATTTTATCACTAGTGTACAGCATGCTTATAAGGGGGCAGCAGATTCAGAATATGCATCCATAGAAGAACTTACCAATGCATACAATGATAAGATTACGAAAGAGCAGGACAGTATTACTGCCCAGAATCAGATTATCAGTGACAATAAGGCTGTTCTTGAAAAATATGCCCTGTTAGATAACGGGGAAGATCAGGCGACGCTAGAGGCACGTATTTCCTATGCGGTAAAACAGCTTGCAAATGCAGCTGACAAGACACAGTACAATACGGATGCAACCCGCGTAGATGGCCAGGATGCAGAAATTTATGTAAATAATGCAAAATATACGTCATCCTCTAACTCCTTCAGCATTAACGGACTGAAGATTGAGGCGCTGGCTTCAACAGAGGGCAGTGAGATTAATGTGACGGTAAAGAATGACGTAGACGGTGTATACAAGAAAATAAAAGATTTCTTAAAAGAATATAATTCCCTGATTAATGAGATGACTTCTCTTTATAACGCAGATTCTGCCAAAGGATATGAGCCGTTGACAACGGAAGAAAAAGATGCCATGACAGATTCTGAAGTAGAGGAATGGGAGAAGAAGGTAAAGAGTGCATTGCTTCGTCGTGATGATACATTAGGAACTCTTTTGAATTCCATGACCAATGCGATGTATAAGGGATATACTGTAAATGGTAAGAGTTACAGCCTTTCCAGCTTTGGTATTTCAACCCTGGGATATCTCAATGCAGATGAGAATGAGGAAAATGCTTATCATATTGACGGTGATGCAGATGATTCTGCAGTTTCCTCTAAGACCAATAAGCTCAAACAGATGATAGAGGAAGACCCAGATACAGTTACGGCATTCATGCAGCAGCTTGTTACTGGTGTATACAATGAAATTGATACCAAGATGCGTTCTAATTCTCTGAGCAGTGCAATGACTGTTTATAATGATAAGCAGATGGCAAAAGAGTATAGCAATTATACTACCACCATTAAGAAGTGGGAAGATAAGATTACTTCGATGGAAGATTCTTATTATAAGAAATTTGCAGCAATGGAAACTGCACTGGCAAAATTACAGCAGTCTACATCCTCACTGTCAGGTCTCTTAGGTTCATAAGAGCCGATAAATGTCAGTCACAGGCATAGACCTGTGATAATGTGAAAATACATGGAGGTAACACGATGACAATGAACAATGGATATGCAGCATATCAGAACAGTAAGATTATGACTGCTTCTCCGGCAGAATTGACACTGATGCTTTATGAAGGCGCCATCAAATTCTGTAATATTGCAATCATGGGAATTGAGGAGAATAATATCCAGAAAGCCCATACAAATATTGTAAAAGTAGAAAATATCATAGAAGAGTTTCAGGCAACCTTAAATCATAAGTATCCGGTTGCAAAGGACTTTGAAAATGTGTATAGGTACTTACAGGAACGCCTGGTTGAAGCAAACATGAAAAAAGATAAAGAAATCTTAGAGGAAGTACTGGCACACCTTCGCACCATGCGTGATACTTGGAAAGAGGTAATGAAGCTTGCACACAGCAAATAACAGCTATATTGAAATCTTAAAACAGAGCCTTACGAAAAAAATAGAACTGCTGGATACAATTATGGCATTAAATGTATTGCAGAAAGATATGCTGGAAAATCCGGATTTAGATCCGGATGAACTGGAAGAAAATCTGAACCGTAAGGCAGATCTGGTAGAGCAGTTATCAAAGTTAGATGACGGATTCAGTCAGATTTATGACCGGGTCCGAGCTGATTTGACAGAGAACCGTGGGGCATATTCGGAAGACATTGCTCAGATGAAGCGGGATATTACCGCAATCATGGACAAGAGCACTGCAATCCAGAGTCAGGAAAAACGCAATCAGGTATTGATGCAGCAGAAATTTACTTCCGTGAAGAAACAGATTAAGGAAGTAAAGAAATCCAGACAGGCGGTGAATTCCTATTACAGAAATATGATGAAAATGGGAACTCCGGGTTCCACATTTCTGGATGATAAGAAGTAGACTGGAAAAATTTAAAAAAATTTTCCATTTACTATAAAGTATCGAGACGACCGTCCGATATATATAACAAGTAAACAAGATATTGTTACTTAGCAGATGGATTTGAGGAGCGTACGGCCGATAAGATATCTGCAACAAAAAACAAGTAGTCGCAAGGAAGCGACGTTAAATTCAAGGAGGAATTAATTATGGTAGTACAGCACAATTTACAGGCAGCAAACACAAACAGACAGTTAGGTATCACAACAAGCGCACAGGCAAAATCAACTGAGAAATTATCTTCTGGTTACAAAATCAACCGTGCAGCAGATGACGCAGCAGGACTTTCCATTTCTGAGAAAATGAGAAGCCAGATCCGTGGTCTTAACAAAGCTTCTTCAAACGCACAGGATGGTGTATCTTTAGTACAGACCGCTGAGGGTGCATTAAATGAAACACATTCTATCTTACAGCGTATGAACGAACTTGCTACACAGGCAGCTAACGGAACTAACACAACTGTTGATAGAAGTGCTATCAAAGCTGAGTTGGATCAGTTAACATCTGAAATCGACCGTATCCAGTCTACCACACAGTTCAACACAATGAACCTGTTAGATGGTACTTTCTCTGGAACAACAAACAAGATGAAATTACAGGTAGGTGCCCTTTCCGGACAGTCTATCGACTTCTCAATTGCTAATATGTGCGCATCAAAGATTGGTCTTAAGGCTGCTTTAAGTGTAAGTACATTTACAAAAGCTGGTTCTTACATGAAATCAGTTCAGGATGCAATCGAAGTTGTTTCTAAACAGCGTTCAGCAATGGGTGCTATCCAGAACCGTCTGGAGCATACAATTGCCAACCTGGATACCACATCTGAGAATACTCAGTCAGCAGAATCCCGTATCCGTGATACAGATATGGCTTCTGAAATGGTTACATACAGCAAGAATAACATCCTTGCTCAGGCAGGTCAGTCTATGTTAGCACAGGCTAATCAGTCTACTCAGGGTGTATTATCCTTACTTCAGTAATCATAAGTACTCAACCATAAAAGTAAAGCTGACCCGAAAGGGTCGGCTTTATTTTTTACTTTACAGGAAATTGCTTTCCTGTAAAGTAAAAAAACGCTCTGCGAGGATGCGCACTGCGGCGTATAAGCTAGATGGCGCAGGCGCGAGAATGTGCTAAGGCACATTCTTTGTTACACGGGTAGTGATAATTATTTTCTTAGTGACGAAAAGATTAGTATCATGTAGAATAGAAGAAAAGAGATAAGACGAGGTACTCTAAAGTGGAAGCAGGAAAGTATAGTCAATTACAAGAGAAAATGAAAGCAGTAATCCGGAAGCTGTATCAGAACCAGCAGGAGGAAACTTATCCATGGATTGGTGCACATATTCAGGAGATAAAGGATAGCCTGTTAGAACAAATTACATATTATACAGAAAAAGGTGAAACCGACGTAGCAATACAGGAACAGGCAGTTACTATATTGGAACATTTGATTCATGCATATCAGAATCATCAGATCATGGAACTGGCAGATTGCCTGAACTATGAATATGGCAGATATATGGGATGGGAGATATAATATGACGATATACGAAAAGAATATGCAGGCAATCCGGGAACACCATGTAAGACTTCATGAATATCTGGAAACGGCACAGCCGGAGCAATCAGTAGAGATACGCTATGAAGCAGCGGAAGATGAAATGCTTTATCCGATTGTGACAAAGGGCGGATTGGAATACCGGTTAAATAGTAAATATAATCCAAAGGAAGCATCCATGCAGTATGTCAGCCAGTTTGAAAAAGAAGGCTCCTACAGTGTGTTCTTTCTTTTGGGATTTGGAGACGGAAGAAGTATAGAAGCATTGGCGCAGACGCTGGATGAGACCATGACACTTATTGTATATGAACCATCCGTTGCTATTTTCCAAAAAACATTAGAGACCTTTGATTATACTGAACTTTTAAAGAAGAAAAATGTGTATTTGATTGTAGAGTCAGAGAACATGCTGCAGGATTATTTAGAATCCGGTATCAGCTTCAACAATATCCGGATGCTGCGTCTTGGTATTCTTCCGAATTATGATTCCATTTATCCGAAGGAATGTAAACATATGTTAGAGACTATGATATATTTCATGAATAAGACGAAAACATATCGGAATACCATCTATAATTTCCGGGATGAGTTTGCGGCACATGCTCTCAGTAATATGTATGATTATCTCTGGCAGACAGATACCCATTATCTGAAAGAATGTCTTGCGGAGGAGGACTTGAGCGATGTACCGGCAATTATTGTGGCGGCAGGACCATCCTTAAATAAAAATGTGCAGGAACTGAAGCGGGCGAAAGGAAAAGCATTGATTCTTGTGGTGGATGCAGCACTCCGGGCAGTAGTAAATGCCGGAATTACACCAGATTTGGGAATGACGGTAGACGCAAGAGTTGCAGACCGCTTTTTTGAAGGAATTGATATCAGCACATTTCCGTTTGTATTTGAGGCAATATCCAGAGAAGAAATTGTAAAGAGACATACCGGCAAACATTTCTATGATGAATTTCCGTGTAATATGTTTGCAAAGGCTGTAATAGAAAGAAAAGGCTATGTCTTGGATGATATTTTAACCGGAGGTTCTATTTCGACCAGCGCATTTTCGCTGGTAAAGGCACTGGGTTTTAAGAAAATTGTATTTATCGGTCAGGACCTTGCTTTTACCGGAGGACAGAGCTATAACAGCGGTCTGAAAATGGATGAAAAAGAGAATGAGCAGCATCAGAAGAAACGTGTCATTGTGCAGGTAAAGGGCAATGATGGAACCATGCTGGATACAGACTATCAGATGGATATGTACCGGAAATGGATTGAAAATGAAATTTTAAAATTGCCGGAGGATATTACGGTAATCAATGCAACAGAGGGTGGCGCGAAAATAGAAGGCGCAAAAGTGATGACATTAAAAGAAGTCATTGATTCCTGCACGAAAGAAATTGATTTCGAAAAATTATTGCAGGAAGTACCACTGGCATTTACAGAAGAAGAACGGCAGGATATTATCGATGAGATAAAGGAAGAGCCGAAGCGTCTGGAAGAAGTAAAGGAAAATATTAAGAAAGCAACAGAAGTGGCAGAGCAGTTAGAACAAGCATCCAAAGATGGCGATGTAGAGGAGCAGAAGAAAATGCTGACAGAATTTGGGAATCTCAATGAAGAAATCCAGAAGGAACCGGTGCAGGATTTGTTACTATATTATAACAGTGAAATAGAATTTTCCATTGGGGATGATGTATTATCTGCAGATTTAACAATACCAGACTTATGCAATCGTGCAAAAGCCTGGTACAAAGGCTATGAATCTGCGGTAGATCGACTCATAGCAGATTTACATGAAAAATTTATTGACCGTCTATAACAGATAACATGGTTTGAATCCGGTGCTCAAAGGTGTGGGCCTCTAAAATTTTACCAAGGGCGTTGGCAGCAATCTGCTGACGTTCTTTTTCGTGGGAAAGATAATAGTCGGCATAAGTTTCTGCTTCCTCATAGGAAGAATAATAAATGAAATCTTCTCCCGGAACAAAGTAATTCAGAAAATCTTCCTGATAATTGGTCAGCAGGAAACCACCGCTTCCCATAATATCGAATGCCCGCAGAGGAATGCCCTTTTGGATACTGCGCAATGTAATGTTAAGATTAATCTTTGAATGTTGGAAAACCAGAGGCATAATCTCATAATAGTCAATGGCTCCCATATTTTCAACTTTGGGAAGCTGCGGAGTAGGATTGTTGGTATAAAGCTTCACCTGATGCGCTGCGGAAAGCTTTTTTAGGATTGCAGTGCGGTCTAATTCTGCCAGTTTCCTGGCAAGGAAATAGTTGGCATAAATATAGCACGGTGTTTCGATGCCGTCTTCATTAGGCGCATATGGAACGGATTTTTGCATATCACTTAAGATGGTATCATTTAATAAACCGGGAATTAGAAATTCACCATATACCTGCTGCTGGGCTGCGATAATTGCATCGAGGTATCCCTTCGTAAAGGCAGGAAGCTTCTGATATAGGCGGTCATAAAGCAGGTGGTCTTCGTTATAAAGAGAACCGACAAAAGAAATCTCGGAAGAGATTATATCAAGGATAGAATCTGCTGCCTGCATGGTGGAAAGTCTTTTTGCATTTGCGGCAAGCGGCAGATAGAATACCCGGTCAATGCCCCCCTGCTTTAACTCTTCGTAAATTGGATAATCGAAAAGAAAAATATAATTGGTGGGATAAGTAATCGTAAAGGAATACAAAGCCACCAGCGGACTGTCATAAACATAGGAAACATAACGGAGATTATGCCGATGGGCACAGGTGGCCAGAATCGGATAATAGTTAAAGGAAAATACAAAGTCGTAGGAAGTATTTTCTACAGCAGCATCAAAAGCCGCATCATAGGCAGCACTTTTGCGGACATTATAATCCTCGTGCATAAATAAATCGGTTTCAATGTTGCAGTTATGAAATGCTTCTAACATATCTTTTTTGGCAAAAGCCGGTGAATCAAGAAATAATATTTTCATAGAGTTCCTTTCATTAAAGAGAGCGCGCAGAGGATAACATTTTCTGAAGCTGTTTCTCATAAGTATAATGATTTAATACTTTCTGATAGCCGTTTTCGGCAATTTCTATCCGTTCTTTTTCATGGGAAAGATAGTATTCGCATTTAGACAGAAGGTCATCAGGACTGGTATAGATGTCTAAATCTTCTCCAATGGTAAAACATTCACTTAAATCATTCTGATAATTTGTCAGTAAGAAGCCACCGCATCCAAGAACATCAAAGACACGAAGGGGAATACCGTTCCGGATGGATTTGCAGGTCATGTTCAGATTAATTTTGCTGTGGGCAAAGACCTGAGGCATTTCTGTTAAAGTCTTAACCCGTCCACGATTGTGGACAGGAAGAGCGTGGTCATAATAGTGCATCACTTCCGGTGTATAAGTCTACTGAAAAATGGGAGCCAAGAAGGGACAAAAGGTGCTTCCGCTCATTGGCAGTTACCTTCATGCCAAGGTACTGCTGTGCAATGATATCCCGGTCAACCCGTCTGGCTTTTTCCGGCGGAATATAATAATCCGGCATACAGTCAATAAATTCTTTGACAATAGAATCCGGCAGCAATTCATTTAAAAGAAATGCACCGTAAATCTGTTCCTGTGCATCCATAATTCCATTCAGATATCCTTCGAGATAAGGGGAAGGATTCTTGATGGCATCATAAGGACATTTTTCCGTATAGAGCGATCCAACAAAGGAAATATCACTTTTATAAGAATCGGGATTGGAATCAGCAAGAACGGAATCCCAACGTTTTACATTGGTTGCCAGCGGCAGGAAAAAGGTATGAGCCGGGTTATATGGCGCAAAGTCCTGATATTGCATGGAATCAAAAAGAAAAATACGGTTCCATTCATTCGAATAGGAATCCGAATATAATTCCATGACAGGACTGTCTACGGTCCAGCAGATATAAGGAAGCTTCATGATATTACAGATTTCCGATAAAACAGGATAAAAGTTTATTGAGAAAATGCAGTCGAAGGAAGATGATAACAGTGTATCAGAAACATGCTTGATGACTGTCTGTGTGGGAATATTTTTATCGGTAATTTCAAGATTAATACAGAATACTTCATGCCCTAAATGCTTCATGGCTTCGATAATATCCGGTTCGCAAATGCTTCCATAACGGTAGAATAGTATTTTCATGATAAACTTTCCTCTTCCTTGGATATAGAGTATAATAACTATAACTATTGTAACGAAATCGGTGGAAAGAAACAAGGTTAGAATAAGGAGAAATCGTCGCAGGACGAAAAGAAAATATATGGAACAGTTTTTTGGGATTTTACAAAGAGGACTGGGGCAGCTGGATGCAACAGGGGAATATGAAGAAGGAACGCTGCGGGAGTTAAAGGAAAGCTACCAGAAATTTGATGCAGCGATGCAGCAGAATATGCTGCGCGTAATAGAACAGTCATTGGCAAAGTTTCCGATAACATTGCAGATTTACATCTGGTCATCCCTGCTGGCAGTTCTTCGGGATGAAAAAATCATTCCTTATATGGGAGAATTAACGGCAGATGACTCTTTGAATTTATGGCAGAAAGTGGAATTAATGAATCAGTTGCAGCGGACAATTTTTGCCAGTGAAATGATAAAGGATGAAGAGGCAGAATATAAGAGAAACAGTGACGCTTATACTGCATTGATGGATGAAATCAGACAGCGGAATAAAAAGGAATTTTCCTATCTGCCGTGGGAAAAACGGAATAAAAAAATTGTTCTGATAACAAAACAGTTTATCGGAAGACAGCATGCACCGACGGAAATAACATTGCAGATGAACCGTTATTTAAAGGAACTGGGTTACGAAGTGGTATTATATGTTACCTATATGCCAAATCGGAATACAGCACCGTTGTGGTATAAGCAGTGTCTGTGGAATAATTTTATGAATACAGCCGGAGCATTTCAGGGCGAGATAGAAGGAGAGGAGATAAAGGGATATAACCTGCTCTTTACAGAAGAACATTATCCGGAACAGCTTTATGATGCGGCGGAAATGATATGGCAGGAAGCACCTGAGTGGGTGCTTGAAGTCGGTGATAAAACAATATTGGCAGATTTATGCCGGCAGTTTACCACCGTATTGACCAGAAGGTGTGTTAAGACAATTCCTGTGACCAATGCACCGATTATCGTACTGGCTTCGGATTATACCATTGCGGAAGAAAGACGATATCAGAGCTGGCTGAAACCGTACCAGCAGTTTGTGGAAGTAAAACATTCCATTGTGGGAAAAACAGTGATTGCCGAAAAAGAGAAGAAAGAAAAATATGGTATTGCAGAAGACCAATTTGTGATTTTACTGGTAGGAAACCGGCTGGAGCAGGAAGTGACAGAGGATTTTCTTAAGGTGATTTATGCGATGTTAAAGGAAAATTCAAAAGCAGTACTGGCAGTCATTGGAAATTGTGAAGCATTGGAAAAACGGATAGAAGAGGCATATCGGGAGCGTTTTTATTTCCTTGGATATACCGAAGAATTACAGAAAACTATGACCATAGGAGACTTGTTCTTAAATCCGCCAAGACAGGGCGGCGGTACCGGAGCTATGTATGCAATCTTACAGGAGATTCCGGTGGTAACGCTGGACAACTGCGATGTGCAGGTAAATGTGGGCAAGGTATTCACCTGTGATTCTGTTGAGTCGATGGTAAATCTGGTACATCAATATTGTGAAGATAAAGGATTCATGGAGAAGAAGAAGGAAGCATGCCACAGAAAAGCGGAGGAGATTCTTACAGTAGATGAGAAAGAGAACTATCGCAGATTGTGTGAATTTGTAGAAACTTATACGGTGGAGCAGGAGAAGCAGGCACAGCATCTGGACGGGAGATAATATGGAATATAGAACAGGAGAAGCAAAGGGGACAATTTTAATCTATAAAGGAGAACCTATTTGCTATAACATATTAAATACATTTGCAGAGCAGCTGGGAGAAGCGTTGCAGAGGCTTGGAGAAGAGGTAGAATATTTTGATGTGAAGCAGAGCGGCGAAGCTGCTCTGGCAGCTTATGCAGGAAAAACATATCAGGCGGTAATTGGCTTTCAGAGTTATCTTTTTGATATTTATCTTCCAAAGGCAGGCGTTTATTTGCATGATTTGATAAAAGGACCCAAAATAAATTTCCAGTTTGACCATCCAATCTGGATGAAGAATCATTATATCAGAATGCCGGAGCATTGTTATATTGCAACCCATGACAGAAATTATGCGGCATTTATAGAAAAGTATTATCCGAGAATTGCAGGAAGTTCCATTATCTTTCCGGGAGGTTGTGAGAAGGCAGCAGGAGAGAATGGAAAACAGGAAGCAGAGCGGAATTTGAGGGGAGCGCAGGATAAAAAGGAATATCAGATATCCTTTATTGGCACCTATACGGACTATCGGAGTTATCTGCCACTGATCAGAAATAGCCAGGGAATCATTAAAAAGATAGCAGCCCATTTTCTGTTTCGGATGAAACAGCACCCGGAAGAGACTGCGGAGAAAGCATTGGAAGAATCCTTACGAAAAGATGGAATTGTACTATCGGATGAAGAATTTTTAGAAGTATTAGATGGCGTCAAGCCAATGATTTATTGCATCATGTCCTATTACCGGGAAAAAGCAGTAAAGGTAATTTTAGAAGCAGGCATTACACTGGAAGTATTCGGGGACAGTTGGAAGAAGAGCCCGTTTGGGGATTCACCATATCTTCGTATCCATGAAGCGGTGGATATGAGAGAAAGCCTTGAAGTCATGGAAAAAAGCCTTATATCTTTTAATGTGATGGCCTGGCATAAGGATGGATTTACGGAACGGATTGCAAATAGCATGTTACAGTATAGTGTGGTACTTACCGATGAAAGCACTTATCTGAAAGAGCAGTTTACAGATGGGAAAGATATTCTCATGTACCGGTTGAATGAACTTTATAAGATTCCGGAACTGCTTACGGATTATCTGGAAGAGGCAGGAAGAGATAACCTGCAGATGATTGCAGAGAATGCTTACAGGAAAGCAAAGGAAAATTATACCTGGGAGCAGAGCGCGAAAAAGCTTCTTGCATTTATTGATGAAATAGATGCCAAGGAAAGAAAATGCAGTGAAAAGTGAAAATACTCTTGTGAAAATGAAGGAATGAACCGATATACATTCTATAGAAAGGCGGCACAGGATGTGCCAGGGTGAAAATATCATGGAAGATAATAGAAGAGAAGAAAAAGAAGCGTTAAAAGTATTGACGGAGTACAGCCCGAAATTATTAAAATCTATGAGAAATGTAATGGAAGAATTACATGGAAATCGTCAGCCGGATACCGATGAATATCTTTTGAGCATTATCAAAGGTATGAACTGGGAAATTCAGGTCTTAAATGGAACAATGGACTATCTCAATGAAACAGGGCAGCTTATTGATAAGCAGGCAGCAAATGCTTTGTTTGTAAATTTCAGCAAAATATATCAGGAAAAAGATGATGAGAAGCTTGCAGAAGTCTTTGAGAAGGACATGATACCATTCTTTGAAAAACTGGAAGAAGTAGCCAAAGTTAAGATGAATTAAAAAACTACTGATATCAAAAGGTATCAGTGTTTTTCGTTGCAAAGCAGGAGAGAACGATGAAAATATTATTCTGGCAATGGCATTCTTTTATGGGAAAAGGAATGGAACGTGCGTTACACAGATTGAATATTGCTTATGATACCTTCTTTTATCAGATGAATGACTGGGAATCGGATGATTGGTTTGCAGAGCAGTTGGAAAAGAGGATTTCGCAGCAGGCGTATGATGCAGTGATTTCTGTAAATTTTAATCCGGTTATTTCTGATGTATGCCAGAATCATAAACTGCCTTATCGTGCGTGGGTCTATGATTCTCCGATTCATATCCGCAATATACAGGCACTGAAGAATTCCTATACAAAAGTGTATTTTTTTGACCGTGGACAGGCAGAAGAATATCAAAGACAGGGAATCAATGCCGGCTATTTGCCACTGGCAGCAGATGTGGAAACATTTTATCCGGTTGCAGTTACAGAAGTCGATAAAAAGGAATATGGAGCAGAGATTTCACTGGTAGGAAAATTATATCAGACTGTCTATCCACAGTATATGGCACCTTTGAAAGAGTATGACAGAGGATATTTGGAAGGTGTGATTGCGGCTCAGAAAAAAGTATATGGCGGCTATTTCCTGCCGGATTTTATAACGGATGATTTGATAGAGAGAATGAATGCGGTTTATCAGAAACAGTGGAATGGAGAGATTACGGTAAATCATCGTGAAATTGAATTTCTGCTGGCCAGTGAGATTACACGAAGAGAGCGGCAGGAAATATTAACGCTTCTTTCCAATCATTTTGATGTAGCACTCTATTCCGGAGAACAGAATGTAGCCATACCAAAGATAAGAAAGAAGAATTATATCGATTATTATACCCAGATGCCAAAAGTATTTAAATGCTCTAAAGTGAATCTTAATATTTCGCTGAAAACAATTCGGACAGGAATTCCGTTGCGTGTACTGGACATTCTTGCCAGTGGCGGATTTGTGATTTCAAACTTTCAGGAAGAACTGGCAGAGTACTTCCGGCTGGGAGAAGAAATCATCACTTATGGAGATATAGAAGAGCTTTATTATCTGGTGAATTACTATTTGCAGCATGAGGAAGAACGAAAAGAGATTGCAGCCAGAGGTTTACAGCGGGTAAAAGAAGATTTTCGATTTGAAGAACGGATGAAAGTAATACTTGAGGATTTATAACATGAGAAAAATTTCTGTATGTATCATCACGAAAAATGAATCAGAAAAATTGAAAAAGTGCCTGAAACAACTGATGGGGTATGGCTTTGAAATTATTGTAGTAGATACCGGTTCTACGGATGATACGGTTGTCATGGCGAAAAAATATGCAGATAAAGTATGTTATTTCAGTTGGTGCAATGATTTCTCCGCAGCACGGAATTATGCATTGACTCAGGCGTCCAATGACATTGTTATGATGATAGACAGTGATGAATATTTACAGGAAATAGATACAGGCGAGCTGGAAAATTTGTTAAAGCAGCATCCTTCTATGGTAGGGCGAATCAAAAGAATTAACCGCGTTTCCGTAGGAGAGCAGGAAACAGAATACATAGAACGGATTAACCGGATATTCTCCAGACAGCAATATGAATATTCGGGCAGTATCCACGAACAGGTTACAGCAAAAAATAAAGAAGAGTATGAAACCTACCTTGCTCCGGTTGTTATCTTGCATGATGGTTATGAAGGCACCGAAGAGGAGCGGAGGAAAAAAGCAGAACGTAATCTGAAGTTATTGTTAAAAGAGTTGGAGAACCATCCGTATGATACTTATTTCATGTATCAGATTGGAAAAAGCTATTATATGGCAGAGGATTATGAAAAAGCAATCCGGTATTTTGAAAAAGCATTGGGCTATGACTTGAATCCAAAGCTGGAATATGTAATTGACATGGTAGAAAGCTATGGATACGCACTTTTGAATACCGGGCGGGTTGAAACGGCATTGCAGTTTCAGGGGATTTATGAAGAGTTTGGAGACTGTGCGGATTTCAAGTTTCTGATGGGACTCATCTATATGAATAATGAGCGTTACGAAGAAGCAGTAGCGGAGTTCTTAAAGGCAACGGAGTATAAGAGTGCACGGATGACAGGAACAAATTCTTATCTGGCATATTACAATGCAGGTGTAATCCGGGAGTGCCTCGGAGACATCGGACAGGCATTGGAATATTATCGGAAATGTGGAGATTATGCAAAAGCACAGGCGAGAATCAGGGCATATGAGAAATAATATAAAAGAAAATATACTTGAATTAATACAGACTCTCTATGAAGCACACAGCAATGTGGAAACACTGATAAAGGAAAAAGATAATCAGAGTGTTTGTGCACTTTTAGAGGATTGCCAGAATGCAGCAATACATATCGGAGAAAGCATTGAGCAGTCAGAAGGTGAGAATTTTATCACGGTGAAATATTTAGAAGCGTATTGTGAATTGCTTTATACGACCTCTGTAAATATTTCAAATGGAATATATGAGAAGATAAAAGAAAACTTAAATGCACAGCTTCATGTCATAGAAGATAGTGTAAGGGATGATATAAAAGGCAAATGGGAAATTGTATTTCTGCCATATAAAGTGTCCATGTGGGATTCGTTGGAAAGTATATGGAAACGGGCTTTTGAAGATGATGATTTTGATGCATATGTGGTGCCGATTCCTTATTATGACAGAAATCCGGACCGAACCTTTGGCGAATACCATTATGAGGGAAAACTGTTCCCTGCTGATGTACCGATAACACATTATGAGGATTATAATTTTGCGGAACGGATGCCGGATGCAATTTTTATACATAATCCGTATGACCTGGGCAATCTGGTTACAAGCGTGGAGCCGAAATTTTATTCTAATATATTAAAAAATTACACGAACTTATTGATATACATACCATATTTTTTATTTCCAAAAGAACCGCAGACGCACTTAATCGATACTTTTGCACTGGAAAATGTGGACAGCATCTTTGTACAAAATGAAGAAGTAAAAGAAGCATATGTGAATCAGGCGAAAATAGTCGGTAATGAAAAGGTGTTAGAAAAGGTATTTGCAGTAGGTTCACCAAAGATTGATAAAATCTGTGAAATATGCAAAGACGGAATTCCTGTTCCGGATATCTGGAAAGAAATGTCTGTAAATAAAAAGAAAGTATTTATGAATACCAATGTCAGCCTGATATTGAATAATAAAGATAAATTTATTGATAATTTAAGAAGAATATTTGACATATTTAAGCGTCGGGGAGATGTGTTTGTAATATGGAGAGAGCATCCTTTGACGGAGGCAACCTTAAAATCCATGAAGCCGGAAATCAGAGATGTCTATTATGAAATCAGGTCAGATTTTGTGAAGGATGGCTTGGGAGTAATCGATACGAATTCGGAAGCATATGAGGCAATTTATTTTTCGGACTGCTATTTTGGTTCAGGTGGTTCGCTGGCACCAATCTATGCAGTAACCGGAAAACCGATTTTAATAACGGCATATAAATATCCGGACAATATCAGCAGCCAGCAGGCTACGATAGAGATGCTGCTTAAGCAGACAGAGAGAAGTATGTTTTTCTCGGAACGATATGAAAATTTTCTGGATTTGTTTTTAGATAATATTGATTTGCTGACCAGCTATAAGGAGAAACGGTTTGAATTTCTTTCGAAGATAGTAGACAGCATTGACGGAACAACCGGAAATAAAATTATGTTACAAGTAAAAGATATGCTAAATAAAGAAAGGCGAGGATAGAATATGAGTGATACAAAAAACAAAGTAAAAGAGATTTTCAGAGAATATTTAAAGGAAAACTTCAAACAGAATGCGGAAAATTTAAAAATATATATCTATGGTCATGAACTGCAGATATGTGGTGGTATTTTAAATTTTGAGGATGAACTTGATATAACACTGATTCATCAGGATCTTAGATTTATCGGTTATGAGTACTCAGGACATAAATATGAACTGGCTGAAAGCGTAGTACCATTTCCAGATAATGCAGTAGTATTGGTTTCTTGCATATATCCATACCGGTTCGATAATATTACAAATAATTTAATGGAATTGGGTTTAAAGAGAGAGCAGATTATTCATATAAGACCATTGGCAGAGAAGCTGTTAAATGTTTCAGCAGATTATTTTTCACAGAATGGAATGGATAAGAAAGTAAAAACTTTGTTTGACAGCATTGGAAGAGATATTTCAAAAATAAGATATTTGGATATTGGTTCTAATACATGGCTTCTTTACAACAATTCATATATGTTTTATCGTGCTGGCTCAAATGGTGTGCTGGTAGAAGCAAATCCTGATTTTGTGGATGAGATTAAGAGGAACCGTCCGAGAGATAATGCGATTATGTGTGGCTGCTCTGATGTAAGAAGTGAGGAAGAATGGACTTATTATAAGACCAAGCATGCCGGATATAATACCTTTGTAAAGGAAGTGGCTGATACATATGAAGGCAGAGGGCTGGAAGTTCAGGAGATAAAGATTCCAATGAAGTACATTGGTGACATTCTGGAAGAGAATTTTAAGGACGGACATATTGATTTTATGTCGGTTGATGTGGAAGGCATGGGTGCGCGTATTGTGAATGCAATTGACTTTAACCGGTATGATATCGATGTAATCCTTTTGGAAATGGACTTCAATAAGGAAGAGTCAAGAAAACTTTATATGAAATTATATGAACTGGGATATACCTCAAGATATAGAGGAATTGGAGCAGGAAAGGATTTTCTTTTCTTTAAAACAGATGTTTTTGATGCAGATTTGTTAGAATAATATAAAGAGGAAGCGGAAAATGATAGAGGGAATCAGTAAACAGACAATTGAAAATTTTAACAGAATGTCTGAAAATAGAAAGATTGTGCTGGTAGGACTGGTCAATGAGAATGTGAAAAAAGCATTGTCTCTTTTTGACAACATTGAGTGTATTATTGATGGTGATACAGAACGTTGTGGCTTGCGGTATGAAGGCTTGCCGATTTATTCATATGAACATCTTTATGCACTTAGTCCGGACACACATATAATTCTTGTAACTGCCCGCATCGGTGGTGTGTATTCCGTTACAAATGCAGTCAAAGAAGTTGATACTTTTAATATTTTTTATCTCAATGTTATTGCGGATAAGTTTTTTGGATTTTTTTCCAATGAACTTTATAATAACTATGATAAAATCAGAAAAATGGAAGCAGCACTGTATGATGACCGGTCGAAGAAAATATATCGGGAAGTGGTAAGACGCAGGATAATCGGTGCAACCGGAGAATATAATAAATTAAAAACAAGAATAGACCCGCAATACCTTTATCAGGATATGTATAAGAATGTAACCGGGAATGAAATCATTGTTGATTGCGGCGGTTATATTGGAGACAGTGTGGAGAAATTTGTCTTGGCTTTTGGCAATAAAGTTAAAAAAATATATTCTTTTGAATGCTTTGAAGATAATATTTTAAAGATAAAGGAAATGGGACAGACTCTGAAAAAAGAAGGCTGGTCGGGAGAACTGGTTGTTGCGCCTTATGCAGTGTCCGATAAAACGGATAAAATTATTTTTAATGATATTGGAAATCCGGACAGCGGTTATTTACCGGACAGCCGTTTGACGGTGCAGTATAATGAAAAATTAGCACCGATTAAAACAATTGAAGTTGAAACAAGAACAATCGATGGTTTTATACCGGAGGATGAAAAAGTTACCCTGATAAAGATGGATATTGAAGGTGCAGAGTATGATGCATTAAAGGGTGCGGAGAAAACCATAAAGAAAGATAAACCAAGATTAGCAATATCCATATATCACAATCCGAGTGATTATTGGAGAATTTATGAATTAATCCATGAGTTTTCAAGTGAGTATAAATTTGCAGTAAGACACCATCAGAATAACCATTTAGATACTGTTTTATATGCATGGGTGGAGGATTAAAAATGTTAATGGTATTTATGTCACAGCCGGATTTCGCATGTAATTGTCATGCGTTATGGAAATATGTTAAACAGCACACAGACTTTGAAACAGCTTGGATTATAAAGAAACCGGCATATTATGAAATATTGAAAGAACGTGGAATAAGATGTGCTGTTTATGATACGGTAGAGGCTAATAAAATAATAGAGAAAGCAAATGTCCTCATTGCCAATTCGTATACATTTCTTAACGTAAATAAAAGAGAAGACCAGTTGCTTGTGAATGTGTGGCATGGAAGTGGCGTAAAAGCCCATGATTATTATGACCATAATTTAAATCCACGTCATCTGATAAAACTGAAAAATTATTTTGGAAAAGTTGACCTTATGTGTGTACACAGCCTGGATGACCGGTTTAAGCTTGCGGCAATGCTAAACTTTGACTTACGAAAAATTTATGTTACAGGGCAGCCCCGCCTGGACTGCGTGAAAAAGTCAGATGGAAAAGGGATATTAAAAAAAGTGTTGGGAGAAAAGATATCGCGATATGAACATCTCATCTTTTTTGCACCATCCTATCGTTCCAACATGAGCTGCCATGCCGGAAAGATTTTTTCTGACAACATTTTCCGACTGGATGATTTTGATAATCAGGCTTTGGATGAATTTTTAACCCGCAATCATGCGGCACTTATATATAAGCTTCATCCGATTGAGCAGACAGCATTCTTAGGCAGGAATTTTGTGATGTCGGAGCATTGTTACGAGCTGACGGATGAAATGTTATTTAAAAAAGATGTCAGATATGATGAATTATTAAACAGCTTTGATGTTATGGTAAGTGACTATTCCTCCATTGTATATGATTATCTTTTACTGAACCGGCCGGTGGTATATCTTCTTCCGGATTTTGAAGAGTATAAAAATTCAAAGGGATTTGTATTCCATAATATTTCTCTTTATATGCCGGGCGAGAAAGTATATGATTTTAAAAACCTTCTGCGTGCGTTGGATGAGGCATTTGTAAATCCGGATAAGTATATTGATTTAAGAAATAATGTTCTTCTGAACAGATTTGATTATACCGATGATGGTTCAGCAGAACGCTGTTTTCAGCAGATTATGAGCTTTAAAAAGCTGAATGATGAGTATGTTCCTTATCAGAGTGATCCAAAGACCGTGCCGCCAACCGTTACGGAACAGATTGCAAAATATGTTGACAGTAGTAAGTATTATCTTATCGACAGCAGAAAAATATATGACGATAAAGAAAAGCTTCTGGATGAAATCAACAGCGCAGAAAAAGTATATTATATTACTTCGGAAATACCGCCGGAATTCAGAAGCGTGAGTGCAAAAAATTCATACCGGATTGTGGATATTGAATTATTTGAGGAAATGAAAAATAATCCGAAGGTGAATATTGCACATATTATGGGCGGTGTGGATTACGAAAAGTTCTGTGTGGAAAGCACAGCCACTGAGAATAAAAAGAAGAGAATCGGTTTTGCGGGAACGATTGATAACCGGATATATTTTTCGATGGTTCAGTGTATCTGCGAGGAGTTTTCCGATTGCGAGGTTATATTTGCAGGAACGATCATAGGAGATTATCCGGCATGGCTTGGTGGTTTTGACAATCTTACCTATATCGAAGCGGAATATGACAAATTACCTGAGATTATCAGCTCCTTTGATGTTGCAATTCTTCCAATCTTTGGAGGTCATAAGAAGACTGTTCCGGTAGAACTGTTCCAGTATCTTGCCTGCGGAAAGAATGTGGTAGCATCAGAGATAGAGAATTTACCGGAATGTGAAGCTATTTTCGCAAGTAAATCAACGTCAGAGGTAATCGATAACATAAGCCTCATATTGTCGGGTGATTTGCAGGAGAAGAACAGAGAGAGTGCAAAGGCGGTTGCATTGGAATATGACTGGGAGAAAGTTGCCAAAGATATGACAGAGGATAAATACAATTACAGCTTTGCGGAATAAGGATAAATGCAGATAAGTATTGTTTGAATATGTATATGGAGGGGAAAATGACAGATGTGATTATACTTGCCGGAGGAATCGGCAGCAGATTAAAGTCGGCGGTACCAAAACAGTTCATAGAGATAGATGGCTGTCCGATTATTGTACATACGATAAAAAATTTTCAGGACAATCCGAATATTGATCATATTATAATTGTCTGCCTGGAAAAATGGATTGAGTATACGAAAGAAATTGTAAAGAAATATCATCTTGATAAAGTGACGGATGTTGTTCCGGGAGGAGAAACAGGACATATCTCCACCAGAAACGGAGTCTATTTTTTGAAAAACAGATTGTCGGAGGATGACTATGTAATTATCCATGATGCGGCCAGACCAATTGTATATCAGGATATTATCGATGATTTGATTGAAAAAGCAAAAGCCAATGGAAATGCCTGCAGTGCTGTCTCCTGTTACGAAACGGTTGTCCTGACAGAAAACCGGACATCAGGCAAAGAACAGATAGACCGTAACCGAATCGTAAGAGTTCAGACACCGCAATGCTACAACTACGGACTGATAAAATCACTCTACGAAAAAGCAGACAAGGACAATCGGGAAGACTTTGTTTATGCCAATATTCTTGCGATGAACTATGGCGTAGAGATTTATTTTTCCAAAGGAACAAATAACAATATTAAAATTACAACCAAGGATGATATCGCATTGTTCCGTGCACTGCTTTATTATATCAACAATGCCGAAGGTGAGGAGAATTAAATGGTATTAAGTTTACTGGAAGAACAGGAGTATAAAAGATACATAGAGGCATTTGATTTTTCAAAATATATGAAAGATAAAACCTTTCTGATAACCGGAAGCAACGGAATGACCGGACAGGCTATGGTAAAGTGGATTTTATACCTGAATAGCAGATATCAGATGAATGCAAAAATATTTGCATCCACCCGTAATCCAAAACACATTCCGGATTACATGGATGGCTCTGAAAATGTAGTGATGTGTGAGTTTGGAAAAGAGGAAGAAGCCATTGGAGAAGAGAAGGTAGATTATATCATTCATGCGGCTTCCCCGACAGAAAGAGATTTTTTTCTAAAATACCCGGTTGAGACCTATAAGGTTATTGTGGATGGAACAGCACATATGCTGGAACTGTGTGAGAAGAAGAAAGCGTCCTTTATACTGCTTTCGTCAGTAGAAGTGTATGGTGCATACAACAGTAAGGAAGCAATTGATGAAAAAAAGGTCGGAGCGGTTGACAGCCTGAATATTCGAAGTGGTTATCCTCTGGGGAAAAAAGGAGCAGAATTTTTAACCTATTCTTATTGCAAAGAATATGGCTGCAATGCGAAAATTGTCAGAATTTCTGCAATTCAGGGACTTTACCAGCCATACAATGAACTGCGCATCTATAATGAAATAACAAGATGCATCATGGAAAATAAAAATCTGATTATGAAGTCTGATGGAAAAAGCAAGAAGAGTATTATTTATACCTTGGATGCGGTTTCCGGAATTTTTAAAATCTTGTTTGAAGGTGAAAAGGGAGAGGTCTATAATCTAACCAACCCGGATACCTTTTTAACAGTAAATGAATTTGCGGAAAAGATATTTGAAAAATTTAATGACAAAGTGCATATAGAATTTGACATAGGCTCAGAGAGTGAAACAGGATATCTGCCGCATTTGGAAATTCTTCAGGATACAGAGAAAATATTAAAACTGGGATGGAAACCGATTACAGACTTGTACAGGATTTATGAAATCGACCTGAAGAGATGGAATTTTTCCTGGGGAGAAAAGTAAAGAAAGGATTTGCCTGTGTATATTGAAAAGATAAATACTCCGGAAGATATAAAAAAATATAACATAAATGAATTAGAAGTATTGGCACAAGAATTAAGAGAAGCAATCATAAATAAGGTGAGTGATTGCGGCGGACATCTTGCTTCCAACCTTGGCATTGTAGAGCTGACCATAGCCCTTCATTATGTTTTTGATGCACCAAAGGATAAGTTTGTGTTTGATGTTTCCCATCAGACCTACTGCCATAAAATGCTTACCGGAAGAAAAGCCGCTTTTATTAAAAAAGAAAATTATAAAGATGTCACAGGATTCAGTAATCCAAAAGAAAGCGAGTATGATTTATTTGCCCTTGGACATACTTCTACTTCCGTTAGTCTTGCGTGTGGACTGGCAAAAGCAAGAGATTTAAAACACGATTCGGAAAATGTGATTGCCGTTATAGGAGATGCTTCATTGGATGGCGGAGAAGCATTTGAAGCACTTAATTGTGCAGCGGAAATCAACAGTAACCTGATTGTGGTAATTAATGATAATGAAATGTCTATTCCGGAAAACCACGGAGCGTTGGGACGGCACTTAAAACAGTTGAAAGAATCCGCTGGAAAGCAGAAAGATAATTTCTTTAAAGCCTTGGGATTTGAATATCATCTGATTGAAAACGGAAATGACCTGGAATCCGTTATAAAAGAATTGGAAAGCGTAAAAGACACCAAAGTTCCTGTGGTTGTCCACGTTTGCACCCAAAAGGGAAAAGGCTATAAGCCGGCGGAAGAAAATAGTGAAAACTGGCATTGGGCAAGACCTTTTGACAAAGAGACCGGAAAAAATAAGAATGCCGGAATAGGCGAAAACTATGGAAATATTGTCGGAGAACATTTACTGAACAGAATCCAAAACGATCCGGAAGTTGCAGTAATAGCAGCATCCACTCCCATATGTATTGGCTTTGATAAAACAAGAAGAGAACTTGCGGGAAAACAATATATCGATGTAGGAATTGCAGAGCAGAATGCGGTTACAATGGCGGTGGGAATGGCAAAAAGAGGCTGTAAACCGGTATTTGCAACGAATGGTACTTTTATCCAAAGAGCATATGACCAGATTGAACAGGAAATGTGTATCAATCAGATACCGGCAACGATGATTGTAACCCATGCGTCTGTTTTCGGACACCACAATGACACACATATTGGAATTTTGGATATTCCATTACTTGCCAATATTCCGAATTTAACTTATTTGGCACCTGTGAATAAGGAAGAATATCTTGCTATGCTGGATTGGAGCATCGACCAGAAGGAGAAGCCGGTAGCCATAAGAGTGCCATGGACCGGAGTTAAGCACAGCGATTATGATGTGGCAGAAGAGTATGATAAAGTGTCCTATATGGTTATGCAAAAAGGGCAGGATGTATGTATCCTTGCACTTGGCGGATTTTATGAGCTGGGTGTTAAGACGGCGGCATTGATAAAAGAAACAAAGAATATACAGCCGACAATTATAAATCCAAGATTTATTACAGGCCTGGATGAGAACAGACTTGACTGGGTACTTGAGAATCACAAGATTGTTGTAACCATAGAAGATGGAATACTAAGCGGTGGTTTCGGTTCAAAAATTGCGCAGTATTATTCGGACAAAGATATTAAGGTTTATAATTTTGGATTTTCCATGGATATACCAAGGACATATGAGCCGGCTGAACTCATGGCTGAAAATTCGTTGACGGAAGAAAAAATCGTTGAAAAAATATTTCACCGGTAGACTCATTGGAAGGCATATCATAAAATGCAGCTCCTGTGTAACGCAGGAGCTGTTTATTATCACTTCTGATTATTTAATTGATTTACTTCTTCTATCGAAAGATTGCAAAGTTCTGCGATTTCCTTTGCATCAAACTTTCCTGTTTTTAAAAGACGAAGGGCAGTATCGGTAGAAGCTTGCTTTAATCCCTGCTCAACACCGGCGTCAAATTCGGCTTTTCTCAGTTTTTTCTCTTCTTCAACTTTATCATATTCAAAAATACTCATAGCAATTACCTCCGCCTGATTCTTCCTAAGAAAATCTGCCAGAATATTTTACTGAATGCATTCGGTGACAGCCTTTTGTACGGCATCATCCAAAGGCATCTGTTCTGCAAAGGAACGAACCCTTGCAACATAGAAAGTGCCATATAGATTGTATAATATATGCTTTTTCACATTTTAACATAGCAAAAAGATTTGGACAAGAAGAAAAAATGTTATATACTAATTATAAATAAAAAGGCAATGAAAATAAAAGGAGCCACCCCATGAATATTTTGGTTTACCGCTGGAATTCCTACAACTACATAGACATCATTGCAACATTCCAATCCATGGAACATCAGGTGGATGTAATTGAGCAGGAACTGGAAAGCTATGATGAGGATGAATCGTTTGCAGCACGTTTACATGGCATCTTGCAGCAGAAAAACTATGACTTTGTCTTTACAGTGAATTATTTTGCAGTGATTTCCGGAGTATGCCAGCAGATGGGGATAAAGTATGTATCCTGGAGTTGTGACAGCCCGCTGCTTAGTATGTATCACAAGAATGTATTCTTGGACTGCAATTATTTCTTTCTCTTTGATAAGACCAATTATCTGGAATTCAAGGGAATGGGCGTAAAACATATCTGGCATCTGCCGCTGGCAGTGGATACGGACCGGCTGGATGAGCTATTTGCACAGGATACTATGGATAAAATGCAGTTAGCAGAAACAGATAGTGGGAATGCCTCAAAACATTCGGTGCGGGATTTTACAGGCGGGATTTCTTTTGTAGGAAATTTATATGAGAAGAACAGCTATGATGAACTGGAAACAAGATTCCCGGAATATTTGCGGGGTTATTTTGATGCTGTCATGGAGGCACAGCTTAATATCAGCGGCGGCAATATAATCGAACCGATGTTGACTGCGGATATCTTAGAGCGTGTATCGGAATATTTTGAACTGAAGAAATCGAAGGATTCTTTTTCTGATCTGGGGCTGGTATTTGCAACAACGGTGCTTGGATTTAAAACTGCTTCTTTGCAGAGGCAGCGTGCATTGCTGGCACTGGTGGCTAAATTCCCGGTAAACCTTTATACAAATACAGGCGGAGATACTTTGCTTCGGGTAAAGAATTGCGGCTCAGTAGATTATTGGTCGGAGATGCCGAAGGTATTCCGCTATTCGAAAATCAATCTTAATTTTACGATTCCGAATATCAAGAGCGGGCTACCTCTACGGATTTTTGATGTACTTGGTGCAGGTGGATTCCTGCTGACCAATTATCAGGCAGAATTACCGGATTATTTTGAAATTGGAAAAGATTTGGCTTGCTTTGAATCTGAAGCAGAACTGGTAGAAAAGTGCAGCTACTATCTTACCCATGAGGAAGAACGGCAGCAGATAGCAAAGAACGGTTATGAGAAAGTGAAGAACTGCTGCAGCTATCGGAAACGTCTGAAGTTTATATTGGAAAAGATTGGGGAGGAGTAGAAGATAGTGGATTTATAAAAAAATTAGAGACGCTTTACAGTGTTTTTAGAAACTTGTATTGTATATGCTTCGACGGTTATGTTACAATAGCTACGAAGCATATTTTTTCATAATTTTGGCAATATGCAAAAAGAAATCCGTATAATGCCTCATTTCATAGAATCAATGAACACATCTTATATTTCTTGAAAAATTCATGCTTTAAACTCACAGAAAAAGCAGGATTTTTTTAGAAAACTCCTGTGAAAAATTGCATAGGAGGAAGAATGAAATGCCCGCATTATCAATGTTTTATGGAATTATTGTACGTATGCAGAGTGAAAAAGGTGGAAAACATAGTAAACCACATATTCATGCGTTGTATGGAGAAGAGGAAATTGTAGTTTCGCTGAATGGAGAAGTATTGGAAGGCAAGTTCCCTAATCGGCAGTTAAAAATGCTATTGGCATGGATGACAATCCATGAAGATGAATTATATGCCAATTGGAAAATGCTAAGTGAGGGAGAAGGCTATTTCCGGATAGCTCCATTAAAATAATGGAACAGAACAAGGAGGATATGAAGATGCTTAGACCAACGGCTACAAGCGTTCGGGCGGAAGAAGGTTATATTCTTGATGTTGAATTTGATAATGGAGAAAGAAAGCGGTTTGATGTTAAACCATATATAAAAGGCTCGTGGTATGGAAAATTGGAGAACCCGGATTACTTTAGAAGGGTAAGAACAGATGGATATACTGTTGTATGGCCGGAAGGTCAGGATATCTGTCCGGATGAATTGTATACACAAAGCACCAGCTTCGCAAAATAAAGAACATAACCTGCCACCGGCAGCAAAAAAATAAGACCTGATTTTTCCTACATGTAAAAGTCAGGTCTTATAAATATTTATCCAGCATCAAACCAGAGTACATAGACGTAATATAAGGTGTGGCAAAATTCTTGCCCGGGTTCTTGTAAGCAACAATTACTTTGTCCACGTACTGCATCGGATTTAAGGAAGCCTGGTTGGCTTTTACGCTTAAAGCATTCTTAAAGCGGTTTAATACATGGAAACTCTCGGTGGCATCATCCGATTCGACAGCGCCCGCCAGTAAATCCCGGTCAACGGAAATAGTAGAATCAGAATTTATAATAAGTCCGATGGCTTCAAAATCATTTTTAAAATGCTGTGCAACACCGCTCATATCAGAAAGCAGCTTCTGGCTGGTCGGCTGCGACTCGCGGTATTCATTAGCGGTATCCACCATGGAATTATAGGAATCCACCAGTTCCTGAATATTATCGGCAACGGCATCCACATTTGCTTTAAAACCAAGGGTAGCAGGTCTGCCTTCCGGGCTGACTGCTTTCAGGTGTACTTCAAAAGTATTGTTGATGGTAAACGTATTGGAAGAGGAACTGTGTTCCGTACCGTTTAACAGAAAAACGGAATTGGAAGCTGCATCCGTAACCTTGTTAATACCAAGCTTATCCATTGCCTGTATGGATTCGTTGGAAGTTCCCGGCAGAATCTGGAACAGAAAATCTTCGTCATCCTTAAGACCGGTCTGTCTGGAAGTTAAGACCAGGGCACTGTGGCCGGAGTCGTCTTCTTTAACATCTGCGTGAATGCCAATGCTGGCAGTATTGAAAAGCTTTGCCAGCTTATCCTGGACACTCCGGTTGGTATCATCCGGATTTACATTGAACTGGAACTCATAGGAAGCACTGCTGGTATTCAGATCAAAGGAATAACTGCCTGGTTTAAAAGCAAGCTGGTCATCCTTTAAGTAATTACCGTAGTTTAACTGCGGAGAAGCAAGCTTCTTAATTTCCATCTGAAAGCTGTTGGTATTCTCGCCGGAATCTCCGTTTCCAACATAATCTGCATCAACGATATCATTCTGGTCAGAGACGGCAATTTTTTTCTGAAAAGCCTCTGCAAGACTGTCACCGGTGGATAAAGAAGCAATGACATTTTTTAAATCACGGGCATGCTCTTTGATATCGATAGCAAACTTCTGTGCATCAGCAGAATCTTTTATTTTGTAAAGAGGGGATTCTTTATTGATTTTTACAATATTATTGTAAACAGAGCGCAACTCACTCTTCTTGTGGGAATCATACCGGGAAACGGTAGACTTGCCATAAGTTGTAAGATAATAATTATACATATTATCAAGAATAGCAGATGCCATAAATAACCCCCTCCTTTCTTCCATGAAATGTGCATCTTCTTGATGCTGGGGTATAGTAAAATCCATTTATACATATCTAATATAGCATAAAAATAAGAAAAAGTCATCTACAAGATATACAAAAAATGTTGCAAAAACGCTAGATTTTGTGGTAATATATGTACTGGATTACAAGTTTACAGAGAATGTGAAAAAAGAGTTGACGCTCCATGTGGTTTGTGCTATCATAGACTAGCTTGGAAGTAAGTCTTTTTTTTATGCCTAAAAATAGGCATAGAAAACACAAAGAAAGTAATGGAGGTGGAAGTTGTGCGCACAAAGATTACATTAGCATGCACAGAATGCAAGCAGCGTAATTACAACATGACAAAAGACAAGAAAGCTCATCCAGACAGAATGGAGACAAAGAAGTATTGTAGATTCTGCAAGACTCATACATTACACAAAGAAACAAAATAATTTGTGAATGCGTGAAAATGAGCAAAAAGAAAAGGAAGTGACAAAATGGGAGAAACCGAAAACAAGAACACAGCAGTAAAAGAGAGCTGGTTCGCCGGTCTTAAGGCTGAATTCAAAAAAATCATTTGGCCTACAAAAGAATCACTTGCCCGTCAGACAACAGCAGTTGTTATTGTGTCAGTTGTACTTGGTCTGATAATTACACTTCTGGATACAATCATCCAGTACGGTGTGAATTTTCTAGTGAATTTATAATGGAGGCATAGGTGATTATGGCAGAGGCACACTGGTATGTAGTTCATACCTATTCAGGTTATGAGAATAAGGTCAAAGCGAACATCGATAAGGCAATCGAGAACCGGCATTTAGAAGAGCAGATACTCGAAGTCAGAGTACCGATGCAGGATGTTGTCGAGCTTAAGAACGGTGCGAAAAAGCAGGTTCAGAAGAAAATGTTCCCGGGATATGTGCTTATCAATATGGTCATGAATGATGATACCTGGTATGTGGTAAGAAATACCAGAGGCGTAACCGGATTTGTTGGACCGGGATCTAAGCCGGTACCACTCACTGACGCTGAAATGAGACCACTGGGAATCAAGTCAGACAACATTGTCGTAGATTTCGATGAAGGCGATACCGTCGTTGTAATCGGTGGTGTGTGGAAGGACACCATCGGTGTTATCCAGCGTATGGATCACGGAAAACAGATTTGTACGATTAATGTGGATTTATTTGGCCGGGAGACTCCGGTCGAGATTAGTTTTTCAGATGTAAAGAAGATGAATTAAAGGAGGCAACCTCAAATGGCAAAGAAAGTAGAAGGATATATCAAATTGCAGATTCCTGCCGGCAAAGCAACTCCGGCACCACCTGTTGGACCTGCTTTAGGTCAGCATGGTGTGAATATTGTGGAATTCACAAAACAGTTTAATGCAAAAACAGCAGATATGGGAGATACAATCGTTCCTGTAGTTATCACTGTTTACGCAGACAGAAGCTTCAGCTTCATTACAAAAACTCCTCCAGCAGCAGTACTGCTGAAAAAGGCCTGCAACTTAAAGAGTGCATCTGCAACTCCGAACAAGACAAAAGTTGCAAAGATTTCTAAAGCTAAGCTTCAGGAAATCGCTGAGCTGAAAATGCCAGACTTAAATGCTGCATCTGTTGAAGCTGCAATGAGCATGATCGCAGGAACAGCAAGAAGTATGGGAATCGAAGTAGAGGACTAAATGGAAACGTGGGAGGGTACCACTCCCGATAATACCACAGGAGGTTATTTAGAATGAAAAGAGGAAAGAAATATTTAGAAGCTGCAAAATCAATTGATAGAGCAACTTTATATGATCCGGCAGAAGCAATCGGACTTGCAAAGAAAGCAGCCGTTGCAAAATTTGATGAGACTATCGAAGTTCACATTCGTACCGGATGTGACGGACGTCACGCAGATCAGCAGATCCGTGGTGCAGTTGTATTACCACACGGAACTGGTAAAGCTGTAAAAGTATTAGTATTCGCAAAGGGAACCAAATTAGACGAGGCTCAGGCAGCAGGTGCTGATTTCGTTGGTGGAGAGGAATTGATTCCGAAGATCCAGAACGAAGGATGGCTTGACTTCGACGTTGTTGTTGCAACTCCTGATATGATGGGTGTTGTTGGACGTCTTGGTCGTGTGCTTGGACCGAAGGGCTTGATGCCAAACCCAAAAGCTGGAACTGTTACTATGGACGTTACCAAGGCAGTAAACGATATCAAAGCCGGAAAAATCGAGTATAGATTAGACAAAGCAAATATTATCCATGTGCCAATTGGAAAAGCATCCTTTAGTGAAGAACAATTAGCGGACAACTTCCAGACTCTTATTGATGCCGTAAACAAAGCAAAACCGGCTACATTAAAAGGTCAGTACATGAAGAGCGTTTCTGTAGCTCCTACCATGGGACCGGGTGTAAAAATCAACCCACTGAAGCTTGTTTAGTTTTTGTTATTGACATCCAAGATATTAATTGCTATAATAGCAAAGCATATTGCCGAAGACAGTAGGTGCCGTAAGGCGTAACCGTAGAGAACCTACCGAGGAAATGCAGATACTTATGTATTTGTAAATGAGATTTCAAATCCTCTCTGTCTTCCACAGAGAGGATTTTTTAGGTAATGTACCTGTCTTTCGCAAGATGAAAAATAAAGAAGGAGGTGCACGATTCGTGGCAAAAGTAGAACTTAAACAGCCTATCGTACAGGAAATTTCTGAGCAGATTAAAGATGCACAGTCAGTAGTAGTCGTTGACTACCGTGGACTTACCGTTGCAGAAGATACTCAGCTGCGTAAGCAGTTAAGAGAAGCTGGTGTTGCTTATAAAGTATATAAGAATACATTAGTTAATTTTGCAATCAAAGGAACTGATTTCGAAAGCCTTTCCGACGTATTGGAAGGACCAAACGCATTCGCAATTTCAACAACAGATGCAACAGCACCTGCAAGAGTAATTGCTAAATTTGCAAAGACAGCTCCTGCACTTGAGATTAAAGCCGGCGTAGTAGAAGGAACCTTCTATGATGCAGATGGAATGAAAGCAATCGCTACAATCCCATCCAGAGAAGAATTACTTTCCAAATTCCTTGGAAGTATTCAGTCTCCTATTACAAACTTCGCTCGTGTTATTAATCAGATCGCTGAAAAAGGCGGCGCAGCAGACGTAGAAGTTAAGGCAGAAGAGGCAGCACCTGCAGAAGAAGCTCCAGTAGAAGCTCCTGCAGAGGAAGCTCCAGCAGCAGAATAATCTGCAAACCAATCAATTTATTGAAAACAAAACCAAAAACGGAGGTAAATTAAAATGGCTAAATTAACAACAGCTGAGATGATTGACGCTATCAAAGAGTTAAGCGTATTAGAGTTAAATGAATTAGTAAAAGCTTGTGAAGAAGAGTTCGGTGTATCCGCAGCAGCAGGCGTTGTAGTTGCAGCAGCAGGTGGAGACGCAGCAGCAGCAGAAGAGAAGACTGAATTTGACGTAGAGTTAACAGAAGTTGGACCAAACAAAGTTAAGGTTATCAAAGTAGTTCGTGAAGCTACTGGCTTAGGCTTAAAAGAAGCTAAAGACTTAGTAGATGGCGCTCCTAAGATCGTTAAAGAGCAGGCTGACAAAGCTACAGCTGATGACATCAAAGCTAAATTAGAAGCTGAAGGTGCTAAAGTAACATTAAAATAATTTTTGATTCACAACTGAATTAGAAATGATAGGAATCGGATTCATAGAAATATGGATCCGATTTTCTTGTAGTTTATAGGACTTTAGACCTATTGACGAAAAAAGGAAATATGTAATAATAGTAGCGTAACTTGAAAACAATATAAGAACAGGAGATTAGTTATGAACACAGGACTTAAGGTATGGCTCTGGATTGTATTTGTAATCAATATCATTTCCGGAGTAATGATGATTCCGTTAATGCTCATTCAGCCACTGCTGATTGTCAGCCTCATTGCAGAAGTGCTTATTATCGTAGGTGCCGGTCTGATTTTGTTTGCACAGAAGAAGGTTGGATTCTATCTGATGATTGCATGTGCAGCAATCGGTCTGGTAATCAACATCTTTGGCGGGGTTGGAGTCGTAAAAAGTATCATCAGCGCAGTATTGTGCCCATTAATTACATATTTGTTTATGCAGAAAGACTGGGACAGCTTCCAGTAGAATGAGACATCAACAAGAAGAACCTTCCGGCAGAAATGCTGGAAGGTTCTTTGCTTTATAGAAAATATTTTTATAAAAGTGATAGATTTAAGACATCAGATTCGTAATAATAAGTGTAGCTGCAAAAATGCAAACCATGGTGCATGAAGCAAAAGGCAGGATAACAATGAAGATAACAGAGAAGAATTATATTCAGCAATTACAATTGCATAATGAAGAAGCATTGATTTATGTCATAGATATGTATGGTGGATTGCTTAAGGCAGTCATCCGGAAACACTTATTTACCATGCCACAGAAACAGGAAGAATGCATGAACGATGTGCTGCTTTCCATCTGGGAACATGCAGCATCCTTTGATGATAAGAAGAACAGCTTCAAGAACTGGGCGGCAGCCATTGCCCGGTACGAAGCCATCGACTATCTTAGGAAATATAAGCGGGACTTGGAACAGCTTTGTATGGATGATGTGACAGCGGCGGAAAATGACAGGATGTTAGAACAACTGATAGAAGGGGAATTAAGCCGTGAAGTAGAACAATTGCTTTTGTGCCTGAAACCCCTTGACCGGAAAATATTTATGAAATTATTTGTAGAGGAAGAATCTGTAGAGCAGATAAGCGAAGATACCGGACTTCCGAGAGATGTCATTTACAACCGGGTATCCAGAGGAAAGCGGAAAATGAGAAACATGTATTTGAAACAGAAGGAGGCATGAAGAGATGAAAGACGATAAAATCTATGAAATGTTAAATGATGCGGAAATTGATTTGAAGGAATATGAAGTAGAAGAGTTATCCTCCGAAGAAAAGGAACGGTATAAAACGAGAATCCGGATGGAGGTAAAACGTATGAACATGGAAACAAGGAATAAGAAAAATAAAAATATAAGAAAAATTGCGGCAGGAATGGCAGCAGCCTGTGCGGTTGCAGTGGGAGTGGCGGGATTTTCTAATTCTGCACTGGCAGACAGCATCTACAGCAACACAATCGGAAAACTGATTGGCGCAACACAGGGAGATAAAGATGAAAAGGAACTTTCGGATATCTATTCTACCATTGGAAAAGAGTCCACGGAATTGGTTTCGGATGATCAGTGTGTGCTGGAAACAGACCGGAGTGGAGTAAAGATAAGCGTTTCGGATGTGTATTGCGATGGCTACCTGCTTTACTACACAACCACCCTTAGCACAGACAATGAAAAACTGAATGAATCAGACTGGATTATGGGACCGCAGAGTGATAAGGTGATGGAAAATGTTTCTATCAATGAAACCCTGATTCAGTCGGCAATCGGGCAGCCTTTTGAAAAGGCAGAGGACGGAAGCTATGTGAAGATGGAACAAATTGATTTATCAACATTGACTGATGAAAATGATAATCCGATTGATATTTCGGACTTGAAAGATTTTACCGTAACCTGGAGCATAGACACATTAGAAGGCTATCTTTCCGATGCATGGGATGAAAATGGAGAATATCAGACCACCACAAAAGTAAGCGGAGACTGGCAGCTCTCCTTCCCGGTGCATGTGGATACTTCCAAGAATGAGACTATCGCAGTAAATAAAGAAGATAATGGTGTTGCAGTAAGTCAGGTGATTAAAACCGGTGCCGTCTTGATCGTTGACATGCAGCTCCCGGATATTACCGGCGCACCGTACAATGACCCATATAATGATCCGGATATATTTATTACCGACGAAGCAGGTAATGCAATGTGGTGGTTAGGCGGCCGGTTTACCCCAAATGAGGATGGAAGCCAGAGTGAACGGATTATGCTGCTTTATAATGGAGAGAGTACAATCCATATATCCGTAACCAACAAAAATGGTGCAGGTGAAAGTATTGCAGAACTGGATGTGGACTTAAAATAAAACCGAAATCAATAAAATAGATAATGAAATATGTAATAGAATAGAAAAATAAAGAAAAAAGGGTAAAGAAAAAAGCAACTATGGGATGCAAAGAAAAAAGCATTTCATGGCTGCTTTTTCTGATGTTAGGCAGCTATAAAAAACGCAGATGGCAGGCTGCATCACTGCGAGGATGAAAATTATTCCCCAATATTGAAAAATATATGCATATTGTGCGAAAACAATGCTTGACTTTAGAAAACTACTTGTGGTATCATATACGTTGCACTATTGTGGTGAGGTGGCTTTACTATATCCTTTTTTAGGAAATGAAGCCCAAAGAATATAATTTGCTGAAATTTAGTGGATTGAGAATAAAAAACGAGAGGTGAAACGTCAATGGAGAAAAACAGAATACGTCCGGTGAAGGCTGGAAAAGGCATACGTATGAGTTACTCAAGACAAAAAGAGGTATTGGAAATGCCAAACCTGATTGAGGTCCAGAAGGATTCCTATCAGTGGTTCTTAGACGAGGGCCTGAAAGAAGTGTTTGCAGATATCTCTCCGATTGAGGATTATAGCGGACATCTTAGCTTGGAATTTGTGGATTTCACATTATGTGAGGATGATGTGAAGTATACAATTCCGGAGTGTAAACAGAGAGACGCAACTTATGCAGCTCCTTTGAAGGTAAAAGTCAGACTGTATAACAAAGAAACAGATGAAATTAATGAACATGAGATTTTTATGGGCGATTTACCTCTCATGACAGAGACAGGAACCTTCGTTATCAATGGAGCAGAGCGTGTTATCGTAAGCCAGTTGGTTCGTTCCCCTGGTATTTACTATGGCATTGCGCATGATAAAGTAGGTAAGGAACTCTATTCCTGTACCGTAATCCCGAACCGTGGAGCATGGTTAGAGTATGAAACAGACTCTAATGATATTTTCTATGTACGTGTTGACCGTACCAGAAAAGTGCCAATCACAGTATTACTGCGTGCATTAGGACTGGGAACCAACCAGGAAATTATAGATTTATTTGGCGAAGAGCCAAAGATTTTAGCATCTTTTGGAAAAGACGTTGCTACAAGCTACGAGGAAGGTCTTCTGGAATTATATAAGAAGATTCGTCCGGGCGAGCCTCTTTCTGTTGACAGTGCAGAGAGCCTGATTACCGCAATGTTCTTCGACCCAAGACGTTATGACCTGGCAAAAGTAGGTCGTTATAAATTTAACAAGAAGCTGGCATTTAAGAACCGTTTACGCGGAAAAGTGCTGGCTGAAGATGTTGTTCTTGAGACTACCGGAGAGGTAATCGAAAAAGGAACAGAGCTGACCAGAGAGCTTGCAGAAGAGATTCAGAACGCAGCTGTTCCGGCAGTATATATTGCTACAGAAGAAAGAAATGAAAAAGTTCTTTCTAATATGATGGTAGACCTCACTACCTATGTTGATGTAGTACCGAAGGAAGTTGGTATTACTGAGCTGGTATATTATCCGGCATTAAAGAAAATCCTGGATGAAAATGAATCCTTGGAAGATATCAAGGAAGCAATTCGTAAAAACGTATCTGAACTGGTTCCGAAGCATATCACCAAGGAAGATATTTTCGCATCCATTAACTACAATATGCACTTGGAGTGGGGCATTGGAAATGATGACGATATTGACCACTTAGGCAACCGTCGTATCCGTGCCGTAGGTGAGTTATTACAGAACCAGTACAGAATCGGACTTTCCAGAATGGAACGTGTGGTTCGTGAGCGTATGACCACCCAGGATCAGGAAGGAATTTCTCCACAGAGCCTGATTAATATCAAACCGGTAACCGCAGCAGTGAAAGAGTTCTTCGGATCTTCCCAGCTGTCGCAGTTCATGGATCAGAACAACCCGCTGGGTGAGCTGACACATAAGAGACGTTTATCCGCATTAGGACCAGGTGGTTTGTCCAGAGACCGTGCCGGATTCGAGGTTCGAGACGTACACTACTCCCATTACGGAAGAATGTGCCCTATTGAGACTCCTGAAGGACCGAACATCGGACTTATCAACTCACTGGCATGTTATGCAAGAATTAACGAATATGGTTTCATTGAGGCACCATATCGTAAGATTGATAAAACAGATCCTAAGAATCCGCGTGTTACAGAAGATGTTGTATACATGACCGCAGATGAAGAGGATAATTACCATGTAGCACAGGCAAATGAAAAACTGGATGAAGAAGGACATTTCGTAAGAAATTCCGTTTCCGGCCGTTACTTAGACGAGACACAGGAATATGACAAGCAGATGTTTGATTATATGGACGTATCTCCTAAGATGGTATTCTCTGTTGCTACCGCATTGATTCCGTTCTTGCAGAACGATGATGCGAACCGTGCGCTGATGGGATCTAACATGCAGCGTCAGGCAGTACCTCTTCTTACCACAGAAGCTCCTGTAGTAGGAACCGGTATGGAAACCAAGACTGCAGTAGACTCCGGTGTATGTGTAGTTGCAAAGAAATCCGGTACTATTGAGAAATCTGAGTCAAACCAGATTACCGTGAAGAATGATGATGGAACAAGAGACGTATACAAACTGACCAAGTTCTCACGAAGCAACCAGTCCAACTGCTACAACCAGAGACCAATCGTGTTCAAAGGTGATCATGTAGAAGCTGGCGAAGTAATTGCTGACGGACCATCTACCTCTAATGGTGAGCTTGCTCTTGGAAAGAACCCGTTAATCGGATTCATGACATGGGAAGGTTACAACTACGAGGACGCTGTTCTTCTGAGTGAAAGATTAGTACAGGATGATGTTTATACATCTGTTCATATTGAAGAGTACGAAGCAGAAGCCCGTGATACCAAATTAGGACCGGAAGAAATTACAAGAGACGTTCCAGGTGTCGGCGATGATGCATTGAAAGACCTTGACGAAAGAGGAATCATCCGTATCGGTGCAGAAGTTCGTGCCGGTGATATTCTGGTAGGTAAGGTTACTCCAAAGGGAGAGACAGAGCTTACCGCAGAAGAGAGACTGTTACGTGCCATCTTCGGTGAGAAAGCAAGAGAAGTAAGAGATACTTCCTTGAAAGTACCACATGGTGAATATGGTATCATTGTAGAGGCGAAAGTATTTACAAGAGAAAATGGTGACGAATTATCCCCTGGTGTAAATCAGGCAGTTCGTATTTACATTGCACAGAAGAGAAAAATCTCCGTTGGAGATAAGATGGCTGGACGTCATGGTAACAAGGGTGTTGTTTCCCGTGTACTTCCGGTAGAAGATATGCCATTCCTGCCGAACGGCCGTCCACTGGATATTGTATTGAATCCATTGGGTGTACCTTCCCGTATGAATATCGGTCAGGTCCTGGAGATTCACTTAAGTCTTGCGGCGAAAGCACTTGGATTTAACATTGAGACTCCTGTATTTGACGGTGCACGAGAGATTGATATTCAGGATACCCTGGAACTGGCAAATGATTATGTCAACTCCACCTGGGAAGAATTTGAAGCAAAATATAAAGATACATTGCGTGAAGATGTAATGCAGTATCTTTCCGATAACAGAGACCACAGAGAATTATGGAAGGGCGTTCCGATTTCCCGTGACGGAAAGGTTCAGCTTCGTGACGGACGTACCGGAGAAGAATTTGACTCACCGGTTACCATTGGCCACATGCATTACCTGAAACTGCATCATCTGGTAGATGATAAGATTCATGCACGTTCTACCGGTCCTTACTCCTTAGTAACGCAGCAGCCTCTGGGTGGTAAAGCTCAGTTTGGTGGACAGCGTTTCGGAGAGATGGAGGTTTGGGCACTGGAAGCTTATGGTGCATCTTACACATTACAGGAGATTCTGACTGTGAAGTCCGACGACGTGGTTGGCCGTGTGAAGACATACGAAGCAATCATTAAGGGTGACAATATCCCTGAACCGGGAATCCCAGAATCCTTCAAGGTACTTCTCAAAGAACTTCAGTCCCTTGGTCTTGATGTCAGAGTATTAGACGAGGACCGTAACGAAGTTGAACTGATGGAGACCAGCGAATATGGTAACACAGATTTGAATTCCATTATCTCAGGCGATAAAGATTTCGCGTTTGAAGACAGCGAGTCCTTCGGAAAGATGGGCTTTACCAAACAGGAATTTGATTCTGAGAGTGGAGAACTCAACAACGTAGAAGAAGAGGAAGAGGATGATGACGCAGGCTTCGATTTTGACGATGCTGCCGATGAAGTTCTTGACGAAGAATAAATAGGAAGGGAGTGTCATTAATGCCAGGAACAGTAAAACAGGAAACTTACCAGCCGATACAGTTTGATGCAATTCAGATTGGTCTGGCATCACCTGAGAAAATCAGAGAGTGGTCCAGAGGAGAAGTTAAGAAACCTGAGACCATTAACTATAGAACTTTGAAACCGGAAAAAGACGGATTATTCTGTGAGAAGATTTTTGGACCGAGCAAAGACTGGGAATGTCATTGTGGTAAGTACAAAAAGATTCGTTATAAAGGTGTTGTCTGCGACCGCTGTGGTGTTGAAATCACCAAAGCCAGCGTTCGTAGAGAGCGTATGGGACATATCGAGCTTGCAGCTCCGGTATCCCATATCTGGTACTTCAAAGGAATTCCATCCCGTATGGGATTAATCTTAGATCTTTCTCCAAGAACATTGGAGAAGGTTCTGTACTTTGCTTCCTATATCGTACTGGATGCAGGTTCTACAGATTTATCTGTAAAGCAGGTATTATCCGAGCAGGAATATCAGGATGCAAGGGAAAAATATGGCAGCTCTTTCCGTGTTGGAATGGGTGCAGAAGCCATTCTTGAGTTATTACAGGCAATTGACTTGGAGAAAGATGCAGCAGAGCTGAAAGCAGAATTAAAAGATGCTACCGGCCAGAAACGTGCAAGAATCATCAAGAGACTGGAAGTGGTAGAATCCTTCCGTGAATCCGGAAATAAACCGGAGTGGATGATTATGACCGTTATCCCGGTTATTCCACCAGACTTACGACCTATGGTACAGCTGGATGGTGGACGTTTTGCAACATCCGATTTAAATGATTTATATCGTAGAATTATCAATAGAAACAACCGTCTGAGAAGATTGTTAGAGTTAGGTGCACCTGATATCATCGTTCGTAACGAGAAGAGAATGCTGCAGGAAGCAGTAGATGCCCTGATTGACAACGGTAGAAGAGGAAGACCGGTAACCGGACCTGGTAACCGTGCTCTGAAATCTCTGTCCGATATGCTGAAAGGTAAATCTGGACGTTTCCGTCAGAACCTTCTTGGAAAACGTGTAGACTACTCTGGACGTTCCGTTATCGTCGTAGGACCGGAACTTAAGATTTATCAGTGTGGTCTGCCAAAAGAAATGGCAATCGAGCTGTTTAAACCGTTTGTTATGAAAGAGCTGGTTGCAAACGGAACTGCACACAATATTAAGAGTGCAAAGAAGATGGTTGAAAGATTACAGCCGGAAGTCTGGGATGTCTTAGAAGACGTCATCAAAGAGCATCCGGTTATGCTGAACCGTGCTCCTACACTGCACAGACTCGGTATTCAGGCATTTGAGCCAATCCTGGTAGAAGGTAAAGCAATTAAGCTTCACCCATTGGTATGTACCGCATACAACGCCGACTTCGACGGAGACCAGATGGCTGCCCATTTACCACTGTCACAGGAAGCACAGGCAGAATGCCGTTTTATGCTGCTTTCACCGAACAACCTGTTAAAACCTTCTGATGGAGGCCCTGTAGCCGTTCCTTCACAGGATATGGTTCTTGGTATCTACTATCTGACACAGGAAAGACCAGGTTCCTTAGGAGAAGGTGGATACTATAAGAGCGTAAACGAAGCAATTCTGGCATATGAGAACCAGGCACTTACACTGCATTCCAGAATCCATGTGCGTGTTCATAAGACAATGCCGGATGGAACTGTTAAGACTGGTGTCGTTGAGTCAACACTGGGAAGATTTATCTTCAATGAAATCATTCCTCAGGATTTAGGTTTTGTAGATAGAAGCAAGCCTGAAAATGAACTGGTACTGGAAATCGATTTCCATGTGGCAAAGAAACAGTTAAAACAGATTCTGGAAAAAGTTATTAATACACACGGAGCAACCAAGACCGCTGAAGTATTAGACGATATTAAGTCCATGGGTTACAAGTACTCTACAAGAGCAGCTATGACCGTATCTATTTCAGATATGACAGTACCGCCTCAGAAACCGGAAATGATTGCAAAGGCTCAGGATACGGTAGACCGCATTTCAAGACAGTACAAACGTGGTCTTATTACAGAGGAAGAGCGTTACAAAGAAGTTGTTGAAACATGGAAAGAGACTGATGATGAGCTGACAGAAGCACTGCTTTCCGGTCTGGATAAATACAACAACATCTTCATGATGGCAGATTCCGGAGCCCGTGGTTCTGATAAACAGATTAAACAGTTAGCAGGTATGCGTGGTTTGATGGCTGATACAACCGGTAGAACAATCGAGCTGCCTATCAAATCAAACTTCCGTGAAGGTCTTGAAGTATTGGAGTACTTCATGTCCGCACATGGAGCCCGAAAAGGTATGTCCGATACTGCGTTACGTACTGCCGATTCCGGTTACTTAACCAGACGTCTGGTAGACGTATCACAGGACCTGATTGTCCGTGAATCTGATTGCTGCGCAGGCACAGGAAGAGAGATTCCTGGTATGTATGTCAAAGCATTCATGGATGGAAAAGAAGAAATCGAAAGTCTTGAAGAGCGTATTACAGGAAGATTCTCCTGTGAGACAATTTGCGATAAAGATGGTAATGTGCTTGTAAAAGCAAACCATATGATTACACCAAAACGTGCTGCAGCAATTATGAGTAAGGGTGTAGATGAGAATGGAGAGCCATTAACCAAGGTTAAAATCCGTACCATTCTTACCTGCCGTTCCCACATCGGAGTTTGTGCAAAATGTTATGGAAGCAATATGGCTACCGGTCAGGCAGTACAGGTTGGTGAAGCAGTTGGTATTATCGCAGCTCAGTCTATCGGAGAACCTGGTACACAGCTTACCATGAGAACATTCCACAACGGTGGTGTTGCCGGTGACGATATTACACAGGGTCTTCCTCGTGTCGAGGAGCTGTTTGAGGCAAGAAAGCCTAAGGGACTTGCAATTATCACAGAATTTGGTGGTGTTGCAACCATTAAAGATACCAAGAAGAAACGTGAGATCATTGTAACAAACAATGAAACAGGTGAGGCTAAGACTTATCTGATTCCTTACGGTTCCAGAATTAAGATTATGGATGGAGCAGTATTAGAGGCTGGTGATGAGCTGACCGAAGGTTCTGTAAATCCGCACGATATCCTTAAGATTAAGGGCGTACGTGCCGTACAGGATTACCTGATTCAGGAAGTACAGCGTGTATATCGTCTGCAGGGTGTTGAAATTAACGATAAGCATATCGAGGTTATCGTACGTCAGATGTTAAAGAAGATTCGCATTGAAAATAACGGAGATTCTGAGTTCCTGCCAGGAACATTAGTAGATAATCTGGATTACGAAGAGATGAATGAGCAGTTAGAGGAAGAAGGCAAAGAGCCGGCAGAAGGTAAACAGGTATTACTTGGTATTACCAAAGCATCTTTGGCAACCAACTCCTTCTTATCAGCAGCATCCTTCCAGGAGACAACTAAGGTTCTGACAGAAGCAGCTATCAAGGGCAAGATTGACCCATTGATTGGTCTGAAAGAGAACGTAATTATCGGTAAGCTGATTCCGGCTGGTACTGGTATGAAGCGTTATCGTAACATCAAACTGAACACAGATGTAAACGAAGAGGAAGAACTCTCCTTTGATGATTTTGACGGATTCGATGAGGCACCTGTGACAGATGAAGTCGAAGAGACAGAAGCAAAAGAAGAAGTAACTGCTTCTACAGAAGAATAATGTAAGGTTCGAAGAACTGATGCAGATACAGGAAGGGAAGCTCTGGCTTGATAGGCCGGAGTTTCCCTTTCGAGTTAGAGATTCTTTTAAGCTTTTATACAGGTGGTAGAATAAACAAACGAGGAAAATCCAATGAAAGTAATCGTAGCAATAGATTCATTAAAAGGCAGCTTAAGTTCCTTAGAGGCAGGAAAAGCAGTGGAAGATGGTATTAAAAAAGCAATACCAACAGCAGAAGTTATGATAAAGCCGGTTGCAGATGGTGGAGAAGGAACAGTAACAGCCCTGACAACCGGATTGCAGGGCAGTCTGGAAAAGGTAGCGGTAACAGGTCCCCTTGGACAGAAGGTCGAGGCAGCGTATGGTATCCTGCCTGATAAAACAGCAGTCATTGAAATGGCAGAAGCCGCCGGACTGCCACTGGTGCCGGTGGATAAACGAAATCCAATGGAAACCACTACTTATGGTGTGGGAGAACTGATAAGCCATGCCATGGATAGAGGCTGCCGTGAGTTTATCGTTGGAATTGGCGGCAGTGCCACCAATGATGGCGGTGTCGGAATGCTGCAGGCTTTAGGGTGTCGTTTTTATAAAAAAGATGGAATTGAAATAGGATTTGGAGCAACAGAACTGAAAGACCTGGAAACGATAGATACGGAGGCGTTGGATAAGAGACTGAAAGAATGTACTTTTGAAATAGCCTGTGATGTGACCAATCCATTATGTGGCACAACAGGAGCCAGTGCTGTGTTTGCACCACAGAAGGGCGCAGACGAGACCATGGTAGTAAAACTGGATGCGGCATTAGCTCATTTTGCTGATGTATCAGAAAAGGCTTTAGGCGTAGACAACCGGAACATGTCGGGAGCCGGAGCAGCAGGCGGACTGGGCTTCGCATTTGCATCCTATCTGGGCGGGGATTTACGTCCGGGTGTAGAGATTGTATTAGATGCGGTATTGCCGGAGAAAGAATTAAGTGAAGCTGATATCGTAGTGACCGGAGAAGGAAGATTTGACGGACAGACTGCTATGGGAAAAGCGCCGGTTGGAATTGCAAAGCGGGCAAAAGAAAAGGGCTGCATGGTACTGGTATTTGCCGGCAGCATTGAACCACAGGGCGTCCGGAAAGTGCAGGATGAAATGCAGCTTGTAGATGGAGCATTTCCAATTTTACCGGGTGTGATGACATTGGAAGAAGCCATGCAGAAGACAGTGGCATATGAGAATATGAGCTATACGGCAGAGCAGGTATTCCGGGTGATTGGGAATTGTTATATAAAATAATTTCTATGCCAGCCCTTCATACCCTAATTCATAGAGCAGCTCATTGGCATCGGAAAGAGCACAGTTTCTTTGCAGGCAGAAAATAATCGCACTGTCCCGCTCCATACGGGCATAGAGAATCGGATAGCCGGTAGCTTTTAAAAGCTGCTGCACTTCCGTAAAGGATAGGTTCATGGCAAAACAGAGGGCGAGCACTTTGTCACGGGAAGGACGTTTGCGTCCATCAAAAATCTGATAACAGTAAGTACGGTCAAGACCGCTTTTTCGAATGAGAGAAGGCAGGTCTTGATTTTTTTCCTGAATCAACCGGTTCAGATAATCCGAAAGTGAGACCTCGATCAGCTCGGCTTCCTCCTGCTCCGTATAGTTGGAGAAAGAAGGTGTATTTTTCAAAATATCTAAAAGTTCCTGGGTTGATTTTTTCATTTGGCGAATCCTCTCATTTCTGCTATAGTGATATTGATTATCATAGAATTGTGGGAATGAAAATTCAAGTAGAAAAGGAAAAAGTGATAACAAATGAGTGAAAAATTATATCAGGATTTTCGGCGGCGGCAGATACCGCTTACCGTGCTGGGGGGCCAGCCGCCCTATCAGACCCGGTTGATACAGGATGCTGCCACAGGAAAGATTCTGGTTCAAAAAGCAATACAAAAAGACAGTATTCCGGTTTACCGGAAACTGCAGCAATTAGAGAGTCCGCATCTTGCAAAGATTATAAGCTGTGAAGAGCAGCAGGACATCGGCATGGTAACAGAAGAATATATCAGCGGTGAGACACTGGATGAGAAGCTGCACCGGCAGGGCGTTATGCCGCCGGAGATTGTAAAATATTACATCAGGCAGCTATTGGAAGTGTTAGAACAGATTCATGCGCAGGGAATCGTACACCGAGATATTTCTCCGAAAAATGTTCTCATTTCTACGGATGGAGTTGTAAAATTACTGGATTTTGATATTGCAAGGAGACGTAAGCGAAATCAGAATGCAGACACGACAATTCTTGGAACCGTAGGATTTGCATCTCCGGAGCAGTATGGCTTCCTTCAGACAGATGCAACCGCAGATATTTATGCACTGGGCGTTCTTATGAATGTGATGCTGGAGGGGACGCTGCCAAATGTGCATCTGACTGCCCGGAAACCATTTTGTAATGTGATAAAAAGATGTATAGAGATTGACCCGCAGAACCGCTATCAGAATGCCGGGGAACTTCGGGAGGCATTAAAATTAGAAAATCCGGGTGCTGTAAAAAAGAAAACGATTCTTCCGGGATTCCGGACCGGAGTTGTCTGGAAAGAGATAGTGGCAGTTTTTGTATATCTGTTTCTGATTGTGGGAAGCATACAGTTTCTGATGCTGTATGGCAAGACTCCATTGACTTTTTGCCTGGAAGCAATTGCGGTATTCATCTATGCGTGGATATCCTGCGGGGTTGGATTTAATTTCCTTTTGTGGGACACCAAAGTGCCGGGAATCCGCTCCCTGCAGAAGCCGGTACGGATTATAATCCGGATTATACTGGCACTTACTATCTTTTATTTTGGCATGAAGCTGGAAAACTATGTAAAAATAACCTTACTTGGTCTGCCGCTGAAATAGAAAATATCGAAAGTTATCGGGCTATGAAAGATGCCTCCGATTTTGAACACGGCTGAAAATGTATGCTGCCGGCATACCACAAAGCCTTCCGACTCGTATATGATGATTTCATACTTAAGAATGATGAAAAACCGGGAGGCAAGAAAATGGAAAAAGTAAAGAAACCGATTTATAAGAGATGGTGGTTCTGGGTAATTATTGTAGTAGTTGTATTTGCAATTGCAGCAGGCGGCAGCGGAAGTGACAAAAAGGATTCGAAAAAGAATTTTGCTACCGGTACAGAGCAGACGGATAACAAAGACGCAAAGACAAAAGACTCCGATGCAAAAGATGCAGAACCGGAAGAAGATTTATCCGCTGTAGAAACAGAATATACCCTTGGAGCAGGTTATTACACCGCAGGTATTGATTTGCCGGTTGGAAAATGTAACCTTACCGCAGTCAGCGGAAATGGAAATATAAACAGCTCCAATCTTCTGAAGGGTGGAGTCAATGAGATGTTCGGCGTGGATGATGGAAATGATCTTTACGAATCATCCTTTAACGGACTTAAGATGAAAGAAAATGTAGTATTTCATATTTCCGGAGATGTAGTTGTACAGGTCAGTTATACAGAAGTGACTGGTGGCATGACCGGAAGAGAATATGATGAATCCCAGGCGGTAGAATTAGGCAGTGGAAACTATACCGCAGGAACAGACTTTCCGGCAGGAACCTATACGGTGACAGCAGTGGACGGAACCGGAAATGTCAGTTCATCCAATCTGCTTGACGGTGGAATGAATGAGATGTTTGGTGTGGATGACGGAAATGGTCTTTATACTTCTGAAGTGAAAAATGTGGAATTCAGTGATGGTGTGGATTTAAAGGTAAGCGGAGTGAATATCCGTCTGGTGCCGGCAAAGGAATAAAAGTATTTACGGAAATATTATAGAAAAGCACAACAGGATTTGCCTGAGGAGGGCAATGCTGCTGTGCTTTTCTTGTAGCTTATGCGAATAGTGAAAAAATATATTCTTATCCGATGTATTTGGAAAGCATTATAACAACGGGAGAAGTTCGCGTTGATTTAAGAAAAAATTATGGTACAATTGCAGTGAATATGAGAAGTTATAAAAAGTTATAAAGACTTATAAAAGAATATAAAAGTTATAAAAGGAGTACTCAAAATGACAATCCGTACCGCACAGATGGAAGATATTGATGCAATTACAGCAGTGGAGACAGAATGTTTCCCACCGGCAGAAGCAGCAACAAGGGAAGAATTTGCAGAACGTCTAAAATATTATAAAGACCATTTCTGGCTGATGTTTGATGAGGGACATCTGGTGGCATTTGTAGATGGCATGGTGAGTAATCAGAAAGACCTTACAGATGAAATGTATGAAAAAGCAGAAATGCATGAGGAACAGGGTGACTGGCAGATGATTTTCGGCGTGAATACCATCCCGGCATATCGAAGATGCGGTCTGGCAGAGCAGCTATTAAAAAGAGCTATTGCAGATGCAAAAGCCCAGGGAAGAAAAGGGCTGGTGCTGACCTGCAAGGATAAGTTGATACATTACTATGCGAAATTTGGTTTTGAAAATGAAGGCGTATCAGAATCTACCCATGGAGATGTAGTGTGGAACAAGATGCGTCTGACTTTCTAAAAATAGAATATCTTATAAAAACGAAATGAGGCAGAACGTTGAAATATAAAAAAGTAGTAAAAGGAAGCTTTGTAGACCGCCCGAATCGTTTTATAGCCCATGTTAAGATTGACGATGAGATTCAGACAGTACATGTAAAGAATACCGGGCGGTGCCGGGAACTGCTGCTTCCGGATGCGGAAGTTTATCTGGAAGTGGCAGACAATCCGGCACGAAAGACAGCCTATGATCTGATTGCGGTCTATAAAGAAAATTTTGGCTTAATTAATATTGACAGTCAGGCGCCGAATAAGGTGGCAAAGGAATGGCTTGAAACACAGAATTATGATGTAGTGAAACCGGAGTATAAATATGGAAATTCCAGAATTGATTTCTATATGAAGAAAGGGGTGCAGGAATATCTGATGGAAGTAAAGGGCTGTACCTTAGAACGGCAGGGAATCGGTTATTTTCCCGATGCACCAACAGAGCGAGGGGTAAAGCATTTACGGGAATTGATTGGAGCAAAAAAAGCCGGTTATGAATGTGCTGTGGCATTTGTGATTCAGATGGAAGGTGTAACGGAAGTCCGGGCAAATGAAGAGACACACCCGGAGTTTAAAGATGCGTTAGAAGAAGCGCGGGCAGCAGGCGTAAAAGTATTGTTTCTTATGTGCAAGGTGGAAAAGGATAGCCTCAGAGTAGTGGAGCAGCGGGAGTAAAAAATGTGGTATAAAGAAAAGGTAGTGCGCTTCTATGATTTGGATAGAAATCTGATAGAGGTAAGGAAGCCGGTGAGGTTGGAAGGAAAGATTTAGCCAGCGAGCCAGAGAACTTCGATTCCGCTGACGCTGCATGGAAGTATGGCTGTCACCACATGAACGGAAAGATTCAGGCATAAGACCGAGAACCGCAACTTCGATTCCGCTGCGCTCCATCTCAGTCGTGGCTGTCGCCACATCATCAGAAAGCCTCAGCCAGCGACTAGGATACAAGTATCCAGTCGCTGGCTGAAACTTTCTTTGCGTTTCTCGTAGCTTGCACGAAAAATTTGCTTGACAAGTGGCGAATCGGCTTATATACTGAATTAGTGTGCATACAAATGCACATTTATCAAATAATAGCACAGGAGGTGAAAATAATGCCAACATTTAACCAGTTAGTAAGAAAAGGACGTCAGACATCTGTTAAGAAGTCTACTGCACCTGCACTTCAGAAGGGCTACAATTCTTTAAAGAAGAAAGCAACTGATACTTCTGCTCCTCAGAAGAGAGGTGTTTGTACCGCTGTTAAGACAGCTACACCTAAAAAACCTAACTCAGCTCTTAGAAAGATCGCCAGAGTTCGTCTTTCCAACGGAATCGAAGTAACAAGCTACATTCCAGGAGAGGGACACAACTTACAGGAACATAGCGTTGTTCTTATCCGTGGTGGTCGTGTTAAGGACTTACCAGGTACAAGATACCATATTATCCGTGGAACTCTTGATACAGCAGGAGTCGCTAACAGAAAACAGGCTCGTTCCAAATACGGCGCTAAGAGACCAAAAGACGCTAAATAAGCTTAGCGCACACCAATAGTATCACAAACAGAGCTAAAGGTAAGTGTTGGAATTATTGTCACATACGATATATTTCCGCACGAACACATTTTAGAGAGACACATGTGAGTACCGTTGAATTAATCGAAACAAATACTACATGACAGGCACAATGACCTGTGATGCAAAACATGATTAAGGAGGGAAGTAACGTGCCACGTAAAGGACATACTCAGAAAAGAGACGTATTAGCAGATCCGATGTACAATAACAAAGTGGTTACCAAGCTTATCAACAACATTATGTTAGATGGTAAGAAAGGTATTGCACAGAAGATTGTATACGGTGCATTTGACAGAGTTGCAGAGAAGACGGAAAGACCAGCTCTTGAAGTATTCGAGGAAGCTATGAACAACGTTATGCCAGTACTTGAGGTAAAGGCTAGACGTATCGGTGGTGCAACATATCAGGTGCCGATCGAAGTAAGACCGGACAGACGTCAGACACTTGGACTGCGTTGGTTAACAATGTTCTCCAGAAAAAGAGGAGAAAAAACAATGGCAGACAGACTGGCAAACGCCGTACTGCACGTCCGTCCGTCATTTTCATCACTGCCTGTTCTCTGACTCACATAATATGTCGCGGATAAGCTTGTCATATGCATCCTCCCGTAACCGTTTCTCAATGATCTGTGACACCTCCTCATAGGTAAAATAATCCCCATGATAGCGTCCGAACAGATCTCTGTTCTGTTCGTAAAAATCCCGCTTCTCCTGCTCCGTGAAATCCGGGCAGAAGCCACCTTCCCGGACCTTCTCACACGGCTGCACAAAATCCAGCTTCAGGCGGGTCAGCTCATATTGCAGATACGCCGGTGCGGAAAAATAATGCGGTCCGTAGAACCGCTGTCCTTCCTGTTCCATTCTCCGCAGCTCTTCGTTGTGCTTCTGTCGTCTGGCCTTTAGTCCCTCCATGGAGGGATCCTCGATCAGGCCCATTCTATGCGCCAAAAGGAAGGCTCCCTGAGCCTTCCTGATATGCGCCTGTGTCATAGTTTCCTGTTTTGGCATTTTCTGTTGCATTATTTCACTGCTCCCGTAATTCCATTTGCAAAGCTCTTCTGTAAACACAGGAAGATGATCGCTGTAGGAAGTGTACAGATCAATACTCCCAGCATCAGCATACCATAATCCACACTGTATCCACTCTTCAGATTGGCTACTAACATCGGCATGGTGATCGCCTTGCTGTCCTGTAAAATGATCGTCGGCCACAGATAATTGTTCCACGCATTCATAAATGTAACCGTCATCGCCGCTCCATAGGTAGATTTCATCACCGGAATGAACATCCGGAAGAAAATCTGTATTTCGCTCAGGCCTTCCAGTCTGGCAGCCTCGATAATATCATGAGGGAAAGAACGTGCCGCCTGTCTGAAAAGCATGATCATAAACGGAGTTGAGATGGATGGCAGTGCCAGTGCGATCCAGGTATTTACCAACTTCCAGGAGGTAAACATCTTGAACAGGGGGATCATGATCGCTACGAACGGAAGCATCATTGCCAGCAACAGAATACTCATCAGAATATCCTTGCCCTTATCATGATAGATCTCAAATCCATAACCGGCAATGGAACAGATCAGCAGTGTCACAACCGTGATCACGATCGCATTACGGAAGGAATTAAACATTGCAAGTCCCAGATTCTGCATGTCAACCAGGGTCTTGAAATTCTCGATCAGATAGGTACCCGGGATCAGACGCCCTCTTACCACATCAATACTCTGGTTGGTCGCACCGCACAGCATATAATACAGTGGAAATGCCGACAGAAAACTTGCTATCACTAAGATTGTGTAGGAAATGATTTGTTTGAATTTAGTCACGTTTGTCACCCACCTTCATCTGAATTGCAGACAGAACCGCTACCATCACAAGTATGCATACAGACAACGCTGCCGCATAATTAAATTTCGGTGTCTCCACAAAGGAGATATTGTAGATGTAATGCGCCAATGTCATTGTAGATTTTCCGGGACCGCCTGCTGTCAGGTTCATAGACTCATCGAACAGCTGCAGTGTTCCCGAAGTAGACATGATCGCCGTCATCAGAATGGTCGGCTTTAACAACGGTATCGTGATCTTCATAAACTGCTGGAACGGTGTCGCTCCGTCGATGTAGCTTGCCTCATATACAGAATAATCGATATTCTGTAATCCTGCCAGATAGAATACCATATTATATCCGGTCCATCTCCAGATCAGTGCGATCACGATGACCCATCGCGCCGGCCATGTGCTCTGGAACCAGTCCACGGAAGACAGTCCGATGGCCATCAGCACTCTGTTGACCACTCCATCCGGAGCAAACAATGACTTAAATATCATGGAATAAGATACCAGTGACGTTGCACACGGAAGAAAGATCAAAGTGCGGAAAATACCTTTCCCTTTTATCTTAGGATTATTCAGCAGCTGCGCCAGCATCAGTGCGAGCACAAGCATGATCGGTACCTGAATCACAAAATAAAAGAAGGTATTGAACAAGCATTGCTGGAATGTTTTATCCTTGAAGATCCTGGCATAATTCGCTACACCATTAAAGACTCCTCCTGTCTTCCGGAAAGAAAGAAGGATGGCCTGTGACATCGGATAGAAACAAAATACAAATATTAAAATCGATGCCGGGAGCAGGAATGCCCATCCGGTCAGATTATGCCTTTTTTCCAAACTTAATTTTGCTTTCTTCTTTTCCATGTTTCTCTCCTACAACAGTACCGGGAACGCGCTGCTGCACCCCCGGTACTATCCAGTTTCCATACTCTGGTGATTATTCGGCGATATTAAACTCTACGGTATCCTGAGCGTTTTTGATCTCTGTATCGATATCAGCGTTCTTCTGTACAACGTTGGTAATCGCATCTGTCAGTGCACTTCTGATATCAGAGTAGTATGCACCGTAGTCAATTCCGGGAACACGTCCGGCGAACTCTACGATATCCTTGTACACTGCCTGACCACCGTAGAACTCATTGCCATCATTATAGGTCTCAGACTGTGCTGCGGGCAGGTAACTTGCGATTGCTCCTGCATTTACCAGCAGATCATCGTATAAATCTACATCAGCACCAAAGGTAGCGTTCAGGAAATCAAATGCCAGATCGGTATTTTTGCAGTTAGAAGATACTGCCCAACTTGCACCACCGCAGTTAGCGTAGTTGGTTGCGCCTTCTACATCATCTAACTTAGGCATATTCACGATTGCCCATTTACCTGCCTGATCCTCTGCTGCCTGAATGGAGGACATGATCCAGCAGCCCTGGATAACGCCTGCTGCAGTACCCTTGTTCATGGAAGCGATATACTGATCCCAGTCGGTATAATCTGCCATGATTCCTTCATCGATCAGCTGCTTATAGGTCTCGATTGCTTTCTTCAGTGCTGCGTTGTCAACCAGTGTCACCTTTCCATCCACCATGGGAGAAGCGCCTGCAGACTGTAACATCTCGATCACAATTTCAGAACCGCCGGAGCAGGTCAGCATGGGAACATCATTCGCAGCCATTACCTTCTTAGCCAGCTCCATGAACTCAGACCATGTGGTATCCTTGAAATCTTCTACCTTAAGGCCTGCTGCTTCTACCATATCGGAACGGATCGCCATGATGGTAGCACCATTATCAAAAGGAATACCATAATGTGTTCCATTTACTGTAGAGTCAGCCAGCTTACCCATAGAGAACTGGGAGAAATCAATTCCGCAGTCATCCAGTGCTGTGAAGATTCCGGGATAATTGGTTGCATTTTTGTGGAAGGAATAATCCTGCATCAGGAAGATATCCGGTAATGTGCTGTAATCACCGGCTTCAGCCGCTGTGATCAGAGCAGTCTCGATATCGCTATATACCTTCTCCTGAATGTCTAACTTGAAGTTCGGATGATCCACCTGATATGCCTTCTCTGCCTGCTTCATTGCATAGACATTGAAGTTAGGATCCCAGCACCATACGGTCAGTGTCTCGTCTTCTGCGGAAGCAGTCGTTTCTGCTGCCTCTGTTTCCTTGGATGCCTCGCTGGGCGCTGCGCTCTGCGCATCATTGCCGGCAGGCTTGCTGCCACAGCCGGTCAGCATGGACACGGTCATTGCCGCTGCTAAAAGCACGCTTAATACTTTCTTTTTCATCTTAAATAACCTCCTTATACTTGTAAAGTACTACCCTATAAAATATGAAACGCTTTTTGCTTTCCATAAGTTACCTGTCTTCCATATCGTCCACCCAACGCATTTCGCCGGGCTTCAGATCCAGCACATACGCACATTTTCCTTTGATATACAGTTCTGTGTGCTGTGCCTGCGCAGAGTTGTTGATCACTGCGATCTTGCCGGTCTTCTGGAATACCGTTACTTCGGTATCCACATTCGTTACATAGTAACGTTTCATCTCCTGCTCCATGCCGGCTGCATAATAGATTGCCCGAAGCAGAAGCCTGCAGTTCTGGGGAGAATACGGAAGACCTGCAAAATATACGCTGTGTCCTCTGCCATATTCATTGACCACCAGCTGGCTGTATTCCCCATCCATCGCAAGGATCTGATAATGTCCGCCCTGTGCATAGATGCGGCTGGTGCCCTCGCCGAAATCCAAGGCTCCTTCAATATCCTCTAAGATAAAGTGATCGTCATTTTTCTCATTATATTTGTCCGTACTGAGAGAGAAGCACATCTCGCGGTCTACACCGAGCACATCGGACAATTGGAAATATCTTCCCTGATACTGATAAGCGGTAGGCTCACCCACACCGATGAAGCCACCTCCCTGATCCACAAAGCGTCTGATATTGGTCAGGACCTTTTCGTCGATCCAGTTCTCCGCGCCGCTGAATGCTGTGTACGCATCCCCGACATTAATGATGACCTTGATTTCCTCAGGAATGCCGTTCCTGACATCATCAAAGGAAATGAACTCGACCTCAAAAGGCATTCCGCTTAAGCATTCCAGTACTCCCTCTGCGGAATAAGTTTCCCTGTGCCAGATCGCATGATGTACCTGATTGGACATCCACCTTCTCTGACTGCCCCAGCAGTTCAGGATCGCCACCTTGAAGGGTGCCACATAGGAAGCTGTACCCTGCATATTTTCATGGATCTCTCGAAACTGTGTTACTACATTTTGTATTTCCTCAATGAAACCGGGCCAATTACTTGCCAGCTTCAGATAACCTCCGTATCCGATCCTGTCCAGAGGAGACCTGAGTAATGCACGTCTTGCTTTTCTCCAGTTATCCCTTGCCTCTCCGATCGGGTCACCGCCCTCGCAGAACACATCCGGGAAAAAGTAAGGTAACAGCCGTCCTTCGGTATAATCCACTCCCTTGATATCAGAGATCATGCGGAGTGTCACACCGCTTCCGACAGAGCCTACCACTGCATCCAGTCCGATGCCTGCGAAATATTTACCGTAGGGCTCTGTTCCGATCCAATGATCTCCGAGGAACATCATAGCTTCCTTGCCATAAGAATGTACAATGTCTACCAGCTCCTTCGCCAGCGCACATACCTCGATCTGCTGGAACTCTATGAAATCCAGGAACTGTTTGCTGGGAACGCGGAACATGCTGTTGTGATATCCCTGATCCACAATGTACTCCGGGCGGAATTTGTAACCTGCCCATTTTTCAAACTGTTCCAGGATATAGGGGCTCACACTTGCGCTGTATCCAAACCACTCTACAAATTTTTCCCGCTTCTTGTCATCGAAGGTCAGTGTAAACTGATGGAAAAAGGTAGTGAAGCGGACCACATCGATATGAGGATTGTCTTCACACCATTTTCTCAGCTTGTCTTTGACATACTGTTTGGTCTTGGGCTGTCTCACATCGTAAGTGAGCTGATGCGGTGTATCCTTCCAGTCATTCGTGATGAAATTGTACATGTGTACCGGATCCCAGATCAGAAATGCCAGGAAGCTTACCGTATACTCATGATAGGGGATCGTACGGATCTCCACTTCACCGGATGCCTCATCAAATTCCCATGCATCCGCCGGCACTACCTCACCGGTCGTTCTGTCGATCACTTCCCACCAACGCTTCGGATCGTCCAGCGTATTGACCTTAAGCTGCTCCGTATGGAAGCCTTCCATCAGACGGATGCGGAGTGTTTCCCCTCTGGCGGTGATGCGGTTGCTGATCAGGTATTCCTGCTGGATCTCCTCCGGATGCTTCATCGCCCACTCATTATCCTTTCTCGTGGTATAATAAGTTGCGTATTTCTTCACCGGCTCTGACAAAAGTGCTTCCGGCATTTCGGTTCCGTCACAGTCTCTTAAAGCGTCTGCACCCAGAAGATTTTTTAAGCGTATCGTTTCGTCAATGATGTCTGCATCGGTCGGCAGCGTCAGTCTTCCTGTCATCGCATGGTTTCCTCCCATCACTTTTGTACTATCTTGCAGCTGATGACTAAAGTATATCGGCTTCCTGACCTGATATCAATTTCTTTGTTGCTTGTTTTGTTATGTTTATTGCTATTTTATTACTAAAATAGTGGATTTTTTGAAATGATCATGTATAATATGCTTATCCCAATCATACAGATTTTTATTTTTTCGTCTTTTTTACGAATGTTTTTGTAAAATATTGTTCTTTTTATATATTCATTATAAAAAATACTGTGAATTTGAAAAAGTGCACAATAAAATAAGATAAAGAAGGTATCTATTTATGAGTAATGAATTTATCAATATCGGATCGGCAAACAGTTCCCCGGAACATTTCCAGCTTCGTTATATCTCCATCTCCAAATACGAAGGTGACTGGCAGTCCCTTCCGCATACCCACCACTTTTCAGAACTGTTCTATGTCCTGCGGGGTGAGGGAGCCTTCTATATAGAGAATGAAAAGGTGCCTGTGAAGACGGACGATCTGGTCAT